>WNFV01009436.1_pt1 | contig 10791 bp, 5 predicted proteins | sample 5400101 | NCBI WGS metagenome assembly WNFV01 (sample SAMN13153361, study PRJNA577476) | soil metagenome | isolation source: 115 cm soil or saprolite under grassland replicate 1 | place: USA:California | collected 2016-06-15
CCGTCGTTGGTGCCGCACCAGAGGAGCCCGTCCTTCACGGGCGAAGGAGCGATCGTGTAGATGACGCCGCGCCTTGGGCCGGCGACCGGTGAGTCTTTCGCGGTAACCGCATCGAGGGTTGCGGGAACGCCCGGGTCCTCGCGCGTCAGGTCGGGGCTCGTCTTCTCCCAGTGTTGCCCGGCGTCAGTCGTCCTGAAGAGGAACTGGTTTCCGAAATAGATACGCTTCGGGTCTCGCGGCGAGATCGCCAGAGGCAGGGTCCACTCGCCTCTATAGTCGTCAGGATAGGCTACGGTCGGATTCAAATTCTGTTCCTGCAAAGTTGTCAGGTCGAAGCGGTCGACGCCGCCGCCGTAGAGGATATTCGGATCGGAGGAGTCGGGCACGATATAGCCGTTCTCACCGCCGGCCGCGATCGGCTTCCAGTCGCGCAGGAGGATCGTCCCATAGTCGGTGCGCGAAGGGGTCGCGGCGGCGCCGGTGTCCTGCTGCGCGCCATAGATCCAGTAGGGAAACCGATTGTCTGTCGCGACGTGGTAGAACTGCGCGGTCGGCTGGTTATACCAGCTGCTCCACGTCTTCCCGCCGTCCACCGAGACGACGGCGCCCTGGTCGGTCGCGGTGATCATCCGGCGCGAATCCGAGGGATTGATCCAGAGCTGGTGGTAGTCGTCGCCTCCGGGGGCTCCCTTGATGGGGATAAAGGTCTTTCCGCCGTCGGTCGATCGGTATATCGAGACATTGCAGACATAGACCGTGTCGGGGTTGTTCGGATCCACGGTGACGCCGCCGAAGTACCAGCCGCGTCCCCACAGCCGCTGGTCCGAAGACGTGCGCGTCCACGTCGCGCCGCCGTCTTCGGAGGCGTAGAGGCCGCCCTCCTTCGCGTCCACGATTGCGTACGCGTGCTTCTAATCGCTCGGCGCGAAGGCGACCCCGATCCGGCCCAGCCTCTCGGAGGGGAAACCGTTTCCGCTGATCTGCTTCCACGTCTCGCCGCCGTCGGAGGAGCGGTAGAGGCCGCTGCCGGGGCCATTGGAGGGCGGGTAGGTATTCCAGGGCGGCCGGCGCGTCTGCCAGAGCACGGCGAGGATCGTCTTGGAGTCCTTCGGATCGAAGGCAAGATCTATGGCTCCCGTGTCATCGTCCTTGCCCAGGATTTTCTTCCACGTCTTACCTCCGACTCTCGAGCGAAAGACGCTGCGCTCGAGATTGGGACCGTACCCGTGCCCCAGCGCCGCGACGAAGACGAGGTTGGGGTCCTTCGGATCCACGAGGATCCGGCCGATCTGCCGGGTATCCGAAAGGCCGATCCCGGTCCAGGTCTTTCCGCCGTCGGCGGACCTGTACATGCCATTGCCGTAGGAAATGTCCGAGCGCATGTCGGCCTCGCCGGAGCCGACGTAGAGGACCTTCGGATTAGACGGCGCGACCGCGATCGCTCCGATCGAGGCGATGGGCTGGCCGTCGAAGATCGGCGTCCAGGTCCGGCCGGCGTTTTCGCTCTCCCAGACTCCTCCTCCGACTGCCCCGAAGTAGAAATGGTCCGGCTCGCCGGGCACGCCCGTCGCCGTGACCGTGCGCCCGCCGCGGAACGGGCCGACCATCCGCCAGTGCATCCCGGAGAAGAACGCCGGGTCGAAGGGCTGGGCCGACGCAGTCCACGCTGTCGCACACAACATTCCGAGAAGAAGACGTCGTCTCAAGATTCACCCCCCGCGCGCAGCGAACGGTTGCCGCATTACCTTACCGCACGCCAGTCGGACCGGGCATCGCGCGCCGCGAGTCCAGCTTGCGTGCCATCGCGAGCCTTTCCTGTCATCCTGAGCGCAGCGAAGGATCTGTGCTGGTTCGGTCGTGCCGGAGCAGATCCTTCGTCGCTTCCTCCTTCGCGCTGCCCGCTCGGAGGACAGGTCGCTCCTCAGGATGACAGGGGGGAGTGCTGCGCTCGCGCCGTCACCCAGAGCGACTCTGCAGTGTCGGCGACATCAGGATGTCATGGGAACGGGCGTGCGCCGCTCGTCAAGAGGCCGGACAGCGATAGACGGGATGCATATGTATCTGGTGCGTGAATCCTCCAACTGTTATAGAAATTTGCCTGGCCGTTCGAGAGGCCGTGGCCCCGAAATCATAAGTACAGGAGATGTGATGAAAAGCAAGTTTGGATTGCTGTGCCTCGCTCTGGCAGCGGGGTTTGCTCTCCCGGTCCTCGCGGACGAAGGGATGTGGCCATTCAACGACGTGCCGGCGAAGGATCTCCAGACGAAGTACCACTGGGCGCCGGACAAGGCGTGGCTCGACCACGTGCGCCTGGCCTCGGTGCGGTTCAACAGCGGCGGCTCGGGCTCCTTCGTTTCAGAGACGGGGCTCGTCCTGACGAACCACCACGTCGGGGCCAACTGCATCCACAAAATCTCGACTCCCGAGCACGACTACATCAAGAGCGGCTACTTCGCCAAGACTGCGGCGCAAGAGGTCAAGTGCCCGGACCTGGAGCTGAACGTCCTCGAAGGCATCGAGGACGTGACAGCGCAGGTCAACGCGGGTGTCAAGCCCGGAATGACGGACGCGCAGGTGCTGGAGGCGCAGAAGGCCGAGCAGGCGAAGCTCGAGAAGGACTGCAACGAGAAGACGGGGCTGCGCTGCAACACGATCACACTGTACGCGGGGGGCGAGTACGACCTGTACAAGTACAAGAAGTACACGGACGTGCGCCTCGTCGTCGCTCCCGAGTTCGGCATCGCCTTCTTCGGCGGCGACCCGGACAACTTCACGTACCCCCGCTGGGACATCGACTTCGCGATCTTCCGCATCTACGAGAACGACAAGGCCGTCAAGCCGCGGCACTACCTGAAGTGGAACTCGGCTGGCCCGAAGCAGGACGGGCTCGTCCTCATCTCCGGCAACCCGGGCTCGACCTCGCGGCTCGACACTCTCGCCCAGCTCGAGTTCGACCGGGACGTCCGATATCCGATGCAGATCGAGTTCCTCACGCGCCGCGCGAAGCTCCTGCACGACTTCTCCGACAAGAGTCCGGAGAACGCCCGCATGGCCAATCGCCAGCTCTTCGGCATCGAGAATAGCTTGAAGGCCAACAGCGGAAGAGAGCAGGGTCTCCGGGACCCCAGAGTCATGGCCAGGAAGGCCGGGGAGGAGAAGGAACTCAAGGCGAAGGTGGCCGCCGATCCAAAGCTCTCCGCCAACGCCGGAGCCTGGGACGCGATCGCCGCTGCGCACAAGACCTACGCGCAGCGCTACAAGCGGGACGCCGTCATGGGCCGGGCCCTCGCCTCCGCGCCGGAGATGATGACGGCGCGCTCGATCGTCCGCTACGTCGCCGAGAAGGAGAAGCCCAACGAGAAGCGGCTCGAAGAATTCCGCGAATCCAACCTGAAGTCCCTCGAATTCTCGCTCTTCTCCCCCGCCCCGATCTACCCGGCGCTCGAGAACGTCACGATCGCGGACTCCTTCAAGGAAATGGCCGAGGGGGTCGGCGCCGACGACCCCTTCGTCAAGAAAGTCCTTGCCGGCAAGTCGCCGGAAGAGCGCGCCAACGAGCTCGTGGGAGGCACGACGTTGAAGGACGTCGCCTTTCGCAAGGCGCTCGTGGCGGGGGGCGTCAAGGCGATCGAGGAGTCCACCGATCCGATGATCGTGCTCGCGCGGCAGACGGATCCGGAGCTGCGCCAGATTCGCAAGTGGCGCGAAGACAACGTCGAGAGCGCGGACAAGTCCAACGGTGCGCTGATCGCGAAGGTGCTTTTCGCGATCAAGGGGAAGGACCGCTATCCCGACGCCACGTTCACGCTGCGTCTCGCGTTCGGGCCGGCGAAGGGCTACGTCGAAAACGGGAACCCCGTCCCGTTCGAGACAACCTGGGACGGGATGTACGCGCACTCCGAGAAGCACGGCGGAAAGCCGCCGTACGACCTGCCCGAGAGCTACCTGGAAGCCAGGAGCAAGGTGGATCCAAAGACTCCGGTCAATTACGTCACGACGGCCGACACGACCGGCGGCAATTCCGGAAGCCCCGCCGTCAACGAGAAGGGGGAGATCATCGGGCTTCTCTTCGACGGGAACATCCAGTCGCTCGGCAACGACGTCGTGTACACGGAGGACGTGGCGCGCTCGGTCTGCGTCCACACGGCCGCGATGACGGCGACCCTGCGCCAGGTCTATGACGCCGGCGCGGTCGCCGACGAGCTGGAGAACCCGGCAGCGGCGGCGCCCGCGGCGAAGAAGAAGTAGGCGCCGGGAAGCCCCTCTGCCTGCCGGGCGCTCGCTTCGCGAGACGTGACGCTCGGTCGCGTCCGAGGCTGATGCTACGGGGGTCGCGTTCTGTTTCCTGTCATCCCGAGGAGCGGAGCGACGAGGGATCTGCTCCCGTGAATCCTGAACCCGAGAGCAGATCCTTCGCTTCGCTCAGGATGACAGGACAGGAAAAGAGAGCGAAGGGATGACAGGGAAAGAAAGCGAGGGGATGACAGGGAGAGAGCGAGGGGGACGACAGGAATTACCCGGACACCTGGACGGGAAAAGAAACGCCTGCGCCCTCACCGGGAAGATAGAATTCGGCGCACCTCATGGCGCTTTCCGCGGGCACCCGGCTCGGACCCTACGAGATTCTCGCGTCGGTCGGCGCGGGAGGCATGGGGGAGGTCTACAAGGCGCGGGACACGAGGCTCGACCGCACGGTCGCCGTCAAGGTCCTCCCCTCGCATCTTTCCGACAACCCGGAGGTCCGGCAGCGTTTTGACCGCGAAGCGCGCACGATCTCCTCCCTCTCTCATCCGCACATCTGCGCCCTGCACGACGTCGGACACCAGGACGGGGTCGACTACCTCGTCATGGAGTTTCTGGAAGGCGAGACTCTGACCGACCGGCTCTCCCGAGGAGTGCTGCCGCCCGAGCAGGTGCTGCGCTACGGCATCGAGATCGCCGACGCTCTGGACAAGGCCCACCGTCAGGGGATCGTCCACCGGGACCTGAAGCCCGGGAACATCATGCTGACCAAGTCGGGAGTCAAGCTCGTGGACTTCGGCCTCGCCAAGGCTCTTCTCCCCTCTCCCGGCGGGAGAGGGGACGGGGGTGAGGGGATCTCAATCCTGCCGACGCAGGCGGGCCTGAACCTGACGCAGGAGGGGACGATCCTCGGGACCTTCCAGTACATGGCGCCGGAGCAGCTCGAAGGCAAGGAGGCCGACGCGCGCAGTGACATCTTCGCGTTCGGGACCGTCCTCTACGAGATGGCGACGGGACAGAAGGCCTTCTCCGGGAAGAGCCAGGCGTCCCTGATCGCGCCAATCCTGTCCGCCGAGCCCCCGGCCATCTCCGTCGTGCAGCCGATGACGCCGCCGGCTTTGGACCGCGTCGTCAAGACCTGCCTCGCCAAGGACTCCGACGACCGCTGGCAGACGGCGCACGACGTGATGCTGCAATTGAAGTGGATCGCCGAGGGAGGCTCGCTGGCGGGTGTGCCGGCGCCTCTTGTCGCGCGCCGCCGGAGCCGCGAGCGCCTGGCCTGGGGCGTCGCGGCGGTTCTTGCCCTCGCGACGGGGGCGCTGGCACTCGCTCTCCTCGCTCGGCCCCGCGCCGTCCCGCGCCTCGTGCGCAGCTCGCTCTTGGCGCCCGAGAAGACGACGTATCACTTCGTGAGCGACGGAGCCGGTCCCCCGGCCCTGTCCCCCGACGGCCTTCAAATCGCCTTCACCGCGCGGGACAGTTCGGCGAAGAGTTCCCTGTGGGTTCGCTCCCTCGACAGTCTCGCTGCTCGAGAGCTGGCCGGGACTGAGGGCGCCATGTACCCGTTCTGGTCGACCGACGGCCGGCACCTCGGGTTCTTCGCCGGAGGCAAGCTGAAGAAGATCGAGGCCGCGGGCGGGCCGGCGCTCGCCCTCTGCGATGCCGCCGACGCGCGGGGCGGAACCTGGAATCGGGAAGGAGTCATTCTCTTCGAGCCGCATTTCCGAGAGCCTCTCTTCCGCATCTCGGCCAACGGAGGCAAAGTCGCCGCCGTGACGAAGTTCGACGAATCGCGGCGGGAAACAACGCACCGTTTTCCGCTCTTTCTTCCGGACGGGAAACACTTCCTCTACGAAGCCGCCAGCCACACGGTCGGCACGGATAGCGAGCTACACGCGATCTATTTCGGCTCGCTCGATGGGACGCCTCCAAAGCATGTCGTCAACGCGCGCTCCAAGCCGGCCTATGCCGCCGGCCATCTCCTCTTCGTGCGGCAGAAGACTCTGATGGCGCAGCCCCTCGATCCCGGCAGCGGAAAGCTGTCGGGCGAGGCCTTTCCGATCGTCGGAAACGTGCAGGAAGATCCCGGCTTCTACACGGCGGTCTTCACCGTCTCGGACAACGGCGTCCTGGCCTACCAGCAGGCCGGCGGGAGCGTCGATCAGTATCAACTAGCCTGGTTCGACCGCGGCGGCAAGAAGCTGGAAGAACTCAGTGCGAAAGGAAATTTGTGGGCCCCGCGGCTCTCCCACGACGGCCGGCGCGTCGTATTCTCCATCGGAGACCCCGGGGATCTGTGGCTCGAGGACCTCTCGCGTCGTGTCGCGACGCGCATCACCTTCGATCCCGCCGACGACAACAACCCCACCTGGTCACCCGACGACAGCCGGATCTACTTCCTGTCGATGCGCACCGGCGGCGGCGACATTTATGGAAAGCCCTCGTCGGGCACGGGGAGCGATGAGCTCGCCTTCTCCTCCGGCAGCGTCAAGACCCCGGCCAGCTTCTCCCCCGATGGCCGCACCCTGCTCTTCTCGGCGCTCAACCCGAAGACGAAGTGGGACCTGGAGCTGCTCTCTTTGCCGGAGCGCAAGGTCACCACCTTCCTGAAAACGGATTTCGACGAGAACCTGGGAGACTTCTCTCCCGACGGGCGTTGGATTGCCTATGCCTCCAACGAGTCGGGCCGCTACGAGGTCTACGTCCAGCCCTTCCCCGGCCCCGGAGGCAAGTGGCAGATTTCGACCTCCGGAGGATCCATGCCGGTCTGGCGCCGCGACGGCAAGGAGATCTTCTACCTGGCGGCCGACCGCAAGTTGATGACCGTCCCGGTCAGAACCGGCGACGCCTTCGAGCCGGGGACTCCCGTCGCGCTCTTCGAGGCGCGCCTCAAAGACGACCCCGACCGCCACTACGACGTCTCCGCCGACGGCAAGCGCTTCCTCCTTACCACGCCGCTCGGCGACGAGACCGCGCCGCCCATCACGCTCGTCCAGAATTGGACGGCCTTGCTGCGCCAGGGCAAATGATCGGACAGACGATCTCCCGCTATCGGATCGTCGAGAAGCTGGGCGGCGGTGGCATGGGTGTCGTCTACCGGGCTGAAGACACGCGGCTCGGCCGCCATGTTGCCCTGAAGTTCCTCCCCGAGGACGTTGCCAAGGACCCTCAGGCGCTGGAGCGCTTCAAGCGGGAGGCCCGCGCGGCTTCCTCGCTCGAGCACCCCCACATCTGCACGATCCATGACATCGACGAGGCGGACGGCAAGGCCTTCATCGTCATGGAGCTGATGGAGGGAGAGACGCTGAAAGACCGCCTGGCGCCGGGAGCCTTGAAGGCCGATCAGCTTCTGGATTTCGGAATCCAGATCTCCGATGCGCTCGATGCGGCGCACGAGCACGGGATCGTGCACCGCGACATCAAACCGGCCAACATCTTCGTGACGAAGCGCGGCCAGATCAAGCTGATGGACTTCGGCCTGGCCAAGCTCGAGGCTGCCGCCCCGGCCCCCGGTTCGGGCGCCTCGGCGCTCGCGACCGAAATCGCGGCGGCGAATCTGACGAGCCCGGGCACGGCGATGGGCACGGTCGCCTACATGTCCCCCGAGCAGGCGCGCGGGGAGACGCTCGACGCCAGGACGGATCTCTTCTCCTTCGGCACGGTGCTCTACGAGATGGGGACCGGCCGCCAGCCCTTTTCCGGCTCGACCTCCGCCATCGTCTTCGACGCGATCCTGAACCGCGCCCCGACGCCGCCGGTGCGCTTGAACCCGGACCTGCCCACGGAGCTCGAACGGATCGTCAACAAGGCCATGGAGAAGGACCGCGATCTGCGCTACCAGAGCGCGGCCGACATCAAGACGGACTTGAAGCGCGCCCGGCGCGACACCGAGTCGGGCCGTACCGGGGCCGCGCCCGCGGCGCCTGCCCCGGCGCCCGCGCCCTCCGGCGCGAGGATGAGGAAAACGGTGATCGCCGCCGGCGCCGCGGCGGGACTCTTCGCGGCGGCCCTGCTCGCCTGGTTTGCGACGCACCGGCACCCTTCCGGCAAATCCTCCGGCCGCACGACGCTCGCCGTCCTGCCGTTCCAGAACCTCGGTGCCGACACCTCGACCGACTACTTGAAGATCGCGCTGCCCGACGAGATCGCGACGACGCTTTCCTACATTCCTTCGCTCGCCATCCGCCCCTTCGCCTCGACGCGCAAGTACGCGAAACCGGACGTGGACCCGCAGGCCGCGGGCAAGGAGCTCGCCGTCGCGCAGGTCTTCTCCGGCCACTTCCTGCGCGAGGGGGACCAGGTTCAGGTCACGCTCGAGGTCACCGACACCGATTCCAACCGGGTCCTCTGGCGCGACACGCTCGGCGCCGCCGCCTCGGACCTGATCGGGCTGCGCGGGCAGATCACGGCGCACCTGCGGCAGGGACTGTTTCCGCTCCTCCAGGCCGACGCATCCAAATCGGAAGCCTCCGCGCCGAAGAGCCCCGAGGCCTACGACCTGTACCTGCGCGCGTCGGCGCTGTCACGCGACCCCGCGCCCAACAAGGAAGCGCTCGCGATGCTCCAGCGCGCCGTCGCGCTCGATCCGACCTACGCCCGGGCCTGGAACGCGCTCGGCAAGCGCGAGTACTTCGACGCGACGTACTCTGACGGCGGCTCGGCGGCGCTTGAGCGGTCCCGCGCGGACCACGAGCGGGCGTTGAAGATCGATCCGAATCTGATCGACGCATCCGCGAACCTGGTGATCCTCCAGGTGGAAGGAGGCGACCTCGCCGGAGCCCTCGAGGAGGCGTCGCGGATCGCCCGCCAGAGGCCGGATAGCTCCCGCGCGCGTTTCTCGCACGCCTATGTCCTGCGGTACGCCGGGGACAACGAGGAATCGGCCCGCGTGTGCGATGCGCTTCTCGCGCTCGACCCGAAGGATCCCAACCTGCGTTCCTGCGCCATCACGTTCCTGCGCCTCAACAACTACGACCGGGCCCTGGACTTCATCCGGCTCGATGCCGGAACCCAGTGGGCGTACCTGGTCGAGTTCAACGTGCGCTTGAGCCGGGGCCGGCCGGCCGAGGCCCTCGCGCTTCTCCGAAAGGTGAACGATTCCGGCCCGGGACTCCGAATCATGGAGGCATGCCTGGAAGGACGGCCGTTTGCCGAAAGCGATCCCGCGCTCCGGGACCTGGAGTCGCAGGTCTCCGCAGGCCGCGACTCCGAGCCGAAATACTTCGAGGCCGATCGCCTCGCCTACTGCGGCTATACCGGAATATCCCTGCGGCTCCTGCGCCGGGCCGTCGAGGGGAATTACCTGCAGTTCCTCGCGATGGACCGCGACCCGCTTCTCGCGAAAGTCCGTAACACACCCGAGTACGCCTCGATCCGCGCCCTCGCGATCGAAAGACAGAAACAACTGACCGCTCTTCGGGCAAAGTAGGCGCGACGGTGCCACGCCCCCGGTCGCGGCGCGAGGAGTCTCCCGGGCTCCCGTAGTTGAAATCTCTCGGCGCCGGTCGCGCAGCGACCGCCTGCGCCGAAAGTCGAGCCTCGCGCCGCGGGAGCGCAGCGCGGAGCGGGTGACGAGGCGGGCGGCCGAGGCCGCATCCGGCCGACCCGCACGCCGGTGGCGCAGCCACGTCGCTCACTCCGCGCGGAGCGACGGTTAGAATCCGCGGATGCTCCCGCCTCTCGATTTTTTGCTGGATCCCCACGTGCACGAGCCGGCGATCCAGCGGATGACCGAGTATCTGGAGCGGCAGAGCTACTTCGGGGTCTTCTTTCTCCTATTCCTCGGGGCCTTCGGGCCAAGTCCTCCCGAAGAGGTCGTCCTGCTCATCGCGGGCTTCCTGGTTTTCAAGAAGGTGGCGCGGTTTCCCCTGATGGTCGGAGCGGAGCTTCTCGGAATCGTGATTTCCGATTCGATTCTGTACGGGTTTGGGAGGCTCTTCGGGCAGAGCCTGGACCGGCACAGGTTCATGAAGAAGATCTTCCCGCCCGCGAAGGTTCGGAAGATCCAGGCGTCCTTCCACCGGCATCGCTACCGGTTTCTCTTTCTGGCTCGTTACCTCTACGGTCTGCGGCCGGTCGTCTTCTTCACCGCGGGCGCTTCCCGGATGCGCATCGGCCCCTTCGTCCTGACCGACCTCGCCGCCTCGCTCGTCAACTGTCTGGCCTGGACGGGGCTGGGCTTCTACTTCGGCGGCCGCATTGACGACGCGATCCGATTTTCCCGCGAGTGGGAGGGGATCCTCCTCGGCGTGGCCGTCGCGCTGATCCTGTACTTCCTCGCCGAGCGCTTCCTCGTCAAACGCGGCATCGTGTCCGAGCGCTCGTTCTGGATCCGGCAGGCAACGGGGACAAAGATCGCTGCCGTTGTGGGCACGGTGGTTCTCACGGTTCTGGTGGGGCGGTTTCTCATTCCGCACGGAGTGCGCGAAGGCTTGCACCTCCGGCGCTGACGGCGTGACCGTCCGGCGCTGCAGATCTTCCGCCGCCGCCTGTACGGCCGCGCGAGCGGCTGAAATGAGAGGCCCCGTCATTCTGAGCCCTCCGCCCTCT
>WNFV01018426.1_pt1 | contig 10791 bp, 7 predicted proteins | sample 5400101 | NCBI WGS metagenome assembly WNFV01 (sample SAMN13153361, study PRJNA577476) | soil metagenome | isolation source: 115 cm soil or saprolite under grassland replicate 1 | place: USA:California | collected 2016-06-15
ATCACGTGCCAGTCCCTGGAGCTCCAGCGTGTAGCGTTGGATCGTCTCCCAAGTTGCGCGCGGGATCTGAATGGTGATGTCAACGCGTTCACGCATATCGTATGCTCCTTGTTTCATGCCGCAGCCCACAATGATATGTCACCGCAGCCGGCACTGGCGATGTTGATGTCCACCGATCGGAAAACGGCGCAGTTTTTGTCGCGGACGATCTCGGTGATGACGCTGGCGCTGGGGATATCGGCATCGACAACCAGACCACGCCCAAGGGCCGAATCAGCGGTCCTTTCCTATCACGAACCGCTTGATCATAATCAGGCGCCAGGTGATGTGGTTGAGCACGTTGCTCGGGGATGAATACGCAGGACGTAACTGCGGGAATGTTCATGACTAGTATACCACGGATATCCCAACGATGCGGCGCCACTCGCATTCGGATAGGGCTGCGGCGAAGTCTTTCGAACCGCCCGCCGATGATGCAGATCTGGCAGATTCGCGCAGATTGGGAGCTGAATCTGCGGCAATCCGCGGCCGATCTGTGGCAATCTGAGTTCCATTTTTCGACATTGCCTCGATGAAACGCGCTTTTCTATCGAGCAGATAGCTCGCCTCTATCGCCGGGCGCCTGAGTGGAATCAAGCGGTTTGCGATTCACAACGATCGGGGGCACCACACACAGGCTCCACCCGTGAGTCGTTGGCAACGCTTGCAGCCCCACGCACCTTGGCAGCCGATGTGACTGGGAGCACCAGCCGCTGGTGTCGCGGCCAGTCCGTCGTGTCGCTCGGGCCATCTCGGTGCCATCGCCCAGGCGGCGCCGACCTGACCGCAGCACACCCGCTTGATGGCTCCGCGCATTGAGCACATGAGCGAATCCAGCGCCGTTACCGCGATCCCGATCGCCAGCACAACCACGCACGCGCGTTAGCGCCAATCAGGGCGTCATCAATCGACACGCCCAGAAAACAGGATTGCCATGCTGTTCTTCGTCTGGTACGACGACAGTCCGCAGAAGCCGGTCGTAGATAAGATTCAGGCAGCGATCGCCGCCTACGTTGTACGTTTCCAGACGCGCCCCAGCTTGGTGCTCGTCAATGCGGTCGACCATATGGAGATGACCGAAGTCACGGTGCGCTCCGAGCGCACCGTCCAGCGCAACACCTTCTGGGTCGGGTGCGATGACGATGCGGATATACCAAGCCGCATGAGCACGGAGCGAACCCAGGAACTACCTCTGGCAAGCTAGGCTCGCCATGGCGAGGCCCAGTGATACCCGGACGATCCAGCGGCTTTGGGCGGAATTAAGCCAGCGGATGGGTGGATGTGAAATGCGCGTCCCGTGTTGGGAGCGCGAAGCGAGCAATGATTATGAAGAACCGGCACGGCAGCATCCAGCGGCAGGGGCAGATCTATCGCTTTTCGATCGCTGGGACGGACTATGCGGCATTTATCTGGCAGATGGGCAAGCAGTTTCGTGGGCGGATCGAAGGGCACCCGCAGGTTCCGCAGTATACCGGACGCACAGAACTGGCGGTGCGCGATGCCCTCCAGCTGTGGCTCGTCACGCATGTCGTGGCGTAACCGCAATATTAGGCAGGACGAAAGGGAGCAACCAATGGGCGGAGCAACATCTCGGCCACAGGGGAGAGAACTCGACATCGGGGATCGGATACACATTCGGCATGGGAAAAGGCCGCTTCCAGCGCTCGTGGGCCGGGTAGGGACGGTGGTCGAGATATTTCGTGTGCCGCTTGATGCCTGCCTCGTGCGCATCGATGGCGATCCAGATCGCCGTGAGTGGTTTTTCTATAGCGACGAAATCGCGACCGGCGAAGCGTAACGGGTGGGTACCTTGGCATATCGATCGCGATGGATCGCCGTCGACGAGGTGATCTCTGCACGCGCCCCCCGACTGCCGACAACGATGCCGCGCGTGACGCCCTCTCATCCTGGCTTTTCATAGCCAAAGCAGAGTACTAAAGCGCGACGAAGGGCGTCATGCCCATCATGTACGCAAAGGCGATGCCATATGACATTGAGTAGATGGAAAGAAGATCATGCCATGTCATCACGGAAGATGATGCCACACTATAAGCACGGCGACCGCGTCCGCGTTGACAAAGCAGTGACGACGCTCCCGGCGCTCCCTGGGTACGTTGGAATCGTGAAGGAAGTGATTCCTTCCTATGCGGACCAGACCATCGGCTATAACCTCTCGCTTGACGGCGATCCGCGCCCCGAGCGGGTCTGGTTTTTCTTCCAGAACCAGCTGACGCCCGCCTAACGCTCCAGAAAGCGCAGGAGTTCCTGCGTGCGCACCGCTCACCCGTGGCGGGTGGGTCTCCAAACGCGCACTCCGTGTGGCCGCAGGCGGATCGAGTCGCGCCCGCCCCGGCGTGCTCCGGCTCCACTGGCCGCATCGGGATCGTAGTCGAGATCACCGGTGTCCGATCCGCGCGATGGCGGGCGAGCATCCGGCTGAGATCCCCTGCACGCCTTGCTCCGCCGCGGAGGCAGCGCGCGAAGGGTGTCATGAGCGCCTAGTCGTCTAGCTTGATGAATATCGCTCGTGCGAGCGCACCTCCTGCTGCCAGATCGCGCGGCTCACCGTCATCAGCGCCGTGAACTGCTCGCGCGAGCAATGTTCAGTCTCGCGCCAGTCGAGCTCCTCGTAGCGCGGCATCCGGCCCAGCGGGCTCTCGATGCTGATCGCTCTCCCCGCGCGCTAGACGATCCACTTTATTAGGCTGCGTATGTTCCTGACGAAGCAGAGTAAAACTTGTTCTTGACATAGAAAACGATTTCTGTTATAGTACAACCATAGAAATCGTTTTCTATCCTCTCGTATTCGTTCACAGTAAGCATTGAATAGTCGTACGGTTATGCTCACGCTCGCAGACGGTTCGACGTACATCAGCATACCCGTTGTCGCCTCGCTCATTCATCATTAGTTGATATGTCTATAACACTCGAAGACATCTCGAAGGCGACGGGATTCTCGGTTCCCACTGTGTCGCGTGTCCTGTCCAACAGCCGTTATCCTGTCAGCGCTGCGACGCGCCAACGCATTATCGAGGTTGCTCAGACTCTCGGATACCGGCCGAACCTCTCAGCGCGTAGCTTACGTACCGACCGAACTCACACGATTGGCATCCTCGTCGACGACATCATGAGTCCGTTCGTCCCACCAATTGTGCGGGGCATCCAGGACCACCTGGTCGAGCATGGCTTCCTGAGCCTGATTGTGAATTCGGACTGGAATCCGGACTTCGAACATGCGGCGATCGAGAGCCTCCTCAGTCGACCAGTCGATGGCATCATCTTTGTCGAATACTCACACCTGGCGATGAATGCGGCCCTGGAGCAATCCCAGAAACCGCACCTGTTCGTGCATCGCTTGTTCAGTGGCTCGATCAAAAACTCGATCGTGCCGGACGACTATTACGATGCAAGTTTGGCGGTACGGCACCTCCTGAGCCTGGGGCATCGGCGCATCGGCTATATCAACGGCCCCAACAACTGGCATAGCGCGCGTGAGCGTTTAGCCGGGTATCGCGATGAACTGGCCAGACACGGCATGATCTTCGATCCAACTCTAGTCCAACCCGGCGACTGGGAATTCGATAGCGGCTACGCTGCGGCACGTAGGCTCCTTGAATGTGCAGAGCGACCGACAGCTCTTTTTGCTGCTAACGATCTGATGGCCCTTGGCGCCATTTACGGCCTCCAGGATGCAGGACTGACGGTTCCCGCCGACATCGCCGTCGTCGGTTATGACAACCGGGATTTCACCACGATTTTTCGACCGAAGATCACGACGGTAAGCCTGCCAACGTACGAAATGGGGCGAACGGCCGCCGAGCTACTCTTGAAGCAGATCACGGAAGGAAAACTTGAACGCGAGGAGATCAAAATCAAGGGCCATTTATATGTACGTGAGTCCTGCGGTGCTGATGTGGCGATGCGCACACAGGAAGAGGCACTCACCGTTACGGCCGTACGAAGAGTCCTCCTGAACAAACAACCGGAGGATTAAAGGATATTCGCAGAGGAACTGCAGAAACGACAACCATGCGCAGCTAACGAAACACCGGTCGTTCCGATCATCGTACTCGTGCTCCTATCTCAACGTGCGATCGTTAGCGGCCTCACCCGCGGCGCCTTCAAGTAACAGCAGTTACGCGATCACTGCTAGGAACGGCTTTTTGCCTGCCGCAGGCGAAAAAGGCCACTGGTAATTCTGTCAAGTAAGAAGTGTGCGAGGATACCATGACACATCCAACTGCGGCGGGTCCGGTCGATAGTGCCACGAGCCCGCATGGCACCTGGCGCGCGCTGCCGTTTTCGGCGGCGCGGATCACCGATGGATTCTGGGCTAGGTATCGACAGATGAACCGCCAGGTCAGTCTGCGACATGGCTATGCCATGTTGGAGCGATCCGGCAACTTGCACAATCTCAGGCTGGCGGCAGGCTGGGCGAACGGCGCCTTTGTCGGCCGCAATTTCTCGGATGAGACGGTGTACAAGTGGCTCGAGGCGCTGGCCTGGGAGCTAGGAAACGACCCTGACGCCGGATTACAGCGCATGGCGGATGAGGTCATTCGTCTGGTTGCAGCCGCGCAACAATCTGACGGATACCTGAACAGCTATTATCAGGTGGTCGAGCCCGACCACCGCTGGGCCGACCTGGATCACGGCCACGAGCTGTACTGCGCCGGTCATCTCATGCAGGCGGCGATTGCATTCCAGCGCGCCACCGGCGACACCCGGCTCCTCGACGTCGCGCGCCGGCTGGCCGATCATATCGATACTGTCTTTGGGCCGGATAAGCGCCAGGGCGCCTGCGGCCACCCAGAAGTTGAGATGGCGCTGGTCGAACTCTATCGTTGCACGCAGGAGCGCCGGTATTTGCGACTGGCGCAGTTCTTCATCGACCAGCGCGGCCAGCGCAAGATGCGGGGATTCAGGGCAAATGGGCCGGAGTATCACCAGGATCATCTCCCCGTCCGCGAGGTGCAGGCGGCGGCCGGCCACGCGGTTCGGCAGATGTACCTTGCTGCGGGCGTCAGCGACGTATGCCTCGAAACCGGCGAACCGGCGCTGGCCGAGGCGATGCAGCGGCTCTGGCACGACATCGCCAGTACGAAGCTGTACATCACCGGCGGCGTGGGCGCCAGATTCGACGGCGAGGCCTTCGGCGAGCCATATGAACTGCCGAGCGACCAGTGCTACTGCGAAACATGCGCCGCGATCGGGAGCCTGATGTGGAACTGGCGCCTGCTCCTATTGACCGGCGAGACCCGGCACGCAGACCTGATCGAACGCACGTTGTACAATGGCATCCTCAGCAGCCCGAGCCTCGACGGCGAGCACTACTTCTACGTCAACCCCTTGATGATGCGCAATAGCGGGCAGATGCGGATGTCGAGCACCCCGCTGGACAGCCGGGTGTTCTCCGTTCGCCCAGAGTGGCACTACGTGGCCTGTTGCCCGCCCAATGTCATGCGATTATTCGCGTCACTCGGCCATTACCTGGCGACCTACGATCACAATGGCATCCAGATCCACCAGTATACCAATGCGGATATCGCGGCCGAATTGGGCGCGGGCGGCAACGTTGCGCTGAAGATGGCGACAGACTATCCGTGGAATGGCACCATCCGCCTGACTATCACAGAGACGCACGCAGGCGACTGGACATTGAGCTTGCGCATCCCCGCCTGGTGCAGAAGCTACCGCCTCACCATCGATGGGGCGCCGAGCGAACAGCGCGCGGCGCCGGGCAGCTACCTCGCTCTGACCCGCGCGTGGCACGCAGGCGCTACTATCGTCCTCGATCTTCAGATGGAGCCGGAGCTCATCGCTCCCAACCCGCGCATCGATGCCGTCCGCGGCTGTCTGGCCATCCAGCGCGGCCCGCTCGTGTACTGCCTGGAAAGTCACGACCAGCCGGCAGGCGTCAATCTCCTAGACCTCCGCATCGATCCGGATCAGCCGCTGCACGCCGACTGGAGCTCGACCTTGTTCGGTGGGACGACGATCGTTCGCGCCGGAGGATATGTGCTGGACCTCGATACGTGGGAGGGATCGCTGTATCGCACCTTCGCGGGCAGTCCGGCCCTGCCTCGACATTCGCTCACATTGACGGCGATACCCTACTATGCGTGGGCCAACCGCGGGGCGACGAGCATGCGTGTGTGGATACCCAGTGCCAGTAGCCAGTAGTTCTCAATAATCACGACATCGTGCGCGGTTTTCGGGTCGATTTCTAACCAGGCAAGTAATCACGACATCGTGCGCAGTTTCGACGGAATTCAGGTCGTAGGGCATGAACAGTTTCCTTGATGACAAATCGGCGCGTTTTGATCAGCTGCCACCTAGCCTCGGCGTTGGCCTGGTGCCAGAAGGCAATCGTCTGCTCGGCCGTGTTGATCGTCGCCCGTACATACTCACCACTCCACTTGGAGCCAAGACGCCAGATTTCGTTCAGTATTTCGATCGCACCGCTGGGGTCGACTTTGCGCAGGAGATGTATCCGTCCCCCAGTCAGCGGCAAGCGCCCCTGTGGGATCGAGATGCGCAAGCGAGCGCTCAGCAGTCGCACGCTCGCAGCGCGTCGCACCTGCGCGGGAGTCTGGCCCGAGAGTGCGGGTGGATAGTAATGATTCATAGAGCAGCACCAGAACAGCCGGGTCTCGGCTTGGACCTCGCAGAGAGTGGCGAACTCGTGCCGCGACCAAAAGCTGCTCACCCACAGAGAGTGAAAGCTTTCGATCTGATAGTTGCGCTTGGGTTCGTACTAGGGTGTGAAAAGCGGCTCGACCCCACACAACAGACAGGTGCGCACGACCTGCCCAAGCACATGCGCATGGGTGTGCCCGCCACAGAAGGCACCTTCGTTGTCGAACTGCTGCACCTCGGGCAGCCCCAAGGATGCCCAGGTTTTCAGCAGATGGAGAGAGGTTGTGCGGCTGGTCTTGTCCAGATGCTGCGTCAAGCAGACGGCGTGCGAGTAGTGGTCGATGGTATGAAAGTTCTGGATTTCTGCTCCGCCGCGCAGATGCTTGGTGATGATGTCGGTGGCGAAAATCGCATTGATGTCCCAGGCGAGCGGCCAGGGATAGTAGGCGGCGCTCGTGCCCGCACCGAGCGGGTGGGTCAAGTGGTGCTGTGCCAGAATACGCTGAATGGTCGGTACGCTGGGCAAAGGAGAGACGCGCAATTCCTTGAGGCGTGCTTGAATCGCGTGCGCACCAATGCGAGCGGTGCGCAGAGCGCGAGCGGGAGGCAAAGTCGGTCTGGGGGTTTTGCCGATACTCGGCCCACCACTTGTCGAACCAGCGCAACGAGCGATCCAAAGCGTGGCAAATCGCGCCGCGACTCTGGCCTTCCAAGCGCCGGCGGATCGCTTCGCGGCGTAAGGCTTGCTCGTTTGTGAAGCTGTCCATAGTACTTCCTCCTATGAGAAAGTACGGACAGAACGCGCACGATGTCGTGATTACATCTGACCAGTAGATTGCGCACGATGTCGTGATTATTGACACCTAACCCCTAGTACGAGGAGACAAGATCATGGCTAAACTCATGTCTAACAGGCCAGGGGTTACGCACCGGCGTTTCAGGTCTAAGAAATTACTGGCGTCATTCTTGATAGCGGTTCTTGTCGTGCTGAACACATTGACGCCCGCATCCAGATCCGCGCTCGCGCAATACACCCCTGGTATTCCCACCGCCGTCGATCCCGGTACGCCGTCGTTTTCCGGGCAAGCCAACCCGGTGCCTGCGGAGCCGGTCGCTTACAACCCGGGCACCAGCATGTTGCAGGCCATTTTCAACGCCGATGTGGCGGCCGGCGGCACCTCGTACTGGTTCGACCGCGTGCTGGCCCGGCCCTTCGTCAGCGGCGACAGCAACTCGTCACTGTTCACGCGCGGCCGAGCCCTGTATATGTACACGCACACGCCGGGCACGCTTGGTTTTGCGGGCAGTTACGCGTACCGCGAACGACCGACCGACAGTGGTCAAAGCCTGTACACCATAGCGCTCTCCGGGGCGGCGCTGGCCGAGACGACAAGCCAGAGGATGCAGTTCCCAAGCCACGCCTCCAGCCTGTTCACCAGGACCGGATTGAGCGTCTTGCAGAGGAAGTTCATTACCCATAACAACGTGGCGATCGTCGTATTGACGCTTACCAATACCGGCACCTCCAGCGCCTCGACAACGGTGACGGTCAGCTCGCCGATCGCCACCACGAATGCGGGCGGTGGCGAGCTGACCGGCTCGGTGACCATCCGCTACGGTTTGACCACCATTACCCCGCGGTTGAGCGGCGACAGCTTTACCGTCAGCGGCACGACCCTGACGAGGAACGTCACGCTCAACGCCGGGCAGGCGATCACCTTCAAGGTTCAGATGGGCGTGCTGGCCAACGAGATTCCTGAATCGTCCACGGACTATACGCGCTTCAGAAACCTCGACGCCAACACGGCTTTCCTGACCCATCTGCGCGAGTACAACCAATGGTGGGTGGACAACGTCCCGTACATCGACATTCCCAACGCCAACATCAAAAAGATGTCGTACTACCGGACGTTCTTGAACCGCTACAACTACTTCGACGGCAATATTCCGGGCAACGATTTCCAGTTCCCGGTTTCGCTCGAAGGCGTCACGGGCTACGACAACGCCATTCAGCTGACGCAGCCCATGCACATGCAAGACCTCAAGTATTTTCGGAACCCCGTCTATGCCTTCGGCAACTGGATCTCGTCGGGCGAAAGCTCGAAATACGGCCCGTTTACCGACAACCCTGGCGATACCGCCCATTGGGGTGTTGGCGCGCCCAACGGCACCTACGAGCAATACATCGCCCGCGAGGCCTGGCAGAGCTTCAAGGTCCACGGGGGCGAGCCGGCCCTGTTGAACAACCTGGCCCGCTACGCCGAAGGCGACGTGACCGGATACCTGGCGAAGTTCGACCAGAACAACAACTTCCTGATCGCCTACTCCAACGGTGCCGATACCGGCAACGACGCCGATGCGGTGGCCCTGGCTTTCTTTCAGCGAGCACAGGAACGTACGGAGACCTCCTTCTGGTGGGAGGGCGCCAGGGCGGCTGCCGAAGCGTACACCTTGCTCGGCAACACCACCAAGGCTAACCAGATGAACACCCTGGCCAACAACATGCGCACCGCCATCCTGACGCTGTGGGATAACGCGCCGGCGTCGTCGGGCGGCCAGGTGTTCAAGCAGAGAGACATCCAGAGCGGGAGCCTGGTGCCCTGGAAGGATCAGCAGAACTGGGCGCCGTACATCGCCGGCCCGGGCCTGGTCGCGAACACGGCTTCCTTCCGAGACGGGCTGCGTTTCTACGCCGACAGAAACCAGATGCCGATTATGCCGTCCTTCACGGCCAACCAGGCCGACAAGGCGGAGGCCGTGGCCGCCGGAAGAGGCGGGAGCAACAACTTCTCTAACATCAACTGGACGCTTCAGACGCAGGTCTTCTTGAGCGCCCTGCGCAACTACCCTTCCGCCTTCATCACTCAGGATAGCTATCGCAAGTCGGTCGAGTGGTTGACCTGGACCCAGTATATCAACGGCGATAACCGCCTGCCCGACAACAATGAGTTCTGGTTCAATTGGAACCCCACGAACCAAACGTTAGGCCGCTCGGGCATCCACAACGACATCCTCGGTGCCTACAACTTCATGCTCATCGAGGGTTTCATGGGAGTCTTCCCGCGCGCGGACAACATCGTGGAGCTCTGGCCCATCGACGTGGGCTACGAATTCTTCACGATCAACAACCTGCGCTATCACGGCCGCGATTACACCCTGGTCTGGGACCGACCCGGCGGGACTGACCCTTACCCCAACGCCCCCGAAGGCTATTCGCTGTTCCTCAACGGCCAGCGGGTGTTCACCGTCAGCGACCTGACCCATCTCACTTGGAATTCGAGCACCGGGGCAGTGACCATCCTGGGCACTCCGGCCACCGTCAACTTCAGCGCCTCGGCCTCACTTCCGGCTGTCCTCCAGGTAAGTCACTCGGGCAATGCCCGAATGGTCGACATCGCCCAAAGGGCCGGGGTTGACATCTCGACTGCCACTGGCAGCCTGCCCAACCTGGCTTTGGGCAAGGCCGTCAGCGCTTCGTTTACCTCGACCAGCGCGTTCGGCACGAACGTCAATAACGCCGTGGATGGCTTCACCGTCAGCGGGCTTCCGGTCCAGGTGGGGAACTGGATTGGCCGCAATCCGATCTGGGGCACCCAGGGCTCGCCCAACACCCAGGACTGGTTCGAGGTCAACCTGGGCAGCACGACGACGTTCGACACGGTCAAGCTGTACTTCTACAACAACAAGCAATTCGGCATTCAAGGGAATACCTACCGCCAGCCGGCGTCTTACACGGTGCAGATCTTCAACGGTTCGACCTTTGTGGACGTTCCTGGGCAGGTTAAGACGCCGGGCACGCCCGCGGCGAACTACAATAAGGTCACATTTCCCGCAGTGTCGGCGCAGCGGGTGAGGATTTTGATGACCCCCACTGGGACGTTCGGGATCGGGCTTAAGGAAGTCCAAATTTTCAACACCGGACAAGTCGGCCAGCCGACGCCCCCGATCGTCCGGTACCAGTTCGATGGAAATGCCAACGACAGCAGCGGCAACGGTCGTAACGCGACGCTGGTCAACGGCCCGACGTTTGTAACCGGCCGGGTCGGGCAGGCCGTGGATCTGGCAGGTGGGGCGGGCGGCTCGGCCAGCCAGCACGTGAGCATGCCGGCCGGC
>WNFV01021540.1_pt3 | contig 10790 bp, 10 predicted proteins | sample 5400101 | NCBI WGS metagenome assembly WNFV01 (sample SAMN13153361, study PRJNA577476) | soil metagenome | isolation source: 115 cm soil or saprolite under grassland replicate 1 | place: USA:California | collected 2016-06-15
CCCCCCCTTCGCGGGCGACGCCGGGGAGTGGGTGGATGCTGATCCAGCAGCTTGAACGGAGGCGCCGCGGTGCGGTGCGGCGTCCGCGGGGCTCGGGCGGCCGACGGCTCGGGCGGGGGCGAGGGCCGCCGGGGCGCCGGGCGTGGGGGGGGGGGCTCCGGAATGGGGGCGGGCTCGGCCGGCTCGTCGGGGACGAACACCGGCGCGGCGGGCCGCGTCTTCTGCGACGGCCGCGGCGGCGAGGGAGGGTGCGGAGCAGGCTCGTCCTCGGCGCTGGTGCGGATGAACGGCAAGTCGTCCGCCGGCGGCGGCTCCGGCGCGGGCGTCGGCGCCGAGGGCCGCTTCCCGGTGATCGGGTTAAAGGCCTTGTAGTTCTTCCAGGTCAGGAACGACCGCTTCTTGCCGTCACTGCGGATCGAGTCGGGCTGCAGCAGCTCGTAGAACGGCAGCAGTGTCTCGGCCCACGACTCCGCGCCGCTCGAGCGGAAGAACCCGCCCACCACCCCCTCGGCCTGCACGGCGACCAGCACCGCCACGTGCCAGGGGTCGGTGAAATACTTGTCGTGCGTCTCGACGTCATGCGGAGAGAGAGACAGGCCCTGTCCCGGATGACTGTGATACCAGCCCAGCAGCCGGCCCGATGCCCGCGCCAGCTGCTCCTGCATCCGGTCCCACAGCCGCGCGACCACCACCTCGGTCTTGTCCCCGTAGATCGCCTGGTTGAGCCGCAGCGTCTTGTCGATCACCGCGTACAGCACGCCGGTTTCGGGGTCGCGAAACACGTCCCCTGCCAGGAACCCAAAGATCGCCTGCTCCGGCGACGCCTTGAGGTGGTCCTGCAGCGCGACCACGGCTTCCTGTTGGAAGAAGACCGGGTAGGGCGCGCGGCCCGAGGGCCGAGTCCCCTGGCTCGCCGGGTTCCAGAGGATGGCCCGGGCCATGGGCATCGGCTGGTGCCGGGGCTCGGGCTGCGTGGGCTGGGTCACCGCAGCGCCTCCACGACCAGGCGCGCAGCGCGATCCACGTCCGCCCGCGTCACGTCGAGGTGTGTGACGGCGCGGAGCCGCCGCGGCCCGAACGACACGACGAGCACGCCGGCCTGCGCGAGCCGGGGAATCACCGTCTGCGACGAATCCCCGTCGCGCACGAGATCGAGCATCACGATGTTCGTTTCCGGGGCGGACGGGCGGACTGCCGGACAGTCGGACAGCAGCTCCGCCAAACGTTTGGCGTTGGCGTGATCCTCGGCGATTCGGGGCAGGTTCTGGTCCAGGGCGTACAGCGCTGCGGCGGCGAGGATGCCCGACTGCCGCATGCCGCCGCCCAGGCGCTTCCGGATCTCCCAAGCGCGGGGCCGCAGGTCCTTCCTGAACCTGAGGCAGGAGCCGACGGGGCAGCCGAGCCCCTTGGAGACGCTGACCATCACCGTGTCGGCGCCGCGCGCCAAGCGCTCGGGCGGCACGCCGAGGGCGGCGGCGGCATTCCAGAGGCGGGCGCCGTCGAGGTGGACCGGGAGGCCGGCGGCCCGCGCCGCCGCGACGACGCCGTCCATCGCCTCCGGCCGGAGCACGCGGCCGCCCGCCGCGTTGTGCGTGTTCTCGACCGCGAGCGCCGTGGCACGCGGCAAGTGAGGCGAGGCCGGCCGCAGCGCCCGGCGCAGCAGCTCCGGCTCGAGCAGGCCGTCCGGCGTCCGGACGGGGCGGATCTGCACCCCCGACAGCGTCGCCACCCCGGCGAGCTCGTAGTGCACGAGGTGGGCGTCCGCCTCGATCAGCAGCTCCGTGCCGGGGCGGGTCAGCAGCGCGATCCCGGTCTGGTTCGCCTGCGTCCCGGAGGGGAAGAAGAGCGCGTCCTCGGTGCCGAGCAGGCCCGCGATTCGCGCTTCCAGCCGGCGCGTCGTGGGATCGCCGTCCAGCACGTCGTCGCCCACTTCCGCCTCGGCCATAGCGCGCCGCATCTCCGGTGACGGCTTCGTCACGGTGTCGGAGCGGAGATCGATCGGGCGCGTCATCCGAGGCGTACGCGTTGCTGGCGTCGCATCCGCATCAGGTCGTACGTCTCCGCGACCTCGCCTCCCAGCAGGAAGACGTACGCCGTGTAGTAGATCCACAGGAGGAACAGAAAGAAGCCGACCACGTTCGCGTCCGAGGCCACGCGGTCGAGGGTCGCGAACCGCGTCACGTACAGCGCGTACAGCCGTTTGGCGATCTCGAACCCCACGGCGCAGAACAGCGATGCCACCAACCCGGTGCGCCAGTAGATACGCCGGCTCGGGAGGAACTTGAAGATCAGGAAAAACAGGAGCGTCCCGAACGCCAGCGCGCCCAGCTCGGCGCCGAACCGCCATACGAACGACTCCTTGCCCCCGCCGACGGCCGAGAGGAACGCGTTGGCCACGAGCAGGGTACCGGTGGCGAGCACCATCGCCAGATCGACCAGCTTCGCGATCGGCCAGGGGCGGCGCTCCTCAGTGTCGAACACCTCGTTCAGGGCGGCGCGCAGGCCGCCGAACAGGCGCGTGGAGAACCAGAGGAACAGCGGCACGGCGAACAGCGTGAGCCGGCCCCGTTGCGCCACGAGCCGGCTGAGCCCTTCCTCCACGCCGCCGAACGCATCCCCCTCGGGCCGGGCCGCCGCCGGCAGGAAACGCTGCAGCAGTTCGTGGACGTCGACCTGATGGGTCGTGATCTGGTGCTGCACCAGGTAGCCCACGACCGCGAGCGCGAGCCCCACGAAGGGGATCGCCGTGAGCAGCAGGTCGAACGAGAGCGCGCTGGCGAGGAAGGGGATGTTGTCTTCAAAGGCCGCCTCGAGGGTGCGCCGGACGACGCCGGTCACCGATCGGTGCCAGCCACCCTCGCCGTTCACGCGACGGGCTCGTCCCCCTCCTCGACCTCGGCCGCCGGGGCCGGGACCCGCCGGCGTCGCCGGGCGTCCGCGATCCGCCGCTCCAGCTCCTCGCGCGTCGAGCGCGGCGCTTCCTCTTCCGGCTCGGCGTCGAGCTCTCCGGCAGCATCGCGCAGGTCGCGCAGCCGCCGGGCGAGCTTGTGCCGCGTCCCCTCGCCGGTTTCCGGAGCGAACAGCAGGCCCACGACGGCGCCCACCACCACACCAAGGAGGAAGCCGCCGAACCCGGAGCTGCGCTCACTCATTCGCCCGCCTCGGCGTCGTCGGGGGCCGCGACCAGCGCGGCGCGCGGCGCGGCATGCGAATCGAGCGGCGGCTTCACGTAGCGGTCGGTGGCCGCGCGCGTGCCCCGGACGCGCAGCTGCTCGAACAAGAAGGCGAACATCTTCTCCAGGTCCGCCCCGATCGCCGCCCGCACGTCGGCCGGGAGATCCCAGAGCCGCCGCTTGAACGGGCTGATCGCCTTCTTGCGGCTCTTGTAGATGAACTGCTCCTCGGTGTCCCCCTTCTTCCATTCGTCTTTGCAATCGGCCTTCACCCACTCGTTGATCTCGCGCCGCACGTCCGCCGGCAGCTTGGGGTGGTCGAGCACGATGTTCTGGAAGTTGGTGGCGAGGTGGATCTCCACGGCCTCGCAGGCCGGAAAGCTGCCGAACGCCTCGGGCGGCAGGGTCGAGGCGCCGTGCTGCACCGCCCCCCCGAGCCCGTACTTGGCGCGCGCGTCGCGCGACAGTGCCTTGAGCGCCTCAAGATCGAGCTGCACCTTCGCGATCGAGCCGTCCGGCAGGACGACGCCCCCGTGGCTCGTGCCGGTCTGGACCGAGATCTTCGAGATGCCCACGTACCGGCCCAGCCGCTTCAGCGTCCGATTGTATCCGTCCATGAACGCCTGCAGCTCATGCACGTCGGAATTCTTTCCTCCCACCTCGCCGATCTCCGCGCCCACGGAGACGGTGACGCCGGCGGGCTCGCGCTCGCGGATGAACTGCGTGAACTCCGCGGCCCGCTCGTAGTTCTCGCGCTGCTGCTCGTCGAGGTTAGGCTTGGAGAGATCCACCAGCGTGGAGGTGTCCACGTCGATGTTGTAGAAGCCGGCGTGCAGCTCCTCTTCGATCAAGGTCCGCAGCGCGCCCAGCTCGGCCTCGGGATCGGCGGCGTACTTCTTGGCGTTCACCTGGACGTGGTCGCCCTGGATGAAGAGCGGCCCCGTGAACCCCTCGCGCAGCGCCGCCGCCGTCATCACCGCGACGTATTCGGCCGGCCGCTGGTCGGTGTAGGCAATCTCGCTGCGCGCGATCTCGCAGATCACCGCCCCCACCTCGAGTCGCCGCGCGGCCCGGAAGATGGCGCGCCCGGTGTCGTAGGCCATCACGCGCACGTTGATGGCGGGCGTCGTGAAGGGCGGCACCTCGCCCCGTCCGCGGGCCAGGTACAGCTCGTGGATCGACGCGGGCCGCACCCCCGCCCGCTGGCCGATCTCCCAGATCTGCCAGCGAGCCCGCTCCTTCTCATCCGCGGTCCCGAATACCGCCTGGCGGACCAGGCGGTCTATGTCGGCGCTCTGCTTGCTCACGTAAGCCTCCCCGCGAGAGGAATTTACGCCCCGCTCACCTCGATAACCAGTCCATCGTACGCGGGCGCGATGCCGCGCGGCAGGCGCCCGGCGAGATCGGCGTGCGGCGCGTCGTGGGTCAGGTGCGTGAGCCAGGTCTGCCGCGCGCCGATGCGCTGCGCCGCCGCGACGGCTTCCGGAATGGAGAGGTGCAGCGGGTGCGGCTGCGGCAGGAGCGCGTTCAGGACCAGCACCTCGAGCCCCGCGAGCAGCGCCGCCACGTCGTCGGGAATGGCCTTCACGTCCGTGAGATACGCGATCGGTCCCAGCCGATAGCCGAACACGCTGTGGTCGCCGTGCGGCAGCGCCAGCGGCAGGACGGGCACGCCCGCCACCGTCGCGATCCGCCCCGCCTCCAGCGCATGCGCGGCCAGCTCCGGCTTGCTGGTCCCCGCGGGCGGCAAGATCGCCCGATCGAAGATGTAGGGAAACCGCGTCGCCAGCTCGGCCATGGTCGCGGCGGGACCGTACGCGGGCAGCCCCCCTGGGTTTCCCTGCCGCACCGAGATCGCCCGCAGATCATCGATGCCGTGCACGTGATCGGCGTGGGCGTGGGTGTAGAGCACGGCATCGACGCGGTCCACCCCCGCCGCCACGAGCTGCAGCCGCAGCTCGGGGGGCGTGTCGATGAGCAGGCGCTTGCCTCGCGTCTCGATCAACGCCGCGGTGCGGCTGCGGCGGTCGCGCGGGTCAGTCGAGGTGCAGGTGCGGCACTGGCAACCGATCTGGGGGACGCCGAACGACGTGCCCGTCCCGAGAAAAATCAGCCGCACGTCACACTTCCTCGACCTTGATGAGGTTCGTGCTCCCCGACACCTCCCACGGTACGCCCGCCGTCATGACGATCTTGTCGCCCGGCTTCGCGAGCTCGCCTTTCAGAAGGAGGTCGCGCACCACGGCGAGCATCGCGTCGTAGCTCGGCACGCGGTCGACCAGCACCGGGAGCACGCCCCACACCAGCGCCAGCTGGCGGTAGGTGGAGGGTTCGGTGGTGACCGCCAGGATCGGAACCGGCGGGCGCAGCGCCGCCACCTTGCGGGACGTGAACCCACCTTTGGTGAGCGTGACGATGAGCGGCGTCTGCAGCAAGCGCGCCACGGCGTGCGTCCCCCAGGCGATGGCGTCCTCGACCATGACGCCCTCGCGGGGCGCCAGGCGGCGCTGCTCGTCCCGCCCCGCGGCGTGCCGCTCCATCTCTCGGATGATCCGATCCATGGCGCGCACCGCTTCCACCGGGTACGCGCCCGTCGCCGTCTCGGCCGAGAGCATCACGGCATCGGTGCCGTCGAGGATCGCGTTCGCCACGTCGGACGCCTCGGCCCGCGTCGGCCGAGGGTGTTGCACCATGGATTCGAGCATTTGCGTGGCCGTGATCACCGGCTTGCCGTGCCGGTTCGCCTCGCGGATCAGCCGCTTCTGGACGAGAGGCACTTGCTCGAACGGCAATTCCACACCGAGGTCGCCCCGGGCAACCATCACGGCGTCGCACGCCGCGAGGATGCGATTCAGGTCGTCGAGCGCGGTCGCCTTCTCGATCTTCGCCTGCACGCCGGGCAGGTTCATCCCCTTGTGGGCAGTGAGCGTGCCCCCGTCCACGACGCGGCCGCGCACGCGCGGCGGGTCCACCTCCGTCACTTCGACCGACAGCAGCCCGTCGTTCAGCAGGATGCGCGCACCGACCCGGGCGTCGTCGGCGAGGCGGGCATAGGTCGTCGGCAGCTCGTCGCCACGCGCCTCGCCTTCGGGCGCGAACACGACCGTCTGGCCGGGTTTGAGCTCGCGCGGCGCCTTGAGGGCCCCCACGCGGATCCGCGGCCCCTGCAGGTCGAGGAGCACGGCCACCGGCAACCCCTTCGCCTCGGCCACGCGTCGCACGCCGGCGATCCAGCCACCGCGAATCTCGGGGGAGCCGTGTGAGGCGTTGACGCGGACGACGTTGACGCCCGCGTCGAGCAGGGCGCCGATCTGCGAGTCGCTCCCGCTCGCGGGCCCAAGCGTCGCGACAATCTTGGTCCGGCGGATCACTCGATGTTCCTCACGTCACAGAGTCGCAGAAGATAGCTCGGCCGGACTTGGTCAGCGTCGGATAGGGGGTTTTCCACAATTCCGAGCTGCCCCGGAGATGTGGAAAAGTGGTCCGCCGCCGGGCGCCGTAACAGAAGGCGCGCGGCGCTCAAATCGATGGTGTGCGCAAGGAGCTAACGCGTTGCTCCGAGGTTGGATATCGCCGGCACTTCAAGCAGCATGTCAGCTCTCCACAGCGCCCAGTTGGCGCGCCGGCACCATGCATAAAGATCCACACATCCGTATAGGCCCGTCAGCGCACGACCTCGAGCTGCTTCTGGTCGAGTCGTTGGCGGAACTCCTGGAGCACATGGACGGTGCGGGCCATGGCCGAGGCGGGCATGCCCTCGATCGTGCGCGCCGCGAGGCGCCGCTCGAGTTGGCCGACACGCAACAGCACTTCCAGGCCCCGGCGGGTGAGGGTGACGCGCACCCCGCGGTCATCTTCGGGGTCCGTCGTCGTCTCGACCAGGCCTTTCGCCTCGAGGCGCTGGATGAAGGTCGTGGCGGCGGCGCGCGACACGCCCAACTGACGGGCGACATCGCTGGGGCGGGCCCCATCGGGGCCCCCCTGATCCACGGCGGCGACGGCCGCGTGGGCTCGATGCGACAGATCGAAGGCGCGGAAGGCGCGGTCCCCTGCCCGCTGGATCGCGTGGTAGGCGGCGGCCACGGCGTCGGTGAGTTGCAGGGCCAGCTCAGAGCGATCGCTCATCCCCTCCTCCACGGATGGAAAGAAGTTAATATGTTGATAGTTAATATACTAATATGTTGCGGAGGGCGCAACCGCGCGCGGGTTCAGCAGGTCGCCGACCAGTCCACCTCGGACACCCGGCCGCAGCGGGTGCATTTGAGGGTGAGCGGCTTCCCGTCGTAGTCCTGCCGCTCGTGGCACGCGGGACAGACGGCGTAAGTCGTGACGACGTCGTGCCCTCCCCCGAGCGTGGGACGGAGCACACCCGTGCGGGTCACGATACTCCAGCGGTCGGGAGGGGTCTCGCGGATCTGGACGTCGATACGGCTGAGGCGGACGGGCCGCTGGCGCACCTCCAGCACCACCTTGCCGTCGTCGGTTTCCTCGAGGATGGGATACCAGGCGCCGCGGCGGAGCACGTCGGCCACGTTGTCGAGGCAGCGGGCCCAACCCAGAGGACGTTTCATGAGCCGGGGGCCCAATGTAGCACAATCGTTTAGATTCTGTTATGCGCGCCATCGGAACCGTTGCCCGGCTGCAAATCCAACGCAGCTCGCTCAAGACCGGAGAGAAGCCCACCCGCGTCTACGACCCTGCCCCAGTGCTCGCCGTCCCGCGGCTCGCCGTCAGCCCGGCCGGCGTGCTGGGGGCGGGCGGGGACGGCGGCTGGCTGGTGGACGTCCACCATCAGGCGCATCCCGACACCAAGAACGAGGACGGCCTGCACGGCGTCTCCGTCGGCTTCACTTCCCACTACGCGGCGATGCGGGACCGCTTCGGCGAGCGGATCGTGATCGGGTGCGCGGGAGAGAACGTCATCGTCGAGACGGACGGGATGTTCACCTATGACGATGTCGCGGCAGGGATTGCACTGGTCAGCGCGGACGGCGACGAGCGGGTGCGGCTCCGAGTGCTGCAGGTCGCGCATCCCTGCCGCCCGTTCACCGGGTGGGCCCTCGGCGGGCGCGTCGAGTCCGAGGTCCTGAAGTCACACCTGCAGTTTCTGGACGACGGGATGCGCGGCTTCTACTGCGTGGGTGACGGGGTGGGAGTCGTTCAGATGGGAGATCAAGTCGTCCTGCTCTAGCGACGGCAGACGGGAAACGAGAAACGGGAAACGTGTGCTGTGGTCACGTTTCCCGTTGCGCGTTTCCCGTGTCCCGATTCAGCTCAGCTCATCCCACGCCAATCCCGCCGCCTTGTGACACTTGTCGCAGGTCATTTGGTCGATGCGCGCCTCGAAGCCCTGGCGGTGTCGGCAGCTCGGGCACACAGCGTACGTCAGGGGGAACGTGCGGCCCAACTTCTCGAAGACGCGCGGCTCGCACTTGACGATGGTCCAGCGCTCCGGGGGATGGTAGCGGATCTCGAGGAAGCGGCGGTCCACGGGGATATTGTGCCGATTCACGTCGAGCACCACGATGTTGCTCGACGAGATCCGCACGACGGGATACCACGCGCCGCGTCGCAGCGTGTGCGCCCCTGCCGGGCCGACGCGCGCCCACCCCTTCACCTGGACGCGCGTGGGCGTGATGGGACGAGGATCCATAGCCTCTACACTAAGGTCGCCACGCTGGCGGTGGCGTGACAACTGTCACAGGGCGGGCGGTCGCCTCACCCACATTCGGAGTAGCCGCAGACGTGGCACTTAGCGCAGCCCTCGATGAAGGCGAGCTGCGAACCGCAGTCGGGGCAGGCCCCGAGGAAGTCCTGGTCAGGACCGCGCACCACCCGTAACGCGGCGTCGCCCGCCGGTCCCGCGACCACATCGCGCGACGCAACGGCCGGGGGGAGCCCGAACCGAGAGGACCTTGTTGGGACCCAGGCCCACGGCGCGGTCCGAGGAGATCCCACGCAGCTGGCGGTAGATCTCCTTGAGGGGAATGCCCGAGCGCAGCGCGAGCGAGATGAGCCGGCCGACGGCTTCGACGTCCGCCATCAGCGCGCCGCCCGCCTTGCCCAGGGAGATGAACACCTCGAACGGCTGGCCCTTGTCGTCCTCGGTGATCGTGACGTACATCGTGCCCAGCGGCGTCTCGACCCGGCGCGTGGAGCCTTTGAGCAGATCGGGGCGCGACCGTTTGGCGCGGCGCTGCAGGTTCTCAGCCTCGACGTCGTGCAGCTGCGCCCGCGTGCGCGCGAGCTCCGTCTCGAGCTCGGCGATGCGTCCCAGCGCTTCGGCGAGGCTCCCCCCCCCTCCCCCTCCCCCGCCCTGCCCCGCATGCTCCTGCACCTTCTTGGCCGTCGAGCCCGTGGAGAGCACCTGCATCTCGCGCGCCCCGTCGCGGTACACCGTCACGCCCTTGCAGCCCAGCTGGTAGGCGTAGCGGTAGATCTGCTCCACGTAATCCTCGGTGGCGTCGTTCGAGAAGTTGCAGGTTTTGGAGATCGCGGAGTCGGTGAAGGCCTGGAACGCGGCCTGCATCTGAATGTGCCACTCGGGCATCACATCGTGGGCCGTGACGAACACGCGCTGCCACTTGGCTGGCACCGCGTCGAAGTGGATGTGGCCCGCCTCCGCGATCTGCTGCATCAGCGCGTCGGAGTACCACCCTTCGCGCCGCGCGATCGCGATGAACTCCTCGTTCACGTCGGGCATGAGCGCGCCGGCCTGGTTGCGCATGAACGCGACCGCGAACAGCGGCTCGATGCCGGAGGAACAGCCGGCGATGATCGAGATCGTGCCGGTCGGCGCCACCGTCGTCAGGTTGCAGTTGCGCAGCCGGCGCATCGGGCGGATCCGCTCCCCGCGTGCGTCGCGCGCGCACGTCGCGTCGGGCCCCCAGATCGAGCCCTCCCACTCGGCGAACACGCCGCGCTGCTCCGCCAGCTTCTCGGAGGCGACCTTGGCTTCCTCGTCGATGAACTCCATCAGCCGGCGGCCCAGGGCCACCGCCTCCTCGGCGTTGTAGGGGATGCCGAGCCGCACCAGCAGGTCCGCCCAGCCCATGATGCCCAGGCCGATGCGGCGGATCCGCTTCGCGAGATCGTCGATCTCCTCGAGCGGGTACTTGTTGGCGTCGATCACGTTGTCGAGAAAGTGGGTGCACAGGTGCACCGCCGTCCGCAGGCGGTCCCAATCCACGGCGCCGTCCTTGACGAACAGGCCCACGTTGATCGACCCGAGGTTGCAGACGTCGTACGACAGCAGCGGCTGCTCGCCGCACGGGTTGGTCGCCTCGTAGCTGCCGAGCCGGGGCACGGGGTTGTAGTGGTTGGCCCGGTCGATGAAAAACACCCCCGGCTCGCCGGTCTTCCACGCGCCGTGCACGATCCGACGGAATACCTCCCCGGCGTCGAGCTGCCCCACGACCTTGCCCGTCCGCGGGTGGATCAAGTCGTAGGCCGTGCCCGCCTCGAGGGCGGCCATGAAGGCGTCGGTCACCGCGACGGAGATGTTGAAGTTCGTGACCTGGGTGAGGTCATCCTTGCAGGCGATGAACTCCAGGACGTCGGGGTGGTCCACCCGCAGGATGCCCATGTTGGCGCCGCGCCGGGTCCCGCCCTGCTTCA
>WNFV01009443.1_pt1 | contig 10786 bp, 9 predicted proteins | sample 5400101 | NCBI WGS metagenome assembly WNFV01 (sample SAMN13153361, study PRJNA577476) | soil metagenome | isolation source: 115 cm soil or saprolite under grassland replicate 1 | place: USA:California | collected 2016-06-15
CAGAATTTGGTGAGCTGTGTCCGAATCTGGCTCTCCAGGCCTGACAACATACGCGGCGCAGCCAGCGGGGTTCAACGATTCCGGGCGGTTGAAGTGCGAGGGCAGTGGCAAGCGCCTTGCTACGCATGAAATGGCTCGTCGAGGTCGGTTCCACCCGAACATGAGAGCGAGGCGCCTGATGGCGGCAATGCGATGCTGACCGGACGAGGCGGCCCAGCCATCAGCCTCTCGCTGATCCTTCCCATCGCGGCGCTCATCTGCTCCCCGGCTCTCTTCGTCTCCGCCGCCCGCGCCCAGGAGCTAGGCGTCGTCACCACGCTGACCGGCACGGCGACGCTCGCCCGCGCGGCGCAGTCGCAGCCGCTCCGATTCAGAGAGCGGGTTTTCGAGCAGGACAAGATCGCCACAGCCGAGAAGTCTCTCGTCCGCGTGCTCCTGGGCGGCAAGGCCATCGTCACGGTCCGAGAGCTCTCCGAGCTCACCATCACCGAAGGACGGGGCAAGTCCATCGTGCATCTCGCTTCCGGCAAGGTCGGCATCGCCGTCGCGCGCGAGCGCATGCAGCCAGGTGAGGAGATCGAGGTTCGCACGCCGAACGCCGTGGCTGCGGTGCGCGGCACGGTCTTCGTCGTCGAGCTCGTCCGCGCGGCCGACACCATCGTCACCAACGTGCACGTTCTCAGGGGAATCGTGGACGTGAGCCCCAGCAGCGGCGCCTCCGGTGCGCCCACCGTCCGCGTGGGCGCAGGTCAGAGCGTCGACGTTGCCGGCACCGCCGTCGGCCAGGTTCAGCCGTTCTCGCCCGCGACCATGACGACGGTCTTTGGAGATCTCAAGAGTGGCGAGCCCGGAGAACCACGGGGCGCCGGCGGCCTGGCGGAGCTCGTGAGCGGTCGCGAGAGCGCCAAGGCCCATGCGCTGGCGCTGGCGCTCTCTCCGGATCCAACGCCCCAGCCCGTCGGACGACAAGCAGGGGGTGCGGGCGGCGAGCCACAGCAGGGCGCACAGGGTGACAATGCCGACGACCCGTTCGGCATCGCGCAGCTCGCGGCCGCGCCAGGGAACGACAGCAGTCAGGGCGCGGGATCAGGTGGCACCGCGACCGTGATGCAGCCCCCACTCGTACCTCCCCTACCTGCCCAGGGCCTCGCGTTCAGCGGCACGCAGGCGAATCTGCCGCTATCCCTCTACCCCTTCAGTGGCGAGAGCCGGAGCTTCGCAGGCACTCTCTACACGGTGGACGCCAAGAGCAAGGCCGACCTCGATCGCGCCGTGGTCCGGTCCGAGTCCAGCGCGCTCAACTTCAGCGCGGGCATCGTGGACATTCACGGCAGCCTCACGGCCATGGCGGCCGAGCCACTCCTCGTCTTCGACAAGAGTACGGTCACGATGGCGCGGCTGACGCAGGTCTCGGGCTCCGAGGCCAGGCTCACGACCTCGGGCGGCCTGCTCGACGCATCGAACACGACCCTGCACGCCGAGGGCGCCTCGCTCCTTGCCGTGGACGGCAAGGGCAGCCTCACGAGCAAGGGCAAGACGCCACTGCTCGTCCTCACAGGCGGATCGCTGACGCTCGAGCCGGGCACCGACGGCGTCGCCGTGGAGAAGTCGGGCCGGCTGAGCCTCGCGGGAGCCCTGCTCGCGGCCGACGGCACAGACATCACGACGGCCGACGCGCTGCTCCGGGTCGCCAGCGGCGGCCGCGTCTCTCTCGGCAGGTTTAAGGCGGCAGTGATCCAGCTCACGGGCGGCGTGCACGTGCTCGCGACGGACGGCGATCACGCCATCGTCGAGCTGTCGGGTCAAGCGAAGGGAAAGGACAAAGACACGGGACTCAGGCTCGCCAGGGATCGGCCGCTCAAGACGGCCGGCCCCATCCTCGATGCCGAGGGAGCGACGGTGGCGACGCGGGAGGTCCTGCGCGTGGACACGGCGCTCCTGGAAGCCAGCCTGCCCATCATCCGGATGCGCAGCGGCAGCCAGCTCACGGCCGAGACCGGCGTCCTCGACCTCGCCATGAAGAGCAAGGTCACCAGCGCGGGGCCTCCCGTCTCGCTCGAGGCGAGCAGGCTCGTCGTCAACAAGGGTGCCGCCATCACGCTGTCGGGGGGCAGTTTCCTCAAGGTCACAGGGGACCTGTTCACCCTGGCCAATGGAAGCACGTTGAGCCTCCTCTCGGGCCCTCTCGTCAGCCTCTCGCGCGGCTCGATCCTCAGCGTGTCGGGAGCGCTCGTTGCGTTTGCTGGCAAGGCTGGCGGCAACCTCCTCTCCGTGTCCAATGACCTGTGCGGAGGCCCCTGCACCCTGATCGGCGGCATCCCCATCGCCTTCACCGGCGGAGCCACTGCGGCGAATGTCACGATCGGCGGCGACCCCGTCCGTAACGGGGCACTGGGCGCGCTCAAGCTCGCCTCACCCAGCACCGCCCTGATCGCCGTGGACGGCAAGACGACCAAGGTTGTCGTCGCGGGCAAGTAGATCCACCCTCGTATGCGACGCCCCTGCGTGCTGGCGCTCGCGGCCATCGCTCTCCTTCCCCTCCACGCGTGGGCACAGGCCGCACCGAGACTGGGCACAGTCACACGCCTGACGGGCCGGGCCATGGTGAGTCGCGCAGCCCAGGGCGAGACGATCCCGCTCAAGTTCAAGGACGCCATCTTCGACCGCGACCGAGTCACCACGGCCGAGAAGTCGACCGCGCGCGTGCTGCTCGAAGGCAAGGCCCTCCTCACCGTTCGGGAGCTCTCGTCCCTCACCATCACCGACCGGACCGGTCATGCCAGCGTGAACCTGGTGAGCGGCAAGGCGGCGCTGAGCGTGATGCGCCAGAGGATGCGTGCCGACGAGACCGTGGACATCCGCACCACCAACGCGAGGGTGTCGGTAGGCGGGTCGATTGTCATCGAGATGCTTAAGGCGGCGAACCCCGTGATCTCGGCGGTCCACGTGCTACGGGGACCCGTGGAGATCACCACGGGCGGAAGCGTGCTTGTCCTCGGAAGCCGCCAGAGCGTGAGGATCACCGACAGTGTCATCGGGCCTCTCGTGGCCCTCGGTGACGGCGACGTGGAGCGCCTCGTCGCGGATCTCAGGGACGAGCAGCACCAGCACACCGACCCGAGCAGCGATTTCACGGACGGAATGGCCGAGCGACACCAGGCCGATCTTGCTGCTCCGCACCGAGGTCGATAGTGTCAAGCACGTGACAGGAGTGGGCTCGCGGCCTGCCTTGCAGCTGTCGCGGCGCCTGTTACTGTCGGCTTCCCCTACACTCGAGATCCCTCCGACCGCCGCCTCGCCGTCTCCCGGCAACTAGACGCACTCATTCGTGCTCGTCGGCGGACTGTTTTCGCCCGCGGCCCCTTGCGCTCGCCATCCCAGCACCATATGATGCCGGAATGGTGAATCCCTCCGCCCGCGTGCTTGCAGCGCTCGTCTTGGTGTTCTTCCCCGCCCTGTCCTGGGCACAGAGCGCTGGGGAGCTCGGGGTGGTGACGACGCTGCAGGGGCAGGCGACGGTGGCGCGGGCGGTGAGCGCGGGCGCGCTGCCGCTGAAGTTCAAGGACGCCGTCTTCGACCGGGACCGCATCAACACGGCCGAGCACTCGATCGTCAAGGTGCTCATGGGCGGCAAGGCCATCGTGACGGTGCGCGAGCTGTCGGCGCTGACGATCACCGAGGAGCTGGGCAAGACGACCATCAATCTGGAGGCGGGCAAGATCGCGGTGGGCGTGGCCAAGCAGCAGATGAAGCCGGGGGAGCGGCTCGAGGTCCACACCCCCAATGCCGTGGCGGCGGTGCGCGGCACGGTGTTCGTCGTGGAGGTCACGCGGCAGGGCGCCCAGGTGGGGGGCGGGTCGCTCGGGGCCGTCACGCAGGTAACCACCGTGAGCGGGGAGGTGGCCGTCAGCCCGCGCCATGATCCCGCCAACGCGACCCTGCTGAGCGCCTTCCGGGCGATCGGCCTAGCCGGGGTCAACGTGGGCCAAGTCCGTGCGGTCAGCGCGCTGGAAATGAGCCGGCTCGTGGGCAGCTTCGCCACGACCCGGCCGGGCGTGGACACGCGGACCGGCCAGGCCATCATCCAGCAGCAGCAGAGCCAGCTGGCGGCGCTGGCCGCGGCCCTGGCCCCGGCTGAGGGCAGCAGCAGCCCGCCGCAGGGCTGCACGGTCTCCTGCCAGGCCCCCTACGTGCCGCCCATCGTCCTGCCCGCCGTCCCCCCGGCGAGCAGCGGCAACCTCCTGCAGAATCCCGGCTTCGAGACCGGCACGCTGGCCGGATGGACGGCGAGCGGGGCGGCCGCCGTCATTGCGAGCCTTGGCCCGCTCACGGCGCCCAATGGGCAGTTCATGGCCCTCATCCACACGGGGCCGGGGGCGGTGGGCGGGACGACCAGCCGGCTCAGCCAGTCGGGCCTGGGCGGCGCGGGCGCGCTGTTCAACGTCACGGTGAGCTACAACTTTCTGAGCAATGAGTGGCCGACCCAGCCGCTGTTCTTCAACGACACGTTCCTGGCCACGGTCACGGATCGCCTCGGGGTGACGACGGAGCTGGCCCGCGAGGAGCGCGACACGGCAGCCTTCCAGCCCAGTCCCGCGACGCTCAGCGCGGGCGGCTTCACGCTGGCCCAGGGCAATGGCATTGGCGGCTGGAAGACGGTCAGCAAGATGGTCCCGGCCACGGGGGGCGGGCTCGACCAGCTCCGCTTCGAGGTTGTCGACGTGGGCGACACCGTCTTCGACACGGCCACGCTGCTCGATGCCGCGGTGGTGGCGGTCGATCCGCCGCTCTACTTCCTCCAGGACGGCGCCCGGCTCGTCACGACCGGGCGGGACCCCCTGCTCGACTATCGCGGCGGGCGGGAGACCTTCGATGCGGCCCTGGTCGTCGCCCCGGGCTCGAGCGCCAGCCTGGGCGGCCCCCTGCTCCGCGCCACCGGCACGGACCTCACCGTGGCGTTCAGCCTGCTCTCGGTGCTGCCGGGCGGCACCGTCGTCTCCTCGACGCCGGAGCCCCTGGTCTCGCTCACGGGGGGCACCCACGCCCTCGGCACCCGGGTCGGGATCTTCGACCTGGCCGGGAGCCACACGGCGGTGGACCCCGAGACGGGGATGCCGCTCGCCACCGACACGCCGCTGGCCACGGGCGGGGGCCTCCTCGAGGCCGACGGCGCGACGATCAGCACCCAGCAGGCGCTGCGCGTGGACCGGGCGCTGCTCGAGGCCAGCGCCCCGCTGCTGCGCCTCACGAACCACGCCGGGCTGACCAGCGCCGCCGATGCCATCGCGCTGAGCGGGCAGAGCCGGCTGACCAGCCGGGGCCCGCTCGTGGCCCTGGACATGAGCCGGCTCGTCGTCGCCACGGGTGCCCTGGTCAACGTGGCCGGGGGCAGCATGCTCACCGTGACGGGCCCCCTGTTGACCCTGAGCAACGGCAGCACGCTGGCGCTGCTCAATGGCCCGCTGCTGAGCGTGAGCGGCGGCTCGCGCGCGAGCATCGGCGGGGCCCTCGTGGCCTTCGGCGGCTCGGGTGGCAACCTGCTGTCGGTGTCGAACACCCTGTGCGGCGGGCCCTGCGCCCTGATCGGCGGCATCCCCGTCGCCCTCGCGAACGGCGCCACAGCCGCCAATGTCTCGATCGGCGCCGGCGCCATCCAGAACGCCGGCCTCGGCAGCGTCAAGCTGGCCACCCCCAGCACCGCCCTGCTCGCCCTGAGCGGGGCCGGCAGCAAGGTCACCGTCGGCGCGAAGTAGCTGACCCCGCCACAGGCGCGGGCTGCCCGATGTCGAGGGTCGTGACGCGACGGAGCTCGCGCCGATATGTCGTGTCGTCGAATGCCTTCGCGCGATGCATCCTGGCACGGTTGTCCCAAATCACGAGATCACCGACGCGCCATGCATGACGATAGACGAACTCCAGCTGGGTCGCGTGCTCGATCAGGTCCCGCAGGAGGAGCCGTCCGACGGGGACCGGCCAGTCGATGATCCTCGACGCGTGCGCCGCAACGTAGATCGAGCGTCGGTGCGAGCGGGGAATCGTGCGGATGAGGGGATGCACCGCGCCCTTCAAGGCTTCTTCCTCGGATTTCGAAAACTCGAAGCCGAGCGTCTGGCGCGAGTAGGCGATCGGACTGATGCACGCGTAGACCTTCGAGTCGGGCTTTCATCTCCGCGGGCAACGCGTCGTACGCGGCGCGCATGTCCGTGAGCTCCGTATCCGCCGCGACGGGCGGAACGATCCTTGCCGAGAGCATCGAGTATCGTCTCGGCGGATCCTCGAACGACACGTCCGTGTGCCGAGTTCGTACATGCGCCGGCGATTGTCGGACTGCATGATCTCGCTGTTCTCGTCCAGGTTCGAGATATCGCCGAGCGCCTCGTTCCCGAAGCGATTCTTCTGCAGCGCGCTGATTCTCAGTTTTGTGTGCAGCGGGCCGTCGAGCGCTGCGCAAACGCCAGCTGCTCGTCGTCGGCGAACGGCTGATCGCGGAAGACGAGGACGGCGTGCTCGTCTATCCCGGCACGGATTTGGGCGAGCGTCTCGGCATCGTAAAGCTTACCGGAGATCGACCGGGCTCATCTCCGCCACGAAGTGCGGGTGAAGTTTTCGAAATGTCAGTGCCACGGGATCTCTCCCTCGTCCAAACCAGCGTAAGCGCAGCATCGGGGACCGCACACGGCTCCGGCCCCGCTGGAGTCTCGACCACCGCCGGGCCAGCCGCCCCGGTTCCAAGGAACCTAGGACGACCTTGGCCGGCGAGTCAAACCTGCACAGAGGACGCGCAGGAAGGCGAGGCCTGATTCCGGACGCGCGTGGACCTGCGACTCTGACCGCCGATCAAGGTTCGGGCCAAGTAGGCTATACTGCAGGCTGCGCTCTGACGAGAGCCTGGGCCACCGGTGTGGTCGGTCGATCTCACGAGGTTTCCCGGGAGCGGCCGAACCCCGCCGGGGCCATCATCCGATCTAAGGGGGCGTATGGATTCGCAGGGTTTCCGGGATCTGGTGGGGCGCGTCATGATCGATCCGGACTTCTTGGAAGAGCTCGTCCGGGATCCTGCCACGACGCTGGCCGACTATGCGCTGTCGGACGAGGAGCGTGCGACGGTGGTGCAGGCCCTGGGTCGCGTGCGACAGACGCCGGCAGCCGACCGCGCGCGCGCCGCCAAGGCGGTCCTGATGAAACGCTGGGCCATGTAGCGCGGATTCTGCCAGTGGCCAAGCCGGCCGACCTCGCCTTTCTCCGTCAGGTCAGTCTCCTCAAGGACCTGGAAGAGCCCCAGCTCGTCGCGCTCTGGCCACGGCTGCGCGAACGCCGCCTGCGCAAGAGCGAAGTGCTCTTCCGCGAAGGCGACCCGGGCGAGGAGATGTTCTTCATCCGCTCCGGCACCATCCTGGTCTCCAAGGTGGTGAGCGGCCGCGTTGAGCAAATCCTGAGCCGCCTCCAGGCGGGCGACGTCTTCGGTGAGATGAGCGTATTCGGCGACGAGCCCGTGCGCACGGCCACCATCCAGGCCGAGGACGAGGCCTCGCTCCTCTCGCTCGACCGCAAGAGCATCAACGAGTTCATCGAGGCCAACCCGAAGGACGCCGCCCGCCTCTTCCAGCAGCTCGTCGTGGTCCTGATCCGCCGGCTCGACCAGTCGAGCCAGCTCGTGAGCGAGGTGACGCGCTGGGGGCTCGAGGCCACCGGCCTCGACGCCGAGCGGAAGGGCGGAGGGGCGCCGCGGTGAGCGAGCCGAGCTCGAAGGTCGAATTCACGAGCCCGACCGCAGCGCCCCGGCCGCCGGCCAGGCTCGGTCTCCTCATCCGCGGCGAGGACGGGGAGAGCTTCGAGGTGCGGGAGATCGCGAGCCCGGCCGCATATCTTCAGCTGCGACCGGAGCGTCTGCCCGACGACCAGTGGGAGCTGGCCCAGTTGCCCTCGGGCGTTCCCGGCACCAAGAAATACGTGCTGAAGAGCCGGCGGGCCGAGAACTACCTTCAGCTGGACGAGGAGGAGCGGTTCCTCTGGCAGCAGATGGACGGCCGGGCGAGCATGCAGGACATCGCCGTGGCGTACGTCATGCACTACGGCTCCTTCGACTTCGAGAAGATTCCCCAGCTCATCCGGAAGCTCCTCCTGGCCGACTTGCTGACGCTGCGGCCGATGTCGCGGCTGCGGGATATCCTCGCGCGCAACCGCCGCAACCCGGCCGCGCGAGCGATGGAGGCGGGCCTGCACGCCATCGAGCGGCTCAACGTGTCGAGCCGGCGATGGAACGACCTCTTCGAGCGCATTCACCGCTGGGGCGGCTGGATCCTGTTCACGCCGGTGGCGGTCGCCAGCCTGATCGTCCTGACCGCCTTCGGGATCCGGTCGCTGGTGCATCTCTGGGCCGACCTGGGAGCGATCAGCTCGGCGCTGGGTCACCACGCGATCGTGGCGATCATCGCACTGAAGCTGGCTTTCTTCCTGACGGTCGCGTTGCACCAGCTGGTGCACGCGCTGGCCTGCGTCCACTACGGCCGCCGCGTCAAGGAAGTGGGCTTCATCGTTCACCACATGATCGTGCCGACTTTCTACGCCGATGTCACCGATCTCTTCATGGCCTCGCGCCGCGCGCGCGTGGTCAATGCGCTGGCGGGGCCGACGGTGCACCTGGTGCTCGGCATGCTCGGCCTGATCTGGGCGGACCAAGTGCAGCCAGGGCTGCTGCAGGCCTGCGTCGCGGCCTCGGCCGTCTTGCAGCTGCAATCCTTCCTCATCTGCATCTATCCCTTCTCTTTCCTCGAGATGGACGGCTACCACGTCCTCGAGGACGCCGTCGGAATGCCGCGGCTCTCACAGGAGTCCTCGCACTTCATGCGCGGCACGTTCGTCAAGCGGCTGGCGACGGCGCGTGGGTTCAGGCGGCAGGAAGTGGTCTACCTGGCCTACTTCGCGCTGTCGCTGCTCTCGGTGATGGCCTTCCTGGGCTTAAATGCCTGGCTGATCCTCTCCGCCAAGCACGCTTAGCCCGTCAATCGCTTCTCGCCACCAGCGCGATCAGCTTTCCGACCGACTCGTCGAGCGCCTCGGGCAGCTCGTGAGGAGCCGCCTCGAGCCGCTCGCGCTGCTCATCCTCCGGAAGGGCTTCCAGGAGCGCCTGAGCGCGGGCGCGAATCTCGGGTCCGAGGAGACGCGCCACCTCGAGGATGTAGCGGAGCGCCTGCTCCGCCCGCTCGCGCCCGCCCTCCGCGCTCCGCACCGAGACCTGGCCGGCTTCCCGTAGTTTCAGGCTCAGCCGGATGCGGTGCTCCCACGCGTGCAGGAGATCGCCCCGCACCGCGCCCCACTCCAGCGGAAGGTCGCGGAGCACGTCCTTGATCGCGGGCACCAGCGCGGGAGTGCTTTCGCGGGCGATCAGGTCGGCGAGCCCCGAGTTCCAGACGGGCGGCAGCGGCGCCGGCGCTCCCTCCGGATCCTCCCGGGTGGCCGCCTCGAGCACCTCGCCCGTCCGGTCCAGCACGAGGCGGTCCTCGAGCGGGCCGCCCAGCACCCAGAACGAACAGCGGACGCGCTCGCCGTCCTCACGGACCACGCGTGGCTCGCGCCGCACCACATCCTGCCAGTCGGGGCGCGAGAAGGCGATGCCGTCGGCCACGACGGAATCGATGCTCTCGCGCAGGTGCACGGTGACCCAGGGCGCGACGCGGTGGCTCTCGTAAGGCGCCGGCAGCCAGTCGAGCCCGCCATCGGCCAGGAAGCGCTTGAGCGGCAGCGTCTGCGTCGGGTCGTAGCGGAAGCACTCGAGCAGCGTCGTGAAGAGCCGCTCCGAGGGAAACGGGCCGCGGTAGCGGACGCGCGCGACGCCCTGATCTTTCATCAGGGCGGCCACCAGGTTGAGCATCGCGCTGCCGGCGCCCGGCGGCAGGCGCCGCGGCTCGGCCAGCGGAGGAATATGGTCGAGCCGCGTCCAGTCCACCGAGCGGAAGACCGTGAGACGCGCGACGGGACGCCATGGCTCCTCACCGTCGAGGAGCCATACCTGATCCGATCGGCCCCAGACCGGATGCTCCGCTGCGCCGGGCTCGATGCCGATCCACGCGCCCGCCGCGGTCTGGCAGCGCGCCCACCGAAGCCCGCCGTCATCCGCCCAGCGCAGGGCGGCGACCAGATGGCCATGACGGTCGAGCTGGACCAGGCGCCGGTGCCCCGGTCCCGCCTCGAATCCGACCACGCTGCCCCAGCGGCCCGTCCAGACAGGCGCATCGGCGCCGTCGAGCGAGCCGCGGAGGGCCTCGAGCCGTGGTGGGTCGAGCGCCATGATCTCGGGGCGGTCGAGCCACACGGCCAGTCGGGCGGCGACGGCGCGGTCCATGGTCCTGATGATGATACAATTCGGCGCGTGCGTGCTCTCCTGATCGGCGCCGCCCTCCTTTGCGCCGCGTGCGCGACCACCGCCGTGGTGCCCCGCCAGCCTTTCAACGACATCCCGATCCCGGCCGAGTGGCGGCCGTACTCGCGAGACTCCGTCATCATCCAGACTCCCGGCGTGACGGCGGCCAAGCTCGTCTACTTCGCTGAGTTCCCCGTGGACACCACCCTCGACCACGCGCGGGCGCTCCTCAAGACCACGGGCTGGACGGAGACCAAGAGTGCACGCTTCGTGAACCCCTACAAGTTCGCCGGAGTCTGGGCCGATTTCACCAAGGCCAAGGACTACTGCCGGGTGACCGTGATCGAGGGCGTGGGCGGCACGACGCACGTGGACCTCACGGTCGCCAAGGTGAACAGTCAGCCCTGATGGCCTCCGAGGATCTCT
>WNFV01009448.1_pt1 | contig 10783 bp, 10 predicted proteins | sample 5400101 | NCBI WGS metagenome assembly WNFV01 (sample SAMN13153361, study PRJNA577476) | soil metagenome | isolation source: 115 cm soil or saprolite under grassland replicate 1 | place: USA:California | collected 2016-06-15
ACGTTCACCGGTACGGTGACATTAGTGTATCCGGAACTGGATACCTCTTCGAATTCCTCTCTTGTCCATGCCATCCTCAAACTGAAAGACAAGATTGACACAAATCTGCCAAGTGGTACGTCTGCCGCGGTGGATGTCATTGCTGGAAAAGCAGAAAATGCGGTACTCGTTCCGGTGGAAGCATTGCATCAAATCGACGACGGAAGATATACGGTCTTTGTCATGGAAAATGGTTCACCCAAAGTGCGAGTGGTTGAGGCGGGCTTACAGGATATTACTTATGCTGAGATCAAATCTGGCATTCAAGCTGGTGAGATCGTGACGACCGGCCTCGCGGAGACACAATAATGAACGACAAGACAATTATCGAAACAATTGACCTGACCAAGGTCTATGGCTTGGGCGATGTCACAGTGACAGCTCTGGATGGTGTCAGCTTGCAAATCAAAGCCGGTGAATTTGTCGCTATTATGGGACCCTCCGGTTCGGGCAAAAGCACACTGATGCACATTTTGGGATGCCTCTCGCGCCCAACCTCGGGACAGTACATCCTGGATGGGCAGGATATCAGTGACATGAGCAAAAAAGAACTGGCTGTGGTCCGCAATCAGAAATTGGGATTTATCTTCCAGGCCTATAACTTGCTTCCCCGAACCAATGCTTTGCGAAATGTAATGATGCCGTTGCTCTATGACCGTAATCGTCACCTGGGCGACGAAGAAGGGGAACAGAAGGCGCTCAAGATGCTCGAGCTGGTAGGCCTTGCAGATCGAGTCCATCACCAACCGCAGGAACTCTCCGGCGGGCAGCAACAACGCGTCGCCATCGCGCGAGCGCTCATCAATGATCCGGTCATGATCATCGCAGATGAACCGACCGGTAACCTCGACAGCCGCTCCGGACGCGACATCCTGAATCTGCTACGAACCCTTCACCAACAAGGTGTGACCATCGTAATGGTGACACACGATCCACTTACGGCTGAATATACCCAGCGTGTCATTCATCTGGCGGACGGGAAGATCGACAAAATCAAACACAATGGACATAAACCCGTAGTAACGGCTTCAGCCGTTAATGACTAAAGTCATTACTACAGGAAGAGAGAACAGCATGAAACTTACAGAAGTCATTCGCATTGCCTGGGAAGCAATTGTTAAGAACAAAGTCCGTTCGTTCCTGACGACCTTGGGAATCATCATCGGTGTATCAGCGGTCATTATCATGGTTGCCATCAGCGCCGGAACGGAAGCCACCATTCAGGAGCAGATTACCAGTCTCGGCTCGAACCTACTCTTCGTTCAATCCAGCTTTTCGCGCGGCGGACCTCCCGGAAGCGGCAGTTCGGGTGGATTGGTCTTCGACGACGCGGCAGCTATCGCCGAGGGTGTGTCTGGCGTCAAAGCTGTGATCGTGGAACAGCAATCCTCTGAAACTGTGAAATACAATGGCACGACACTTGAGGATGTGGTGATCCTCGGCAGTACCGCAGACTTTCCGTCCGTGCGCGATATGGATGTGGCGCAGGGACGTTACTTCAATGATACGGATGTGAACCGAAAGCAAAAAGTGGCTGTGCTTGGTTCAGCACTGGCAACAGAGCTATTTGGTGACGCAAATCCAATCGGGCAGGTTGTTACTGCAGGGACGACCAAACTTACAGTCATCGGTGTGATGGCAGGGAAAGGGACAGTCGGTGATGTAGATTATGACTCACGCCTCTACACTCCTATCACCGTTGTCTTCCAAAAATTTACTCCATCGCAGTTCGCCCGCATTGTGGGAGACAGAGTCCGCACACTTTATGTAGAAGTGCAAGATGGCGCGGACCTGAGCGACGTTACAACCCAGATCGAAATCCTGCTTGCAAAACGCCATGATGTGACACTTGACTCGCTTGACTTCACGGTCACCTCCCAACAAGACATTATCAGCACACGTGAATCCACAACTGCCGCCTTCCGTTCGTTGCTGGCCTGGGTCGCAGGTGTCTCGCTCATCGTCGGTGGGATTGGCATTATGAACATCATGCTGGTCAGCGTCACCGAACGGACGCGCGAGATTGGTATCCGTCAGGCGATCGGCGCCACACCAGACGACATCCGCATGCAGTTTCTGGCAGAGGCATTGTTGCTCAGCATTATCGGCGGTTTGATCGGTATGGGCGTGGGCATGGGTGGCGCAGTCCTCTTCGGTACGTTAAGCGATATGCGGACGGTTATCGTGCCAAGCTCCATCCTGCTTGCGTTTGGCTCTGCCGCGACGGTTGGCGCGTTCTTCGGTTTTTACCCGGCCAACAAGGCCGCACAACTGGATCCCATTGAAGCACTTCGGTACGAATAAAAATTCTGGAGTGCAGGAGCTAGCTGCTGCATAGGTGACAGCAAGCCGTCATACTCCAAAAAGGAAGCCTCATGAAAAAATTTACTCTTATTCTCTCGATCCCCCTCATTCTGATCTTAACCGCCTGCGGTTCCTCAAATGCAGCCAATCCTGGTTCCGCAACCCAAAATGGAGCCGCCGCTGGCGAGCTGCCTGCTACGACCCAAATCGCGCTGGGCACACTCAAGCTTGATGACACGGATAATGCCATTACAAAAGAGCAGGCGGCGAAACTTCTCCCGCTCTGGGAAACCCTGCAAGACCTTTATAGTAGCGACACGGCTGCGAATCAAGAAATTGAAGCGTTAAGCGCACAAATCCAGGAAACGATGACCGAGGAGCAAATGCAGGCGATCACTGCGATGAACCTCACTCGTCAAGATATGTTGTCCGTCATGCAAGCACAGGGATCAGGGATCGGTAATGGTCAGCAAAACAACAATTCGCAGCAAAGCAGCAATTCCTCGAACAACCAAGGTTTCGCGCCCGGCGCAGGCGGACCTCCAGATGAGCGTGCATTCCCTGGCGGTGGACAAGGGTTTGGCGGACAGGGCCAAAACTTGAGCGCAGAGCAAATTGCCACCGCCCAAGCTTCTCGTCAGGCAGGAAACGGAAATCGCATCTCGTCTCCATTGATCAATGCGCTGATAGAATTCCTCAAGAAGAAGGCTGGCTCGTGATCCAAAGAAATTGGTATACTGATTCTCAGAAAGGCGCTTTGCGTATGTCAAAAACTATTATGGTCGTGGATGATGAAAAGAGGCTGGTCTCGCTGGTCGAAAGTTATTTGACCCAGGAGGGCTACCGCGTGGTGAGTGCTTACAATGGCAAAGAGGCATTGACTGTGGCACGCCGTGAAAAACCTGACCTGATCGTCCTCGACGTCATGATGCCCGAAATGGATGGTTACGAGTTCATGCGCAAACATCGTGCGGACAACAACACACCCATCATCCTGCTCACCGCGCGCGTCGATGACGAAGAAAAAGTGATCGGGCTGGAAGTGGGCGCAGACGATTACATCACTAAACCATTCCGGCCGCGCGAATTGGTGGCACGTGTCCGTGCCGTCTTGCGTCGTGCAGGCGAAGTGCAACCTTCAGGAAAAATTTTGAAAGCTGCTGATATTGTTTTGGACAGGGATGGTCGCACCGTAAAGGTTGCTGACCAATTTATTGATCTCACTCCTTCTGAATTCGATATATTGACCGCGCTGATGACGTCACCCGGTCGCGTATATTCGCGGCTTGATCTTTTGGACATCATTCAAGGTGTGCGTTATGAAGGCTACGAACGCACGATCGATACGCACATCAAAAACCTGCGCGGCAAAATTGAATCGGATCCACGTGCGCCTCAATATGTTGAAACCGTATACGGCGTTGGTTATCGTTTCAAGCGAGAATAATTTTCATGCGTTCCATCTCCTCCAAATTGATTCTTGCCTTCCTGAGTATTGGGATCATCAGCGTCGCTGTCATCTTTGCGACTGCCACTTGGAATACCAGGGCAGAATTCATCCGGTTTTTATCCGACCAAACCAAAAACGACATCGTTACGCAGCTTTCTGACTATTATCAGGAATACGGATCGTGGGAGGGAGTGGAAAGCGTTCTTCATCCTGACGGAGATGAGCCTGGCATGGCTCCTGGGCCGGGGGCGGGTCCGAATCGCAGATTCTATCCATTCACTCTCACCACTGAAAACGGAAGGGTCATCGCCCCCAATGGCGGATATAAACCTGGTGACCAGGTCCCACAACAGGATCTCGCAAAGGGCATTTCCATTACAAAAGACGACAAGGTCATCGGAGTGTTGGTGCCCATCCCTATGCCGTTCCAGGGCGGACCGCGCGAAGTAGAGTTCATCGAACGGACCAATCGTATTTTGCTGTATGGTGCGTTGATCGGTTCAGTGATCGCTTTGCTGTTGGGTATTTTCCTTTCGCGCACACTCACCCGTCCCATTCGGGAACTCACACGGGCCACTCACGCAGTTTCGGAAGGCGACCTTTCGCAACAAGTTCCCGTCCGTTCAAGTGATGAGCTGGGTGAACTGGCGCAAGCCTTTAACAAAATGAGTAGTGAGCTCTCACGCTCGGTGAATGCACGCAAACAGATGACCGCGGACATTGCACATGAATTGAGAACTCCGTTGAGCTTGATCCTCGGTCATGCAGAGGCAGTCCATGACGGCGTCCTGCCGCCCTCGCCCGAAAACTTCGAGATTATTCGCGAAGAAGCTGCACGCCTGGAACATCTGGTGAATGATCTGCGTATTCTGTCATTGGCAGATGCAGGTGAATTATCAATCGCGCCTCAAATGATCGAGCCACAACGACTCCTGCAGGAAGTGGCCGCCATTTATCAATATCAGACTCAGCGCAAAAACATCGCGATCGATCTGGACATTGTGCCGCATCTTCCCAACATCGAAGTGGATCCCGGTCGAATGACTCAGGTCCTCACAAATATATTGGATAATGCCCTGCGGCACACGCCGGAAGGCGGGAGAATTATCCTTTCCGCAAAGGAGATCAATGAGCAGGTTGAACTTGCCGTACAGGATAGCGGTCCTGGCTTGAACTCCGAAGACCTCGAACGAATCTTCGATCGCTTCTATCGAACGGACTCCTCCCGTCAGCGTGACGGTGCTTTTCCGGGAGGCTCAGGGCTGGGATTGGCAATCGCCAGATCCATCGTCCAGGCACACGGCGGACAACTCTCGGCAGAAAGTGAAACGGGAAAAGGTCTGAAGGTCATCATCCGGCTGCCGAAACAGTAGGTCAGGCTTTTAGCCTGACTATTTCCAATTTGGGCGGGACACTACGTGTGCGCAAAAACCCGCCCTACAAAAAACGGAGGTGTCATTTGGACACTTCCTTTGAATATTTTGTTATAGAATAGAACGAATGTATAGGCGAGAAAATCGTGAAGAATTTAGAAAGAAATGATTAATGACTATTAATTGAATCTTGATAATTTCCACACAATTTTTTTATTACTCCTTTACATACCTGTGCTAAAGTTGATGGTATCAAAGAAAGGAAATAAAGAATGAAGAAAGTACTTCTCACCCTCCTCACTGTCCTCGTGGTACTTGGGTTATTTGCAGCAGCTGGCTATGCGGGTTATCGTATCGGCTTTATGCGCGGTGCACAGATCACAGCAAATGGTGCAACTCCGAATCCACAACTGCGCCCATTCGATAATTTCGATCGTCGTGGTATACCCATGCCTCATTTCGGCGATGACTTTGGTCGTGGCTCCCGCCGCGGTTTTGGCATGCGTGGCTTTCCCATGCTGGGAATGGGCTTTGGTGTCTTCTCCCTGTTCGCATTCCTGGCGCGCATCGCAGTATTTGCACTGATTATCTGGTTCATTTATTGGCTGTTCACTCGAAGCGGCTGGCGGTTGACGAGAACAACTCCAATCGTTGAAAATCAACCGAAGCCCACAGAAACAGAACCGAAAGAATAGAAGCAATGAATATTAATATTTTCTTATATAGGTTTAGGATATAGCCAACAGCTTAAATACATCTGGTCATCAAAATATTACGTATATGTAGGTTAAAGTAAGACCCTGGTGAACCAGGGTCTTATCGAAATTGGACAGGATACAAAATACAGAGGAGAGAAGATGGATTTGATCAACCGCATCATCCATGCCCTGACGGAATTGCATCCCACACATCCCATGTTTGTGCACTTCCCGATCGCGCTGACCGGCGCAGCCTTCCTTTTTATCCTGCTCGCTTATTGGAGAAAGAACCCATCCCTCGAACAGACTGCATTTGCAAATATTGTGCTGGCTTCACTGGGTACGATTGCCGCAGGCATCACCGGGTATCTCGACAATTTGAAAAATTATGTTGGCGAAGCGCCCAATGCAAGTACAAAGATAATTCTCGCCATCACCTTATTCATCCTGACAGCAGGGATTAGTCTCGTCCGTTACCGCAACCCGGATTTGTTTAGGAAGGCCAATCCAATTTTATACATGGCGTCGTATGGTGTCTGTTTTGGGATTGCGCTTGTCCTGGCATTTCTGGGCGGCATCATTCTATACGGTTTCTAGGAGTTCATAAAAATGAAGTCAACGTACGTGAAGATCGCAATTTTTGTTTTGATCGTTGGATAGTTAACCGCGTGTGGAGGTCAAGCCACGGACAGGTCCGCTGCCTCGCCAACCGAAGCAGTTGCAGCCGCGATAAAGGCGCCTACTAACCCTCCGCTTTCCACCGATACCGCTGCGCCGACCGATCCAGCCGTGGCAGCTACAGAACCAGCTGTGCAAGGTGCAACCGTGAGTTTCGCAAACGATGTTCTTCCAATTATTGAAAGCCGCTGTATCAATTGTCATGGCAGGGAACGAGTGGAAAAAGATCTGAATCTCAAAACGTACACAGATATGATGGCTGGTTCCGAAAACGGACCCGTTGTCACGGCAGGAGATGCCGCGCACAGTAAATTGGTCGAACTCATCACAAACCAGAAAATGCCCAAGCGCGGACCCAAGCTCACCCCGCCTCAAGTCGAACTCATCACAGAATGGGTGAATCAGGGCGCATTGAACAATTGATCTCGCGCTCCCGAAAGAGCACACCTGCACTTCGATTTGCTTGGCAAATCGTGCCGGTGCAAGTGTCGGGACGATGTGAGCGGAGTGGCGCCTTAGAGGCACGCAGTTGAAGCGTGGAACGGTGCAATCTTCTCATGATTATTGTGCATGAGATTGCTTTGGGCTAACGCCCTCGCAATGACGAAGGCTTTTATAAACATGGCTCGCCTTTACGCGAGCCATGTTTTAATTTCTGGTATAATTTTGCCGCTTGATGATGGAGAGGTCGCGTAGTCTGGCTTAGCGCGCACGCTTGGAAAGCGTGTAACCCACAAAGGTTCGCGGGTTCAAATCCCGCCCTCTCCGCTACATATGAAAAATCTCCCATTATGAGGGAGATTTTTGTTGTTAACTCGACCAAGTTGGTTCATGAAGATCTATGCCAATCGAGTAGGGAAGAGAAAATACTACGTGGGCTATTGCGCGGTGTAAACGTGCACCTCGCGTTCCAAACGATTCTGTAGTCGATCTTTTTCTACCTCGATGTCATAGCGTGTTTGAAGGTTGATCCAAAATCGTTCAGAAAGACCAAAGTATCGGGATAGGCGCAAAGCGGTATCAGGCGTAATTGCGCGTTTGCCGAGCACAATCTCATTGATGCGGCGCGGCGGTACACTAATATCTTTGGCGAGCCTATATTGGCTGATACCCATTGGCTCCAGAAATTCTTCGAACAGGATTTCACCCGGATGAATCGGTGGTAATTTTTGTGTCATGTCAATCTCCTTAGTGGTAATCTACGATTTCCACTTAACTTCTCCAACCGGTTGCCTGGTGGGATCTTTAAATCATCCAGTTTTTCTACTGCATCCAGGATTTCCAGTTTTTGACGAGCCTTGCGCTGAAGCATGGGGTTGAAAACTTCTACTTTCAAAAAATTCAAACTAACAATCTGCCGTGTATACTTATAGCTATGGATAACCTTTCCGGTTCGGTTGAGCGGATCACCTTTTACAACCCTGAAAATGGATATACGGTTTTGCGTTTGCGTCCTGATTCTCAATCAGGGCACCGCTTTACATCCCGGTCTGTTCTGAGTTCCGAGGGACTTGCGACTGTTGTCGGTAACCTGCCTGAGGTCTCGCCGGGGGAGCATCTGAGCCTGCAAGGTCAATGGGACAATCATCCAAAACATGGTTCACAATTCAAGGCGGAAGTCTGTGAACAAACCTTACCTGCCACAATCGCTGGCATTCAGGGCTATCTTGGGTCGGGTATGATCAAAGGAATTGGCCCGCGGCTGGCAGAACGCATCGTCGGACGATTCAAGGAAGAGACATTCAACGTGATCGAGTCAACGCCGGAACGCCTGCTCGAAGTACCCGGCATTGGCATGGACCGCACGCAGAGAATCACCAAAGCTTGGGAGGAGCAAAAGCAAGTCAAGGAAATCATGGTGTTTCTGCATGGACACGGGGTCAGTACGAATCTGGCAGTCAAAATATACAAGACCTATGGGGACGCCGCGCTTGAGACTGTTCAAAAAAATCCCTATCAACTCGAACGCGATATTTACGGCGTTGGCTTCAAAACGGCAGACCGCATCGCGCGGGCACTCGGTCTCCCCGTTGATCATCCCTCCCGTATCGAAGCCGGGATTGTTTTTGCATTGAATGAAATGATCGAAGAGGGTCATGTGTATGTTCCGAGAGAAATACTCGCGCAGCGAGCAAATGAACTACTGGGAGTCTCGCCAGAATTGATCGCGCCGGGACTGGAACGCCTTGCACAGGATGATCGCATCCGCCCGGATGTCATTCCATTGAATAACGACAGTGCCATAAAGGAAAATCGCGCGCTGAGTGAATCGACTGGAACCTATGGCTCATCCGTGATCTATTTGACCCCACTTTATTTTGGAGAAAAAGGGGTTGCTGAACGCCTGAGAACACTTGCCAATGCAAAGATATACTCAACCATACCACACCAGATCAGATTTCCGGTTGAGAATTTATCTGACGAACAACTGGTGGCCGTCAATATGGCCTTGGCTCATCCAGTCAGTATTCTGACAGGCGGTCCGGGAACGGGGAAAACCACCTGTCTGAAAGCATTGATCGCCACGCTCGCGGCCCAACACAAACGCTTCGCATTGGCGTCTCCAACAGGACGAGCTGCAAAACGACTCTCCGAAGCGACAGGACATCCAGCCAGCACGATTCATCGTCTACTGGAATATTCTCCGGTGGAGGGCTTCAAACATAACAACGAAAATCCGCTCGATCTGGATTTTTTGGTGGTAGACGAAGCCTCCATGCTTGATCTGCTCTTGACAAATAACCTGCTGAAGGCTATCCGTCCAGGCACGCATGTTTTGTTCGTTGGGGATGTGGACCAACTCCCTTCCGTGGGAGCTGGCGATGTGTTGCGGGATATGATCAGCAGCGGTATTGCGCCGGTCACGCGTCTGAACACCATTTTTCGTCAGGCAGCCGATTCAAAAATCATCACCAATGCCCACCTCATCAATCAAGGCAAATTTCCAATATTCTCTCAAGGGAATGGTGATTTCTTCCTTTTCACCGCGGAAGACGCAGCGGGCGCGGCGGATTGGATCATCGAAATTGTCACCGAGCGGATCCCCCAGAAATTTGGTTTCAACTCCATCCGAGATATCCAGATCCTGGCTCCCGTTTATCGCGGGCCTGCTGGTGTCATCGCACTCAACGAGCGTCTGCAGGAAAAGCTCAATCCGCCTGCCGGGAGCAAGCCTGAGCGCAAGCTTTTCGGAACCATCTTCCGCATCGGCGACAAGGTGATGCAAACCCAGAACAACTATGACAAAAATGTTTACAATGGCGACATTGGTTTCATCCGGGCAATGGATGTGATCGAGCAAAGACTCGTTGTGGATTTCGACGGGAACTCTGTGACCTACGATTGGAGCGATGTAGATGAATTGACTCTGGCTTATGTGGTTTCCGTGCATAAAGCTCAGGGATCGGAATTTCCTGTCGTGGTGATGCCGATCGTCACCCAGCACTACACCATGCTTCAGCGCAATCTGCTTTACACAGCCATTACCCGCGCCAGCAAACTGTGTGTATTAGCGGGCAGTCGGCGTGCCGTCAGCATGGCGGTGCGGAATAATAAAGTGGCACATCGCTTCACGGCGCTGGAGTGGCGATTAGGGAAAGATGTATGAGGGAATGATTCCAATTCCACCCTCTCACCAGAATTAAAATCTCCCGCAGGCGGGAGATTTTTGTTTTAAGTGACCTTACGCACCCTCACGCTCTCGCAGGGTCTCTGACCCTGCGAATTCCCAAAATACAGCGGTCTCAGACCGCCTTGGAGCGGAACTGTGTAAGGTGAGTTATTAATACGGCTCGGTCAGGAAACCTCGCTGAGCGTAGAGATTGGATCATTTTTGGAATCAATCTTGCTAAGGCATAGAAGATAACAAACCAAAACACAATTTCGGCAATGTAACGGAATGACACATCTGTCGGACAGAGTTCTGGACAATAAAATCTCAGCCTAACCCAATCTCTAAAATATGTTATGAGTACTGACGCTGAGAAGATAAGCATTGTAGATAAACCCGGATGAGGCAGGTGAAACAACTTAAGGAGTATCCAAATTAACCACGAGAACACTAATAAAAGTCCGGTAAAAGAGGGAATAGACGTCATCAAAACAATCAGGAATTGAATGAAGTACATCGCTTATATTGAACCCTTCATGTCAAAATAAAGCATATCAAAATCCCAAGACTAAGACAACTGATGAAACGCCAGTTTTGGCTGGAAATTACACACTTGGGGAAAATAGAAAAC
>WNFV01009450.1_pt1 | contig 10783 bp, 9 predicted proteins | sample 5400101 | NCBI WGS metagenome assembly WNFV01 (sample SAMN13153361, study PRJNA577476) | soil metagenome | isolation source: 115 cm soil or saprolite under grassland replicate 1 | place: USA:California | collected 2016-06-15
AGCTGCGGGTGGTCTTCTCCGAGCCGGTCCGCCCGCTGGGGCAGGGGCTCACCCTGCGAGGCGGCCGCGGTGAGGTGCGGCTGGGGCCCGTCGGCCATCCTCCAGGTCACCCGGACGTCCTGGCCGCTACCGTGCTGGCGCGCCTGGGCGATGGCGCCTACACGGCCGTCTGGCGGATCGTCTCGGTCGACGACGGGCACGTGGAGGCCGGCTCGTTCGTCTTTGCCGTGGGCGCGGGCAGCAGTGTCGGCCCCGCCTCCCCGGGGCCGCGCCAGCGGCCACCGCCCGGGCAGGCCGCCGCCCGCTGGGTCGCGGTCACCGGGGTGCTCACCCTGGCCGGCCTCGTACTCAGCGCGCTGGCGCTGTGGGGGCGGGCCGGCCGGATCGGCCCCGGCGAGCCGGCCTACGGCCGGCTGGCGCTGGCCGCTGCCGGTATGGCCGCGGTCGGGTTGGTCGGCGAACTGGTCGTCGATGCAGGCACCGCCACTGGCGGGGGCCTGCTCGGCGGGCTGCTGCCTACCGCGATCGGCTCGTTTGTGGCCGCCTCACCGGCCGCGGCCGCCCACATCGCCATCCCGTTGGCCCTGGTGCTGGCGGCCGCCCTGCTGGTCCGCCATGCGGTCCGCCGCGGGCGGCGACCGGGGACGGCCGCGGTTGCCCCGGCCGCCGGGGCGGTCGCGGCGCTGGTGCTGGGCGCGCATGCCACCGGCCTGCAGCCGCGCTGGTGGTTTCTGCTGCTGGAGACCATCCACCTGCTGGCCGTGGCCGTCTGGGTCGGCGGGCTGGTGGCGCTGGTGAGCCTGGGCCGGCGGGCGACCACCGCCACCGTGCGGCGGTTTTCCGCCCTGGCGCTGCGCGCGGTAGTGGTGATCGCGGTCACCGGGGCGCTGGAGGCGCTGGGCGAGGTGCCCGGGCGTGCCGGCCTGCTACGGACCGACTACGGCCGCACCCTGCTGGTCAAACTGGGCCTCGCCGCCGGCGTGCTCCTACTTGCTGCCGTCGTCCGCCTGCGGTTGCTGCCCCGCGCCCACGACGCGCAGCCGCCGCGGCGGCTGCGGCGCCTGGTCAGCGTGGAGGCGGCTGGGGCGTTGGCGGTGGTGCTGGTGGCCGCCGTGCTGGCCAACACCGTGCCGGCCGGCGAGGTCATCGACGCGCGCGCCGCCGCCCTGGTCGCCGGCGGCCCGCAGCAGCAGCGGCTGGTGGCTGGGTCGCTCCACCTGCAGCTGGGCCTGGAACCTGGCACGGTCGGGCTGAACACCCTGTCGTTGCGGCTGACCGACCCCGGTGGGCGGCCGGTCGACAACCTGGGTGCGGTGCGGCTCACCGTCGCCGACCAGGCCGGGCGGGTCGCCCCCACCCCGCTCACCGCCCCCCGGGTCGCCACCGCCACCTACCGGGTGGCCACCGACGCGTTCACCATCCCGGGCCGCTGGCAGGTCATGGTTGCGTCGCCCGCTGCCGACCTGCAGTTGCAGGCGTTGGTCGGGATCGCCGCCGCGCCGGCCACTGTGGGGGCGACGCCGCCTGACCCACCGGATGCGCTGGTGCTGGGCGGTCGGGCCGGCAGCGCGCTGGTCGGGTTGACCGCGTTCGCCGCCGGGTCCGGGCTGGTGGTGCGCGTGCGGGGCGGGCTGGGCATCCCACCCCCTCTCGCCCCCCGGCCGCTGCGGATCCTTGGCCCCTCGGGCCGGCCGGTGGCCGCGTCGGTGCAGCCCTGCGGCGCCGGCTGCGCCGAAGCATTCCTGCCCGCCCCACCCCGCGGGCCACTGACCGCCCTGGCCGCCCTGCCCGCCGGCACCGCCCGCTACCAGGTCCCGGTGCCGCTGCCACCCTCGGGCACCGCCCGGCTGCGGGCGGCCGACCGGGCCCTGGCCCGCGCCGGCTCCTACCGCATCCACGAGGTCCTGGACAGCGGCCTCGGCACCATCGTTCGCACCGACTACCTCCTGCAGGCGCCCGACCGGGCCCGCTGGCACACCGACAGCGGCACCAGCAGCGCCGACACCATCTGGGTCGGCGAGGCCCGCTACAGCCGCGACGATCGCGGCCCGTGGAAGAAAGAACCCACCCTCGGGCTCACCCTCAAGTTTCCCGCTCGCAATTGGAGCGACCACGAGGCCAACGCGGTCGACCTCGGCGCCGCCCGCCTCGGCGCCACCCCGGCGACCGTCCTGGCCTTCATCGACGCGGCCAACGGCGCCTACCACCGGCTGTGGGTCGACCACGCCAACCGCATCCTGCGTGAACGCATGGACGCCCCTGGCCACTTCATGACCCGCGACTACGCCGACTACGGCGCGACGGTGACCATCACCCCACCACAACCATGAGCCAGCGCACCCCCAGGATCGCCCTGGTCGACGGCACTCCGGCGACCGGGCCCGGGAACCGCCACCGCCGTGTACGCGTTCCCCCACTGACCGACCAACGCCACGGCACCGACCGGCACAACGGGTGAGGAGGCGGCGGTGCAAACGCTGCTGGAGACCATCCAGCCACTGGACGCGACCCGGCTGTATCACCTCAGCGACCTGCACCTTTTGGCCGACGGTCGGCATGCCACCGTCTACCTCTGCTTTGCCCCGCCGGGCAGCCACCTTCCGATGCTGGTCGGGGAGGTGCTGCCGGTAGGCCTGGCCGAGCAGCTGGAGGCGCTGGCCGCCAGCGGGCTCGTCGGCCAGCTCCAGGTGACAGTGCTGGCCTGGGGTGACCAGAGCCGGGAAGCCCACCTAGTGGCCAAGACCCACGCCGGATCGGCGACCGAGCGGACCGCCTGGCGCCAAGCCCTCACCTAAGCGGCCTGTCTGAAGTTGTGCATGTAACCCTCGGGCAGCCAGGGTGAGCTGTGTGGCGAAGGACGACCGTCCACTGCGCCTCCCCGGAGACTCAACCGTGCCCAAGCAGCACGCGTCGGGCTTGGCGCATGGCGGCCTCAAAGCCGAGCTCACCCACATCTACATACGGCACGCCGGCCTCACCGCACTCCTCACGCAGCTGCCTGCTGCGCCGTAGGATCCAGGCGGCGGCCTCGCCGAGCTCCTCGCGGGCGGTGCCGCGGTGCTGCGGCTTGGGTCCCCGGTAGCCGGCGAGGTCCTCGACCGAGAACGAGCCATGCCCCAGGAAGCACCCGCGGACCTCGGCCTGCGCAAGCGCCGCCCGCAAGCGCGCCAGGTAGAACGGCGCCAGTTCGAAGCCCTCGATCAGGAAGCACGCCGCCTCCTCGACGACCACCTCGGCCGCCTGCTCGACGTGGGGGTACATGAACTCGGCAAGCAGCGAAGCGTCGACTGGATCCTGGTCGATCGCGTCAAGCTCCGGAAGGACCCGACGCAGCACGGTCCTGAGCACGTCGGTTGGCAGAAAGGGAATCCCGTCGATCGCCAGCAGCCGCTGCGCCAGCGACGACTTGCCGACCCGCGGCGCGCCGCCGACAAGGTAGAGCCTGTGACCACCCATCGCAGCATTATGGCCTGGTCGACCCTACCTCCCCGCGCCGGCAGCTGCGCGGGGCGCGACCGTGGCAGCTGTGGCCTTGCACGTGGCCATGGCTTCACGGATCCTTGTGGCTGCAAGCTCCAACGGCCCGGGAGGCTACTTCACCGGCTGCGGCGAGATCGTCGTCACCCAGGGTTACCTGCAGAACTATCGGTCCCCTGCTTAGTACTAGTACTAGGCAGCCGCCCGGCCGCCGTCGCGTCGTGGGCTGGGAACCGGGCAGGCCACTAGTCCAACCGCACGGATACCCTGGCGCGGTCGGTGATGCAGGGACCCTGGTCGCGCGGTTCGTCAGCCCTGCTGCTGTCAGGGAGCAGCGGCGGCGACCAGGGTGGGGTCGAAGTCCCTGTCGAGCATGACCGTGGGCATGACCGTGGGCACGTGCGCGGGCTCCAGCTGTTGGGGTCGTCGAGGAGGCGGCCCGGGTCGCCGAAAGCCTCCGCGGCCAGGTTCAGCCTGTGACCGCGCTGGCCAGGCCCTGGCCGACGCACATGGCTAGGCTGACCGCCAGCGTCAGGCCCAGCAGCGACAGCAGGCACGCCGCCAGTGGGGGGCGCTGGGGTGGGAGCTGGTCGCCGAGCAGCTGGGTCACCCGGGCCGGTCCCGCCCCGTCGAACCGGGCCCCGACCGCCGGTTCGGCTGGGGTCGCCGTGGTCCGCAGTGCCCGGGCCAGCGGGGTGCGGCCGACCCGATCGATGGCGGCCCGGTCGGCGGCCAGTTCGGCCTCCTCCAGCCGGCGGCTGGTCCACCAGCCGACCAGCGGCAGCCACACCAGCACCTCGGCGGCCGCGCGCCCGGCCAGGCGACGCAGCGGGTCACGCTGGCGGGCGTGCTCGGCCTCATGCACCAGCACCGCATCCAGCTCCTCGGCGGCCAAGGCGGCGACCATGCCGCTGGTCACAAAGACCCGTGGCCGCAGCAGCCCGGCGCAGAACGCGGAAGCCCCGGGGCCGGCTACGCACACGACCTTGCTGACGCCGCTGCGCGTTGCCGCGGCCACCAGCGCCGCCGGGGCAGCCAGCCGCGGCAGGCCGGCGACCGCTCGGGCGGCGGTGGCGGCCAACCAGGCGGCCCGGACGATCCATGCCACCACGACCAGGGCCGCCACGACCAGCACCGCGACCCCTAGGCAGCCGGCCATGGTCATCTGCCCGCAGATCGCCCGGCCGGGGTGCCAGGCCAGCCGCGCGACCACCAGGCCCCCGACCAGGGCGAACAGGGCTGGCCGGCCAGCCAGCTGTCTCATCGTCCTTCCAGTTCCTCCAGGCGTCGGCGCTGTTCGGGAGTCAGGGCGTCCAGGCGGGCCGCGAAGGCGGCCAGGGCGGCGTCGCCGTAGCGGTCCAGCACCTGCTGGGCCTCCCGCTGGCTGGCCGCGGCCAGGAATGCCTCTGGGGTGCCCGCCGCGCGGTAGTCGTAGGCACGCTTGCCCACGGTGGCGTCGGCGACCAGCAGGCCCTTGTCGGCCAGCCGCCGCAGGGTCGTCATCACCGTGGTATAGGCCAGCTCCGGCATGTGGGCGTGCACGTCGCGCACGGCGAATGGCTCGGGGACCTGCCCGGTCCACACCGCCCGCATGATGCGCGCCTCCAGCCGGCCCAGCAGCCCCAGCGCGCGGTCCAGGTCAGCCGGCGCCGTGGGGTCTGGCTGGTGGGTGGTCATGGCTGGCCGCTCTCCAGGTCGGCGCGGCGCTGCAGGTAGTCCTCGCGGTTCAGCTCGCCGCGGGCATAGCGCAGGTCCAGCTCGGCCCGCGCCGGGCCGGGTCCGCTGGGGGGGTTGGGTGGGCGGGTCAGGGTGCGGGCCAGCCAGATGGCCCCGGCGGCCAGCAGCGCCAGCACCACCACCCAGAAGATGGCCCAGAACCACATGAACCCGCCGCCCATCATCCCGCCGTCCATCATGTTGCCGCCCATGCCGGTCATCAGCTGCTGCATGCTGCCATGGTCCATCGCAGGTCCTCCTCCGACCACGGTCGCTTGCCTTCCTACTACCCTTCAGTAGTTGCTACTATCGTAGGGTAGTAGAACCGCGTTCGCCACCACGACCGCCGCATCGATGGTCGCAATGGAAGAGGGGTCTGCATGTCGATGAACGCCAGCGACAAGCGCGCGCGGCGGCTGCGCCGCTACTGGGACAAGCACGCCCGCAACTACGACAAGCAGATGGCCTTCTGGGAACGGCGGCTGTTCGGCGACGGCCGCCAGTGGGTCTGCGCCCAGGCCACCGGCGACGTCCTGGAGGTCGCCATCGGCACCGGCCGCAACCTCCCCTTCTATGCGCAGGGCATCCGCCTGATCGGCGTCGACTTCAGCCCCGCCATGCTCCAGCTGGCCCGCCGCCAGGCCGACCGGCTCGGCCGCACGGTCGACCTACGCCTGGGCGACGCCCAAGCGCTGGAGCTGCCCGATGCCAGCTTCGATACCGTGGTCTGCACCTTTTCGCTGTGCGCCATCCCCGACGAGCGGCGCGCCATCGCCGAGATGAAGCGGGTGCTGCGGCCGGGCGGCCGGCTGCTGCTGCTGGACCACGTGGCCGGCACATCGCGGGGGGTGCGGGCGGTCCAGTGGCTGCTGGAGCAGGTCACCAGGCCGCTCAACGAGGAGCATCTGCTGCGCCGCCCGCTGTTGCAGGTGCAGGCCGAAGGCTTCCAGATCGAGCGGGCCGAGCGCTTCAAGCTCGGCATCGTCGAGCGGCTCGCGGCCCGCAAGCCGGCCGAGCCCACCTCGCCCTCCTGACGGTCTCAACACCCGTGGGGAAGGAGCAGGGCGAGCACCCGTTGGAACCTCACTTCCGTACTCACCGTCAGCTCCGGCGCTGCGAGCGTCGACCGGATCCACCTCCTCGCACCCGACCTGCCTCATGTCGTCCCAGTGCAGAGAAGCCACCTGGGATGTCCAGTAGCGCGCTCCCGAAGCGGCTGTGCACGTCACAGCCGGTCGCGCCGTGATTGAGCTTCGTGCTCGCGGCCGGTCGTTAGCGCCCTGCCATCGCGGCAGGTATTCGCAGTTGCACAATCGATCGACGGCGACCGCGACGTAGCACCATCTGCGTACCTGTCAGCGCACGCCGAGGTAGTCGTGGACGAGCTGGACGGCGATGGAGCCCTCCCCCACCGCAGAGGCCACCCGCTTGATCGACCGGTGGCGCACGTCGCCGGCGGCGAACACCCCTGGCAGGCTGGTCTCCAGCAGCCGGGGCGGGCGGTCCAAGGGCCACGCCGGCAGCGGCTGGCCACCCTGGTACAGGTCGGGACCGGTCAGGACAAACCCGTGCGCGTCGCGTTCCAACGTCTCGGCCAGCCACTCGGTCCGCGGTTGCGCACCGATCAGGATGAACAGTGCCGCCGCCGGGACGGTCTCGCTGGCGCCGGTGCGGGCGTCGTGCAGGGTGAGCTGTTCCAGCCGACCGGCCCCGCCAGCCGAGATGACCTGGGTGCCCAGACGCACGGCGATGGCGTCGTTGGCTTGGAGTTCCTTGACCAGGTAGTCGGACATGCCCCGACTCACCGAGTCGCCACGGACCAGCAGGGTTACCTGCTCGGCGTACTTGGCCAGGTGCAGAGCCGCCTGCCCGGCCGAATTGCCGGCCCCGACCACAAACACCCGGCTGCCGGCCATCGCCCGGGCCTCGCTGACCGCTGCACCGTAGAACACCCCAGCCCCCAGCAGCTCCTCCACGCCGGGCGCCTGCAGCCGGCGGTAGGCGGCGCCGGTGGCCACCAACACCGCGCGGCCGACCGCCTGGCTGCCGTCGGCCAGCGTGACCACGCGGTCCTGCCCAGCCGGGCGCAGCCCGACCGCGCGGGCGTAAACCAGCTCCGCCCCAAACAGGATCGCCTGCGCGGAGGCTCGCTGGCCAAGGCTGCGGCCACTGACCCCGTAGGGGAAGCCAAGATAGTTGCGGATCAGCGAGCTGCTGCCGGCCTGCCCGCCAAGCGCCTCGGGCTCCACCATCAGCGTGCGCAGCCCCTCGGAGACGCCATAGGTGGCCGCCGACAGCCCCGCCAGCCCGGCACCGACCACCACCAGGTCGTAGCGGGCCGCCTCGGGCCGGGTCGCGATGCCGATCGCGGCGGCGCCCTCGGCGTTGGTCGGGTCGACCAGCACCCGGCCGTCGAACAGCACCAGCACCGGCAGGCGGGCGCCGTCCTGCCCATGCTCGCGTAGCAGCTGCTGACCGGCCTCGCTGTCATGGGGAAGGAACTGGTAGGGAATGGCGTTGCGGTCCAGCAGGTCGCGGATCTCGTGGCTGCGTGGTGTCCACTGCTGCCCCACGATCTGGATGGCCACAAAGCCCGGCTGCCCGGTGGCCCGGATCCACTCGGTGAGCTGCTCTGTGACCGGCAGGTACAGGTGCTCCTCAGCGGGCTCCCACGGCTTCAGCACCCAGCCGTCCAACCGTCCCAGGCTCATCGCCTGACTCATAGGCTGGTTGGTGCTGCGGTCCCAGACACCGACCAGCAGCAGCCGCCTGGCCGCGGGGTGCAGCTGGCGCGCCTGGGCCAGCAGGTCCAAGCCGGTCATGTGCGGCATCCACTGGTCGGCGATGATCACCGCGACCGCCACGTCGTCTTGGCGCAGCCGCACCAGGGTCTGCAGCGCCGCCTCGGCCGAGCGTTCGGCGAGGATCTGGTAGTCGGCTCCGTAGCGCCTGGCCAGGGCGGCATGGAGCGCGGCCAGGACGTCGCTGTCGTCGTCAACGACCACAAGCACCGGTCGTGTCATGCGCCCTCCCGTGGTCTCAACCCGAGCGCGACGCATCGCCCCGGTTGCCACAGCCCTCCAGTCAAAGGCCTGATGATCGGCCGCCATCGCGGCGCTCACAAGCTCGCTGGGACCCGACCGAACGGTCACCTTGGCTTGGTATGCCCGCCGCATCGCCATATACGCAGCGTGTTCGTAGGGCCTCGCCGCGACCTTGCGAACAGCCTGCCGCGCAGAAGCCGCACCAATGGGTCAGGTGGCTGGCCGCTGACGCTAGCGGACTCGGGAAGCTTGCCTGTACCTGAACCGCATCCGTTGTCTCCGCTGCCGATACGCAGGCTGACAGCTCCCGCCGGTCGCGTCGTTGCTGGAAGGTAATCACCAGCTCGACGCGAGGACGGTGTCGCGACCAGCAAGCACGCACCAGGGCCGCGTTCGTTGCCCTCTCAAGACATCGCTTGGTGTGCAAGCATGGGCGGCAAGCTGGAGGTTCGGCGGCTGATTGTGCTCCGGCGGTCACCCACCACAGCTGCCTGGCGTCGCCGCCCGAGCGCTGAGGTGCCCGAGCCGCCGTCACCCTTAGCGAGCCAACCCGCAAAGCGGATGAGGAAGGGGCGTCGACCTGGACGACCCGGAGGCCCAACGTCATGCAGCAGTGGTCCCGTCGCCGGTTCCTGACCGCGGCCGCCGCGGCCACGCTGGGGGTGGCCGGCGGTGGCTGCGGCATCACCAGCCGCCCTCGGCCGGTCGGCCCTGCCGCCAGGGAGGTCGCCGCCGCTGAGGCACGCCGCCGCCGGCCCGGCGCGCCCGTGCGCGAGGTCACCCTCACCGCCGCACCAGCCACCATCGACCTGGCCGGCCGTGCGGTCACCGCCTGGGCCTACAACCACACCGTTCCCGGTCCCGTGCTGCGCGTGCGGGTCGGGGAGGTGCTGCGCGCCCGGCTGGACAACCGCCTGCCCGAGCCGACCACCATCCACTGGCACGGCATCGTGGTCCGCAACGACATGGACGGCGTGCCCGGCATCACCCAGCCGCCCATCCCGCCCGGTGGGCGGTTCGTCTACGAGTTCACCGTGCCGTACGCGGGCACCTACTTCTTCCACCCCCATGTCGGCCTCCAGCTGGACCGTGGCCTGTACGCCGCGCTGGTCGTCGACGACCCCGGCCGAGCCGGGCGGCTACGACCAGGAGGCCGTGGTCGTGCTGGACGACTGGACCCTGGGGGTGGGCCCCACCCCGAGCAGCTGCAGGACCGGCTCATGGCCCAGGGCGGCATGATGCACGGCGGCATGGGGATGGGGATGATGGGGCAGGGTGGGGGTAGCTCGGCGCTGGGAGGCACCGGCGGGCAGATCGACTACCCGCAGTACCTGCTCAACGGGCGCCCGCCCGCCGACCCGCCGACCATCCGCGCCAAGCCAGGGCAGCGGCTGCGGCTGCGGGTCATCAACGCCGCCGCCGAGACCGCCTTCCGGCTGGCGCTGGGTGGCCACCGGCTCACCGTGACCCACACCGACGGGCTCCCCGTCACCCCAGTGACGGCCGATGCACTGCTGCTTGGGATGGGCGAGCGCGCCGATGCGCTGGTCCGCCTCCGCGACGGCGCCTTCCCACTGGTGGCGCTGGCCGAGGGCAAGTCCGGCCAGGCGCTCGGGGTGATCCGGACCGGCCAGGGTGCGCCGCCGCCTGCCGACGCGCATCCCGGCGAGCTGGGTGGGCGGCTGGCCGCCATGGCCGAACTCGGCCCCGACCCGCAGGGAACGCTGCCAACCGCCCAACCCGACCGCAGCCACCAGCTACTGCTGTCGGGCGGAATGATGAGCCCGAAGTGGACGATCAATGGGCGCAGCTTCCCGGATGCCGAGCCGCTGCCCGTCCGCGCGGGCCAGCGGGTCCGGCTGGTGTTCGGCAACCAGTCGATGATGTTTCACCCCATGCACCTGCACGGGCACAGCTTCCAAGTTCAGCAGGGCGCTCGGCCTGGCCCCCGCAAGGACACCGTGATCGTGCGGCCCATGCAGCAGCTGGCCGTCGACGTGGCTGCCGACAACCCGGGCCAATGGATGGTCCACTGCCACAACCTCTACCACCAGGAGGCCGGCATGATGACCACCCTGTCCTACCTGCACTGACGCGCAGCTAGACGATTTCCGCGGCCAGCCTTGAGGTCAGGCGGAGTCCGCGGGTCGCGTGGCGCCTCGTCTGCTAGCTTGTGTCGGCGACAGGGCGGGGTGGGCGGCAGCCGATCGCATGAGCGACAGAGGGCAGGAGCGATGGGCGGCACCATCAAGCTGGGCTGGTCGACGGCAGCCAGGACATGAGCGCCTTGCTGGGCGGGCTCGGTCATGCCCTCAGCCTGGCGTTTGCGATGTTCTGGGAGATCCTCTGGGCGCTCATCCTCGGCTTCGCCCTGTCCGCAGCGGTCCAGGCAGTGGTGTCCAAGCGGGAGATGAGCCGGCTGCTGCCCGACGACTCCCCCCGCTCGCTATGTATCGCCAGCGGCCTTGGGGCCGCCTCCTCCTCCTGCTCCTACGCCGCTGTGGCCTTGGCGCGGTCGATCTTCCGCAAGGGCGCCAACTTCACCG
>WNFV01009451.1_pt1 | contig 10782 bp, 9 predicted proteins | sample 5400101 | NCBI WGS metagenome assembly WNFV01 (sample SAMN13153361, study PRJNA577476) | soil metagenome | isolation source: 115 cm soil or saprolite under grassland replicate 1 | place: USA:California | collected 2016-06-15
CCTGGGGTGGGTGGCCTCCGGGGTGTGGGAGGAGTGCCATCCCTACGTGCCGGCGCTGCTGGTGCTGACCACGACTTCCCGGCGGGTGGAGCAGGTCGCGGCCAAGGCCGAGGAGCGATGCCGGGCCGAGTCCCGGACCGCGCGGACCCACACCGGGGCCATGAACATCCTGGGCATGGTGGTCGCGGCCACGGACTGCGTGGAGCGCCCAGATGCCGCGGTGGCTGACCCGGTGTGGAGGAAGCGTGGGGGCGTCGAGGGACTGCGCCTGGCGGACCTGCTCCGCGAGCCCTGGGACCGCTGGCGGGCAGAGGTGAGCGAGCGGGCTGCCGCGGTCGAGGAGGCCCGGCGTCACCGAGAGGCGTTCCTGGCGTCGGAGGAGCTTCGGAAAACCGTGCAGGCGCTGTACCTCCGCTTTGGCGGGATCAACACCTACGACGAGCACCTCCGGCCTCTCGCCCAGGAACACCGGGCGGCGCTTGAGCTGCTGCTGCACGAGAAACGGGCCATGACCGGCCTGGAGAGGCAGGCTTGGGGGTTCTTCGCAAGGCGCACCACCCTCGACGACCTCGGCAGGCCGCACGCAGTGCACGAGCAGATCCCCATGAGCCCCGACGAGCGCGAGCCGGTCTCAGCGCTTCACCATGCCTGGTTCGCCCGCCAGCGCGAGTTCGTCGCCTCGCTGCACGCTCGCTACCCGTACCTGCCGTGGGTCGTGCAGGCCATCCGCGAGCTGGGTGCGGGCAGGCTGCTGCACCACCGGACGTGGTGGGAGCGGCACGGCCGGACGAAGAACGACCTGGGCGAGCTGAAGCGCCTGCAGGGGCGGCGCCTCGAGTACATCAAGCGCCGGGAGCATCAGATCTCCGAGCGGCGGTGGTCTGCGAACGTCATCGCCCGTCACACTTCGCGGAGCGAGCCGAAGGTGGCGCGAGCGATCGACGATGAGCAGCTGCGAGCCTGCCCGGACTGCGAGCAGCTCGTAGTCCCCTCCCGGGACGACTACCGGTACCAGGTCGGCTACTGCCCGTTCTGCGGAGGCAGGGACAAGCTGCTGTCGATCACCGAGGCCGAGGCCACCGGACTCGTCGAGAGCGACGGAGAGGGATTCTGGCGAACCTGTCACGGCCCGGTGCCAGGATGGGCCGAGAGCCAGCCGCTCCCGCCGTTGGACCAGGGCGAGGGCAAGGAGGAGGCATCGTGAGAGTCGCCACCTACACGCGGATCTCCACCGACGAGGACCGCCAGCCGTTCTCCCTTGGCGCGCAGGCAGCGCGCCTGGAGGCCTACGCCCGCTCCCAGGATGGCTGGCGGATCGTGCGCCGGTTCACCGACCAGGCCTCCGGAGCGACGCTCGATCGTCCCGGACTTCACCAGGCTGTTCAGGAAGCGGCGGCTGGCGTCTACGAGCTGCTGCTCCTGTACCGGGTCGATCGCCTGTCCCGAAGCGTCCGCCAGCTCGCCCAGACCGCCGACGAGCTAGAGCGGCACGGCGTGGCGCTCCGATCTGCGACCGAACCCTTCGACACCTCCTCGCCGGCCGGCAAGATGATGCTGCAGATGCTCGGCGTCTTCGCCGAGTTCGAGCGGGCCACGATCGTCGAGCGCATCACCGCGGGGATGGAGCGTGCCGCCTCCCAGGGACGGTGGGTCGTGGGCAAGGTCCCGTTCGGCTACCTCCGCGCCAAGGAGACCAAGCTCATCCACCCCCACGCGCCGCAGGCGGACGTCGTCCGGCGAATCTTCGCAATGTACGTGGAAGGCCGGATGGGCGCCGAGGCGATCGCGAACGTGTTGAACGCTGAGGGGCACCGAACAAAGAACGGGGCCCCGTTCGCCCGGCCGATCGTGCTGTCGATCCTCAACAACCCGATCTACGCGGGCAAGATCGAGTTTCGGGGGACCACACACCCGGGCTTGCACGAGGCGCTCGTGGACTCGGCGACCTTCGAGGCGGCCAGGCGAATCCTCGGCGAGCGGGGCGAGTCACAGGCCCTTCGGCGTGCTCATCCCACCGAGTACCTGCTCTCGGGCGTGATCCGGTGTGGACGGTGCCGCCGCGCATACGTTGGCACATCGGCGCGGGGACGCAAGGGGCTGTATCACTACTACGTCTGCTCCACCCGGTACCGGTACGGGAGCGAGTTCTGCTCCGGCGACAGGCTTCCGAAGGCTGCACTGGAGGAAGCCGTCATGGAGCAGATGGACGACGTGTATCGGAACAGCTCGCTGATCGAGCAGGCAATCACGAGTGCGGCGATTGAAGAAGGCGAGCCTACCGAGACGACCGAAGGCAGGCTTGCCGGCGTGCGGCAGCAGCTGGGCGGCGCGAAGCGGTCGCTGGATCGCTACTTCGCGGCCTTCGAGGAGGGATCGCTCTCCCCCGCCGACTGCCAGGAGCGGATCGCCAAGCTGAAGGTCCGGATCGACGCGTTGACCGCTGAGGAGGCATCGCTCACGCAGAGGGCCGCCGAGGGCGCTTCAGAGACCCTGAGCGCCGTCGACGTCGTCGAGTGGGCTGACAACCTTGGCACGCTCCTTCGGGCCGGCACGGCGCAACAGCGGAAAGCCCTGCTCCGACTGCTCGTCAAGGAGCTTCGCGTAATGAGCAGCGACGAGATCGTGCCCACGTACAAGATCCCGGCGCTGGTTCGCGCACCGGAAGGTCAAGTGGACCATCCCGGACGTCGATGCGCATCGTCGGAAAGCCGACGTACGCGGCGACATCTGGCGGGGTGAGCCCTTTGAGCGCGCCCTCCCCAGCAACGGTCTGGGACTCGTTGGACATGCTGCTGTTCACAACGCGCAAGCGCCAGATCGAGGACCGCAAGAAGCAGTGGCGCGAGAGGAACAGGCGTCTAAGGGTTCCTGCGGCGGAGGCAGCGAAGCTCTGCTCCAATCTCCCCGCGACCACGCTGTTCAACGTGCTCTACCGGTTGCGGAAGCGGTCCGACTACTCCGATGCCGACGCCTTTCTCGACGGGATTCCGACCGCTGCCGACGCCGCTGAGTATCACTCGGCCATCTCCACTCTCGTGCACTGCACCCTCGCGGTGCTGGAGACAGTCGTCGCCGCCTACGCGGGGTCGGACCCATACAAGAACGCCGCCGATCGGTTCTTGAGACAGGCGTCCGGACCCGGCAGCGAGGCTCTTCGGGACCGGAAGGCTGCGATAGTCGGGCCTTGAGCACGCCAATGAACCTGGGCTGCGGGCGAGTCAGCAGCGGCGTCAGCAGACGGGTCGGCAGCCGCCGCCCGATACGTTTCGCCACGGACACCGAGCAGAGTTTCCTCCAACAGGTCGGACCCAGCGCCTGCGCCGAGTTGTTTGCCGCTCCTGACCGCACCTGAGGAGGAGCGCGCCGCGTGGATGGCCGCGTCCCCTCGTGGCAGAATCGGCCCATGGAACGCAAAGCCCAGCCCCCGATGCGCATCGTGGACATCGCTGAGTTCCTTGGCGTGTCCAAGCAACGCGCCCACCAGCTCGTCCAGTCGCCGGGGTTTCCTGAGCCCTGGACGAGCACCGATCTAGGTCGCCTGTGGCGGCGACGAAACATCGAGGTATGGGCGCAGCGGAACTGGTGGGGATCGAGACCCTGGCGCAATCGGCATACCGAGTTTCGGAGGTGAGCGCGTGGACCTAAGGCTCGTTCTAGACCGGAAGGAGTCGGAGAAGTTGGCTCGCTACTACATCTACCGGAGCGAGGAGATGGAGGAGGGCCGCCCAGTCGTGGACGGCCTTTACGTGCAGCGACAGGTGGTCGGCAGCCCCCCTCCAGAGACCATGAGAGTCACGATCGACTTGACATAAGAAGTTCAGACGAAGCGCGGCCGCACATCAGGCGAACGGGCGGGGACGTTCGACTAGTAAGGCAGGGCTCTGCCGGAGTAGGGGCCGACATGCGCGCGAAGGAGCGTGCGGAACAGCTTCCCGTGGTTCGGCACCTTCAAGTGCAGAAGCTCGTGGACGATGACCTGCATCTCGACAAGTCGTGCGTCACCTCGGGACCCAAAGTATCAGTGCCAATATCAGTGCGGCTCGTTCTTGGCTCGTCGTCCTCAGCGAGGAAGGACAGTCATCAGTGGGATCTCAAGAACACCCGCGATGGGCGGCTGATCCGAGTTTGGCTGTCATCACGGTCCGGGTTCATCTTGGAGCCGTCCAGGACTCCAGATGAGTTCAGCCAGTTGTCGGTATAGCTCGAGCCGCTGGACGATCTGCGCGCGCTTGAAGTGAGGTTGTGGTTCAAAGGGGAGACCGCTTTCCCGGACGAACCGTACGAACCCGGGATTGTGGTCGTATGCAGCCTCATGCAAGCTCCGAGCAAGAAGGTTCTGGCTGTTGTAGTGCTCCCTCTTCTCCTCGTAGGGGAGGTCGCCGAAGCTGGAATTGAAGCTCTTCGGGAGGGTCAATAGGTCGCCGATTCGATTCCGGTAGCTCTGGAAGTCGTTTGGGTGGTCGAACTCATCCGAGTGACGTTCAGGGTGGTTGGCCCAGATGTGCTCGATGTCGTAGGCGTCCCTGCCTCCGCGACGGGCGTATTCGACGTAGCGGGATGGCATGCCTGAACGGACCTCGACGAACTCAGTAAGCCGGGCAAGGAACCGGTGAACTTGACCTCCGTTCGACCCGTGCAACCGGTAGTCGTCGTTGGTAGCGAAGACCTCCGCTTCGTCCTCCAGTCGGCGCGAAAGGGTAGCTCGCAGCTCCTGAGCATCTTTGCCCCGAACCTCCTTCATGACCAGAAACATCGCGTACTGCATCGTCGAATAGTCGATAGCTCGGAAGTTCCAGATCCTGCGATATAGCAAGATGTCGAGGTACGTGGCTACGGTGCGCACCTTGTGGAGGGCCTGTCCCTCGGAGTCCTGGCTCGTGAGGGAGGCGAGCATCACCGGGTACTGGAGGGTGAAGTTGTGTTCCGCATTGTAATAGACGCTCTCGAGTCCAGCTGTTAGCTCTTCGCCGGCTCGACGGAGGCGTACGTACCAATCGCTGTAGAACGAGAAGTCGTGCTCGATGAAACGAGCGAAGTCCTCGCTCACCCTGAGGCCGAGCTCGTCCTCGTGGTCCCGGACCCAGCGATGGAACTCCGTGCCGATCAGATCGAAATCGAGCGGAGTGGCACCACGCCGCCGTTCGCGGATGCTCTGGGCGAATTGGCTCCGTAACCACGACTTGATACCGTCGGCATCCTCATCCTTCCCCAGGTCTTGAAGCGCCGTGATGCGAGCCTTCCAGGTATTGCTCGCCCGCGTGCGGCTCTCCTGGTCGATGATATTCGCGAGCAAGTAACCCTTGAGCATGTCGGCCGGCGTCAACGAAAGCCCTCGGTCGTTCATCGTCTCGAAGATCGTGTAGGCATCACCGTCCGTGTAGGCGGTGATCTCAACGAGGTGGACGTTCTCAATCAGCCAGTCTGCGAAGTAGGGGAGGGCCTGATTCTTCAGCTCATCTGGAAAGGCCTCGGCGATGTCGCCGTATCGGGCGATGATGTTCGCAACGGACTCCGGCGGATCCGGGTCGATGTATTCCTCGCCGGCGTAGAGGGCCTCCATGGAGCGGCCGCGTTCCGGAACGTCGAGATTGAATGAGCGGGAGCCGTATCTCTGTGAGAGGACGAGTTCCGCGAGCTGCACGCGCTGGTCGGTCTCTCCGAGCTCGCGCATGAGGAAGATCATAAGGAGCGACAACGTGGTCAGACGCTGCTGCCCATCGATGATGAACTTCTGCCCGTCTTTGTCGCTGATGATGACTGAGCCGAGGAAGTAGTGACCGTAGCCAGCGACGGCACCCCGTTCATGGGTTGGCTCGTAGGATTCGAGGAACTTCGCAGCAAGGTCGTCGATCAGCTCGGTGACCTGCTTTGTTTGCCATTTGTATTCGCGCTGGTAGTAGTCAATCGCGTATTTGCGATTCGCAAGGAGCTCGCGGATGGTCCGACCCTTGCCATCAATCTCACGTGATTGTGTTGACAACGTTGCTCCTTCAGGTCCACGGGTCCTTGCATCTTGCCACGCGAGATGCTTCGCGACCTTATCTGGGCATCGCTAGGAGCCTTGATCGCGCCCCCATCGAACAGACCGCCGAAGAACCCCTTCTCTCGGTCCGTTGTCGTCGCATACGCGCTCCCAGCGTGCCCGCGATCTATTCCGGGTGCATCGAGGCCTCCCTGCGCCTCGGCTCCGTGCTACAAGCAGGCGGCCGGGTCCGCTGCCAGAGCCAGATGCCGCCATACTACGCACGATGGCGAAGGCGAAGAGGAAGTCGAACGGGGGGCTGCTGGGGTTCGAGGCAGCCCTGTGGGCGGCCGCCGACAAGCTCCGGGGCCACATGGACGCCGCCGAGTACAAACACGTCGTCCTGGGGCTCGTGTTCCTCAAGTACATCTCGGACGCCTTCGAGGCACGACGCGTCCTTCTCGCGGCGGAGCCAGATGCCGATCCCGAGGACGCCGACGAGTACCTGAGCGCGGGCGCCTTCTGGGTGCCAAAGGAGGCCCGATGGCATGTGCTCCACGAGGCTGCCAAGCGGCCGGAGATCGGCGTCATGGTGGACAAGGCGATGGATGCGATCGAGCGGGACAACCACCGGCTCAAAGGCGTCTTGCCAAAGGACTACGCGCGGCCGGCGCTCGACAAGACGCGTCTCGGCGAGCTGATCGACCTGATCGGCGATATCGGCCTCGGCGAGGGCGAGGATCACTCGAAGGACATCCTGGGCCGGGTATACGAGTATTTCCTTGGGCAGTTCGCCTCTAAGGAGGGGAAGAAGGCCGGGGAGTTCTACACGCCCAGGTGCGTCGTGAAGCTACTGGTCGAGATGATCGAGCCGTACAAGGGGCGCGTCTACGATCCCTGCTGTGGCTCGAGCGGGATGTTCGTGCAGTCGGAGGAGTTCATCCGAGCCCACGGGGGGCGGCTGACCGACATCTCCGTGTTCGGGCAGGAGTCGAACCCGACGACCTGGAAGCTCGCAGAGATGAACCTCGCGATCCGGGGAATCGAGGCGAACCTCGGACCGGAGAACGCGGACACGTTCACGCGTAACTTGCACCCCGCCCTCAAGGCCGACTTCATCCTGGCGAACCCGCCCTTCAACATGAGCGACTGGGGCCAAGAGCGACTCAAGAACGATGTGCGCTGGAAGTACGGGATGCCTCCCGCCGGCAACGCGAACTTCGCGTGGGTCCAGCACATCGTCCACCATCTCGCGCCGAACGGGATCGCGGGCTTCGTCCTGTCGAACGGGTCGATGTCTTCGACGCAATCCGGGGAAGGCCAGATCAGGAAAGCGCTTGTCGAGGCCGACCTTGTGGACTGCATGGTCGCCCTACCAGGGCAGCTGTTCTACGGAACGGCCATCCCCGCGTGCTTGTGGTTCGTCGCACGCGACCGCTCGGGCAGGCCGACGCGGGGCAGTCAGCAGCTACGTGACCGGCGCGGGGAGGTGCTGTTCATCGACGCTCGCCGGATGGGCAACATGGTGACTCGCGTTCATCGCGAGCTGACCGATGAAGAGATCGTATCGATCGCTCGGATGTACCACGCCTGGCGTGGCGAGCATGAGGCAGGCGCGTACGAAGACGTTCCGGGGTTCTGTCGGGGCGCGAGGGTGGCCGAGGTTTCCGACCACGGATTCGTGTTGACGCCGGGTCGATACGTGGGCGCGCCGGCGGCCGAGGCAGATGCCGAACCGTTCGACGCGAAGCTCAAGAGGCTTCGTGTCGAGCTTGATGAGGCGACCGCCGCATCGGCTGCGCTCGACAAGACCATCCGCCGCGCCTTGGAGAAGCTGGATTCGTCGACCTGATGAGTGCCGAGAAGGAACCTTTGGATGGGTGGCAAACGGTGCCCTTCGGTGAACTTCTGCTCAACTCCTCGCGCAACGGCATTTACAAGGCTAAGCTCTTCCACGGAAGAGGTGTCCGTGTGGTCAACATGGGTGACCTCTTTGCGCATCCGCGGCTGGGCGAAGCCGACATGGAGCGGATCGAAGTCACCGAGTTGGAGTTGGAGCGGTTCGCGTTGGCGAGAGGGGACCTACTGTTCGCTCGTAGGTCGCTTACTGCTGAAGGAGCGGGGAAGTGCACTCTTGTCGTGTCAGTGCCGGAGCCCACAGTGTTCGAGTCATCCATCATCAGGGCGCGACCCGATCCAGACGTCGCTGATGCCGCATTCCTCTACTACTTGTTCCGATCTCCGGTCGGAGCCTACCTGCTCGGTACCATCCGGCGCGAAGTAGCCGTCTCAGGCGTGACGGGGGGGGATCTCCGGCAACTGAGGCGCACCCTCCCACTATTGGCCCAGCAGGTCGAGATCGGTCGCCTCTTATCCGCACTCGACGACAGGATCGAAGTCAACCGGAGGATCGCAGAGACGCTCGAGCAGATCGCGCGATCCCTTTTCGCGTCGTGGTTCGTGGACTTCGACCCGGTGCGCGGGATCGCTGCGGTGCCCGAGGACATCCGCAGGTTCTTCCCGGACCAGCTGGTGGAGTCGCCAATCGGCTCAGTACCGGCGGGCTGGGAAGTTGTGGCGCTTGGCGATCTGGTCGAAGTCACTCGGGGCCTCAGCTATACGAGTGCAGGGCTCGCTGATGAGGGGCTGCCGTTGCACAACCTCGACTCGATCCGCGAGGGCGGCGGCTATAAGAGGGAAGGGATGAAGTACTACGTGGGAGAGTTCCGAGAGAGGGATCGGGTTCGTCCTGGCGACGTGATCGTGGCCAATACCGACCTGACCCAGAACGCCCGAGTGATCGGCTACCCGGCCATCGTCCCGCGAGCCTTCGGAGATGATGGGCTCTACAGCCAAGACCTCTGCTGCGTTCGCCCTCGCGACGGCTCGCCCCTCACTCCGCGCTTCCTGTACTTGCTGCTGGCGAGCCAGCGCATGCGTTACCAGGTTGCCAGCTACGCGAACGGGACGACCGTGCTGCATCTCGCCATGGACGGCCTCAGGAAGCCTTTGATCGTCAACCCCCCTCGAGAGCTCGTCGAATGCTTCGACGCGCTCGTCGGCTCGATGTTCGACCAGCAGGAGGCCGTCACCGCGGAGTCCAAGACCCTCGCCGAGCTCCGCGACACTCTCCTCCCGAAGTTGATCTCGGGCGAGATACGCCTCCCAGCGGCCTGACGAGCTCAGGGCTAGTGGAACCGCCGGGAACTGGCCCGTAGCATCGGGTCGGAACACAGCAAACGGAGGTGAGCGGCCTGCCCGGGATGACCGAATCAGTCGTCGAGGAAGCGGTTCTCGACTGGTTGGCCGACCTCGGGTACGAGATCGTGAACGGCACCGACATCGCACCGGGGGAGCGCGCAGCCGAGCGCGACGACTACCGCGAGGTCCTCCTGTTCGGCCGCCTCGACGCCGCCCTTCGGCGGATCAACCCAGACGTGCCAGAGTCCGCGATCGAGGAGGCGATCCGGGTACTCACTCGGACGACATCCCCTTCGCTGGTCATCCAGAACCGGGAGTTCCACCGTCATCTGATCTGGGGCGTCTCGGTCGAAGCCCCCGATTCCGACGGCGCGATCCGCGGTCATCGGGTGGGGCTCGTGGACCTCGAGCGGCCCGACCTGAACGACTGGCTCGTCGTGAACCAATTCAGCGTGCTCGATCGTTCGCTTCGCCGGCCCGACGTGCTCGTCTTCGTGAACGGGATCCCGGTCGGGCACGTCGAGCTGAAGAACCCAAAGGACGAAGACGCCGATGTGCTGTCTGCGTTCCACCAGCTGAAGACGTACGCACAGGAGATCCCGTTGCTCCTCCGGTTCAACGAGGTGATGGTCGTCTCCGACGGCCTCGACGCCCGCATCGGGTCGATTACCGGCTCCTGGGAGTGGTTCATGCGCTGGCGCACAATCGAGGGCGCCGACGTGGCCCCCCCGACCGCCAACCATCTCGAGGTGCTGATCCGCGGCGTGTTCGAACGATCTCGATTCCTCGACCTGATCCGGTCGTTCATCGTGTTCGAGGACGAGGATGGCGCCCTCGCCAAGAAGATCGCTGGTTACCACCAGTTCCACGCCGCTCGAAAGGCGGTCGAGACCACCCTTCGTGCCGCGAGCGCGGAAGGGGACGGCCGTGGCGGCGTGATCTGGCACACGCAGGGCTCTGGCAAGAGCCTGACGATGGCGTTCTTCGCCGGCAAGCTGATTACTGAGCCGACCCTGGCGAACCCCACGATCGTCGTCCTCACGGACCGTCTGGACCTCGACGGTCAGCTCTACGGCGTGTTCGCGGGCTGCGCCGACCTCCTACGCCAAACGCCCGAGCAGGCCGATTCGCGCGCGGAACTCGGCGAGCTTCTGACCCGCGGCGGCGGCGGAGTCGTGTTCTCCACAATCCAGAAGTTCATGCCTGAGGAGCGAGGGGATCACTACCCGATGCTCTCGGATCGACGGAACATCGTCGTGATCGCCGATGAAGCCCATCGCTCTCAGTACGACTTCATCGACGGCTTCGCGAGGAACATGCGCGATGCCCTCCCGAACGCGACGTTCGTCGGCTTCACCGGGACGCCCTTGGAGCTCGACGATCGGGACACTCGAGCTGTCTTCGGCGACTACGTCGACCGCTACGACGTCCGTCGAGCCGTCGAGGATCACGCCACGGTCCCCATCTACTACGAGAGCCGCCTGGCGAAGCTCGACCTGCCCGACTCGGCCCGGCCGCGGCTGGACGAGGGCTTCGAGGAGGTCACCGAAGGCGAAGAAGAGTCTCGCAAGGAACGGCTCAAGACGAAGTGGGCCCAGCTCGAGGCGGTCGTCGGCACG
>WNFV01009457.1_pt1 | contig 10779 bp, 2 predicted proteins | sample 5400101 | NCBI WGS metagenome assembly WNFV01 (sample SAMN13153361, study PRJNA577476) | soil metagenome | isolation source: 115 cm soil or saprolite under grassland replicate 1 | place: USA:California | collected 2016-06-15
AGAGGCTGAGCAAAAGGTATCAGAGTTGCGGATGCTGAGCGCCGAAGAAGAGCATCAACTGTGCTTTGAGTGGAATCAGACGGCGAGAGAATACCCATTCGAGAAGTGCATCCATCAATTATTCGAGGAGCAGGTGGAGATAGCCCCCGACGCGATCGCAGTGGTATATGAGGTAGAGCAGGTCAGCTACAGTGAACTCGACCGCCGAGCCAATCAGCTAGCACGTTACCTAGTAGAGAGGCGAGTCGGGCCGGAAGCGCTCATCGGAATCTGCATGGAGCGCAGCACTGAAATGATATTGGGGATCCTCGGGATACTTAAAGCTGGCGGAGCATACGTCCCCATAGATCCCGATTGCCCCAGGCAAAGACTTAAGACCATAGTCACTGATTCGCAGGCCCATCTATTGTTGACTCAACGACATCTCCTGGAAGACCAGTCAGAGGTCACCACCCGAGTCATCTATTTGGTTAGTGATTGGGACCAGATATCGTTACAAGATTCAAGTAATACCAATGTAGCGGTAAGCCCCGATAACGCGGCATATGTAATCTATACATCAGGGTCGACCGGTCAACCGAAAGGCGTAATTATAACACACTATAATATAGTCCGGTTGTTATATGGTACAAATCCGTTGTTCCAATTCGATAGGAACGATGTGTGGACATTGCTTCATTCATATACCTTCGATTTCTCAGTATGGGAAATGTGGGGGGCACTTGCATACGGAGGCCGCTTAATAGTGGCGCCCAAGTGGGTGAGCCAGTCGAGCGAAGCAATAAGCGTATTATTAGATAAAGAACAAGTGAGTATATTGAATCAAACTCCGACGGCCTTCCGTGGATTGGCGAAGATAAAAGGGGAAAAGGGCCAAATGGTAGGCCGGAGTTTAAGGCAGATCATCTTCGGTGGAGAGGCGATGGATGCGGCAAGTGTAGAAGAATGGATAGAGTCGCGGGGTAGTGAGAGTCCTTTGTTAGTTAACATGTATGGAATTACAGAGACAACTGTCCACGTAACATATTGGTTAGCGATCGGGGATGAGTTAAGAAGAGGGCGAAGTAGTATTGGAAGAGCAATCGCGGATTTGCGAGTTTACATTCTCGATCGGCATCTGGGACTGACGCCAGTGGGCGTGTCTGAAGAGATCTATGTAGGAGGAGGCGGAGTCGCTCGCGGGTATTTAAAGCAAGAAGACTTGACTGGGGAGCGATTCACCCCCGACCCATACAGTATGAAAGGCGGTGCGAGACTATATAAGACAGGTGATCTAGGCAGGTATAAGGCAGATGGAGAGATAGAATACATTGGAAGAATTGATAATCAAGTTAAGGTGCGAGGCTATCGAATAGAGTTAGGAGAGGTAGAGGCGACTCTGAAGCAGCATTCAGCAATAAGAGATGTTTTGGTGCTAGCCACAGATGATGGAACGGAGCACAAGAGATTGGTTGCATACATTCTTATACATAATGATGCGTTGCCAAAAGAGCAGGAGCTGAGGAAGTATTTAATGGAGAGGCTGCCGGAGTACATGGTGCCAGCGACGTATGTGAAGCTGGAACAGCTGCCGCTGACGCCGAATGGGAAAGTTGACAAGAAGGCGTTGCCACAGCCGGAGATGGCGGGAAGAGAGCTGGAAGAAAGTTACCGGGAACCGCGGACCGAAGTCGAGGAAGTGATGGTGGGAATCTGGAGGCAGGTCCTGAGGGTGGAGCGAGTGGGCGCAGATGACAACTTCTTCGAGTTGGGAGGGCATTCGCTGTTGGCGACCCGGGTTATCTCACGGATAAGAGAGGTGTTCAAAGTCGAGCTGGCGCTGAGGGCGATCTTTGAAGAGGAAAGGCTCGCCGATTTAAGCCGGAGAGTGGAGGCGGAGTTGAGAGCGGGGTTACAGATACCGCCGATCGAGAGAGTGTCGAGAGTGGGGAGCTTGCCGCTGTCGTTTGCGCAGCAGAGACTGTGGTTCATCGACCAATTGGAGCCCGGCGGCGCGATGTACAACGTGCCCACAGCCCTGCGGGTGAGAGGGGAGCTGAGGCGGGAACTACTGGAGGGCGCGCTCGGTGAGGTGGTCAGGAGACATGAAGTCCTCAGGACGAGAATCGAAGTAGAGGCAGGCGTGCCGGTGCAGGTGATAGAGGAATGGGAATGCCGGGGCTCGGAGTGCATAGACTTGACGAGTTTGGCTAAGGAGGAGAGAGAAGCAGAAGCCAAGCGGATAGCGAAAGAAGAAGCGGAGAGGGGATTCGATCTGAGACAAGGGCCTCTGCTGAGGATAAAGGCGCTCAAGCTGGAAAAGGACGAACACGTAGTGCTCTTCACGATGCACCACATCATTAGTGATGGATGGTCGATGGGAGTCTTGGTGAGGGAGGTATGCGCTCTCTGTGAGGCGATGAGCCAAGGGAAGGCATCTCCGTTGCCGGAGCTTGAGATTCAGTATGCCGACTATGCAGAATGGCAATGGGAATATTTAAAAGGAGAAATACTGGAGCAACAGCTCCGCTACTGGAAGCAGCAGTTGCAGGGGGCGCCGGCTGTGCTTGAATTACCCACCGACAGATCCCGCCCGCCGGTCCAGAGCTATCGGGGAGACCGGCAATCACTCGCCCTCTCTGCCGAGTTGAGCGCGAAGCTTAAGGACTTCAGCCGTCACCAGGACGTAACGCTCTTTATGACTCTGCTGGCAGCTTTCCAGGCGCTGCTTTATCGATATAGCTGGCAGGAAGACATTCTTGTCGGAACCGGCATCGCCAGCCGAAATCGCAAGGAGACCGAGCATCTCATCGGCTTCTTCGTCAATATGCTGGTATTGCGTACCAACCTCTCCGGCGATCCGACCTTCTCTGAACTGCTGGCGCGGGTGCGTGAAGTTACGCTCGGAGCATTCACACACCAGGATGTGCCGTTCGAATTGTTGGTCGAGAAGTTACAGCCGGAGCGTGATCTGCGCCGCACGCCGCTATTTCAAGTTGTATTCGTGTTGCAAAATGTGTCGGCGCCAACACTGGAGTTGCCGGGTTTGTCGTTGAGCCCCATGAAAATAAACAGCGAAATGACGCATTTTGATTTGACCATGTCAATGGGAGAGTCACCCGAGGGATTAATAGGGGTTCTGGAGTACAACACAGACCTGTTTGAGTCAGCGACCATCATTCGGATGCTTAAGAATTATGCGGCATTGCTGGAAGCGGTAGTCGCGCATCCCGAACAGCGCGTGCTTGACGCGCCGCTTCATCTGGGGGATGAGAATTACTTTGCAACGCCTCTCAACCTGCAAAGCAAACACATTGAAAATATCCTCGAAACCGAAAAATTCCATTTCTAAAAACGACCTTTTGAGAATCTAAAATGACCAGCGATGTTCTCGTTTCAATCACGCGCCGCAGTGTGAGTAAAAACGTCCAAGGGGAAAAAGGGAAGGTCTTACTAATCAAACCCCCGTATTTCACCCCATGGACGCCGCCCCTCGGCATTGCAATTCTTAAGACATTCCTTGAGCAAAACGGCTACTCTGTGAAATGTCTCGACTTCAACATAGACCCTGAATTGTGGGGCATGCACCATAATTATTTCTCAACAATTCAGACACTCGAAGATGTATCAGTCAATGATGGTTATTCAAAACTTTGGTGGATTCTCAACGCCCACATGTTAGCGTATACAAATGGCGCAGACGCATCTACTTGTTCCAGGGTACTTGAGATGGTCATTCCCAAGTACGGCATCAGGCCTAGTCAGGAAGTGATAGACGCTTTAATTCCATTTGTGGAAAAATTTTTCAAGCGGTTGTCCGATCTCCTTAATCAGATCGATCTATCAAGTCACACCGTAGTCGGCACCAGCACCTACACTACTTCCCTTGCAACATCGTTATTTATCCTAAAGAACGTGAAGAGAGAGCGCCCGCAGATTAAGACGGTAATGGGCGGCGGAGTTTTCGCAGACGATCTCGCGCTCGGCTCGGATAATCTGACGACGCTAGTTGAAGAATATCCTTATGTAGATCACATCGTGCTGGGTGAAGGGGAAATGCTCTTTTTGAAACTTCTTGAGGGTGATCTTGCGCATAAACGCGTGATCTCTTTGAGTGATCTTCAGGGCAGGTCTCTGGAGATGAAAGATGTCCCCATCCCGAATTTCACAGATCTCGATTTCAGCAACTATTACCATTTGACCATTGAAGGCGCGCGCAGTTGTCCATTCCAATGCTCTTTTTGTTCAGAGACGATTCAGTGGGGCCAGTATCGCAAAAAACCTATAAAGGTGTTTGTCGATCAGATTATGGAGTTGGTTGAGAGGCATAATAACTACGCATTCTTCATGGGCGACTCATTAATGAATCCCTACATCCAGGATTTTGCCAAAGAATTGATTGATCGAAAGATGGAAATCTTCTACGACGGATATCTTCGAGCCGATAAGCCTGTGGCGAATCGTGACCGGGCCAAGTTCTGGGCACGCTCGGGTCTGTTTCGAGTTCGACTCGGAATTGAGAGCGCCTCGCCCCGTGTCCTCAGCGCCATGGACAAGATGATCACACCGAAGGTCATTTCGGACGTGTTAAAATCGCTTTGTAGCGCGGGCATTCGAACAACAACCTACTGGATTGTTGGCTTTCCCGGAGAAACTGAGGAAGATTTTCAAGAGACTCTCAACTTTATCGAAGACCACCATCGTTACATCTACGAGTTGGAGGCGCATCCATACTATTACTATCCATACGGCCAGGTCGGATCGCGGCTCTATCAATGCTCTTCCCTATATCAAGAAGAAGTCACCAATGTGACCAAGTTCAAGGTCTGGGAGATCATCGATAGCGACCCGCCGCGCGAGGTGAGATATGAACGATTGCGGAGACTTTCCAAACTGGCTTCCGGTCTCGGGCTCCCCAACATCTATACAATGGCAGAACGCTATCAGGCCGAAGACCGCTGGCATTCACTCTATCCACTCGCCGCCGATGTATACGAAGGTACTCAAATGCGTCGAACGCCTGCCGATCTGACGATGGCCGGAAGTGTCGAAATTTTCAATCCGCAATAGGGCTAACCCTTCGAAGCCAGACGATGAGTAACAATTCGATCCTCTGCTATTGCGTCGCCGTTAAAAAGTCGCTTGAGGCTGAGACGCTTATCAAATCTCTCAGGCATCTAATTCTTTGTAACGAGATGTTGCAAGTGCGGCTTGAAAGTGGGAGGTATATTCCTGAACTTGAAGCGCGTGAGCAACAAAGCGAGAACCTTCTCTCCAGCTTCAGTTGTGCGGGAAAATCCAGTACAGAGATCGAAACGCTCATCGGGCAGGTTATCAAAGACCTGGCAGGCGAAATGCGTTGTGAACGCGGCGCGTCGGTGCGGGTTGCGCTCCTCAACATTGATAAAGACTTTAACAAATTGCTGCTTCTGTTACACGGTGCGATTGTCGACAAGAGAGGGCTTGTATTGATTCTGGAAGATCTCTATCGAATCTACGAGCAATTGGCGAACGGGAAAGAGATCTCTTTGCGCCCCCTCCGCAAATCTTATATGGAATTTGCCAAAGAGGCGGTGGCGGTGAGGCATCCGGAGTTTAACGCCCCATTAATCGGCGGTAAGTTCATGCACGTTCACCACGAATCCGTTATTCCAGCTATCGACCGCAGGTCAAAAACTGATCGAAGGAAATCTGCAGCCGTGACAATCGTCCTTGATAAAAAGCTTAAAAGGCGGCTGTTTTCCCAGCGGGTTACAGCATTTGAGTTGGCGCCTGTGGAGGCATTTGCTGGTGCGGCGCTCAGAACTCTCGCCGAACCCATCCAGAGAGAGTCTATCAGTGTCTGGATCAAGAGCGATTACAGGCTTACAGTGGAAACCTTTAAGTACACAGCCGGCGCTATGACACGGACTTATCTTCTTCCCAACAACCTTGCGGAAGAACAGGAGCCGTTTTCTAATATCGGAAATTTGAGAAGGATTCTGAGAGACATTCCTCTGCACAGTCTGACACAAAACTCGTCACAGTCAGCATCGCAATTCTCGAAAAGTTTGAACGCTGATCACCATATGCTGCTAAATCTCGAATACCTGACCGATGAGCCGTGGCTCGGCGGTGATGAATGGCTGCCAGAAGGTTTTATCATCACCGAAGGAGAGAAGTTTACAGGAATGCATGTGATTGAAATTGTTCCGTTTCTTTTGAGCGACAGGATCGAGATCTTTGTCGGATATAAAGAGACGCCCGAGATCAGCGAGATGGTGGACAAAATTACTTCTACTCTGGTTTTTGAATTGGAAAATATACTGCGTTATTGCGAAGGATATGTTGATGCGAAAGAGTTCTGGATGAGAGAGTTTGCGAAAGCTACTCCGCAAGCGAAGATTGAAGTCGAGAGAGATGGGGAGATCGAAACGGATCGAGGAAGCGCTTCATTAGCGTGCGGGGTTGATAAATCTATCATGGGTCGTGCGCTTCACAATTTTGAGACCGATGCGCCGCAACTTCTTCTGGCTGCATACAGTGTTTTAGTCTCGCGTTTGAAGGGAAGCGAAGACCTCATCCTACTCTATAATCTCGATCAAGACGGTTTGAGCACGGTCTTTCCTTTGCGACTCAATCCAATGTGGGACTCCAGTTTCAAATTCTTCCTTGAAGAGGTCAATGAGAAGCTCCGCTGGACGGTTGCTCTTGGTCAGTATGGCTTCGACATCATCAACGAGGAGCAACCAAAGCACGGCCGGCCGTATCCGGTTTTGGATGTCGGTTATGTCTATCAAAAGACATCCGGAAGGAAGAGCATTGATCGATCAGCAAACGGCAGGTTAGCAAGTCATCCATTAGCCGGTCAAAAACTCGATCTGGCGCTGGAAATCATTGAGCATCAGGGCAAGCTTGAGATCAATTTTGTATATGAAAAAAGCCGCTTCAGCATAGAGATCATCAAGCGGTTCGGTCGTTACCTGAATTCGATAATGGAGGATGTTTCCGCAACTGCGAACATCAAACTGGGAGACATCAAATTCGAAAGAGACCAGAAAATTTATGATACGGCAAATCTTCTCGCCGCAGATGCCTTCAATTTCTAACCTCTCGATGAGTCATCGTCATCAATGATCGGCTTTTATTTTCACATCCTTAACGGCATTCAAAGAGCTTTAGCGCTTCAGCGCAAGAACAGCACAGAAACTGGGAATATCGGCCAGGCAACTGATCGCCTTCGCAATGCCCTTCTTCCGGACCTTCGGCTTTTCGTAACGGAGACGATATGAGCGCTGTCTTGATTTTTGACGCAAAGCTAAAAGAAGAAAGGAATTACTGGTTGAACCGGCTGGCCGGAGTGACAGCAGGAGCAACGACGCTGGAACCGGACCGCGATACAGCCGAGGTGCTAATTAGTCACGGTAACGCTCCGGTGTCGCCTGTTGACGCCGGCGCGCGGCGACACCGGGGACACTACAAATACTGTTTTGACCATGCGCTCAGCGCGAATATACGTCGACTTACAGGTTCTTCGCCTTTTCTCCTCTATACGCTGCTGGTCAGCGGGCTCAAAGTCTGTTACAGCCGTTATACGAGTGCGGCTGAGGTCGCGGTGGGCAGCCCACCTCTCGCAGAGTACAGTCAGGCAAATACGCTGGTGATTATGGATGAAGTGAGAGACGGGGAGAGTTTTCGAGAGTTGTTGCTGCGGGTACGTCAGACCCTGCTTGATGCCTATGCGCATCAACGGTATCCGTATCACCGTCTGCTCAAGGATTTGGGCGTGATAAACGATGAAGCGGGTTTGAATGGGAGGGCGAAAGGGGCCGTATTGTTCGATGTTGCGGCAGAGTTGGAGGGTTTTCATGGCAGGTTAGCTGAAACCGGAGAGGGCCTACGCCTGCGTTTTAAAGTGGAACCCTCAGAACCGGCGCCCAGAGAGAACGCAGGTGGTTCGAATACATTGCTGAGTGTAGTGGTTGAATATGACGAGCAGCGATATAGCCTCCCTCTCATCATCAGGTTCATTGCCCATTGCGAGGAGATACTGCGGAAGGCGGTGGCCGACGCTGGCCAGCGCGTCGGCGAAATTGAGATGCTGAGCGCAGTAGAGCGCCAGCTATTGTTAATAGAATGGAGCCAGACAGAGAAGGAATATCCCCAGACCGCGTGCATACACCAGCTATTTGAGGCGCAGGTTGAACGGTCGCCAGAAGCCATCGCTCTGGAATTTGAGAATGAGCAAATCAGCTACCACGAACTCAACGCCCGTAGCAATCAGATGGCCCATTACCTGCGACAGGAGGGGATCGGACCGGAAAGTCGGGTCGGCTTCCTGATGTTACGCTCAACAGAGATGATAGTCGCCTTGCTTGGCGTCTTAAAAGCCGGCGGCGCTTACCTCCCGCTTGATCCCGCCTGTCCGCGGGAGCGCCTGCGCTTCCTTCTAGAGGATGCGGCTACCGGAGTGCTATTAACACAAGAACGGTTGCTCGACGTGACGCTGGAGAGTCAGGCGAAGGTGATGTGTGTGGACAATGACTGGCCTGTTATCGCCGAACAATGCGCAGATAATCTTTCATCTATAACAGAAGCCGGGAATCTTGCCTATGTCATCTACACCTCAGGCTCGGCGGGTCAACCCAAGGGCGTGATGGTGTCCCATCAGGGAGTGGTCAATTATCTCCACTGGTCAGCGCAGGCATATCGCATTCATGAAGGGAGCGGGAGCGCAGTACATTCACCGTTGAGTTTTGACCTGACGGTGACGAGTCTGTGGACACCGCTGCTGGCCGGAAGCCGTATTGTGCTCCTACCTGAGGAAGACGGAATCAAGGGGCTGGCTGAGATCCTGGATGAGGGACGCGAGTTCAGCTTGATCAAGCTGACGCCATCACATCTAGAGGTGTTAGGACAGAGTATACGCCCGGAGCGAGCGGCGCAGCAGACGCGTGCTTTTGTGGTAGGTGGGGAAGCGTTGCATGGCAAGACGCTGGAGCTCTGGCGCGAGCAGGCGCCAGAGCTAAGGGTAATCAATGAGTACGGGCCGACCGAGGCCGTGGTTGGATGCTGCGTCTATGAAGTGGCAGCGCGCGCTGTTAAAGAAGGATATATTCCGATTGGACGGCCGATCAGCAACACTGAGCTTTATATCCTGGACCAGCGATTGGAGCCGGTTGGCATTGGGGTGAGAGGTGAGCTTTATATTGGAGGCGCAGGGGTGGCCCGGGGGTATCTCGGACGAGGAGATTTGACGGGCGAGAGGTTCATTCCGCACCCCTTTAGCCGAGAAGGAGGAGTCCGACTCTACAGGACGGGCGACTTGGCGCGTTATCTGCCAGGGGGAGAGATTGAATACCTCGGACGGAGGGACCAGCAGGTTAAGATCAGAGGCTACAGGGTCGAGTTAGGAGAGATTGAAGCAGCCTTAACGCAGTACGAACAGGTGAGAGAAGTGACAGTGATAGTGCGGGGAGAAGAACGTGATAAGCGGCTGGTGGCCTATGTGGTGATGAAGGATGAAGAAGAGAGCAGGGTGAGCGAACTGAGAGAGTACTTGAAGGAGAAATTACCAGACTACATGGCGCCGTGGGCATACGTCAGGCTGGAGCGGTTGCCGCTGACGGCGAACGGGAAGGTGGACAAGAAGGCGCTGCCGCAGCCAGAGATGGCGGGAGGAGAACTGGATGAGAGCTACCAGGAACCCCGGACCGAGGTCGAGGGGGTGATGGCGGGAATCTGGAGGCAGGTCCTGGGCGTGGAGCGAGTGGGCGCAGAGGGCAACTTTTTCGAGATCGGAGGGCATTCGCTGCTGGCTACCCGAGTGGTCTCAAGAATCAGAGAGGTGTTCAAAGTCGAGCTGCCGCTGAGAACGATCTTCGAGGAGAAGACGCTCGCCGGTTTGAGCCGGAGAGTGGAGGCGGAGCTGAGAGCGGGAGCGGGGTTACAGACACCGCCGATCGAGAGAGCGCCTAGAGGAGAAAGCCTACCGCTGTCGTTTGCGCAGCAGAGACTGTGGTTCATCGACCAGCTGGAGCCCGGCGGCGCGATGTATAACATCCCGTCCGCGCTACGGGTGAGAGGAGAGCTGAGACGGGAGTCGCTCGAGAGCGCGCTCGGCGAGGTGGTCAGGAGACACGAGGTCCTGCGGACCAGGTTCGAGATCAGAGGAGGTCAGCCGGTGCAAATCATCGATCGAGCGGGTCCGGTCGCGGCATCGGTGATAGATGTGAGCTGGCTGGAGGAACGGCAGAGAGAGAAAGAGGCCAGGAGGATCGCCGGCGAGGAAGCGGCCAGAGGCTTCGATTTGGGCCGCGGCCCGCTGCTGAGAGCCGGAATCCTGAGGCTGGGAGAGCAGGATCAGGCGCTGCTGTTCACTATGCACCACATCGTATCGGACGAGTGGTCGAGTGGAGTGCTCACCAATGAGGTGAGCAGGTTATACGAGGCCTACGGCAGGGGAGAGGCCTCGCCGCTGGAAGAGTTGCCGATCCAGTATGCGGATTATGCGGTCTGGCAGAGGGAATGGCTGCGGGGAGAAGCGCTCGACCGTCAGGTCAGCTATTGGAGAGAGCATCTGGATGGTGTGGAGGCGCTGGAACTGCCGACCGACTATCGCAGGCCCGTGACCCAGAGTTATGAGGGAGCGGACGAGGTGGTGCTGATACCTGCGGAGACATTGGACAGACTGAGAGAACTCGGCCGGCGAGAAGGGGTGACGATGTTCATGCTGCTGATGTCGGCCTTCAAGATTCTGCTCCACCGCTACGGCGGCCAGGAGCAGATCGTCGTGGGAACGCCGATCGCCGGACGCAATCA
>WNFV01011104.1_pt1 | contig 10779 bp, 11 predicted proteins | sample 5400101 | NCBI WGS metagenome assembly WNFV01 (sample SAMN13153361, study PRJNA577476) | soil metagenome | isolation source: 115 cm soil or saprolite under grassland replicate 1 | place: USA:California | collected 2016-06-15
GTGGTCGAGGATCCTGGCCAGCTGCGGACGTTCGTCGAGGGCGCCACTGGCGGTGTCCACAAACAAGCGGTAGCAGCCAGCCGCGCGAAGCGCGTCGAGCTGCAGGTCGGGGTTCTGATCGGCGGTGGATACCCGCGCGGTAGCCGAGCAGGTGCGGCATGGCGCGGCAGCGTATCAGAAACGTTTGATAGACGACGTTCTGAGACGTTGATTGTTCACACGAGTTCTGAACGCACACGAGCGCTGTTCTGGAGGTTGCTTGCGCGGTGTCTCAGAAACGGTCGTTTTCGGCACGCGTGCTTCAATCGCGCGCAACTCCTTGAGCGGGAGCACAGCCGATGCGCTCGAGCCGCAGCCGCAAGGCAGCTAGCGACAATTTACCTCTGCTGCTGAAGCCAGTTGTGCGCTTCCTGGGGAGTGCGCAGCCGAGCAAAGCCGGGATGCGACGTGAAGCGGCGTGGCCACTCGCGCCGGTGCCGGAAGAACGCGCGAATTGTCCAGACGAATAGCGATTCTCGGCCCCAGAGCGCCGTTCGCCAGGACTCGCGGTTGCCGTTCCACAACTCCACCTTGCCGTGGATGCGATGCAAGGTGCGAAGCCACAGCCGGCGGAGGAGCGTCCAGAGTGGCAGGTCGAGCCAGACAACAATGTCTGCGGCATCTGTGACGAGATGATCGAGCTTGCGCTCATAATTGCCGTCGATCACCCAGCCGTCGGGGTTGGCATCCATGGCCGCCCGCACGCGCGCACAGAACTCGTTCACGCTGGGCTCGCTCCAGTTCGGTCCGTGGTGGAGCGCGTCGAGCTCGATGTGGGGAACACCCAGCCGCCGAGCGAGCGCAGCCGCGAACGTCGTCTTGCCCGACCCACTCGCGCCCTTGACCGCAATCCTTGGCCGCATCCGTGGAAGGGTAGGCTGTTGGCTGACGCACTCGCGCCGTTTCCGTTCCGGAGACTCCGCTCGCAAGGTGTTCGGCTGCCAGGCCTTTGTCGCTCGAGGGTGCAGTCGCAGCTGTGTTCTGAGCAGGAACGGTCGCCTAGCACCGACGGGGACTGCCTCCAGTACTAGACGTAACGCTTAACGGGTCTTTTCGGGCCTATGTGGCTAGTACCCGGAGAACGCTAGCGATTAAGAGTCGCTTGCTCTGCCATTGAGCTAGAGGCCGGTCTATACAGTTTGAATGCGCCGACACAGCCGCGGAACGTGGACCCCAGTTCAGCCTATCAAGAGTCAGTTGGATTGGCTCAATCAACGAATTTGCTGCAAAACCGTGGACACCCGTGGGGTAATGGGGAGCGCTGTGGCGCACGAAATCGCCGATTTCGTTCTCGGCTGACACCGCCTGGAGCAGCCGGGAGCACGCTGGGACAGCCTTTGAACCGTCTTCAAAAGGTTGGTCATGGCATCGATCCTCCCCAGGGTGTGATTTTCGACATCAGGCCATCAGCCGAGCCTGCACAGCCGCAACGAGACCATCGACTCCTCGGAAGGAAGTCCGCCTGCCTCCCTCCGCGTCGTCCAGACTGCCGACCTGGCCCATCAAGAGCCCACCCTGCCCGTCGACGAGCAAGCGCAGGAGCAGCGTGATGTAGCGTCGTTCAGCCAGCGGCTTGTCCGGGAGTGGCGGCTCTGCCATGCGTGGCCGAGCATCGATCAAACCGCCGCGCGCAACCACCCACACCACCCCGCCAAGACCGTGACAATGCGCCTTGCTGCGGTCACATACGATGGTCGCGCCACGCGGAGAAGTGGCGCCGCCGATCGTGACCGAAACACCAGGCTTTGGCGGACTCCTTCGGCAGCATCGGATGGCGGCGAGCCTGTCGCAGGAAGCGCTGGCCGACCGCACCAACCTGAGTGCCAAGACGATTGCGTCGCTCGAACGCGAGCGGCGCACTGCGCCTCGACCGATAACTGTGCTTCTGTTGGCCGAGGCGCTCGCGCTGGACCCTGTTCAGCGCGCAGCCCTGATCGGCGCTGCTCGGACCCCACCCAACAACACCATCGCGCGAGCGCGACGTGGCCCCGGCAGCCTTCCTACATCGCTAACCAGCTTCGTCGGGCGCGTCCACGAACTCAGCGAGATCCAGCGGCTACTTGCAACCACCCGGTTGTTGACCTTGACCGGTTCGGGCGGGGTCGGCAAGTCACGTCTGGCAGTTGAGGTCGCACGAGGTGGCCGTGACAAGGTCGTGTTCGTCGAGTTTGCGCTCGTCGGCTGCGAAGATGTCGCCGTCGTGCCGAGCGTGCTCGCCGCGGCGCTGGGCGTACGGGAGGCTCCGGGCGTGCCGGTGCTGGACACCCTCACGACGTCAATTGGCGCGCGGCGTCTGTTGGTCGTGTTCGACAACTGCGAACATCTGCTGAGCGCCTGCTCGTATGTCGCGCAGGTAGTGCTCGGTATATGCCCGAATGTTCGACTGCTGGCAACGAGTCGGGAACCGCTTGTGATTTCGATACCGTGGAGCGGCCCAGATTGATACTCGGGAATGGCCCACCTGTCGTTCACGCCCGACCTACCCTGCCGACCAGTGAGGGTCAGCAGGAGGTGGGGTGCGCAGGAGGAAAGCGACGGTGGAGTTATTCGAAGAGCTTCGGCGGGAGTACGAGGTCGGTCTAGGCAGCGTGGCCGGGGTGGCGCGGAAGTTCGGCGTCCATCGGCGGCTGGTGCGCGAGGCGCTGGGTGACGCCGTGCCACACGAGCGGCCGCCCAAAGAGCGCGCGCGGCCCAAGATTGGACCACTGGCTGAGTACATTGACGGCATTCTGGAAGCAGACCGACGCGCGCCGCGCAAGCAGCGGCACACGGCGCATCGCATCTGGGTGCGGATCACCAAAGAGCGCCCGGAGGTGACGATCGTCGAATCGACGGTACGGCGCTACGTGCGCGAGCGGAAGCGGGGGCTGGGGCTGCGGACCTACCCCGAGGTGTTTGTCCCGCAGCAGTACGCCTGGGGTGAAGAGGCCCAGGTGGATTGGTACGAGGCCGCCGTCGATCTGGACGACGAGCGGCAGACCATGCAGGTGTTTGCGATGCGCAGCATGGCCAGTGGTGCGGCATTCCATCGGTGCTATCCACGCGCGACCCAGCAGGCGTTTCTGGAAGGCCACGAGCTGGCGTTTCAGCACCTGGGCGGGGTCTTCCAGCGTCTGAGGTACGACAACCTGAGCGCAGCGGTGAAGAAGATCCTGCGCGGTCATCGACGCGAAGAGACGGCACGGTTCGTGGCGTTCCGCTCGCATTGGGGCTTTGAAGCCAGCTTCTGTACCCCAGGCGAGGGCCATGAAAAAGGTGGAGTCGAAGGAGAAGGCGGGTTCTTCCGCCGAAACCACTTTGTGCCAGTCCCAGCTGTGCGCGACCTGGACGAGCTCAATGCCCGGCTGCTGGCCGGCTGCCAGGAGGACCTGGGGCGCATCATCGATGGTCGGCAGCAGACCATAGGCGAAGCGCTGGCGATCGAACGTCAGCATCTGCTGCCGCTGCCCAACGAGGGGTTCGATCTGGTCGAGGTGAGCTTTGGCCAGATCGACGGGCTGCGCCGCATCAAGGTCAAGACCAACGCCTACTCCGCGCCAGTGGCGCCAGGAACGACGGTCCAGGTCAAGCTGGCGCCGGCCACCGTCGAGATCTGGCACCAGGGACGCTGCGTCGCGCGGCACGTGCGTTCGTACGACCGCCATCAGGAGATCCTCGAGTTGGACCACTACCTGGACGTGCTCGAGCACAAGCCTGGTGCATTCGCCGGCAGCAAACCTCTCGAGCAATGGCGGCGGGCTGGACGCTGGCCGGCCAGCTACGACCAGTACTGGCAGGCGCTGATGGAGCGGCAGGGGCGCCAGCTCGGCACCAAAGCCATGATCGAGTTATTGCAACTGGGTGGTCGCCATGGCCACGCACGGCTGCGTAAAGCCATCGAGTCAGCACTCCAGTTGGGCTGCACCGATGCTGCCGCGGTCCGCCATCTGATGACCGCCGACGACCTGGTCCACCAACGACCGGTCCTGCTGGTGCAGATCGGCAGCGCACTCAGCCAGTACGAGCGCCCACTACCGCACGTGCGCGCCTATGACGAGCTGCTGGCGGCCGGAGTGGCGCGATGAGCCCGCGTTCCGAGAACCAGCCGAGTATGCGCCAGAGCGTCATCCAGCAGCAGTGCGTGATGCTCCATCTGCCGACCGTCGCCAGCCAGTGCGCACCGCTGGCCGAGCAAGCCGAACGCGAGCGCCAGCCATACCTGAGCTACCTGGAGGCGCTCCTGGCGGCCGAGCTCGAGGATCGCGAGCGGCGTGCCATCGACCGACGCATCAAGGAAGCGCACTTGCCGCGCGTCAAGACCTTAGACGAGTTCGACTTCCGCCAAGCACCCATGGTCTCGCCGACCGAATTGAGCGAACTAGCGGAGGGTGGCTACCTCGAGCGCGCTGAACCGATCGTATTCATCGGCGACTCGGGCACTGGCAAAACGCATCTGCTGACGGCACTATGTGTGGCGGCGTGCCGCCAGCGACGACGCGTGCGCTTCACCACCGCGGCCGCCCTGGTCAACGAGCTGGTGGAAGCTAAACAGCAACTCCAGTTGCGGCGCGCCCTGGGGCGCTGGGCACGCTACGACGTTATTGCCATCGACGAGGTTGGCTATGTGCCCCTGGCTGAGCTCGGCGCCGAGTTTTTGTTCCAGGTCATCGCCGATCGCGCCGAACGAGCCGCGATGTTGCTGACGACTAACCTGCCGTTTTCGGAGTGGACCCAGGTCATTCCGAACGCGCGCTTGTGCAAAGCGCTACTGGACCGCATCACGGACCGCGCCCACATCATCGAGACGGGCTCCGAGTCATACCGCTTCCGACGCACGCTGGAGCATCGCCAGCGCACACGCCGGCGAGGTCCAGATGAAGCCGTTGCATAACGATACGGAGACGATCCGCTGTGCCTTGTGCGCCACGGAGTTCCATCCGGTTGGTCGCCAACGCTTCTGTGATGGGGCGTGTCGGCAGGCTGCCTGGCGACGGCGTCACGCGCAACCCCGACTCCCTGTTTTCCCGACGCCAGTCGCGCGGCTGGCCACCGTCTACGTGTGCACGGAGTGCGACACGCGCTATCTCGGCGAGCAACGTTGCCCGGACTGCCAGCGGTTTTGCAAACGTGTTGGCCCCGGTGGGCAGTGCCCGCACTGCGACGAGCCCGTGGCCGTCGCCGATCTCATCGCATGACCAAGGAGGTGTGCCCGATTCAGGTTCTCCACAGACTTGTGCTTTTCCACAGAGAAGGGGTTCCCCCGCGCCCCCTCCCCAAGAGAGCTACTACGGCGGGGTTTCTCTCCCCAGCCTGGAGATCACCCTGGCAGGTGGGCCATACCTGAGTATCAAAGTGGGCCGTTCCGCATTGTCAAAACCACGCTTGGGATCGCCGGCGAAGTAGTGTGGCACGTGCCTGGGCTGCCTGTGCCCAATGTGCGCGCGAATGAGCCCATCGAGATGGTCGCCGAGAACGAAGCAGTCAGACTTTTTGTCGACCGCGCGGCGGCCGCGCTACCCGGTTTCGAGCTCGACAACGGCACCGCTCCGGCAGTCATCGACGTGTGCGCGCGCCTGGACGGCATACCGCTCGCGATCGAGCTTGCAGCCGCACGTGTTCGGGTACTGGCGCCGGACCAGATTGCTGCCAGACTAGGTGATCGCTTCGACCTGCTTGTCGGCACCGGCCATACGACGCTCGCGCGCCATCAGACGCTCCGCGCAGCGATGGACTGGAGCTACGCGCTGCTCAGTGCTGCTGAACGGCAACTGTTCAACACACTAGCCGTCTTTGCTGGCAGCTGGACACTCGAAGCGGCCGAAACGGTGTGCGCTGGCTCTGGGATCGAAGCGCGTGAAGTGTTAGACCTCACGAGTCGGCTGGTCGACCGCTCGCTGGTGTTGGCTCAGCCTGCTGTGGGCGGGATCCTGCGCTACCGGTTCCTGGAGACGATCCGCCAGTACGCGGCCCAACATCTAGAACTCACCGGTTAAGCGGACGCCGTGCGCGAGCGACATCGCGCATGGTGTATTGGCCTCGCGGAGCAGGCCTTACGTGCCTACTGGTGGGGCGTCAACATCGTTCAGTGGTTGACGCTCCTCGAGCGGGAGCAGGCGAACTTTCGCGCGGCGCTGCACTACTCCCTGCAACGTGGGGAAGCCGAGCTCGGGATGCAGCTTGCCGCGGGTTTGTGGGTGCTCTGGGGCTTCCGCGGGTCCTGGTCAGAAGGGCGCGATTGGATCGCGCGTCTGCTGGCGCTACCGGAGGCCACTCGCGCCCGCGCCCCTCGCGCGGACGCGCTCGGGGCAGCAGGCCAGATGGCGTTTCAACAAGGGGAGTTCGCCACCGCCCGCGGGTTGCTAACCGAGGCTCTGCAGCTTCAACGTCAAGTTGGCGACGCCCGCGGGCTGGCTATGACTGCAACGCACGCGGGCCTGGCCGCGCGGGCACGTGGTGAGTTTGCGCTGGCCCGGGAGCTCCACCAGGAAGCGGTCGCCGCTTCACGGGATTGTGGGAACCGACGGTACGAAGCGGTTAGCTTGGCGGCCGTCGCTCACACGGTTTACCTGCAAGGTGACTTCGCCGTGGCAAGGTCGCTGGCAGAAGAGAGCCTGGCGATCGTGCGTTCGCTCGCCAAACCGCGCGGCATACTCGCCCTGGACGTGGCGATTCCGCACTACGTGCTTGGGCGAGTAGCCCTATGCTGTGGTCAGCCAGCCGTCGCCCGCGAGCATCTCGAAGCCACCGTGGCGGTGTGGCATGCGACAGGCGACCTTCGATCTACCGTCGGCGCCCTCGTCGGATTAGCGAATGTAGCATTGCTGGAGCGCAAGCCGAGTCAGGCGCGCGAACTGCTGACGTCGGCGCTCGCGCTGAGTGAGGACCTCGGGTCTCGCGTTGGCGTGGCGTATACGCTCGAAGGTTTCGCCATGCTGGATGCGAGTGAGGGCGAGTATGTTCCTGCGATGCAACTCGCGGGTGCTGCCTACAGCTTGCGTTCGAGCATGCAACACCCGATCTCGCCAGCTGAGGAGGCTGTCCTCGAGCGCTCACTAGAAGCGGCGCGCAACGCGCTCGGTGACCTGGCCGAAGCAGCCTGGCTGACTGGCCGCAAAGCGGAGCTTGAGGATGCGGTCGAGCTTGCGCGGACAGGAATCCCGACTGCGCGGACGGCATCCTCAAACATGTCTTTGGCAGTGTCCTGGTCATCCCTCACAGCGCGCGAACAAGAAGTCGCGGTCCTCGTGGCGCGCGGGTTGAGCAATCCCCAGATCGGCAGTCAACTAGCCATCTCGCCCAGAACGGTGAAGCGACACATAGAAAACATCTTGACCAGGCTCAGTTTTGCCTCCCGAACTCAAGTGGCCACGTGGGTGGTGGCGCACGGAATGCGTGAAATTTGAGCTCCGTGCTGCCAGGCTAAGCACCATACGCCGTGAAAGAGTGGGCCATGTGGCCCATCGTCCACGCACAGGTCCTCCAGCAGTCCGCGTCCGCCTGCGTGCTGACTGCCGCTCGCTCGTCGTAGCGAGCGCATCAGGCGCCGAGCAGGTCGTCGAGATACGTTAGATTCCTTAACACGCATGCCTATGCATGTGGCAAGATGATTCGGGAAAGGAGTGCGAAGTTGTAACAACCTGCCAGCTTGGTCTCGCCTCTTAAAGGCAGTCAGTTTGTCCGATTAAGGCCCACCGCCCTGGGTGCTACCGCCAGCCCGCACTGCGCGAGTTGCTGCTGTCTCGGCAGCGACGCGCGCCACGAGGGCGGGCGCGAGCGCAGTGACCTCACTTCATATGTGCGAGGGACTGCGACCGCCAAGCTGTTGTTCAGGCGGTCCGCTTCGTCTCCACGGCCTCCTTCAGGGCCTCCAGCGTGTACTGCATCGCCGGACGCATGTCCTTGTGCTGTGGCAGCAACCACGTGTAGAGCAGCTTGAAGGGCGGCAGCGGCATTCGGGTGATGCGATAGGAATGGGTCACTCGCGTGCCCTTCCCCTCCGGCACCAGCTCGTATGCCCACGTCGTCGAGTCCATCCGCGCAGGGTCAAACCGCTCCGGCAGAGTGCGAAACGCGAAGGCGCGGCCAGGCTCCGCCGCGACGATTTGACACACACGCGACCAGCGCGCTAGCCCTGAGCGGTTATGGCCCCGGAAGCGGGCGCCCACCCCTCCGGCGTTGTCTGTGCGCGGTATCCACTCAACGACGCGGCATTCCTGGCTGCGTTCGCCGGTGTTGGTCACGTCGGCGATGCGCGCGTAGATCGCCTCAGCGGGGGCATCCATGTACAGACTGACGGCGCCCTCAGCCCGCCAGCCCGTCGTGGTGCTGCTCATTCCGTTCCGCCTCTCGGCCGTCGGCTCGGCCCTCCGTCTGATTGATCGGCATGGTATCGCACGCACACCGTCCGCGCCGACCTGTCAACCAGAGAAGGGAACCACCTTGATGCGCAACTACTTCGATCTGACGACGCTTTCCGAACTACCACATGCAGTGTCAGATGGCCGAGGCCGAACACGAGCGCCTCGTGAGCCAGTGCCTGGCGCGCGCGGACTCCCCTGCGCGCGAATGCACGCTCTTGGCCAGCAGTAGCGGCCGCGCCTCGTCGAGTGCAATAACCCGGCGAACAGTGCGGAGCTCCGAACGAATCTGTTCGTCCATGCGTCGGAGGAGGTGGCCCTTGAGTAGAAACGGCGCAGGAACCTACGCTAAGGCGTCCAGTTTTGTAGACAAGCGCTGCGATGTCAGGCATCCTGCGGGGCGTGGACGCTCCTGAGCAGTGGCGCGAGCGGCTCCAACGCGAACAACAAGTACGCCATAGCCTGCGCGTCGCGGCTGACCGTTTGGAGTCGGCCCGAACAAGAGCGAGTCGCCAACATCGCCGCTGCGCATCACGCGGGCCTGTCTGTCCGACAGATCGCCGCGGCAGTGCGGCTGAGCCCCGCGCGCGTTCACCAACTGCTGCACGCGCCGGTTTCGGCGGCGGCGGTGCGCGCGACCACGATGAGGTGGGAGAGCTCAGGAACGCAAGCAAGTGCCGGCTCTCGCGTTCCCCTCGCAGGCATCGCGGATCTGGTGCGCGAGTGCACCGCATGGCTGGACCGGATCGATCGTGAGGAATTCGTAACTGTCAATCTGAGTGAGGCCACTGATCCTCAGACCGAGTATGTCGCGGCTGACCGTGCCCAGGTCTGCCAGGTGCTGCTGGAGATCGCCGGTGAGATCGAGGGTCTGGCCGCTGGAAGCACGCCGGCCAACGACGAAGCAGGGGCTTCGCGTCGTGAACGACTGGCAAGTCTACTGCCGAAGCCCGCCCGGCTCAGTCCACACGAGGAGCGCGCACTACTCCGCCGGCAATTCGGTCTGGAGCCGTGATGCTGTCCAGGAAATTGGACGCCTTAGCGTAGGTTCCTGCGCCGTTTCTACTCAAGGGCCTCGTTGTAGTAGCGCACGAACAGTTTTGCATGGAGGCGTCATTGCTCGAGCCTCTCTGGCCCTGCCGTTCGGTACGTCACCGTGCGACGACGTGACGATCACGTCGTTGCCAAGCAGTCGCATCAGGTCCATGTCCGGTCAGTCGTGCGCGGGGTTGCGCACGCAGGTCGCGCCGTCGCGGTGATCGCCAGCCTGCGAACCAACCCTGCCAGGCCAACGCCGGCGCTCGCAGGGCGCGGAAACGGCCCACTCCGGTCGACTTTGCCCTTCCGGATGACTGGGTGGGGGAATTCGCAAGCGGGATTGCCCAGGTCAAACGCGCCGCAGATGGACTCGATAGGCCTCTTCGCCGAAACTGTCGTAGCTGTGGCCTCGTAGCTCGTACCTGAGTCCGTCGACCACGACGATTCGCCGCTTCCGCTTCGTGAGGCGGTGCAGCTCGTCTCGTAGGGCGCCGGCTTCCGGGCTTGAGCTGCGATAACTGGCGATGCCGAACCCCAGCCCCGCCTTTGCGGCGAACGCCCACTCACACCCGTCCTTGTATTCGACCTCAAGCTCATCTGCCCCGAGCCCGATCGCCTCGACGGCAAGCCGCTCCACGATGCTCTCCTGCTTCACGGGCTTCGCCCTTCGCTCTGCCGTTTCATCACCTCTCCCGCGGCAAAGGATGGTATGCACCCGGCCAGCATCACGTCGCTGACCATCACCACGCTGCGTAAGCACCATGCTCGGTGCTCCGATGTTCCAGTCTTCGACTCCGATGCAGCCAGCAACGCCAGCTGTCGTTCGACGAGTTGCTTGCCATCAGTGCGGCTGGCTCGGCACGCTGGATGTGACTGCCACGTCGGCTGGGAACGTTGGCGTTGAGCCTGGTCGATCGCTGCCGGAGAACTGCTGGGGGCAGTCTGGTCTCGATCTGGCGCGCAACCTGCTCCCGACTCTGGACCATCCGGGCCGCTTCATTCTGCCCAGGCGAATGTCCTCGCATGCGAGACACACCGGACTGACGTTTGGCGCGGTCGTGAACAGCGCAGGTTGCACGCGAACAGCCCGCTGCGGCGCTGCGTCTTTCACGACGTGTGTTGCCGCCACTGAGCAACGTCGGGTGCAGCCGAGACATCCCAGGAACATAGCTTGTCAAGCGGCAATCGGCTGGGCTGCCGGGAAGGCCTGGTCTTCGGCATAGGTCGGCCCGGTTTGGAGGCAGTAGTAGAGGCAGCCGAGGAAGCGGTTGAACAGGTGGCGTTGCGCGGCGGTGTGTCGATCGCCGGCCACGCGGCGCCGGTCGTAATGAGCTCTGGCACCAGTTGAGAGGCGCAAAGCGGCAAA
>WNFV01021212.1_pt1 | contig 10778 bp, 8 predicted proteins | sample 5400101 | NCBI WGS metagenome assembly WNFV01 (sample SAMN13153361, study PRJNA577476) | soil metagenome | isolation source: 115 cm soil or saprolite under grassland replicate 1 | place: USA:California | collected 2016-06-15
TCAACACCGAGCGACCCCACGCATCGATCCAGGACCTAACACCGGTCCAGGCCGAACACACTCACTACACTCACCGAACCCGCTTCGCCGAAGCCGGTTGACACCTAACGAAGCCTCCGGACTCGCCGGGACGGCTCAAGAAGGATGCTGGCCCCGATCTCGAGGACCGGGCCCGCCGCCGCGACGCCGAACGGGTTGTCGATCACCGGCGCTTCGTACAGACGCCTCGGCGCGATCGCAACACCCGCGGCCAACACCGGTGCCACGGCGAGCGCCACGGCCAGAAACGGGCGCAGGCGCCGGGTCGACAACCTCCCGGAGGGGAACACCAGGAACACGGCGGGCATGACCGCCAGGGCGCACCACGCCCAACTGCCCAACCAAAGGCCCACCGCCGCGCCAGGCGCCGCAACGGGCCCTCTCGCCGCCCAGGTGCCATACCCGATCCCGAGGCCGCTGACCGCGTGACCCACACCGACAGCGAGAATCAGCCACCCGATCGGGCTGCCCGGGTGACGGCTCGCGATCAACGCGCCGACGGTGCCGAAGCCCAGGGCAACAGCCGCGATACTCGGCAGCCACGGATCACCGTTGCCGCTGGTCCGATTGACCACATCGAACGCCGCCGCAACGCTCACCAGCACAACCGCGGCCACCCAAAGCGCCCCGGCGACCCTCGCCCTCACAGCGTGAGCGTAGGCAGCCACCATCCCGACGTCCATGGGCGCGCGTCCCAAGCGCCCCGGGACTCCCGGCACGCCGCCGCCGACGCCCTCATCTGCCGCTGTTGGCTCGCCTGTCGGTGACACCCGTACCGTTCGGCGGACACCGGGTTGCCGACGGTGGAGCGTCCGCCGGGCCGCCGCATTGCTGCCATGGCGACGTCCATCACCGCTCGGCTGGCAGCCGCCGGAGGCTTTGGCACAATGTCGCGGTGGTTGGCCGCATGCTGTACCTCGTCGGTGGTGCGCCTCGGGTGGGCAAGTCCGTGCTGGCTCAGCGGCTCCTGCAGACCGATGGGATCCCGTGGCTGCCGACCGATGTGGTACGCACCGTGCTGCGCCGTGTCCTGCCCGAGCTCGATGCCACGACCGGGACCCGGTCGACGCCGCGCGGCTCGCCGCAGTCATGTACCCCCATATCGAACAAGCGGCCGAGGTGTGCACCGAGGAAGCCGAGCAATTCCTCATCGAGGGCTCGAGCTGTCGCCCTGGTACCCCGGCCGCCTGGAGGCCGCGCTCGAGGGGACAACGGTCCGGGCCTGCTTCCTCGGACACAGCACCTTCACCGCTGATGACCTCGCCTCCTACCGTGGCCCGAAACCGCAGCACGAGGGCCAGGCATCGCGCGCAGAGCTCGCCGAGGCCGCGGCCTGGATTCGACACCGAAGTCATCAGCTGCGCGAACAGTGCCGCGAGGAGGGGCTGCCTTACGTTGACGTGGGCGCATTCGGCTTCGAGGCCGCCATGCAGCACGCGCGCCGCCATCTCATCAGGCCCGACTAGCTTGGTCTAGATTGACAACCCGTCGCCGTGGGACAGGAGGCGCTCTCTGCGACAGCGCACTCTTGTCCCACGCTGTCGACCGAACGGCGGTCGCCACAGCCCCGACCGCCGGGCAAGCGACCGTCCGGGGCGGGGTGTTCCCTCCGAGGCCATGTCCTTCGTGCCGCCGCTCGTCCCCAGTGGGCGGACCGTATGCTGGACGAGCCGTAAGAACTCGCCATGATCCCAACTCTGATCCTGTTCGGCCTCGTTTTCGGGCGCTGGTGGCGGCTCTGCCTCACCGCCGCCGCGCTCGGATGGCCTGTCCTGCTCGTCGTGAGCGACGGTGATGGGCGTCGAGGTTGGTCTGGTTGGAGCGTGCGGACTGGCGGTCATCAACACCGGAATCGGTGTGCTGGTTCATCGGGGCAGCCTGAGGGCCGTCGGACTACTGCGCCATCGACACGCGTCCCACCGGACCGGTTGACGCCCGGGCCAACGCCCGACCCGAGCAGCCTCGAAAGACCCCCAACAAGTAGCCGCAATCCGGGCGCTGCCACGCGTGAGGACTCGAGCACACGACCGGGGGATCATGAGTGCCACGGCACCGGCAACACTGGTCGACTCCAGACTGCACGGCTGTTGGATCCGTCCTACTCCAGCCGCGTTCTCCCCCACTGTTAGACGCAGTTTCATGGCACGAACCATGGCACGCCCAGCCACGTCATCGAGCAGGGTCGGCAAGTCATGCCGGCTGTGTTGTGCCTTCCGACCAGGGCGCTGCATCCGACTGAACGACCGACGATGGCTGTCGACTGTGCTACTTCGCGAGGGCGGTGTTGCTCGGGGGCGGTGGTGGTGGTGGCAGCAGGCCAGTGAGCGCGTCGTGCGGTACCGGCGCGGGCGAGCTGAGGTTGGCGGCCGACTGACGCGTCGCGAGCTGGACGAGATGGGCCGACCGTGCTCTCGCCCGGATGGGCAGGTCGAAGCCGGACACGGCGTTCACGATGACTCCCGTGGCGTCGGGTGGCGCACCCATCGCCAGCGTGCAGTGCGGCAGCCAGTTCCGCTGCTCGTAATGCTCCGAGTTGCCCGTGACCAGGGGCGCGATGACGGTCTGGACCGCGGCGTGGACTGACAGCAGCTGCTTCGACGGCACCACGCCGAGGAATGCTGGCGCCTTGGCGCTGAGGAAGAATCCTACTGAGCCCAGTACCAGTGGTATCTCACTCACATCGTCCAGCGGGTCGCGAAGCGACGGCACCACCACGTCCGGAGCACAATCATCGAAGACCGCCAGGGTGACGTGTGGACGATCGTCGACGTGCTCGGTGCCTGCAGAGACCACACCGCGACCGTCAAGGGCGGTCCAGATCGAGCGGACCTGTCGATCGGACCTGTGGTCGAGATAGAGGACGACCGCGAATGACACGCGTCCCATCATGGCCCGGAAACGTTGCGATGACGTGTCGCCAGGGCCGGCGGATCACCTCTCCGCGGGCGACCGTGACCCTCCGCCTCGTCGCACTTACAGTCAGGCAGGCCCGGCAGATCGCGGGCCTTCTCACTCGGGTCGCACAACCCCCGCGTCGCGCGCCGGGTTCGACGACCGAAAGGCGGGGTACCATTCTTGGTCTGACCACGGGGACCACAGACAGGGCCGCCAACCGAGATGAGGACTCTATGGCCATGGGCGATGACGCGCAGGCAACAGACGCTGCGACGGACTACGAGCGAGTCGGTGGCGGACCAGCCGTCACAGAGGTGGTTCGCCAGTTCTATGAGCTGGTGCTCGCTGATCCGCAACTGCAGGACTTCTTCACCGACGTCGACATGACGCGCCTGAAGCGGCACCAGGTTCTGCTGGTGTCACAGGTGCTGGGCGGGCCGGCCGGGTACGACGGCCGCGACCTGGCCGAGGCGCACGCCGGCCTGGACATCAGCAGTGACGACTTCGGCCGGGTTGTGCAGCATCTGACCGCGGCGCTGGAGGAGTCCGGTGTCGAGCCGGACATCATCGGGCGTGTCGGTGCAGCGCTCGCTGGCACTGAGCCTGACATCGTGACAGACCCCGCCTCCTGACGCGGTGGACACGACAGCTCTGAAGGAGAGCTGGACCCTGGTCGCGAAGTCCGGTGACGAGGTACCCCTGTTCTTCTATTCGCACCTGTTCCTGTCACATCCTGAGCTCCGGGAGATGTTCCCGATCTCGATGGCGGCCCAGCGGGACAAGCTTGTCTCTGCATTGGGCCGGATCGTGAGCAATGTGGATCAGGTGGACCAGGTCGCGCCCTTCATCCAGCAACTTGGACGGGACCACCGCAGGTTCTCCGTCGTTGCCGACCATTACTCAGCTGTTGGGGCGTCACTGCTGGCGACTCTGCAGCATTTCCTCGGACCCGCCTGGACGGAACGGATGGCCGCGGACTGGGCGGCCGCGTACGGACTGATCGCCAAGGTCATGGTGCAAGCGGCCGAGGAGGCATCCGAGGTGAGCCCGGCCTGGTGGCTCGCCGACGTCCTGTCGGTCGAGCGGCGCACGATGGACATCAGTGTGCTCCAGGTGGGGCCACAGGAGGCGTTCGAGTACCGGCCGGGTCAGTCCGTCGCCATGGAGATACCCCAGCGGCCGCGACTGTGGCGCTACTACAGTCCGGCGAACGCACCGCGGGAGGACGGCTCGGTCGAGCTGCACGTCCAGCTCATCGGTGGCGGGCAGGTCAGCGGTGCCGTGGTGCGCTCGCTGGCCGTGGGTCACACCGTGCGGCTTGGTGCGCCGGTCGGTGACCAGCTGACCCGCGCCGACGGAGACCCAGACGACCTGCTGATGATCGCCGGCGGCACCGGCCTGTCCCCGCTGCGGGCGGTACTGGAGCAGATCGACCGCGAATGGGAGGCGGGCGGCACGGCACCAGATGTGCACCTGTTCCACGGCGCGCGGATGCCGTGGAACCTGTACGAGCGACGGCTCCTGACCCAGCTCACCGCGCGCCCCTGGTTCGAGTACACCGAGGTCGTGTCCGATGACCCGTCCTATCCCGGTCGCCGCGGCCTGGTCGGTACCGCCGCGGCCGACAGCCACGCATGGCGTGACCGATCGGTCATGGTGTGCGGGTCCCCACGGATGGTCGAACACACGACCGCCTCACTGACAGCAGCCGGCGCACCAGCGGACGCCATCCGCCGTGAGCAGTTCGGCTTCAACGCCGCGGGCGCATCGCCGCACGTACAACACGGTTCAGGGAGGGACCAGTGACCGAGAAAGCCGAGCAACCAGCTGCATTACACCTGTCCCCCCGGGCGATCCGCGACGCCTCGTTCTCGCACCGCCGCAGAGGTGTGGACGAGGCCGAGGTGCGCCAGTTCCTCCACGCCGTCGCGGAGCAGATCCAAGCGACCGACGCAGAGCGCGCCCGGCTCCGAGCTGAGATCGAAACCTTGCGCCGGCAGGCGAGCGAGGCGCAGAGCAGTGGCAACGAGATCAGTCCGCAGGCGATCGCGCTGTTCAGCCAGGCCCAGCAGGTCGCCGACAGCCTCGTCGCCGAGGCCGTCGACCACGCCCGCGAGGTGATGCTCGACACCAGGAAACAGCAGCGGGACATCCTGCAACACGCCCACGACGCCGCGAAAACCGCGGCGGGACAAACACCACCTGAGGCATCCACCCACGCCGAGAGAATCGTCGGCGACTACAACCTGCCGGTCTCCGAGATCGAATACGTCCGAACCTTCGCACGGGTAGCCCAAGTCCAGCTACGCTCCGTTCTCGACGCCCTGACCGAACAGGTCGACCGACTCGGCGACGTCCCTCGGCTCGACCGCCCTGCTACCCAGCAAGGGCAGTCGTCGACCGACCGCGACGACGAGCTCACCGGAACGGCCACCTGGCAACTGAGCGCGACCTCCGCCGAAGACGACGCAACTCGGCGAGGTGACCTGACCGAGGCAGAGCACTCCGTGGGCAACCACCTGGCCTGAGCGGAGTCAGTACGGTTCGAGGGGTCGCCCACCGGTCGGTGCCGGTCCATCCCGCTGCCGCGGGCGCGGCTGATCGGCGGCTGTTCGGCCACTCCTACGGCGGCGCGGTCATCAGTAACGCAGCCGTCGGTGTGTCGAACGTCAAGGCGCTGGTCTACATCGCCGCGTTCGCCCCCGACACCGGCGAGAGCCTGCAGCAGCTGGTGACGATCAACCCCGGCACCCACATCACCCCCGATGCGCTGGACGCCCGGCCGTACCCGCTGCAGGGCGGCGGAACCGGCACCGACCTGTACATCAAGGCCAAGGACTTCCGCGACGCGTTCGCCGGCGACCTCCCTCGCAAGACCACCAACCTGATGCAGGCCGAGCAGCGTCCGTTCTCGGTCGCCGCGTTCAGCGAACCCTCCGGTGAGCCGGCATGGAAGACCATCCCGTCCTGGTACCTGATCGCCACCAACGACCACGCCATCCCGCCGACGACCCAACGGTTTATGGCCAACCGAGCCGGCTCGATCATCAGCCACGTAGCCGCCTCCCACGTCCCGATGCAGTCCCAACCCAGAGCCACCCTGGCCACCATCACGAGCGCCATCCACGCAGTCGACTGACCACACCGCCACGGCAGACACATAGCCAGTGGACCCGGCAGCGATCCCGCCGGGTCCACTGGCTGAGCCGCGCGGACGCCAAGTCTTGGACCCGCCCGGCCCGAACCCACGACCTCCGGATTAGAAGTTGCATGCGCCACCCCAACTGGGCTGTCTACAGCGCGACAGCCGATCGGCTGTCATGGCTGTCAATTCCGGCATGCTCCGACTCAACTTCCTTGACAATTTCAGGGTCCCGTTCGGGGACGCCGCGCATGGCCGAAAATGCATCAGCAGACACACCAGCCCCACTGGCACCTATTTCCGGGTCAGATTCGTTGCTGCGAGCAACTTCACCGCGGACTTGGGTCCGCCGGCAACGCTGGTCGACCATGGCCGACGTGCCCCGCTGGGACTGCGTGGCCTACGGCCCCGAGCTGCCCCGGCGATCACTGTTTCTTCGAGCTGTACCGCCGCCGCGCGACCTTCGGCGAGTGCACGTCCCGCATGGCCGGTGAGCGCCAGAGGGTCTACTGCCACGCGTCCGGGACGATGAAGTACGCTGGGCCGACCTCTACCACAACCGCGCCGCCCACGAACCGTAGGCCCACGGGGTGATGTATCACAAGCGGGGCGCCACCGAAGCCGATCTCGTTGCCGTACGGGTCGCGGTAGGTGATCTTGCGGCCGTTGGAGGTAGGTCTCCCGGTTCACCGGCTCGATCCCCCGCGCGGGGATCGCCGCGACGCGCGCGTCGAGGTCATCGACGAAGATCGTGTGCTGAGCGTGGCCAGCGTGCTCGGCTAGCTGCACGATGTAGACACACCGGTGCTCGGCGAGCTCCCACACCGCCTCGTTGTCGTTCCGCGATCGGCTCATCACCGACCTTGATGGTCGCACCCACGCTGTTGCCGGCCGGATCGAGGTAGGTCACGGTGTCATCTTCGCGGTTGGCCACGCAGACGGCGCGCGCGTCGGCCGCGAGCCCGCTCGGCTCGGCGCCGACCGTGATGGTCGCAACCACCCTGCTGCTGACGGGATCGATCCGCGACACGGTGCCGCTGTCGGCGTTGGCCACCCACACCGCATGTGCGTCGACCGCGACCCCGCCCGGCTCGGCGCCGACCGAGATGGTCGCGACCACTGTGTTGCTGACCGGATCGATCCGCGACACAATGCTGTCGCGGTTGGCCACCCACACCGCGCGCCGGTCGGCCGCGACGCCACGCGGGTAGCGGCCCGGCAGCGGTCGCGTGACCAAGCGGCGTAGAAGCGCGTTATCAGTTCGTGCCCCCCGTGCCCAACCCTCAGACTGTCCACACCCCACCGGCCGAAGTTGCCGCCGCGCTGCTTCGAGCGCTCGAGCATCGCCACGAGGTAGTCCACCTGATCTACACCGCTGACGACGAAGCCGACGCGGCCCGTCGAATCGGCGATCTACTCGGATTGGACGAGGCCACGACCTCGGCGATCTTGGACATCCCCTGAGGCGGATGTTGCCAGAGCAAAGGGCATCCTCAAAACCCGCTGGAAAGCCCTCGCCCGCATACGCCTGTGCCCCCAAAGAATCGGCGACATCACCGCCGCCGCACTCGTCCTATCCACCCTCGAACGCGGAAACTACTGAGAAGACCTCAGTGAAGTACAGCGGATCATGCGTCCTGACCGCAAAGTTAAGTGGCTCTTCCTACCTGAGGTGGGGGTGGGTGAGTCCGCCGCCGATGAGCAGCATGCGTAGCCGGTAGTGCTCGCGGTTGCGGAAGCCGCGCGCGACGCGACGGTGGAGCTCGATGAGTCCGTTGATCGCTTCGGTCCCGCCGTTGCTGGCGCGGTCGGTGTCGAAGTAGGCCAGGAACGCCTCACGCCACTGCTTCAACGTGCGGCCGAGTCGTCGGATCTCCGGGATCGGACAGGTCGGCAGGCTGGTGAGGAGCTGCTCGGCGATCCGGCGTCCCTCGAGCGGACTCGATGCCTTGTACGCAGAGCGGAGCTGTTGGGCGCACTGCCAGGCGATGTAGACCTCGTCGTGCCGCTCGTCGGCGCCGATCGCGCGGTCGAGCCGGGCACGCTGTCGCTCGGTCAGGTTCTCCACGCCGCAGCGCAAGATGGTGCGGATGCCGTAGAGCGGGTCGCTCTTGCGGCCGCGGTGGCCGTGGATCTCCTGCTGCACCCGACGCCGGACCTCGTCCACGGCTTGGGTGCCGAGCTTGACGACGTGGAACGCGTCCAGGACCGCGGTCGCGTCCTCGAGCTGATCGTCGATGGCGTTCTTGTAGCCGTGGAACGGGTCCAGGGTGGCGACTTCGACGCCGTCACGGAAGTCCTCGCCGCGCTCGTCGAGCCAGTCGCTGTAGGCCTTCCCCGACCGGCCCGGCACGAGGTCGAGCAGCCGGGCACGCGGCTTCCCGTTCTCGTCTGGACTGAGGTCGACCATCCCGGTCAGCAGCTTGGGCCCACGGCCGCCCTGGTCGATCGGGAGTTCGCAGACGTGGTGCCACACGTGCTCGTCCACGCCGAGCCGCTTCACGCCGGCGAACCTGGTCTCGTCTTCTGCCATCGCCAGCAGCAGCGGGCGGATCGAGGACCACACGGTGTTCCACGTCGTGCCGAGTTGCCGAGCGATCCCGCGGATGGAGGCGTGCTCGCGGCGGATCTGGTTGATCGCCCACCAACAAGCCCGCGTCGTCAGCAGCGCCCGCGGCGCGGCCACTCCAGGATCCTGCTCGGTGAACACCTTCACCGGGCACGACGGCTCGGCACAGCGCCAGGTCCGCTTGCGCCACACCAGCCGGACTGGCCGGTCGAAGCACGGAGCGTCGACCAGCAGAACGTCGCGGCGACCGTGGCTGTGCGCGACCACCCCGCACTCCCGACAGCCCATCACCCTCGCCGGGGACTCGACCCGCACGGTCAGCAGCCCGACGTCGGAGTCGAACTCGACGGCGGTGACATGCAGCCCGTCCAGGCCGACAAGCAGGTCGCACCGCGAGCAGTAGGGCGAGTCGTGGTGGGAGCGCGCGTCACCGCACGCCGTAGGCTCGGACACCAGTCGAGGCCTTCCGGTCGGTCAGCTTGGTCGCTACCGATCTTGGAGGCCTCGACGCCTCTCACCCCGCCATCACACGCCCACCGGCGCGCCGCTCACCCCCACCGGAACTCGGAAGACCCAGTTAAGTACAAATGATGGGGCCGGCCCCAGAGGACCGGCCCCAATCATTCCGGTGTGCTGATCAGCCGTTGGCGATCGTGAAGCTCTCGACGCCGCAGGCCGAGGTTGTCGGGTTGTTGTTGGCGTCGCCGCTGTAGCTCACCTGCCACCGCCAGGTGCCGAGCGTGCTCGCGACGAACGACGTGTTGGTCGTGCTGTACGTCCCGTTGCCGTTCACGTTCACAGTCTGAGTGAACGCGGGAGTGCCGGCGCACGTGGCGTCGGCAGGGCTGAACAGGTCGAAGGTGATCGTGCCTGTCGCGTTGAAGGCGCCGCTGATCGTGGCGTCGTCATTGGGGATGAGGTTCGGCGCGGTGGTCATCGCCGGCTGCTTCTTGGTCACGACCAGGTGCTCGCTGGTGCAGACGCTCGTCGCACCGTCGTTGTTGGCGTCGCCGCTGTAGACGGCCTGCCAGTAGTAGTCACCAGCCGTGTTGAAGGTGATCGGGTCGGAGTCCGGCACCACCCCGTTGGTCACCGTCACCGTGCCGGCGCCCTGCGGGTTATCAGTGCAGGTGTCGTTCGTGTAGACGGTGTAGGTCACCGTCCCACCGGCGTCTGCCGTGGCGCCGGTCAGGGTCGCCGAGTCGTGCACGGTGCCGCCGACCTCGATGGTGGTCGCCGACAGCGTGGTTGCGATCGACGGCCCCTTCTTCGTCACGACGAGGTGTTCACTGGTGCAGATGCTGGTGGCCGGATCGTTGTTCGCGTCGCCGCTGTAGAAGGCCTGCCAGTAGAAGTCACCGGTCTGATGGAAGGTGATCGGGTTGGAGTCCGGCACCACCCCGTTGGTCACCGTCACCGTGCCGGCGCTCTGCGGGTTATCAGTGCAGGTGTCGTTCGTGTAGACGGTGTAGGTCACCGTCCCGCCGGCGTCCGCCGAGGCGCCGGTCAGGGTCGCCGAGTCGTGCACCGTGCCCCCGACCTCGATGGTGGTGGCCGACAGCGTGGTGGTGATCGACGGGTGCAGGTTGATGTGGTTGGTGTAGGTGCAGTCGACGACGCCGTCGGGCGCCATCGTGATGTTGACCGTGGCGCCGCTAATCGAGTAACTGGTGCCTGAATCCGTGGCCGTGCACACCAGGCTCTTCAGCGTCCAGCCGGCCGGGATGGTGGACTCGGTCACGCTGTAGTTGCCGGGCTGCACCTGAGTCGCGTCACTGTAGGTCCTCGACTGGCCGTTCGACAGCGAGAACGTGGCGGGGTCGAGGCCGCCGGTGGTGGTGTAGCCGAACGTGGCGTCACCGTTCTCGGTCACCTTGCGGATGATGATCTTGCCGCAGTTGGCGATGTTCACCGGCTGCGGCGCGACGAAGTCCTTGACCTCGGCCGGGAACGACGCCGACGACCGGCTCTTGAGGAACGCGCTGCCGAACGCCGTGCAGGTGCCGGGCGGGAAGACGCCGGCCGCGGTCAGGTTGATCGCCGCCTCACCGAAGGTCAGCGCCGGCAGGGACACGTTCGCGATCGGGTCGGTGACCGTGACCGTGTTGACCGCGCCCTCGGCGAAGCCGGCGG
>WNFV01009460.1_pt1 | contig 10776 bp, 5 predicted proteins | sample 5400101 | NCBI WGS metagenome assembly WNFV01 (sample SAMN13153361, study PRJNA577476) | soil metagenome | isolation source: 115 cm soil or saprolite under grassland replicate 1 | place: USA:California | collected 2016-06-15
CGGCCTACCGGTCGGGCAGATGGGCAACTCCGAGGTCGGCCACCTCAACCTGGGCGCTGGCTTCGTCGTCGTGCAGGACATCACGCTGATCGACGACAGCATCGCCGACGGCAGCTTCTTCGAGAACGATGCGCTCAACGACGCGGTGCGGCATGTCAAGGAAAACGGCTCGCAACTGCATATCATCGGCCTGCTCGGCAGCGGCGGCGTCCACAGCCATATGAACCACGAGAAGGCGTTGCTGGAGCTGGCGCGGCGCAACGGACTCAACAAGATCTTCGTCCACGCTTTCACGGATGGGCGCGACACGATGCCGAAGAGCGGCCTGGGCTTCCTGCAGGATCTCGAAGCCTTCATGGCTAGGATGGGCGTCGGGCGCGTCGCGAGTGTGATCGGCCGTTACTATGCGATGGATCGCGACCAGCGCTGGGATCGCACGAAAATGGCCTATGACGCGATGGTGGCGGGCGAAGGACGGCCGGCCGACAGCGGCGAGATGGCGATCCAGCGCTCCTATGACGAGGGTGTGACCGACGAGTTCATCAAGCCGGCGGTCATTTTCGGTGGGGATAATCCGGTCGCGACGGTGCGCGCCGGCGATTCGATCATCTGCTTCAACTTCCGCGCCGACCGCGTGCGCCAGATCACCAGGGCCTTCGTGCTGAAGGACTTCGACGGCTTCGCCCGCGAGGCGCTGCACGATCTGCTCTATGTCACGATGACCGAGTACGAGAAGGACCTGCCGATCGAGATCGCCTTCGAGAACGCCGATGTCGAGGTGCCGCTGGCGAAGGTGCTCAGCGAGGCCGGCCTGAAGCAGCTCCACGTCGCCGAGACCGAGAAGTACGCCCATGTGACCTTCTTCTTCAACGGTGGGCGCGAGGCGCCGTTCCCCGGCGAAGATCGCCTGTTGGTGCCCTCGCCCAAAGAGGTGCCGACCTACGACCTCAAGCCGGAGATGAGCGCCTACGGCATCCGCGACGGCATCCTCAAAGCGCTTGAAGACGATACCTATGACTTCATCCTGGTGAATTTCGCCAACGCCGATATGGTCGGCCACACCGGCGTGATCCCGGCGGTCGTCAAGGCGGTCGAGACGGTTGACGAGTGTCTAGGCGCGATCATCCCGGCGGCGCTGGCGAAGGGTGGCGTGGCGCTGATCACCGCCGACCATGGCAACGCCGAGCTGCTGATCGACCCCGCGACCGGCGGCCCACACACCGCGCACACGACCAACCCGGTGCCATGCATCCTGGTCGCCGAGGGGCTGGGCCTCGATCGGGCGCAGCTGCGCATGGGCGGGCGGCTCTCCGATGTCGCGCCGACGCTGCTCGACCTGCTGCGGATCAAGCCCGCGCCGGAGATGACCGGGCAGAGCCTGCTCGTGCTGCCGAGGGAGTGATACCAAATCTGACCCTCTTGTATGCATGGTTCTGCGGTTCACGCAACCACCGAACCGCGGAACCGCAGAACCGGCCAATGCAGACGAGCGATCCAGATTTGATATGATCCTCCTGCCGGGCAGCCGCTTGTTCCGCGACGGAGATCGCAGAGACCGCAGAGCGTTTATCTATCTTCGCTCTGCGGTCTCTCTGTTTCTGTGGTTCATATATTCTCCCGAACATAGGCCGGTCACGCGGCTTTGGCGCTTAGGAGCCGCTGACCACCGATCGACGTTGTTCTGCGCTCCGATCGCGGGCTAGTAATCCCGGCGAACAACAGCCCGGCGATCTCGACGGTAAACTGCCGCAGCAGCGCCCGCTTCTCGCGCTCCGGCAGGAAGCTCGCTCGCACGCTGTTGAGCGCCAACAAGATCAGCTCGTCGGCGTTGAACCCGAATTCCCGCGCCGCCAGCCGGTACTCGTCGTTCAGCGTCGTGTGGAAAAACGTCGGGTCGTCGGTATTGAGCGTGACCCGCACGCCAGACGCGACCAGCCGGCGCAGCGGATGCATCGCCAGGGATGCGACTGCGTTCGTGAGAACATTGCTCGACGGGCAGACATCGAGCGTAACATTCCGATCGCGCAGGAGCGCCAGCAGCGCCGGGTCGTCGATGCTGCGGATGCCGTGCCCGACGCGCTCGGCGCCGAGCGCCTCGACCGCGCCCCGGACACTTTCCGGTCCGGCGACCTCGCCCGCATGCGCCATCACATGGAGCCCCGCGCGCCGCGCCGCCGCGAATACATCCGCGAACGGCTCAGGCGGATGCTGCACCTCGTCGCCGCCGATCGACCAGGCGACGACGCCGTGCCGCATATTGCGGATCGCGACATCCAGGATCTGCCAGGCCAGCGCCACCCCATTCTGCCGCCCATAGTCGAAGACCAGGTTCACTTGTGGGCCACCGGCGCGCCGTGCCCGCGCGAAGCCATCCGCCGCGCCCCGCACCATCTCGTCTAGGTCGATACCGCGCCGGTAGTGCAGCGCCGGCGAGAGCATCACCTCGGCGTAGCGCGTGTTCTGGCGCTTCAGGTGCAGCCCAAGCTCATAGGCCGCCTGGGCGAAGTCCTCGCCATGCACGAGCGCCTGGGAAAGCAGCATGAAGGTTCCCAGGAACTCATGGAAACGCTGGTAGCGGAACAGCCGCGTCACGCCGGCCTCGTCGTCGGCGGGGATATCCACCCGGTTGCGCTGGGCCAGTTCAAGAAACGTCCGCGGTGTGATCGACCCTTCCAAATGCAGGTGCAGCTCGGCTTTGGGCATGCGGGTGATCAGGCGATCGAGAGCCGGTGTCAGGATATTGATTGCTTGCATATGCCACCTCATTGTAATGCCTGGGGACTTGTACCACATTTGATAGTTCGGCTATCATCCGGTTGGAGGTTCGCTGCGTATCCGTGCATCCGGCTACAGCGGTAGCACAGACGGGTACGCCACTACCTGGCTTGATCCGATGTTCGTCTTGATTTCACCTCTCTGTTCTTCGTCACATAAGACGAGGTTCGTCATTACTTTAGAGTTGGGATGGAGCATTGTTGTGGGGGCGATCCCCCGCTAGCTCCCCTTTCCCAATTGCTATTACACCATAAACACAGCGCCCGAGAGTGGTAGTTTGTGACACAGAAAGTGACACACATGCTTATGATCATCAAAACACTCGTTTAATCTAGTAACATCGCCCTATAGTGCGCACGAAACGGGGGTGCTCTATCCGGTGGTGGCCTCGATCCCAGACCATATACTGCGATTCGGAGGGAACGAGCGGTGAATGACCATGCGTCATTTGGCTACTGGATCAGGCGGCGACGCAAAGCGCTCGATCTCACCCAGGACGATCTCGCGCAGCGGGTCGGCTGCTCGACGTCGGTCATCCGCAAGATCGAGCGCGATGAGCGCCGGCCGTCGCGGCAGATGGCCGATCTATTGGCACGGCACCTGGAGATCGTGCCCGAGGAACGCGCAAACTTCGTCCAGGCCGCTCGAGCCGAGCTTTCGCCGATCCGGCTCGCCGCGCCGAATGAGGCGCTCCCCGACGACCAGGCGCAGGACTCTCCACCTGCGATCCGCGATATCCCGGCGCGCTCCGCGCCCCACGCCAGTCCCGACGAACATCCGACTAACCTGCCCGCGCCGCCAAATCCACTGATCGGACGCGAACTTGAGCTAATGGCGGTATGCGATCTCCTGCGCCGCCCCGCGGTGCGCCTGCTGACGCTGACCGGCCCCGGCGGCGTGGGCAAAACGCGCCTGAGCCTTCAGGTTGCGGTTGATATGCTCGACGAGTTCAAAGATGGCGTCTATTTCGTCGAACTGGCGCCGATCCGCGATCCGGCCCTGGTGCCGGTGGTGATCGCCCAGGCGCTGGGCGTCGCCGAGACCGCCGATCAGCCGCTCAGCGCGAGTCTGAGGGCGCATCTGCGCTCCCGGCAGTTACTGCTGGTGCTGGACAATTTCGAGCAGGTCGTCGCCGTGGCGCCGATCGTGACGGCGCTGCTAGCCGCCGCGCCGCATATCAAGGCGCTCATCACCAGCCGGGCGACGCTGCGTGTCTACGGCGAGCAGGAATACGCTGTGCCGCCGCTGACACTGCCGGATCTGCGGGAGTTTCCGCCGATCGGGGCGCGGCTTGTGTCGCCACCGCTGGTCGCGAGCGACGATCTGCCGCTGCTCGCGCGGCACGCGGCGGTGGCCTTGTTCGTGCAACGCGCCCAGGCAGCGTGGCCCGGCTTCATGCTCACCAGCACCAACGCGCGGGCGGTCGCAGAGATTTGCCTGCGGCTGGACGGGCTGCCGCTGGCGATCGAACTGGCGGCGGCGCGCAGCAAGCTGTTGACCCCGGCGGCACTGTTGGCGCGGCTCGGGATGTCGCAAGAGTCCGGGCGATCGGAAGGATCGCCGCTTCAGCTATTGACTGGCGGCTCGCGCGACCTGCCCGCCCGCCAGCAGACCCTGCGTTCGATGATCGACTGGAGCTACGATCTGCTTGAGCCGGGCGAGCAACGGCTGTTCGCCCGGCTTGCGGTGTTCGTCGGCGGCACGACGCTAGAGGCGGCGACCGCAGTTATGAGTTCTGACCTGCACAACTCAGAACTCATAACTCAAAACTCAGAACTTGATATTCTCGACGGGTTAGCCTCGCTCCTCGACAAGAGCCTGCTGCGGCGCGGCGCGGGCGTAGAGGACGAGCCGCGCTTCCTGATGCTCGAAACCATCCGCGAGTACGCGCTGGAGCGGCTGGTGATATTCGGGGAGGCCGCGGTGCTGCGGCGCCGGCACGCCGAGTACTACCTGGCGCTGGCATCGGCGGCCGAGCCGGAGCTGACCGGATCACAGCAAGCGGCCTGGCTCGATCGACTTGAGCGCGAGCATGATAACTTGCGGGCGGCGCTGTCGTGGGCGCTGGAGTGCGGGGCATGGGAACTGGCCGCGCGGCTGGGTGGGGCGCTGTGGCGATTCTGGTACATGCATGGTCACCTGAGCGAGGGGCGCCGGTGGCTCGAAACGATTTTGGATTTTCGCCTGCAGCTTTTAGATTCGGAGTCGGAGACGTTAGACCAATCTCAGATCCAAAAGCTGAACTCTTCAAAAATGCCGTTGCGGGCGAAGGCGCTGCTTGGGGCCGGCGCGTTTGCCTGGGCGCAGGGCGACTATGCGCGGGCGACCAGATTCTACGAAGCGAGCTTGGCGCTGTACCGCGAGCTGGGCGATGTTATGGGCGTCGCCGACTCGCTCAACAACCTCGGCGTGACGGTGGGCGAACAGGGCGACAACGCGCGGGCGACAACCCTCTTTGAGGAGAGCCTGGCGCTGCGACGGGAACGCGGGGATACAGGCCGCATCGCTAACTCACTCAACAACCTGGCAAATATCGCGTTCGATCAGGGAGCGTATGAACGGGCACGGACGCTGTACGAAGAGAGCCTGGCGTTATTGCGCGAGCTAGGGAATCAGCAAGGCATCGCCATGGCGCTCACCAACCTGGGAGGCGTCCTATCGCATCAGGGCGACTATGCACGAGCGCAAGAGCTGCATGAAGAAGGACTGGCATTGTTCCAACAGCTCGCCGATCAGTCCGGCAGTGCCAACGCGCTGAGCAACCTGGGCCGGGTCGCCTATTATCGAGGCGACTATGTGCGGGCGACAACCTACTTCACGAAGAGCCTTGAGCTGTTTCGCGAGCTGAAGGATCGCCGGGGCATCGCCGAGTGCCTGGAGCGGCTGGCGGGCGTGGCCGGCGCGCGCGGGCAGGCGCAACGGGCAGCGCGGCTCTGCGGAGCGGCGGAGTGCTTGCACGAGGCGATCAACGCCCCGGTGGCGCCCGCCGATCGCCTGTATTACGAGCGCATAGTCGCGGATGTGCGCGCGCAACTAGACGAGACCGCCTTCGCTACGGCGTGGGCCGAGGGGCGCGCGACGCCACTGGAACAGGCGATCGCCGACGCGCTGAGCGATGTGCTCTGAAAGACGAAGTACCACGCTGCCTCAGACAAAAATGCCACCGCGCAACTCCTGTCATACCAAATCTGGATGAATCGTGTGCGTGGGTTAGTTCTGCGGTTCTATGGCTGCGAGAACTGCGGAACGGCTGAACAGCCGAACCGCAGAACCATGCACCCACGAGTGTCAGAGCTGGTATCACATAAGATATGCAGCGTTTCCTACCTGAGCTTGCGCATTATCATGCTCATGGCATTATTTGTGCTGCGCTGGAGCATGCAAACCTATTATGGAGGGCTCATGTTACGAGGACCCAGCGACCTACGCCGAATTGCGCCTTCCGTTGTGAGTGGAGTATCGGGACTGTATATCATCGTACGGATTTGGCGATTGAGCCGCGCACCAGCGCAACTTGGGTCGTTGCCTCGTTTTCTGTTCAGACACGCCGACCTCCTCGGTGTACTCTGTGGCTATCCAATAATCGTGTGGCGGCTTGGTCAGCAAGAGGATCCCCACCAATCTCTGGAACGTTTCGCGGCTGCCGCCACATCGGCGGCAATACGCATGAGCCGAGGAGTGCATGAGCTTCGACAAACGTTCACGGTCCTCATGATGGGCTTGGGCCTCATCGAGCGACGGGCGAGGGCCGGCCAGACTGCGGAAGTCATATTGATGGCCCGCCGGCTCATACGAATCTTGGACGACGGTATGGATGCGGTCAAGAGCTTTGAAGCAGTAGAGGAACAATTGCGGAGTATCCCACGTATCGAAGTGCCGAGCCGATTGCAGTCCAAGCCAGGTGATAGGTGATAGGCAATAGGCAATAGGGCATTGGAACGCCTTCGGCCGATTGCCCATCGCCTAACGCCCGCGCTGAAAGCGCACTTAGTGATATAATAGAGTTCTACTTACCAAAGCTGCCGCTATTGCAACCAAATCTGTCTGGTCTGCGCCGTGAGATGCGCCCGTGAGGTAAAGCCTGCTTCGCCCCGTGTGGGAGCAATCGTTTGTGACGACCGTACGTTCGCTTCCTGATACTGTTTATGCAGAGCAAAGGCGACATCCTGGTCGTCGATGATGATGCGCCAATCGCGCAGTTCATTATTGAGGCCTTACAGGATGAGGGGTATACTGCGCGTGGTGCTGCTAATGCATCCGAAGCATTGGCGGCGCTCGCTGCAGCGATCCCTGATTTGATCCTGCTCGACCTTCTGATGCCCGGGATGAGCGGGAGCGAACTGCTCGCGTATCTTCGAACGCACGGTCATGCTGAGGTGCCAGTGGTGATCATGACCGCTGACACACGGGCGGCGCAGTTGCTGGTTGCACAAGGGGCTCCCCAATGCCTCCTCAAACCCTTCACGCTTGATGCGTTACTTGACTGTGTCGCCCGCGCTATCCGCAGGAATGGGAATAGCCAACATTCCTCGGCCGCATAATCCTCTATCGACGACTTTGTCCCATTACTCGTTTTGTGCTATACTTTCCGGCAGTATAAGGCCATGCCTGGGAGCAGTAGGCGCGCCAGAACAGAGAGCAGCCGGCCGGTGCGAGGCTGCGCCCAGCGCCGAACTCGCCCAGGTGAGCGCCGGACCGGGGAGCCGAGGACTGAGAAACGAGGGCTGAGGATTGAGGAGCATAGTGGCTGCTCAGCACTCAGCAACCAGCACTCAGCACGAGGGGTAGTCGGTTCCGGGTGCGCCCGTTAGCGCGCGTCACGAGGACAGCCGTGGTTTAAGTAGTGAGCACGCTGTCGAATCGGGGTGGTACCACGGAGCGCGGCCTTCGTCCCTGGCAGGGGCGAGGGCATTTTTATTATGACCGAAGCGATCGTGCCAATCTACGACGCCTACGCGCCGATCTACGACGCGATCGGGCAGGGACGCTTCGGCGAGCACCTGGCCCGCTGGGCGCTACGCCGCCTGGCCGAACGCGGCGCACGGATCGAGCGTGTGCTCGACCTGGCCTGCGGGACGGGCGCGGCCGCGCTGGTCTTCGCGGCGACCGGCTGCGCGGTTGTCGGCGTCGATCGTTCGGCGGCGATGCTGGAGATCGCGCGCGGCAAGGCGCGCGATGCCAGGTACGACATCACGTTCCTGGAAGGCGACATTCGCGACCTGCCGACGATCGACGATCCCACTATCAGCTTGTCATCGTTCGACCTGGCGACCTGCTTCTGCGACAGCCTGAATTACCTGACCGAGGACGGCGACCTCGATCGGGTCTTCGCGAACGTGACGGCGGCGCTGCGACCGGGCGGCTACCTGGTCTTCGATCTCAACACCACGGCTGAGTACGCGACCTGGGACGAGCGCGATGTCATGACCTACGACGGCCGCGATTGCATCGTCTACAACCAGTTGAGCTACGACCCCGCGACGCGCCTGGCGACTGGACGGATCGTCTGGTTCGTGCGCGAGACCGAGCTGTGGTGGCGTGACGAGGAGACCCACACCGAGCGCGCCTGGACGGACGCGGAGGTGCGCGCGGCGCTGGCGCGGGCCGGACTGGGGCCGGTAGATCGCCTGGACGTGGAAGGCATGGAAGCGATGGATGATGCAGTGCGAGTGATATACATCGCCCAACGCCATTAAACGCATGATTCTCTAAACAAACTCTGTGTTCTCTGTGGCTCTGTGGTAAAAATGATGGTTACGAATCGAAAAGTCTTAGGCGGCGCGTCCGACACGCTGGCGTTCTTCTACGGCCTATGGGCCTTCTCGGCGCTCGGCCGCTCGTCATACGAGTACCTGTTCAAGAACCCGCGCCCCGCGAACCTGGTGCCGGCGCACCTCTCGACCTTCGTGGGCGTGCTGTACATTTTTATCATCGTCGGGCTGCGCCGCCGCACGCCGCGCGCCTGGTGGGTCACGCTGGCGCTGCTGATCGTCGAGCTGTCCGGGGTGCTGATCGTCGGCACGCTCGACGTCGTCTGGCACGCCTTCCCCTACGCGACGGTCTGGTCGCAGTATGGAAAGGGCTACTTCTTCATGCCGCTGCTGCTGCCGTTCGTCGGGCTGGCGTATATGCTCAGGCGGGAGACGCGGGCGGCCTATGGGGTGCTGTGAACCGAGAACCGAATGAGAAGTGTAAAATGTAAAATGCAAAACAGACTGAGTAAAGCTGACTTTTTCCTTTTACCTTTTTCATTCGTTCGACCTGTAACCTAAAACAGGAGCTTTATATGGCGACAACCACCTCGAAGAAGCAGCGTACCGACCGGTTCGACCCAGCGATCGAGCCGCGCTGGCGCGCGTTCTGGGAGCGCGAGGAGATCTTCAAAGCCGGCCGCCGCCCCGCCGCGCCGCACCGCTACATCCTGGAGATGTTCCCCTATCCAAGCGGCGACTTGCACGTCGGCCATCTCAAGAACTATGTGATCGGCGACGCGCTGACGCGCTACTACGTCATCCGTGGCGACGACGTGCTGCACCCCTTCGGCTGGGACGCTTTCGGCCTGCCCGCCGAGAACGCCGCGATCAAGAAGGGCGTCAACCCGCACGACTGGATTGACATTAACATCGCCGAGTCGAAGCGCTCACTCGGGATCGCCGGCATCATGTACGACTGGAGCCGCGAAGTTGCCACCTGCGCGCCGGACTACTATAAGTGGACGCAATGGTTGTTCCAGCTGCTCTATAAGCGTGGGCTGGCCTACCGTGCCAAAGCGACCGTCAACTGGGATCCCGTCGATCAGACCGTGCTGGCGAACGAGCAGGTCGACGCCGAGGGGCGCAGTTGGCGCAGCGGCGCGAAGGTCGAGAAGCGCGAGCTGGAGCAGTGGTTCTTCCGCATCACAGACTACGCCGAGCGACTGCTGAACGACCTCGACAAGCTCGCCGACTGGCCCGAGCGCGTCAAGACGATGCAGCGCAACTGGATCGGCAAGAGCGAGGGCGCCGAGGTTACATTCGTCTCCGAGCAGGGCGATCCGATCGTCGTCTTCACTACCCGGCCCGACACGCTCTGGGGCGCAACGTTTATGGTACTGGCGCCGGAGCACCCGCTGGTCGCGAAGCTGACCGTCCCGGAGAAGCGGGAGGAAGTCGAGGCCTACGTGGCTAAATCGCGGCTGGAGAGCGAGATCGAGCGCACCAGCACGACTAAAGAGAAGACCGGCGTGTTCATCGGCGCCTATGCCGTCAACCCTGTCAACGACGAGCAGATCCCGATCTGGATCGCCGACTACGTGCTGATGGGCTACGGCACCGGCGCGATCATGGCTGTGCCGGCGCACGACCAGCGCGACTTCGAGTTCGCCAAACTGTTCAACTTGCCGATCCGCCTGGTCGTCCAACCGCCGGGGCAGAACATGAACGACGACGAGCCGACCGAGGCGTGGCCGCACGATGGCGTGATGGTCAACTCCGGGCCGATCGATGGCATCCCCGCCGGCAAAGAAGAGGGCCAGAGCGTCAAGGCGGCTATTGCGTGGCTGGAGCAGCGCGGCAAGGGCAAGGGCACGATCAACTACCGGCTGCGCGACTGGCTGATCAGCCGCCAGCGCTACTGGGGCGCGCCGATCCCGATGATCCATCGCGAGGACGGGTCGATCATGCCGGTGCCGGAGGATCAATTGCCGGTCGTTCTGCCGGAGATCGACGACTACCTGCCGAAGGGCAAGTCGCCGCTGGCCGCCGCCGAGCGCTTGGTCAACATCGTCGACCCCGAGACCGGTCGCCCGGCGCGGCGCGACACCGACACGATGGACACGTTCGTCGACTCGTCGTGGTACTTCATGCGTTACTGCGACGCACGTAACGAGGAGGCGATCTTCTCGAAACAGGCGTCGACGCGCTGGATGCCGGTGGATCAGTATATCGGCGGGATCGAGCACGCCATCCTGCACCTGCTCTACGCCCGCTTCATCACCAAGGTGCTGTACGACGAGGGGCTGTT
>WNFV01009462.1_pt1 | contig 10773 bp, 12 predicted proteins | sample 5400101 | NCBI WGS metagenome assembly WNFV01 (sample SAMN13153361, study PRJNA577476) | soil metagenome | isolation source: 115 cm soil or saprolite under grassland replicate 1 | place: USA:California | collected 2016-06-15
GACGCCGAGGAGGCGTAGGGGTGACCCACGAGCTGCGCAGGTTGCTGGTCGCGCGCGGCGCGGACCGGCTGCCGCACGCCGGCGGGTCGCTGCTGGAGCACCTGGGGCGGACCAGCGAGCGGCTGGCCGGCTGGGGCGGGGACTCCGACCTGCGAACGCTCGCGCTGGCGCACGCCTGCTACGGCACCGACGGGTTCGGCGAGGTGCTGCTGACGCTGGACGAGCGCGATGTGCTGCGGGACGCGGTCGGTGCGGCGGTCGAGGCCGAGGTGTACCGGTATGCCAGCTGCGGCCGGGACCGGACCTATCCGCACCTGGCGGACCGGCCGCGGGTGCTGTTCCACGACCGTTTCACCGGCGCCGAGTCGCTGGTGGACGCCTCCGAGCTGCGGCGGTTCGCGGAGCTCACGGTCGCCAACGAGCTCGACGTGTACCTGCACCTGGACGACCCCGGCGAGGACTTCCGCACCTGGCTGCTCGACCTGGTCGACCGGATGCGGGATCTCCTCACGGACGCAGCCGTGGCCGACTGCACCGAGTCGCTGCGGCCGGCACCGACCGCGTGACGAGCGGCGGCGCCCCACCCGGCTCAGCCGGCTAGCACAGCTGAGGCGACACCGCGGAGGCCGGACTTGATGCGCTCGACGTCGTACCCCTCGGCGCGGAGGGCGTCGTACAGGTCGGCGGCGACGGGGGCGAGCAGGGCGTGCGCGGTGAACGCGGCGTCCAGGGCTGGACCTGCCTCCTCCAGCAGGACGACGAGGTGCCGGTGCCAGAACCGGTACGCCCCGACGCGGTAGCGGGCGCCGGTGGCGGCGTTCTCGCTGTCCAGCAGGAGCTCGGCGTGGGTGTCCAGCAGGTCGACGTACGCGTCGAGGAACGCCAGCAGCCGGTCAGCCGGCGCGGCGTCCGGCCCGAGCGGCGGCGGGCCGGACAGCATCCGCTCCTGCAGCTCACGCTCGCGCTCGTCGAGCAGAGCCACCGCCAGACCCGCACGGTCGCCGAACCGCCGGAACACCGTGCCCTTGCCGACCCCGGCGGCGGCCGCGATCGCGTCAAGCGACACGTTCCGCACCCCCTGCTCGGCGAACAGCCGCTCGGCCGCCTCCAGCACCTTCAACCGGTTGCGCCGCGCGTCGGCACGCTCCGGCCGAGTCCCGTCGGCCAGCGGCAGCGCCTCTCGTTGTGAATCGGACTGCGGTCCGCTACTCTCGTTCACAAGACGGACTGTAGTCCGATTATCTCCGTACCACCACCTGAGAGGACCACCCCATGGCGCAGATCGCCATTGCGTACCACTCCGGCTACGGCCACACCGCGCGCCAGGCCGAGGCCGTCGCCCGCGGCGCCGCGTCCGTCGACGGCGCCACCTCCGAGCTGCTCGACCTCGACGAACTGACCGACGAGCTGTGGGACAAGCTGAACGCCGCCGACGCGATCATCTTCGGCGCGCCGACGTACATGGGCAGCCCGAGCGCGGGCTGGAAAGTGTTCGCCGAGGCCAGCGTCGGCCCGGTCTGGGCGAAGAACCTCGCCTGGCGGGACAAGATCGCGGCCGGCTTCACCAACTCCAAGGCGATGTCCGGCGACAAGCTGAACAGCCTCGTCGACATGGCCGTGTTCGCCGCGCAGCACGGGATGATCTGGGTCGGGCTGGACCTCTACCCGGGCTGGGCCGAGTCCACGGCGAGTATCGAGGACCTGAACCGGCTCGGCAGCTGGCTCGGCGCGATGGCTCAGTCCGACGCCGACCTGTCGGCCGAGAAGGCGCCGCCGGAGACCGACCTGCGGACCGCCGAGGCGCTCGGGGCCCGGGTCGCCAGGATCACCCTGCGGCACCTGCGCGGCGCCGCGGCGGCCTGACCCGGTGGCCGGTCGCAGGCGGAGCTGGCATCGTGGCGCGGTGACCTACCGCCGGATCGCCGCCGCGAGCACGTCCCCGTCGACCTGGTCGAGCTGCCCGCCGAGAAGCTCGCCGCGCGGCTCGACGACGGCGGCGCCGCCGCGCTCGGCCGGTTCGTGCGCGACGCCGCCGAGGTCTTCCGCACCCAGACCCCGGACGACTACCACGCCGACAACCTGCGCCTGATCGAACCGGCGTACCTGCGCGCGACGACCGCCGAGGGCGGCTCCGGCTCGGGCTCCGGCCCGGCCGAGTGGCGGGCCCGGCGCGGCACGATCGTCGACGGGATCGTTGCCGACGGCACCTTCCTCGACCTGGGCTGCGCGAACGGCCACCTGATGGACTGTGTACGACGCTGGGCCGGCGAGCGCGGTCTGGCCATCGAGCCGTACGGCGTGGACATCGGCCCGCGGCTCGTCGACCTGGCCCGGCGCCGGCTGCCGCACTGGGCCGACCGCATCGAGGTCGGCAACGCCCTGACCTGGAAGCCGGCCGACGGCCGCCGGTTCGACTACGTGCACCTGCTGCTCGACTTCGTCGTACCCGCCGAGCGCGCCGCCCTGCTGCGGCACGCGCTCGACGACCTGGTCGCGCCCGGCGGCCGGCTGCTGGTCTCGCACTACGTGCGCGGCGTCCCGCCGACCGCCCGCGACATCGTCCGCGACCTCGGCTTCGCGGTGGCCGGCGGTGCCGGTGACACGGTCTGGATCGACGCCTGACGCGGCGCCGGGGCAACCGGATCGCGCCGGGCGGCCGGTCCCGGCGTGTGGCACTGTCGGAGGCGTGGATCTCGACGGGCTGATGGCGCACGTCGGCGCGGACCGGTTCCGGCGCGCGTGCCGGACCGCGTGGGCGACGGCCGCCACGACCGGGCGCCGGCGTGGTGCCGAGGTGTGGCCGGACGACCTGGCCGACGTACCGCACGAGCTGTCCGACCTCGTCGACGGCGACCTGCAGCTGGGATTCGCGCTGTACCGGGCGATGCCGTGCTACGCGAACCTGACGTACCTCGGCCTCGCCGAGCACGACGACGCCTTCTGGGACCGGATCCGCGCGCTGCTCGACGTACCGGACGACCGGCTCGCCAACCCGGTCCTGTACTGGCTGTGGTGCGGGCCGTTCGAGTCGCCGGCCGAGGTGACCGACGCGTGGACGCGCCTCACCGCCGGCGCGGACGACCGGCGCCTCGCGCGCCTCCTGGACGTGTCCGGCCCGGTCCCCTGGCGGCTGAAGGCACCACTGATCGAGCGGTACGCCGGCCGCCGGCCGGATCTCGCCCTCCGCGCCCTCGAAGCAGCGTCGTACGACATCCACGGCGACGTCGACCCGGCAGCCGCCCGCCGCCTGCTCGACCGCCTCCCACCGGGCCCCGGTACGACGGACCTCCGCGACCGCCTCGACGAGCTCGGCCGGTCCCGCTCCTGGCGGCTGGGTGGCTCGGCGAGACGGAGATCGCGATGAGACTGTCCACGCGGGACTGCCGGGGGCGGATGGCGTCGGCACGCGTGGCCCGGCTGGCAACGGCCGGCGCGGACGGGAAACCGCACCTGGTACCGGTGACGTTCGCGGTCGTGGGCGACCTCGTCGTGACCGCCGTCGACCAGAAGCCGAAGTCGACGACCGACCTGAAGCGGCTGCGCAACATCGCCGCCAACCCCGCCGTCGCCGTGCTGTGCGACCAGTACGACGAGGACTGGACCCGGCTGTGGTGGGTCCGCGCCGACGGCCGCGCCGAAATCCTTGCCGACGGCGACGACCGGTCCGGCGCGATCGCATCGCTGGTCGCGAAGTACCCCCAGTACGAGGTCGACCCACCCCGAGGCCCGGTCATCGCGATCACCGTCACCACCTGGTCGGGCTGGTCGGCCACAGCCGGCTGACCTGGTGGCTCCACCTGCCCTCCCGCGAGCCATCTTGGTCAGAAAGGCCCGATGGACGGCGACACGCCGGGTCAGAAGGGCCCGACGATTGGGAGGTTAGTGGAGGGTGGCGGCGAATTGGTCCAGGGCGGGGTAGGGGGCGGTGCCGGTGACGATGGTGGTTACGCCGTTCACTGTGCGGATGAGGGCTCGTTCGTCGCGGTCTTCGAGAGCCTTGCGTTGCCAGGGGGTGCCGGCGACCGTCGAGGTGCCCTCGTCGTGGACGGGGCCGAGCTTGTCGGTGATGACGGCGGCGACGGGGCCGTTGGACTGCTCCAGGCCGACGTACCTGCGGTCGGCGGTGACGACGCCCAGGTGCCAGGTGAACGGTTTGCCCGGCTCGGCGCCGGCGCGGGCGCTGGTGGCCTGCCAGCCGGGCGGCATCGGGGTGGGCGCCAACACGTCGTACGGCGCGAGCCTGCGCGCCTCGGCCAGCTGTGCGCTGTAGTCGATCGCGCGGACCTTCTCGGGGTGCGGCCGGTACGCCAGGCCGTAGATCGCGAAGACCACCACCAGGCAGGCCAGCAGGCCCCAGATCGTGTTCTTCACCGTGCGGTACTTCGCCCGGTCCTCCTGTCGAGTGCTCGTCTGCTGCTCACCGGCCATGGGGCAAGTCTCGCGGTTGACTAGGATCTCGCCATGACCGACCCCACGACACCACCCGCGCACCTCGAGGTCGACGAACACGCGCCGGACCGCAACCTGGCGCTCGAGCTGGTCCGGGTGACCGAGGCCGCGGCGATGGCGGCGGGCCGCTGGGTCGGCCGTGGCGACAAGAACGGAGCCGACGGCGCGGCGGTGAACGCGATGCGCACGCTGATCGGCACCGTCGGGATGCGCGGCGTGGTGGTGATCGGCGAGGGCGAGAAGGACAACGCCCCGATGCTGTACAACGGCGAGCACGTCGGCTCGGGCGACGGGCCGGAGTGCGACGTCGCGGTTGACCCGGTCGACGGCACCACGCTGGTGGCCAAGGGCATGAACAACGGCATCGCGGTGATGGCGGTGGCGCCGCGCGGCAGCATGTACGACCCGTCCGCGGTGTTCTACATGGAGAAGCTGGCTGTCGGGCCGGAGGCGGCGGACGTGGTCGACATCCGGCTGCCGGTCTCGGAGAACATCAAGCGGGTCGCCAAGGCGAAGGGCTCAAGCGTCGACGACGTCACCGTCGTACTGCTCGACCGGCCGCGGCACGAGGAACTGGCCCGGCAGATCCGCGACACCGGCGCCCGCATCAAGTTCATCTCCGACGGCGACGTGGCCGGTGCGGTCGAGGCGGCCCGGCCGGACACCGGGCTGGACATGCTGGTCGGGATCGGTGGTACGCCGGAGGGAATCATCGCGGCTTGCGCGATGAAGTGCATGGGCGGCCTGATCCAGGGGCGGCTGTGGCCGCGTGACGACGACGAGCGGCAGAAGGCGATCGACGCCGGCCACGACCTGGACCGTGTGCTGACCACCGACGACCTGGTCAGCGGCGACGACTGCTTCTTCGTCGCGACCGGCATCACCGACGGCGAGCTGCTCCGGGGCGTCCGCTACCGGAGCTCGATCGCGCGCACCCACTCGCTGGTGATGCGCTCGCGCAGCGGCACGATCCGCAGCATCGAGAGCGAGCACCAGCTGTCGAAGCTGCGCGCGTACTCCGCCATCGACTTCGAGCACGCACGCTGACGCCATGACAGCACCCGTGCTCGTCATCGGCGAGGCCCTTGTCGACGTCGTCGAGGGCCACGCCACGCCCGGCGGATCACCCGCCAATGTCGCCGTCGGCCTCGCCCGGCTGGACGTCCCGGTCGAGCTCGCGACCCGCTTCGGCACCGATGTGTACGGCGTGGTGCTGGCGAAGCACCTCGCCAACAACGGCGTCCACCTCGCGTCCGGGTCGGTCGACCCGAAGGCGCGTACCGCCTCCGCGACGGCGACGCTCGACGCCGACGGCGTGGCGTCGTACGTCTTCGACATCGACTGGCGCCCGCCGGCGCTGCGCCTGCCGGACGGCTGCGTCGCGGTGCACACCGGCTCGATCGCGACCGTACTCGCGCCGGGTGCGGAGGCGGTGCGCGACTTCGTCCGCTCGCTCGCGGACGCGCCGGTCACGGTGCTGCTGGATCCGAACGCGCGCCCGTCGATCACGCCCGATGCCGGTGCGGCATGGGCCGCGGTGCGCGAGCTCGCGTCGTACGCGGACCTGGTGAAGCTCAGCGACGAGGACTGCGGCTTCCTGCAGCCGGGCCGCACGGCCGAGGAGGTGGCGGCCGGCCTGCTCGGCGACCGGACCCGGTGTGTGGTCGTCACCCTCGGCGGCGAGGGCGCCCTCGGAGTCACCGCAGCTGGCACGGTCCGGGTGCCTGCTCCGGCCGTGACGGTCGTCGACACCGTGGGCGCGGGCGACTCGTTCATGTCGGCCCTGATCGCCGGCCTGTACGACCACGACCTGCTCGGACCCACCCGGCTGGCCGGCGCCGAGGCGTATGTCGCCGACGTGCTGGGCGCGGCCGCCCGTGCCGCCGCGATCACCTGCACCCGCCCGGGCGCCGACCCGCCGACCCGCACCGAGGTCTGGCCCTCCGCGGCCGCACAATCTTGACGTGTCACTCATCGTGGGTCCGACCGGCTGGACGGCTGACCTCGCCCGGCGCGGCTGGGTGGTCATCCCACTCTGGCCTAGGGTGCGAGCATGCGCATCCTCGTGATCGGTGGGACCAGTTTCGTCGGGCGGCACATCGTCGCGGAGGCGCTCGGGCGCGGGCATGAGCTGATACTGCTGCACCGGGGGCAGACCGGCGCGGGGCTGTTCGGTGAGGCCGAGCACCTGCTGGCCGACCGCAACGACTCCGAGGCGGTGGCGAGGGCGCTGGACGGGTCGTTCGACGCGACGATCGACGTCAGCGCGTACGTCCCGCGCCAGGTGCGCGAGCTCGCGACCGCGCTCGGGGGACGCGGCGGGCACCACGTGTTCATCTCGACGGTCAGCGTGTACGACGATCCCGCCGGGCCGGGTGCCGACGAGTCCACCCCGCTCGTGGAGCTGGCGGACAAGAGCACCGAGGAGGTCACCGCGGAGACGTACGGCGGGCTCAAGGCGGAGTGCGAACGGGCGGCGCAGGCGTCGTACGGGAGTCTCGCGATCGTGCGGCCGACGTACGTCGTGGGGCCGTTCGACCCGACCGGTCGGTTCACCCGCTGGGTGGACCGGATCGGGCGCGGCGGTGAGGTGCTGGCGCCGGGGCCGCGGGACGCGCCGCTCCAGCTGGTCGACGCGCGCGACCAGGCGGTGCTGGTCGTGAACCTCGCCGAACAAGGCGCGACCGGCGCGTTCAACTCGATCGGTACGACGCGGGGCTACACCTTCGGCGACATGCTGGACGAGATCGTGACCACCGTCGGGCCGGCGGGCACTGAGTTGGTCTGGGTCGACGCGGCGTGGCTGACGGACGAGGGCGCGCAGCGGCGGCCGGACGGGGACGTGCAGCTGCCGCTGTGGGGCGAGGGCGAGACCGAGTACGTGATGGCGATGTCGAACGCCGCCGCGCTGGCCGCCGGGATGCCGGCGAGGCCGGTCGCGGACACGATCCGCGACACCGCGGCCTGGATCAGCGAGCTGACCGAGGGCGGCGGGACGCCGTACCGGGTCCCGCCGATGAGCGGCGATCGGGAGGCGGAGCTGCTCGCTGCCTGGCGCTCGACGCGGGAGTCACTGTCCTAGCCGGGCCTGCAGGCGCGCCTTCGGGCTCGGGCCGCGCTTGACCTTCACCTCGGCCATCACGGCCCTGGCCCGGATGTGGAACACGCGGGACTCGGCCGTCGTCGGCTGCACCGGCGTCTTCCAGCTGCCCTGCTCCTTGATCGAGCCCAGGATCGGCTGCCCCTCCAGGTGCACGATGGCGTCGGCCGGCACCCGGATCGTCACGTCGGCCATCACGGCGGTCACGTCGATGGTGACCTCGCGGTACGGGACCTGCGCCTCGGTGTAGTCCAGCACCACCTCGCCCATCACCGCGCTGACGTCGAGGTGCTGCGGCGAGATCCACGGCCCGGTGCGCTTCGACTCCGACAGGATGACCTTGACCTGGCTCGGCGCGGGCAGCGGAGTGACGGTCGCGTAACCGGGCTGGGTGGCGGGCAGCGCGACACCATTCGGGAGGTCTTCGGTGACCTTCACCAGCTCGCCGTACGTCTTCGAGCCGTAGGCCTGCTCCAGCCGCTCCTCCAGCTCGACGTACGACAACCTGCCCTCGCCGGCGGCCTCCCGCAGCCGATCGGCCACGTCCTCACGCTCGATATCGGACACTCGGCGCCGCAGCGTGAGGTCCTGCGGCGCGTCCTGGGGCGGGGCCGAGTCCCGCGGCGTGTCCTGTGCGGTGCCGTTCGGGGGTGGGGTCTGGTCACGGAGTGCGTCGTCCACGTCGTTCACTGTAGGACGGTGTGAGGGGCGTCGTGGAGGCGTGAGCACCCCAGCCCTACCCTGGTTGCGACCCTGAGACCAGTCCTGACGGAGGTATGCCGGTGTCCGCCGGATCGACCAGCCCAGTGGGGTTCACCTACTCCGACCTGCTCCCGCTCGGTGCCGACGCCACGTCGTACCGGCTCGTCACCACCGAGGGCGTGAGCACGTTCGAGGCGGCAGGCGAGACGTTCCTGCGGGTCGAGCCGGCGGCGCTGCAGGCGCTGACCGCGGAGGCGATGCACGACATCTCGCACTACCTGCGGTCGTCGCACCTGGCCCAGCTGCGGCGGATCATCGACGACCCGGAGGCCTCCGGGAACGACCGGTTCGTCGCCCTCGACCTGCTGAAGAACGCGAACATCTCGGCCGGCGGCGTGCTGCCGATGTGCCAGGACACCGGGACCGCGATCGTGATGGGCAAGAAGTCCGAGCGGGTCATCACCGGGGCGGACGACGCGGAGTGGATCAGCCGGGGCGTGTACGACGCCTACACGAAGCTGAACCTGCGCTACTCGCAGATGGCGCCGCTGACGATGTGGGACGAGAAGAACACCGGGACGAACCTGCCGGCGCAGGTCGAGATCTACTCGGCTCCGGCGTCCGGCGACCCGTCGTACAAGCTGCTGTTCATGGCCAAGGGCGGCGGGTCGGCGAACAAGTCGTTCCTGTTCCAGGAGACCAAGGCGGTGCTGAACCCGGCGCGGATGCTGGAGTTCCTGGACGAGAAGATCCGCGGGCTGGGGACGGCAGCGTGCCCGCCCTACCACCTGGCGATCGTGGTCGGCGGGACGTCGGCGGAGTACGCGCTGAAGACGGCGAAGTACGCGTCCGCGCGGTATCTCGACACGCTGCCGACTTCAGGGTCGCCGAGGGCGCACGGGTTCCGGGACCTGGAGCTTGAGAAGCAGGTGTTCGAGCTGACCCAGCAGTTCGGGATCGGGGCACAGTTCGGCGGCAAGTACTTCTGCCACGACGTGCGGGTGATCCGGCTGCCGCGGCACGGGGCGTCCTGCCCGGTGGCGATCGCGGTGTCCTGCTCGGCGGACCGGCAGGCACTGGCGAAGATCACCCCGGAGGGCGTGTTCCTGGAGGAGCTGGAGCGGGAGCCGGCGCGGTTCCTGCCCGACACGACCGACGCGCACCTGGAAGAGGGTGACGTGGTGTGGATCGACCTGAACCGGCCGATGGACGAGATCCGTGCCGAGCTGTCGAAGCTCCCGGTGAAGACGCGGCTGTCGCTGTCCGGGCCGCTGGTCGTGGCGCGGGACATCGCGCACGCCACGATCAAGGAGCGGCTGGACGCGGGCGAGCCGATGCCGCAGTACCTTCGCGACCACGCGGTCTACTACGCGGGGCCGGCCAAGACGCCGGAGGGCTACGCGTCGGGGTCGTTCGGGCCGACGACGGCCGGGCGGATGGACGCGTACGTCGACCAGTTCCAGGCCGCGGGCGGGTCGTTCGTGATGCTGGCCAAGGGCAACCGGTCGGCGAAGGTGACGGCGGCGTGCAAGGAGCACGGCGGGTTCTACCTAGGCTCGATCGGCGGGCCGGCGGCGCGGCTGGCGCAGGACTGCATCAAGTCCGTCGAGGTGCTGGAGTACCCGGAGCTGGGTATGGAGGCGGTCTGGAAGATCCAGGTCGAGGACTTCCCGGCGTTCGTGGTCGTCGACGACAAGGGCAACGACTTCTTCACCGACACCGCCAAGCCGGTCCCGCTGACGGTCCGGCCGCGGTCCTGAAGGCAACCCGGCGCGGCCGGCGATGAGAAACGCCGGCCGCACCAGTCCGTGTTCATGAACCGTCATGCCCGAGTCGAGGGAGACACGTCATGAACCAGGTGAAGTCCGCGGACGGCACGCTCATCGCCTACGACCGCCTCGGCGGTGACGGCGTACCGCTGATCGTGGTGGGCGGCGCGACCTGCGACCGCTCGGTCACGCGCCACACCGCCGAGGCGCTGGCGGAGCACATGCCGGTGGTCAACTACGACCGGCGTGGCCGGGGTGACAGCGGCGACACCGCGCCGTACTCGGTCCTCCGCGAGGTAGAGGACCTGGCGGCGCTGGTCGAGGCGGCGGGTGGTCAGGCGGCCGTCTACGGGCACTCGTCCGGGGCCGCGCTGGTCATGCACGCGGCCGCGTCCGGCGTGCCGATGACGAAGATCGTGCTGCACGAGGCGCCGTACGGACCCGACACCGAGGAGTCGCGCCGGGCGACGCGGGAGTACGGCGAGCAGGTGCGCGGGCTGCTCGCGGCCGGACGCGACGGTGACGCGCTGGCGTTGTTCTTCCGGCTGACCGGGATGCCGGCCGAGGTCGTCGAGGGCCTGCGCGGCGAGCCGTGGTGGCGCCGGCTGGAGGCGAACGCACCGACGCTCGCGTACGACTCCGAGGTGATGGGCGACCTCGTCCGCGGCGGGACGCTGTGCGAGGAGCTGCCTGCGGCGATCCACGCACCCACCCTGGTGATCAGCGGTGGCGCGAGCCCGGACTGGATGATCG
>WNFV01015818.1_pt1 | contig 10773 bp, 5 predicted proteins | sample 5400101 | NCBI WGS metagenome assembly WNFV01 (sample SAMN13153361, study PRJNA577476) | soil metagenome | isolation source: 115 cm soil or saprolite under grassland replicate 1 | place: USA:California | collected 2016-06-15
GTGTAAAACACCGTTAACTGCCCACCCGGGAAATTCGGGTGGTTACACACATCAGGCTAACCTGTTGGGCCCGCCTGCTCACAAATGAGGACCCACACGCCAACTACCTTCATCATTAATCTATTTTTTTTAGTATTATGCGTGGATATCCCGACATTGTTAAGGATACAGGTAGGGGTAGGTGTTGGGCATGCGGAGACTTAAGACCTTCGTAGGCAATCAGGTATGGCTTTGGTTAAGTCAATTTACGACTCCATTTTCACCAGTAGCCAAGGTAGGCATAATACGCGTGAGCTCTTTCAAGTCTTTCGTGCGGGTATACGTTGAGCTAGTCCTCGTACTCCTTTTCTTAGCTCTTTTAGAAAGAATCTTCTTTTTCATCGTGTCAGGTCCTGGATGTAGACTCGGCTATGGTAGGATCGACCTAATTGTGATCATTCTCCGCTTCGTTCGCTGATCTCTTGCTATTGCTTTTTCTCTCTAGCCTTGTCAGGCTGGGCCTAGGGTTTCCATTCCTAAGGCTTTTTCTGTTTCAAAGTCCGACTGCTAGAATTCTTATAATGAAAGTCTTCCTAGCACGGACTATGGCTGCTTATTAATTAAGTAAGGGAAAACATCTTACCATAGGATCGATCATAAGGCCTAGGTCTTTCTTCAAAGATAAGTACTGACCTTTCCTACTGTGTCAAAGCACTTTTGCTAAGCCTCACGCTTAAGCAAGTATTTCATCTGCATAAAGGAGGAAGTAACTTACCCTTGAACAATCGCCTGCTCTAGCATATTGGAAAAGGCGTGCATAGGTTGACTAGTCTAAAAAGAGAGGCTTCCTTATAAGGGCATTGTCGCTCGCTCGGATTCATTTTCCAGGTCCTACATGTTCTAGGACTATAGATGATCCAACATGCCTATAGTTTTCATTATTGTTTTCTGCTTTAGCCTCCTTTTATAAGCACTTACTTGGCCCATGCGAGTCGATTTCAAGATGTCAACTTTGACTATCTTTCTCTTCTTACTTGACTTATCCCTGACATTACTTTACCTAGTAACTTTGAAATAGGCATATCTTGTCTACCTTCCATATACCCTAGCATTTCTACTACTTGTTTTCTTGCATATATCCAACCTGAAATACCATTGCTTCTTGTAGGTTTTGACTTCTACTTTCTTGACTATAATTACCTATACTTGCCATCCCGTCTTTCTATTCATTTTTAAAGTATACTTGTGACTGACCCAGCCTTCGAAGCTATGAAAAGACCTATTATGTATAGAGCTTGACATGCCAACTACTATAGTACTTCTAGCTATTCCTACTTGTTTTTTTCCTACTTGACTAGTGCTGACTTACTTCTTTGCCTATGAGAATTCTTATTATTCTCCAAACTGTGGTATCTGAAATGACCCACTTTCCTGAGCAAAAGAAAGCTTACTACAGCACGGTCTTACATCCAGGAATGGAACATTCCATCTCTTCTTGTCCACTGGTATAGAAAGAATATGCATTTTCTTGATGTTTCAAACTAGGACTTTGGATTTATCCTATATTAAGTTGTTGGGTACGAAGGAGCTTATGTTGCGTATATAGATATAGATTTTGATTTCCTTATTATTAAGTTGTTGAGCAGGAAGCAGAAGAACTTTTCTTCTATATTCGCTATTTGGCACAAGGCGAGGAGGAAAAAGAAGTAGAGTTAGGTTCTGTTATTGTGTGTAAGCCCTCGGTCGATTCGTCTGCTCATTCACAGCGTATGATTCTTATCCAATTGCTTCTTCTGAAAACGCGGCGTCGGTTAATCTTTCTTATTCTCCCTTCGGGGCTCCTCATGTTGCTACTAATAGAAACAGTTCGGACCTTGCTCATACAATCCTCGGGACTACTATTGGTTAATCTTTGTCCTCCCTAGGGAAAGTAAACAAGACGAGACTTTTTGGGAAAGACAGGGTTAGCGCCCTTTGGTAGCCTTCCAGTTCAGCTACAGCGAGCTCTTCACTTGATAGAAGAGCGAGACATAGCGGAGGAAATGGTGCTTTGTCGATCCTAACTCCTTGCTTCGGAATGCGATTACCTACTTTCCGCCTCATCTGTCGATTAAAGAATTCAACCAACTAGTTGGAGATGGCAGCTTTGAGCCCCACCTTTGATATCCAGTCGTGTGCCTGCCTTCTTGGATATGTTTATTTCGATGAGGCCGCTCTGATCGGGATCTGACTCCACTAATGTAACCGTTTTCGTACCAAGTTTTTCACCCGGGGCCTACGCTTTTTGAGTGTAGCCTATCTTCGTGCTGGAATGGTTTTTTCTCCTCCCTGAGGTCGGATTGTTGCACCTGTCAACTCTGGCATTCCCAAGGCATCGCATATCCGGAAGGGAGCAAATACGATCAACTGTTATAGATTGACTTCTCCTGTTGCTTGATTCAAAACCTGTAACTCTTTTAGCATCTCAACATTGGCATGTGAACTCTCGAAAAGAAGAAACCAATTTTCTGGCATCTCCTTGCTTGCTTTTTCATTGACTGATTCTAGTAGCTGGCCCATTGAATAGAATAATAAAGATTAAGCGAAGTGAGCCTCAGTCCTTGCCTGAATACCTAACACAAGTCAAGTTAAGTGGACGTTCCTGGAATTGGCATCTGAATCCGTCTAGCTCGGCACAAATCCAAAACCTGGTGGCAGCTTCATTATCATGGTGGTTGGAGGTCGAAAGACTATTCCCATAGCACGCCGTGGCATTTCCATTCAATAGCCCAGGAAGCCATTCCCATCATCTAAGTCAGAGGTACTCTCATAGGTTGGTTGGGCTAGTTACATACTGCCTTCGATCCCTTGCATTTCTTTTTTAAGGCAATCTTCCTATTTATTTAATTAAGGGCCCCCTCACAAGTTGAATCTTTCAGGCGATTTGATTAATGAATTATGGTCTATCTCTTTCTATCAGATGCCGACTCTATGGGCTTCCTATTTAATTAAGGGAAGCGAAAGTGAGCTCCTTTTACTTTATTTTATTTTTATAACCAGGAGCGAAGCCTCAGAGAAATGAATGAATCCCGCCTTGACTTACATTTTGGAGATTACTTTACCTTACTTGATAGGGCCCTTACTTGATTGATAGGGCATATTAATTATGCCATCCTAGTCATTAAAAGATGATAGATAAAGAATCTCATTTGTTTGATTTGAGCTTCAATTCCTATCAGACGATAGACATCGTGGAACTAATGATTCCCGGTGACCACCAATGGAGGATCAATCTAGTACCCTTACTCTTGGGCTGGGTCCACGAAGTCTTGAGTGGACCAAGATAATGAGAGATCTTTTCTTCGCCAGCACATCAACATTTCCGACTTATTCTGTCCTTCGGTTTGCACCGGGGCCGTCTGCTGCACCAAATGGCGATACAGACTCCTTACAAAAGTCCACTCGTCTCAAATTGCCATGCTCCTCGGTCCTCTGTGGGGTTTTTTACAAAGGAATTTCAGAGCCTCAGCATCTTGTGCATTGAAGGTTTGAGCAATCAGCTGTCGTTTCCATTGCCGGCTTTGTGAATCAATGAGTTGATCAACCGTAATTACACATTAATTTGGCTGTGTCGAGGTCAACTTTCCTGGATTTTGAGGCAGCCACTTATTTCGACAAATATTCACCGATTCTCCATTCCCAATCCGCCATATCAGCCCTTGTTGAAGTGCTTCTCTACCAGAAAAAATACTACGCCAAGTCAACACCTATACCCAACCTAGAGAAATAGAAGAATGGTTCCGCCCTGACACGAAGTTGGTTAATCAGACATCTACCAGGAAAGAGTGCCGAGCCGCAGGTGATTACTCTATATATATTGAAGTACGGGCTTTCCCGCTTCCGTGATCTGAGGTAAAAGGTACCAACCTGAATAGCCGCCTTCTTGGCGATTAATGAAGTGCAAGGTCAAGTAAAGCAACTAAGACAGTCATTTTCATAGTTTACGCGCTTGGCAAGTCAAGAATCTGGCTTTCTACCGACCCTAGCTCTAGGGACTATAGAATAAATCCTTTGGCTCACACCGCTACTATAGAAGATAGCGGAGACCTACAGCAGCGAGGCTCTTCGCTTGCTCAGCTCCTCTGCCCTGGTATTTCGGGTATTCCAATCCTTTGATTGCTTTCATTCCTTCTGCTTCTACGATTCCAAATCGATAAAGGCCGTAACTAAGTGACTTCCCCACAAACTTCCCTATAAAGGCTCGCATTCTACTATTGCCTCAGAGGGGCCCTTACAACATAGATAGAATAGGCTACTCTGACCAAACCTCTAAGGCGAGGATCCTCCTCGAGTTCTACCGGGACCTGGCCCACCCAAATCCTGTGTTTTTAGTGAACTTGTACACCTTTTTCTTTCTTATGCGCACGCAGAATCAACCTTACATGCCATACGTGACTGCTTTCATGCAAGAGGAATTTGGGAACAGGTTATTCCTTCTAATCTTTGGCCAATCTTATTTTCTCTAAATTTGAAAGAATGGTTGACCCGTAATCAATCGAATAATGGAGATAATTAGAAATAAGTTTTTTATTCGGGGGATCTATGGCAGCTGTCTACGATCGAAGGAATGAGAAAACTTCTGTTCATCATCGAATGCTAGCAGGATGATCCACAGGCAAATAGAGAAGAGCTTATTTCTTTGCTTGTGAAAGCTACTTGTAGGGAAAGAACAACCATCAGTGTAAGTCTATCTGTTGGTTTTTTGTACCCACTGAACGTAATAGTTGTAGGCGACTTGCTTGTTTGTAGGCGGAAGTCTTCTTCCATGGATTTTCTCATGATTGTTGCATGAGGATCTATTTTAGGAAATTGGCTTAGTCTTCCTCGGTAGTAACTCCGACATAGTTGATTGCTATCACCTGGGCATTGAGCATGATCAAACTATCGTAACAACTGAAGCTATCTATTTTCTTGCTCACCAGTTGCCAAATCCCGAACTTTCCTTTCCTAAAATGACAACGAAAAGAAGTACATGATGAAAGGGATGGAAGCGAAGTGCCCCGTACATGGAAGGCTGTATGGTGACAACCAGAGCGCAATCAAAGCAGCAAGCGCTGTTTCAGTACTAACACCTTTCCTAACGCGAGAGGTTCAACCTTCATAAGCCCTTGAGCATTGAGGGTTATAGAAAAGTCGCCTGCATCTACTGAATTTCTGAAGGGGTGGGTCAAAGTCGGGTCTTCAAAGTCTTGAAAAAAAAAAGAAATAAATAATATCCGGGCCTGTCAGGATCGGCCCTTACACGATTCTCCCAATGCAAAAGGTGCCACATGGAAAAAAGAGTTAAAGACACTGGGTACGAACTACTCTTATCTTACTGCTCGCTATGAGTGAGCGAAGCGCCAACCGAAAGAGCTACTTAATTAGTCAATTCAATAGTGAAAAGCGATCTAAATTATCTATTGGATTGCTACAGATCGTAAGCCATACTAGTAAAAATTATATCTTACTTTCCGGGGCGAGCGTAAGGCTTTTATGGGGAGGAACAGTTACTTGCCATACCGCCCATTTTCTTAGTCTGGGAGATCTCTTATTCAGATGGTGAGATCACCACATAAAGAGCACTTCGTGTGGCTGAACGAGAACCGAATCGTACCCAGGAAGAAATAGAAAAATATTGATATTCAATCACGGAGTAAGAACAACAAGGCAAAATTTCTTATATTTAAGAGTTTATGCGATAAAGAAAGAAGTGACAAGATTGCAGTGTAGACCAACTTCGCTATTTTTCTTTTACGGTGCAAAAAGAAGAAAATAATCAAAGTGGCAAGGAAGTAGTCAAAACAAAGAAAGCTTTTCCTCTGCAGGGGCCTCGTGCAGTCAACCCCCTTCTTTCAATGTTGTACAGGTCAGATTCGTGTAATGGAAGCAAGATATTCTCTCAGGTATTCTATTTCTATTCAACCACTTCTTTCTTTCTAGTCTGGCTCTACTCGATCTTTCTGTCTAGTCTGGCTCTACTCGAATCCGAAAGTCATATACAATATGATCCAATTTACTACTACTAACTATCTATATAGTAAATGCAAGAGAAATCCTCACTCTCCAATAGGTGATCCAATGCGCAATCCAGGTACGAGTGCTCATGTTTTTTTGTAATCCCGGTCGATATTTCATCCATGAGCAGCACTTTGGTGGGCCGGCCCCACTAGCATCTCCCCTTTTTAATCAAATTCCAAATCAAATGGCTCTTTCTGGAATTGACTTTTGAAAGCCATCAACCAGAGAACGAAGAATCACCGTGTCCGCCGCAAGAGCAAGAGAAGAGAAAGGACACGACCTCTAAGCGAGTGCGAGGCGAGATCTGCGAAACCAATTTGATGCATCCAACGGGCAGCAGTATTGAGGCGACGTGGCCTACCTGAGTGTAGTCACCACAATTTGAGAGTCCATCATAATTTTTTGCCTCACCTTATTCTGCTGAGCTCTATTCTCCTCCGCAATTCTCTTCTCGTTCGCATGAGCAAAATTCAGAGAACTAGTTATTTTCCTCTTGTGCCCATACAATTGGTTCCGCTTTGCTCCGCATCATCTGGAATCTCGCGCGATTCGTCTCGAGATAAAGATACCTTACCATTAAAATCATCTTCTTCCCGTTGCTATTTCTTTTCGCACGCCTCGCTTCATACGGAGTACCTGATATCATCTACCACTCTTTCCAATCTTGCCCTCAGCGAACTGGTCGACTCAAAATCCGCCCCAGCTTTACCATCGGCCTTCGATTTCATTTCTTCGCTTTTATAGAGCTTTTCCTTTTACCTAATGCCGGCTACCGACAACTCTTGCTATCCAATCCTGACCCAATGTACTCCATACTGAGGGGTATGGCGCATACCCATACCCATGACCAACCTGTAAGGTGTTCCCTAGTGAACTGAATTTCTGGGAACATCAATAGAAAAATGACTGTGCACTCTAATTTGGTAGATAAATATATGACAACATTGTTTAGCTGTCTATACTCTGACTCTGCATTCAAATGGGGGTAAAAATGCTTGGTGTCCAACCAGATATCCACAGAGAATAGTCAGTATTAGTTTACCATTTTCTAGTACATATTTCTAAACCAATTGCATCTCTGGTAACTCTGAAATTACTTTAATCAGTATTGCTATGAGATCCCCTCTCCAGTACTGCATGTTCCCTTGCCGCTCCAGTTGGTTTACTCCCAGAGACATGATTAGTACCACCAGAGCTTGAATCAATCATTCCATCCCCAACTCCTACATCAGAAACAACAGGGTCTATTTCAGTAAGCCTCCACCTATGAACCAAACCATGTTCTTTCTCCAGAGACCCCTCCATTACTACCTCCCCCAGGACATGTCCAGTTCAATTACCATCTATATTCAAAGCACCCGTAAAATCTTGGACAAGGGTTACAAGTATAGTTACTTTTTGGAGATGTTATTCTCAAGTGCATTGAGTGAAAGCTGTAATTCACTCCTCCTGGGTCCATTGACTTTTAATGATTTTTCAATTTCCCCAAAAGAATAGATGGAGATTCATGCTAATAAAGAATAGCTAAGGCAAAGAAAGGATAATGTTGCTCCTCAGAAAACGCGTATAGTAGTCTCATTGGCCTTCGTCGATGGGACAAACGCTCCAGTGTATGCGTTACAAGGCGATGGGACAAACGCTCCAGTGTATGCGTTACAAGGCAACTAGCATTTTGTCATGGAAGTTCGTGAAAGAATGTTCTTGTTTTTCGTTGGAAAAACCAACGCCGACGTCAAGATCAGTCTCCTTTCTCTTTTCGGGAGCAGAGCTGAAAAAGATGGGAAATTCCAATGATTCTTCGTTCATTAGAATGTCGATTCCTCACAATCGCTCTTTGTGATGCTGCGGAACCATGGCAATTAGGATCTCAAGACGCAGCAACACCTATGATGCAAGGAATCATTGACTTACATCACGATATCTTTTTCTTCCTCATTCTGATTTTGGTTTTCGTATCACGGATGTTGGTTCGCGCTTTATGGCATTTCAACGAGCAAACTAATCCAATCCCGCAAAGGATTGTTCATGGAACTACTATCGAAATTATTCGGACCATTTTTCCTAGTGTCATTCCATTGTTCATTGCTATACCATCGTTTGCTCTGTTATACTCAATGGACGGGGTATTAGTAGATCCAGCCATTACTATCAAAGCTATTGGACATCAATGGTATCGGAGTGCGCCTCTTAACGAGGGTGATTTAAGTGCAACGAAATGTACCGGTGGTTCGCGAAGCATCTGGCTTACCGGTCATCTCCCATTCCCGTCGTCGAGAGACTAAAAGAACTATAGCATGCCAGAAACGGGGAGTTGAGGTGGTTAGACCTATACCCCGAAATGCTCCCAGCATAGGAGCCTATGGTTCCATTCTTGTTATTGCTGGAGGTACACATACCTCTTCTCGGTGTGGTGGAGCGATATACGAAAAATAGATGCTAAGCCTGCAATGTCCGATAACGGGGCTTCAGTAGTGAATCTATCGGCACCACAGCAGTGGCATACAACTTTGGACCTAAGGGCCGGCCCCGTTACCTTTCGGAATGGGGGATCCCCGTTGGCAACAACCACGGTAGTAGTTGCGGAACTACTGGGCCAAGAGAGGACAACCTGTTGTTCCTGCTCCTCCTTCTTCGCTTCGGGGACGGAGGTCCTACGGTAGGTAAGAGCACGCACAAGCACTTGACCGAAGGGGACCAGCGCTTCTACTCCTCCACCGAGGAGCCGTTCTTGCGAGAAGCAAGGGATGTCGTGAACGGTGGGAGGTCAAAGAAAGAGAATTGACCTCTGAATACAGTGATCCTATGATCTAGATAGACTCCGTCCTTTTTTTTTAGATAAGGGTGACTCAAGAGGGGGTGGGACCTGCTGGCATAATGCAGGCTGGAACGTGGGAATTCGAGGTCTCATGAACGAGTTTTTTTTTCGTGGACAAACATACTTTCCGGTCAGGAGGATAGATGAGGAATCACTCTTGATCTGATTTATTGGGGCCTACAACTTCGCCAAAGCCGACTAGCATCCCTTTCCACTGCGCATTTTTCGAACAAAGAAGACTACTAAAGGATCGAATTCGCTTTCCGTGGTGAACTGGCCGTCCCATACCTTCATTTTGTCTCATGTGTGTTGAACATTGTCTTCCTCGGTTCCAGCTTCACTGATGTAGGTAGGGCTGGGCGAGAAAGGGTCCCCTCTTGCCTATTAGTAAGCGGGCCCTCGATTCCACCGGGGTCTTACGGTCTCATAGAGGGGGGAGAACTACCTAACTAAAGAAGAATAGCGCTCTTTATAAATAAGAGTAGGCGTGGAGAGCTTTTTGCGGGGAAACTTGCAAGTCAAGTTTGGGGGGAGGCGGGCGTCGACCCAACCTTATGAGTATTCGGACTATAACAGTTCCGATGAACAGTCACTCACTTTTGACAGTTATACGATTCCAGAAGATGATCCAGAATTGGGTCAATCACGTTTATTAGAAGTTGACAATAGAGTGGTTGTACCAGCCAAAACTCATCTACGTATGATTGTAACACCCGCTGATGTACCTCATAGTTGGGCTGTACCTTCCTCAGGTGTCAAATGTGATGCTGTACCTGGTCGTTCAAATCTTACCTCCATCTCGGTACAACGAGAAGGAGTTTACTATGGTCAGTGCAGTGAGATTTGTGGAACTAATCATGCCTTTACGCCTATCGTCGTAGAAGCAGTGACTTTGAAAGATTATGCGGATTGGGTATCCAATCAATTAATCCTCCAAACCAACTAAACCGGGGAAGCTGAAGCGGAAATGCAATTCTCGGGTGAGGGAAGGGGGAAGCTCCAGGAAGGCTTCGCTCGCTCGCTCAAAAAGCTCTAACGCTCGTTTACGAGTGGAGTGCATAAGCCCTTATTGAAGTAGGGCGAGGCCTTACTACACGAGCTCGTAAGTCAAGCACGGAACGAGCCTTGTCTACGAAGCTTCGCTTCATCATCTTGCTTGCTTCTGGCGAAGCTTAACGCACTATAACATAGGCATGCATGATGGTATGGTAGGAAGACTCCTTTTAAGGCCGACCACTACATAGGAGCGATAGGAAGCCAAGCCGTCAAAAGGAAAGGCGAGCAGCCCTTATTGCAATAGCAAACGGCCTACTTATAGCCCTATTTATACCCTTTCTCGGGGACGGGCCTTACAAGCTCAATAAATTGCAATTCTTCACCTTTTCCTCAGACAGTGGGAATGAATTTTCTTACTTGATTGACATTGACAGATATGTGTACCACACCGAACAAGCAATATGTCATATGCTTGATGTACCAGCCAAGCCAGCTCTTTTTTTCTCCGTTCCCTTACCCTTAGCGCAAAAGTAAAAAGAAAATGCAAGAGAGTTTGTATTTGCAAATGAAAATGAATATGGATCTAAAAAAAATTAGATAATCAATCAATAAATAAGAATTTTAAAAATAGAAAAAATATCCTTCGCCCCTTATCTCTTTATCATCGTCGGTTCCGTCACTTGTGGTATTCGTTTATAATCTTGTTGACCCTACTCGCTTACTCCTATTTTCCTGCTTTCTTTTTCGACAGAACAGAATTAATTAAAACTTTCTTGAAAGAATGGGGTTCTCTCTGGGGGGGCGCACCCTCTCTTCCTTTTTGAGAAAGATGGGCTGCCCTGGGAGTCTCGCCTTGGTGATTCTTTCTCTCTTGGGGGTCTTCTTCGGTAGCGAATCCACTCTCAAAAATTGGATGAATTCTTCTGGGCCAGCTTCGGGATCCA
>WNFV01010620.1_pt1 | contig 10772 bp, 10 predicted proteins | sample 5400101 | NCBI WGS metagenome assembly WNFV01 (sample SAMN13153361, study PRJNA577476) | soil metagenome | isolation source: 115 cm soil or saprolite under grassland replicate 1 | place: USA:California | collected 2016-06-15
CGGCGGCGTACGCGAAGACCGCGCCGTCCGCGGCGTATGCGAAGACGGCGCCGCCGGAGGCCTTGGCGCCGATCCGCCCGGCGGCCCCGCCGCCGCTTCGGGTGCCGGCCGCTTTCGAGAAGACGCTGCCCGACCCGAAGGCGAAGACGGTGCCCGCCGAGCCTGCCGCCCGGCCCGGCCGGCAGACACTGCTGGGCGCTGGCGTGCCGCCCGCGCCGAGAGCTCCTGCGATCCGCGCGCGTGGCGGCGGCGGGCCCGAGGAGGTGACTCCCGATCAGGTGCGTGCGCTCTACGGCGTGAACCCGGCGGCAGTGAAGAAGAACTGGGGGAAACGCGCCCATCAGGAGGTGTGGGTGATGTGGGGCGGCGACCCGAAGGTTGCCGCGCCGCTCGCCTTCCGCAAGGGTCGGGTGATCAAGGTCGATGAGCTGCTCTGGCCGACGGTCGGCAAGCTCTCCGAGATCAACCAGCCGCCGAGCTCGTCGACCTGCGTGCCCGCTCGGTTCTCGATCCACATGCAGCCACGGTCCCGGCGCCACGGGAGCAGCCTGCCGCGGGAGCGCCCCCGGCGAGGCGGCCTGGCCGGCAGACGCAGGTGGGCGTGCCGCCCGGGCCGAGTGCTCCTCCGAGACGCGCGCCTGGCGGCGGCGTGCCCGAGGAGGTGACTCCCGACGAGGTTCGGGCGCTTTACCGCGTGAACCCCATGGCGGTGAAGAAGAATTGGGGCAAAGAGGCCCATCAGGAGGTGTGGGTGATGTGGGGCGGCGACCCGAAGGTTGCCGCGCCGCTCGCCTTCCGCAAGGGTCGGGTGATCAAGGTCGATGAGCTGCTCTGGCCGACGGTCGGCAAGCTCTCCGAGATCAACCAGCCGCGTCGACCCCGTCTCTCCGCCGTGAGGGCCCGCCGGTGACGCCTCTCTCACCTCGCCTGCTCAAAGGCGGGCTCGTCCGGATGGACCCCGGCTCGGGGCGCGTGCTCGGCGCGATCGCGCTCCAGTACAACCCGGACACGCTGACGCGGACGCTGCAGGTGCAGGCGTCGAGCGCCGGCGACCGCCCCGAGGCGCTGCGGCTGAAGGGCGCCGCGATCGGCCTAGAACGGAGCGGCAGCCCGTGAGGAGGCCTACTATCGATGCCCTCTGACTTCCCGGGCAGCCCGCGGCTCCTGAAGGGCGCACTCGTCGTCTTCGAGGCCTTCCGCCCCGTGCCGACGAACATCATCGCGTTCCAGTACAACCCGGACCAGGTCACGCGCCAGCTCCAGCAGGCGGGGGGCGGTGGCGGCCGGGCTCCCGATCCGTGCCGCAACTCGGGTGACACCGGGCGCGTCCTGCCGCCGACGGAGAGCTTCCGTATGGCGGTCGAGCTGGACGCGACCGACCAGCTCGAGGAAGTCAATCCGCTCGCAGTCGCCTCCGGGCTGCACCCGACGCTGGCCGCACTCGAGCTGCTCCTCTACCCGCCGTCGACACAGATCATCCTCGCGAAGGTCCTCTCGAAGCTCGGCTCCGCCCGCGTGTCGCCGCTGACTGCGCCGCTCGTGCTGCTCGTCTGGGGCCCGCTGCGCGTGATCCCGGTCCACGTCGAGTCGGTGTCGATCACGGAGGAGGCCTTCGACACCTTCCTCAACCCGATCCGGGCCAAGGTCGACCTCGGGCTGCGCACGCTCACGGAAAAGGAGCTGAAGGACGCCGGGCCGCCCTTCGACACGCTCGCCCTGGTCAACCAGATCTCCAAGGAGGTGCTCGCCCGCACAGCGGCGGCGACCTCTGTGGCCGAGATCGGAGGCTCGCTGAAGCTCTTCTGATGTTCAGTCCCGGAAGCCGATACGAGCGCGTTCCCACGGCCGTCCACGTCGACCGCGACGGGAAACAGCGGCCGTACGTGCTGCTGCGCACGTTCCCGCCACCGGCGCCCACACAGCAGCAGCACGAGTTTGCCGAGCATGAGCGGCTCGACCTGATCGCCTGGCGCTTCCTCGCTGACCCCGAGCAGTTCTGGCGGATCTGCGATGCGAACTCGACGCTCCAGCCGGAGACGCTCGAGATCGTCGGCCGCCGGCTCCGCATCCCGGTGGCGGTGAGGTAAGTGGCCGCTCCGGCGAATACACCCACCCTCGGTGCGGCTGCAAACCGTTGCCTGCCGGCGTCCTCAGTCGGCCACATACCGGCCAGGTATGCGGCCTCCCTGCGTCCTGGGCATGCTCGGTTTTCGTCGACCGGAGGGCGCCGTACCCACCGGAGCGGCCACTGATGGGCGGCGCCGGCTACACGCTGCTCGTCGGCCCCGCGCCGGCGCCCGAGCCGCTCGTCGAGGCGATCCAGCAGATCGACGTCGAGTGCACGCTCGAGGAGGCGAGCGTGCTCCGGATCGAGTTCGGAATCGCGGCGACGAAGCTGGGCGACTGGAGCATCCTCGACCTCGATCCTTTCCGCCCGCTCACCCCGCTTCAGCTGCGGATCCAGCGCGGCGCCGGCGCTCCCGAGGCGCTGGTCAACGCGTTCGTCACCGAGCATCGCGTCACGTACTCGGAGGGCGGTCGCTCGACGCTCCAGATCACCGGGATGGACGCGACGTACGCGATGAATCTCGAGGAGAAGATCAAGCCCTGGCTCAATCTCCCGGACAGCGCCATCGCCTCCGTCGTCTTCGGCGAGCACGCGATCATCCCCCGCGTCGACGCGACCTCGCCGGTGCTCACGGATCCCGAGGGGACGACGATTCAGCGCGGCACGGACATCCGCTTCCTGCGCCGGCTCGCGCGTAGGAACGGCTTCGACTGCTACGTCCAGCCGGAGCCGCTGTCCGGGCTGGACGTCGGGCACTTCCACAAGCGGCAGCTGACGGGGGTCCCGCAGGCCGTTCTTTCCGTCGAGCTGGGCACGGAGGCCAACGTCTGCAACTTCAGCGTCCGCTACGAGCTCACGCGCCCGACGGCCGCGGTCGCCGCCGGCCTCGACGTGCTGACGAAGGCGCCCCAGCCCGCGGTCGCCCTCACGGCCCTCGAGCAGCCGCTGGGGATCGAAGGGACGTTGCTGAGACAGTTCCCGCCGCCCGTGGTCCGTCCCGCCGATACCGGGCTGCGCCGGACTGCGGAGCTCCAACGGGCAGCGCAGGCGATCGTCGACCGCTCGACCTGGTCGGTGATCGCAGAGGGGACCGTCGGCCTCGACGTCCCCGTGCTACGGCCCGGCGGGCTCGTATCCATCCGCGGCGCCGGCCGGCTCTACAACGGCTCGTACGTCCTCACACGCGTCCGGCACACGATCAAGGCGGGAGGCATCCAGCAGCACTTCGAGGCCGCGCGCAACGCGGTCACCGAAACAGGGGCCGAGCTCTACGTGGAGGTCGCATGAACGAGAACGGACAGGCGCCGGGCGCCGCGCTCGACGCGCTCGAGCGGGACGCCGACCGCTTCTACGGCAAGTACCGGGGGATCGTCGCCGACAACCAGGATCCGATGCAGATCGGCCGGCTGCAAGCGCTGGTGCCCGAGGTATTACACGACGTGACGAGCGGCTGGGCGCTGCCGTGCGCACCGTACGCCGGGACGACCTCCGGCTTCTACGCCATTCCCCCGATCGGGGCGGGGGTGTGGATCGAGTTCGAGGCCGGCGATACCTCGCGGCCGATCTGGTCCGGCGCCTGGTGGGCGACCGGAGAGGTGCCGATGGACGAGCAATCGACACCGTCGCAGCCGACGCGCAAGATCCTGCGCTCCGACTTCGGCCTGATCGTCGCGCTCGACGACGCCGCTCAGACGATCACGCTGTCGGATGCGCTTGGCGTCAACCTCATGACGGTCAAGGTGGCGCAGGGGACGATCGAGATCCGCAGCGCCGTCCGCATCGTCCTCGAGGCGCCCCTGATCCAGCACGGGCAAGGCGCCTCGCACCCCGCGGTGTTCGGCGACCAGCTGCTCGCCTACCTGAACCAGCTCGTGACGATGTTCAACGCCCACATTCATCCAGGCGAGCTGGCTGCGGGCTTCATCCCGGTCACGCCTGCACCACCGGTGCCTCCGTTCCCGCCTGCGACGCCGAGCCTGATCTCGACCAAGAACTTCATGGGCTAGGGGAAGACGATGGCAACCAAGCTCACCGGGGGCGACACAGTCTTCGCGACAAACGAGAACAGCATGGCCGCCGCGATCGAGCGTCAGCTCAACGACCTGCTCGCCGACGCCCTGCTCGACGAGCTGCCGACCGTCGACACGCCGGAAGCCCGGGATCGCCGGCGGATGTTCGCGGCCATCGCCCGCGGCGTGATCGAGCACCTCGCCAAGAATCCCGAGGCCCTGAAGGTCGTGATCACCGATGCCCCGGGCGGCCACGAGTCGCAGTACAAGGGGCGAGTCGTCATCGAGGGGACGGACATCTGATGCCGATCGAGCCACGTCACCTCGACGTCCCGTACCACCTCACGGGCGCGGGACGGACCGCAACCACGGGCGAGGACGACCACGTGCGGGACATGATCTTCAGCGTCCTCTTCACGAGCCCCGGTGAGCGGGTCAACCGTCCGGACTTCGGCTGTGGCCTGAAGCAGCTCGTCTTCTCCCCGGCGAGCCAGGCGGTCGCCGCCGCCACGAAGTTGCTCGTCAAAGGGTCACTCCAGAAGTGGCTCGAGTCCGAGATCGAGATCGCGGACGTCGACGTGGAGGCGATCGAGAACGAGATCGTCGTCACCGTCGCCTACCGTCGCCGCGCCGAGAGCGAGTTGCGCGTCGAGCGCTTTGCGAGGGTGCAATGAGGGACGTCATCTCCACTCCCCCGTGCGCGGACGAGGAGCGTCGCACCGACCTCATCGCCCCGCCGCCGGCCACTCCGCCGCCGTTCGTGGACCTGAACGGCATCGACTTCCTCGAGGTCGACGCAGCAGACCACCGCATCCTGCGCGTGACGTTCCTCAAGCCCGTGCCGGCGAGCCTCTACGGCATCACGCCGGAGGGTGTCGGCATCACGATCTCGGGCGGAAGGCGCATCGTCGGGATCAAGCCGACGGCGGCGGTGCTGGAGACCACGACGCGGCTCCGCGTCGAGGTCGACGTCGCCGGCGACTTCTCGCCCTACGTGCTCGCGCTTCCGGAGCACCCCGACCTCGACCCCGTGCGTCGGACCGCCGTGTTCTCGTTTATGGCCGCCTGCCCCACGGACGTCGACTGCCGGCCGGTCGCCACCTGCCCGCCGCCCGACCTCGTCGAGCCGCTGCTCGACTACATGGCCAAGGACTACGCGAGCTTCAGGCGCCTGCTCGTCGACCTGCTGCCGACGCTGAATCCAGACTGGACGGAGCGCAACCCGTCCGACCTGGGCATGGCGCTGCTCGAGCTGCTCGCGTACGAGGGCGACCGGCTCTCGTACTTCCAGGACGCGGTCGCCAACGAGGCGTACCTCGACACGCTGCGGACGCGCATCTCGGCCCGTCGGCATGCCCGCCTCGTCGACTACCGGATGCACGACGGCCGCAACGCGTGGGCGCCCGTGCACATCGAAGTCTCCATCGCCGCCCCCGTGCAACTCGCGCGCGGCACGCCGCTGTTCACGAAGCTGCTCGCGCCGCTGCCCGGGCAGACGCTCCTGCCCGGGCCGGTCATGCCTGCGGGCTCGATCACCGTCGAGGGGCTCGCTCGCAACCCCGATCTCGCCGAGGTCGCCGCCTTCGAGACCGCGCACGACGTCACGCTGCACCGCGACAACAACGAGCTCCGCATCCACGCCTGGGGTGACGAGGAGTGCTGCCTCGCGCCCGGCGTCACCGAGGTCTACCTCTTCTCGGTGCCGGAAGGCCTGACGACGGCGCGAGTTCCCATGCTGGAGGCGGGCGACTACCTCGTCTTCGAGGAAGTGGTGGGCCCACGCAGCGGCGCGGATGCCGACGCAGATCCGGCGCACCGGCAGCTCGTCCGCATCGAGGAGGTGGCCGAGCTCACCGACCCGCTCTACGCCCGCGCGCTCGTCGGCGACGTCCTCCAGATCCGCCGGAGCGGCCAGCCGGCCCTGCCGCTCATGCGCGTCCGCTGGCGGCGCGCCGACGCGTTGCGCTTCCCGCTCTGTCTTTCCGCGAGGCTGGACGACGACACCCTGGTACGCAACGTCTCGGTCGCACGCGGGAACATCGTGCTCGCGGACCACGGGCTGACATTTGATGAGACGTTCCTGCCGGACGCGCTCACCGTCGACGGGCGCCTCCAGCTCAATCGCGCTCCGCTGACGATGGAGGCGCGACCCGAGCAGGTCTCGTACGACGCGAACGGCCGGCTGCTCACCGACCGCACCGAGCTCGACGGCGACGTGCGGGAGGTCAGGCCGGCGGTGGCGCTGCTCGTGACGACGCCGGTCGACATCGATCCTTGGGAGGCCGTCCCCGGGCTGCTCGAGAGCTCACCCGCCGATCGTCACTTCGTCGCCGAGGTGGACGACGACGGGCGCGCCATCCTCCGCTTCGGCGACGGGGAGTACGGCGCACGCCTGAGCGACGTCGTCTCGCTGCGCGCCGTCTATCGGGTCGGCAACGGGCGCGCCGGGAACGTCGGCGCTGATGCGATCGCGCACGCGGCTCCCGTCCTGGTGGCTCCGTGGATCGACAGGCTGCGGAATCCGCTCGCTGCGCGGGCAGGTGCCGATCCGGAGACGATCGACGAGGTGCGCCAGCTCGCGCCGCAGGCGTTCCACTCGGAGCTCTTCCGAGCCGTAACTGAAGAGGACTGGGCCGAGGCCGCTCGCAGGCTCGTCGACGTCCAGGGAGCCGTGGCCACTTACCGCTGGACGGGGAGCTGGTACACGGTGTTCGTCGCCGTCGACCCGGTCGACCGGGCGGATCTCGTCGACCTGCCCAACGGCCGCACCCGGCTCCAACCGGCCTTCGAACGGCGCGTCCGGGGCTTCCTGAACCGGTTTCGCCTCGCGGGGTACGACATCGAGCTGCGGCCGCCACGGTTCGTGCCGCTCGACATCGAGATCGAGGTGTGTGCAGCTCCCGGGCACTTCCGCACCGACGTGGCCGAAGCCGTCCGCTGCGCGCTCTCGGCCCACGTGCTCCGCGACGGGACGCGGGGCTTCTTCCATCCGGCCAACTTCACGTTCGCCCAGCCGCTCTACCTCGGCCGCCTCTACGCAGCGGTCGAGCGCGTAGAGGGCGTCGAGTCCGCGGTGGTCAGGCGATTCCAGCGCTATGGGCAGGCGGCGGCGGGCGAGCTGGAACGGGGCGTCCTGCCGATCGCGCCCTGGGAGATCGTGCGGCTCGACAACGACCCGAGCTTCGTCGAACACGGCGTCCTGACCGTCACTGCGAAGGGAGGCAAGGGATGACACAGCCGTGCGGTTGCTGCGAGCCGATCACCCCGCTGACTCCCCTCGAGGTCGAGAACCGGCCCGCGCTGTCCGCGATCGCGTACAGGATCGGCACCTACGGGAGCTTCCGGGCCTCGATGCTCGAGGAGATCGTCGGCACGCCGGAGCTCGCAACGTTGACCACGCGCCACGACGACGACTACACCGTCACCGTCATCGACCTGTGGGCGGCCGTCGCCGACGTCCTCACCTTCTACCAGGAGCGGTACGCGAACGAGGCGTTCTTGCGGACGGCGACGCGACGGGAGTCGGTGAGCCGCCTGGCGCGGCTGATCGACTACCGGCTCCGGCCGGGGATCGCGGCACTCGCGTGGCTCGCGTTCACGGCGGACGACGGCAAGAGCTTCCGTATCGACCCCGGCCTCCGCGTGCAGAGCATGCCTGGCCAGGACGAGCAGCCGCAGACATTCGAAGCGCTCGAGACCGTGGTCGCCGACTGGCGATTGAACCGCCGCCGGGTGATGCCGGCGCCGTACGGCGTCAACCCGCTAGCGCGCGGCTCCACCTCGGCGCTCGTCGCGCCCGGAAGCGCCGGTCTCGCGGCGGCCGACGGGCTTGCCAACGACGACCGCATCGCGATCTTCGTCACGGGCTCGGCGGGCCGTGTCGAGGTGCTGACGCTCGACGACGTGCGCTTCGACGAGGACCGGGTCGAACTCTCGTGGCACGGGCCGGTCCAGGGGGCGTGGGACCCGGACACGAGAACCGCGAAGGTCGGGCGTACCTTCCGGCTGTTCGGGCACACCGCTCCCGAGTCGTCGATGGCCGCCTCCGAGGTGACCACCGTCCCCGGCGGCATCAAGTGGACGCTCGACACGACGGACTTTAAGCTCTCGGCCGGCTCGGCGATCCCGCTCGAGGCCCGCGTCGAGGACCTCGCCACCGGCGCGCGGCTCTTGGTGGACGACGATGCGGGCGCGACGACGCTCGTCACGGTCACCGGCGTCGCGACGACGTTCCAGAGCCTCGGCGGACTGACGGACTCGGTCACGGTGCTGACGGTCACGCCAGGCATCGGGGCCATTGCGGACCGCCGCCGCGTGACGATGTACGAGCTCGTTGGCTCAGAGATCCCGTTCTGGGGCGCCGCTTTCCCCGAGCGGCTGACCGGCGGCACGGTCATGCTTCCGGGACGGCTCGTCGACGCAGAGACCGTTGAAGTCGGGCGGACGATCGCCCGCGGCGAATACCAGCCGGGCGTGCGCCTTGGGCTCGAGGACCTCTCCCCCGGGCGGAGGGTGCTCGTGGGCGACGCGGCCACGCATCCGGTCGCGGGAACCATCGAGTCGACGGCCTTCGTCGGCTCGACCGTGTCCTTCGAGGCCACGCCCGCAGACAAGACGAGCGTGCGCGAGCTGGGGCTCGACGCAGCAGCCGCGACCTCCGTCACATGCCTTGTGTCTGGCCCGGTTCCCTCGAGCTTCGCGCTCTCCAGCGCCCAACCGACGCTCGTCGTGCGGATCCGCGAGCTCCACCCGCGCACGCTGACCCTCGCCGGCAGCGTGACCACACGATCCGGGGCGGCGGCCGCGCTGGAGGCCGCTCTCCGCGGCGCGGCCGCGGAACCCGAGCTTGCCGAGGCTCGCGTACTCTGGCTCTACGACCGCCTGATCGTCGTTCCCGGCGGGAAGGGCGGCGAGATCGTCTTCACGGGAACGGATGCGGACAACACGACGGTCGACGAGCTCGCCCTCAGTCCCGAGCACGCGCTGGCCACCCGGGCGCTGCGCTCGGCGCCGCTGCCCGCGACGATCACGCTCACGAATCCGGCGCCCGAGCTCGCTGTCACGATCGGGCCCATCGGGCCACGCGTCGTCTCCCTGCCCTCCGGCGTGAACATCAAGAGTCTCGCGTTCTCGCTCTGGGCGGAGATCTCGGCGGCCGACATGGCGCCGCCCTTCCGGCGATCGTGGATCTTCTTCGCGGACGACCGGCTGCTCGTGTTCCCGGGCCCGATCGACGCCGAAGTCGCCGAGTACCTGCGGCTCGACCTCGCCTTCGAGGATCCGCTCGACCTCGACGCCGGCTCGGCCTACCTCCTCGGCAACGTCGCGGCGGCTAGCCACGGCGAGACCGTGCGGAACGAGGTGCTCGGGAACGGAAACGCCGCTGCTCCGTTCCAGAAGTTCGCGCTGAAGAAGGAGCCGCTGACGTACCTGCCGAGCGAGCAGGAAGGCGGTGCCGAGTCAACGCTCGCGGTGCGGGTCAACGGCGTGCTGTGGGACGAGGAGCCGGGGCTCTACCGCCGCCCGCCGACGTCCGAGGTCTACGCGACTCGCACGCAGGACGACGGCTTCACGGTCGTCCAGTTCGGGGATGGCAGGACCGGCGCGACGGTTCCCACGGGGCAGGGCAACGTCCTCGCCACCTACCGGGTCGGCGCCGGTGTCGCCGGTCGTGTTCGCGCCGGGACGCTCGCGTCGGCGCTCGACCGACCTCCGGGCCTGCGCGGAGTCACGAACCCTCTCGCCGCCCGTGGAGGCGCCGACCAGGAGGACGTAGACGACGCGCGGGAGAACGCACCGGCGACCGTGCGCACGTTCGGCCGCGCCGTCTCCCTCGACGACTTCGCGGACCTCGTCCGGGCGACGGGGGAGGTCGCGAAGGCGCAGGCGGTCTGGGTCTGGGACGGGCTCGAACGGGCCATCCACCTGACCGTCGCCGGACAGCAAGCGGGCCTGTTCGCCGACGAGGACCTCCGCCGGATCGGCGCCTCGATCGACCGCGCGCGCGACCCGAACTACCGCCTGCGCATTGCGAACTTCTCGCCGTTTCCGGTCGTGCTTCGGGCGACGCTGAAGGTCGACGCTCGGTACGTCTCAGACGACGTCGTGGCCGACGCGCTCGCCGCGGCCCTCGCTGCGCTCGACTTCGAAGCGGTCGACCTCGGCACGCCGATCCACCTGTCGGACATCTATCGCGTCCTGCAGGACGTTTCCGGCGTGGTCTCGGTCGACGTGGACGAGCTCCAGCCGAAGCGGCTGGCGGACCGCAACCGTCCCAACGTCGACCTCCTGCCCGACGGGGTCACGCCTTCGCCGCTCCAGCCGCACGTGCGCGTCTTTCCGGCGCGGCCGGATCCCGCAGCGCCCGGAACGGTGCTCCCGTCCGAGCTCGCCGTCGTCGAGGATGTCGCTCGCGACATAACGGTTGTCGCCACGGGGGCGAGCGGATAGTGGCTACGAAAGGTGCCGATCGTCTCTACTCGCTCTTGCCCGCGGTCTACAGGGAGCAGGACGCCGAGAACGGCTTCCCGCTGCGCGGCCTGACGAGCATCCTCGGCGACCAGCTCGACCTGGTCGAAGCCGACGTCGCGCAGCTCTGGAGCGACCTGTTCATCGAGACCTGCCGGAACTGGGTGATCCCGTACATCGGCGACCTCGTCTCGAACAACCTCCTCTTCGACGGCGGCCGCGGCTCG
>WNFV01012372.1_pt1 | contig 10770 bp, 11 predicted proteins | sample 5400101 | NCBI WGS metagenome assembly WNFV01 (sample SAMN13153361, study PRJNA577476) | soil metagenome | isolation source: 115 cm soil or saprolite under grassland replicate 1 | place: USA:California | collected 2016-06-15
CGAGCTCGCCGCGCTCCAGAAGGACGTCACCGAGCGGATCGGCCCCGCCCAGGGCGACATCCTGGGCGCGCAGCTGCTCGCGCTCCAGGATCCCGGGCTGCGCGATCGCGTCCTGCGACTCGTCGACGAGAAGCGCATCAACGCGGAGGCAGCGCTCTCGGAGGTCATCGACGACTACACGCGGATGCTCGACGGGGTCAGTGATTCCTATCTGCGTGAGCGCGCAGCCGACGTGCGCGACGTGGGCCGCCGACTGCTCTCGACGATGGTCGAGCGCCAGAAGGCCGGCCGCCTGGAGATCCCCGAGGGCGCGATCATCGTCGCGCAGGAGCTGCTGCCGTCCGTGACGGCCCGGCTGCAGCTGGAGAACGCGCGCGCGTTCGTGACCGAGCGGGGTAGCAGGTTCTCGCACAGCGCGATCCTGGCGCGCTCGATGGGGACCCCTGCCGTCGCCGGGATCCCCGGCGCCTCCACGCAGATCAAGACGGGCGACCGGATCGTCGTCGACGGCGTGGCCGGCATCGTCCTCGTCGAACCCGAGCCGTCCGTCGATCGCGAGTACGAGCGCCTCGAGGCGGAGCTCCGTGCCTCGAAGGCGGAGCTGCGGGACCTCGTCGGGGTCCCGTCGGCCACGGGCGACGGCACGGCGATCCCGTTGCTCGCAAACATCAACAAATTCGCAGACACGGAGGCCGCGCTCCGCTTCGGCGCCGACGGGATCGGGCTCTACCGCACCGAGTTCGCTTTTTCGGTCCGCCCGCGCCTCCCGTCGGAGGACGAGCAATTCGAGTTCCTCGCGCGCGCCGCGGAGCGCTTCCATCCGCGAAAGGTGGTGTTCCGGCTCCTCGATCTCGGGGGCGACAAGATCCTGCCGTACCTGCCGTTGCCGCCCTCCCGGAACCCGTCGCTCTCGCAGCGAGGGGTGCGGCTCCTGCTCGAACGCCTCGACGTGCTGAAGCCGCAGCTTCGCGCTTTCCTCCGAGTCAGCGCGGACCATCCCGTCTCGATCCTCCTGCCCGTCGTGAGCGGCGTCGAGGACGTCCGGCGGGTGCGCGAGGTGCTGCGCCAGGTTCAGCGGGAGCTGACCGCGGACGGCAGGACCTTCGACCCCGCCGTCCCCGTGGGCGCGATGATCGAGATCCCGGCGGCCGCGTTGATGGCCCAGGCCCTGGCCGAGGAGGCCGATTTCCTGAGCCTCGGGACGAACGATCTCGTGCAGTACGTGCTCGCGGCCGACCGGGAGGACGAGAGCGCCGCCGGCTCCTACCAGCCGCTGCACCCCGGGGTGCTGCGCCTCATCCGGCTGGTAGCGGACGCGGCGGACGAGGCCGGGCGCGAGCTCACCATCTGTGGAGAGATGGCGGGCGATCCGGCGAACACGGAGCTCCTGCTCGGGCTCGGCCTTCGCGCGCTGAGCGTCGCTCCCGGCCAACTGCTCGAGGTGAAGAGCGCGATCCGGGCGACCCGGCTGGACGACGCGCGGGAGGTGGCCCGCCAGGCGCTGGCGCTCCGGTCCGTCGGGGAGATCGAGGCGCTCCTGAGCGGTCGGCACGCCAGCGCAGCTCCGATGAGGGACGAGCCCGTCGGGGCCGCGGCGCGGCAGCCGGCGCCATGAGCGCGCGAGTGGGCCCCCACGACGCCGTATTTGAGGCTCGCGGTCGTGATGCCGTGCGTGCCCGTCTCGCTTCGCGTCGTCGATGCTTTGAGCGATGGCGGCAGCGACCTTGGTACACTTGGTACACCGAAGCGGTCGCATCGGGTCGTATCGCGGTTGCAAACGGGCGCATCTTCCCGTTCAAGCCTGCGGATCCTCGTCAGCTTCCGTCCGTTTTGGTCCGTTTGCGTCCGTTTTCGACCCCTGCTGCGAAGGGTTCGATTCCCGGCGCCTCCACTCTCAACCCCGCGGCGACGCGGGGTTTTTCTTTGCGGTGTACCAAGGGCGCCGGGAACGTGACCCGGCGCATCCTCGCAAGCGACGTCCTGTCCGCTCCAGAGACGACCGACACTCGGGAGCTACCCCCGGCTCACGCCGAGGCTTCGGCGGACGTGCATCCCTGGCGTCGTCGCCAGCTTCACGATGAGATCCGACACGCTGTTCACCGACACGTCGTGCCCTTTGAACGGCTTGCCTATCTGCGTGATCTGGTACGCGACCTCGTCGTCGTGGGTGAACCAGCCCGGCCGCAGAAAGGTGTAATCGAGGTCGGAGACCTCGATGATGGCCACCGAGTCGCGGTACAGGTCGAGCACGCTGCGGTACCGCTCGCCCGGCACCTCGCCGTAGATCCCCATCGAGCTGACGAAGACGAGGCGCCTGAGGCCGACGGCGTGCTTTGGCTATTCGGTGCTCTAGACGGTGAGCACGATCTTGCCGGGCGCGTGGCTCTTCTCGATGACCGCATGCGCCCGCGCCGCATCCGTCAGCGGCAACACCTCGGCGACCGCTACCGTCACCTTGCCGCTCGCCACCAGCTCGGCCAGGGTCCGCAAGGCGGCGCGCATCGCGGCGGTGCCACCGGGCGACACCGCAGGCGGCGGCACCGCCGAAAACGGGATCCCCAGCTGGTACGCGGACGGATCGGCGATGGTGACGATGCGCGTCTTGCCGCCGCGCAGCTCGATCGAGTCGGGCAGCGCGCCCTTGCCAGCGGAGTCGAAGACGGCGTCGACGGGCGCCCCGAGCGCGCGCACCCGCGCCACCAGGCCGTCGCCGTACACCACCGGCGTGGCGCCGAGCGCCGCCAAGAGCGACTGGTTGGCCGCGCTGCCGGTGGCGATTACACGGGCGCCGCGCAAGCGCGCCAGTTGCACGGCGACGCTGCCCACGACGCCCGAGCCGCCGTGGACTAGCAGCATCTCGCCGCGCTGCACCGCCAGCGCGTCGAGCACGCGGGTGGCGGTCTCGCCGGCGACCGCCAGCGAGGCGGCCAGCTCCCACGAGAGCCCCTTGGGCTTCTTGGCCACGACCGAGGCGACGGCCAGCTCGGCGTAGGCGCCGCCGTCGGACAAGCCGAAGACCTCGTCGCCAACGGTGAGCTCGGTCACGCCGGCGCCGACCTCGTCGACCACGCCGGCGAGCTCGATGCCGAGCAGCGCCGGCAGCGGCGTGCGAAACACCGCCTCCATGGCGCCCGAGCGTACCTTGGCGTCGAACAGATTCACGCCGATCGCGCGCACGTGCACGCGCACCTGGCCGCGGCCGGCGTGCGGTTCCGCCGCCTCGGCCGCGTGGAGCACCTCGGGGCCGCCGAACCGATCGATCTGCATGGTCTTCATGTCGTTCCCCTTGACGTCTAGATAACGCCTCGTATCTTGACGTCAAGCATCGTGACGTCAAGATACATCCCCAGGAGGACCTCATGGCCAAGTCACTCAACATGCTGGTGGTCGGCGCGACCGGAACCCAGGGAGGAGCGGTCGCCCGGCAGCTCGTCAAGAGGGGGCATCGCGTTCGCGCCCTCACACGCAGAGTGACCTCGCCTGCCGCGCAGGCGCTCGCCGCCCTCGGTGTCGAGCTCGCGCAAGGCGATCTGGGGGACCGCGCCTCGGTCGACCGCGCGCTCGCCGGCATGGAGGCGATGTTCTCAGTCGCCACGCCGTTCGAGCGCGGCACCGAGGCCGAGACGCGCCAGGGCATCCTCGCCGCCGACGCCGCGGCGGCCGCCGGCGCCTACCTCGTCTACTCGTCTGTCGCCAACGCCGACCGCCACACCGGCGTCCCGCACTTCGACAGCAAGTCTGCCGTCGAGCAGCACATCCGCGCGCGCGGCATCGAAGCCGCGATCGTCGCCCCGGTCTACTTCATGGAGAACGCGTTCTACGGCCTCGCGCAGCTGCGCCAGGGCGTCTACGGCTCGGCGCTGGCGCCGACGCGCCGCCTGATGCAGGTGGCCGTGAGCGACATCGCCGGCGCCGCGGTCGCGGCGCTGGAGAACCGCGCGCGCTACGCCGGCAAGCGCTTTGACCTCGCCGGCGACGAGCTCAGCGGCGAGGAGGTGGTCGCCATCCTGTCGAAGGTGACGGGCCGTCCACTCTCATACTTCCAGGTGCCGATGGAGATGATTCGCGGCGCGATGGGCGAGGATGGTGTCAAGATGTACGAGTGGTTCGAGACGACGGGCTACTCCGCCGATCGCGCGGCGCTGCGCCGCGACTTCCCCGACGTGCCGTGGCTTCCGTTCGAGGCGTGGGCGCGCGCACAGGACTGGAAGAAGCTGCTCGCCGGCTGACCGCGCGCGCTCGGCGACGAGGTGACGATGGCCGATAGCTCCGGGACACATCTGTGGCTGGTGCTGATGAAGGCGCACCGATCGATGGCACGGCACGCGCAGCGCAGCATCGCCGCGCACGACATCGGCCTCTCGGACTTTGGCATCCTCGAGGCGCTGCTGCACAAGGGGCCGATGCTGGTCAACGAGATCGGCCGGCGCATCCAGCTCACGAGCGGCAGCATCACCACCGCCATCGACCGGCTCGAAGCGCGCGGCCTCGTCGAGCGCTCTGCTGACGCCGGTGATCGTCGCGTCAAGAAGGTGGCCCTGACGCGCAGCGGCCGCGCGCTCATCACGCGCATCTTCGACAAGCACAGTGCCGACCTCGACGCCGCCGCCGACGGCTTGACCCGCGCCGAGCGGGAGACGCTGATTGCGCTGCTCAAGAAGCTCGGCATGACGGCTGACGCGTCCTCCGTCTAGAGCAGCGATCCGCAGAGAGCGATGGCGCTCCTTCTGCGGAGGTAGCTCAGGGTCTCACGATCCTACACATCCTTGCGGCGTGATCCCCGGCGTGATCCCCTGCCGGGATGCGAAGGAAGCGTCGTGAGAAGGTACCGTTGTTGTCCGAGGAACTCGGCGACGCCGGGCTGGGCGACGAGCGGCTAAACCGACGACTTGGCGTCCTCGCAGACTTGGTTGCGGATTCCGGCCATGCCGATCGGCCATTCCGGCCGATGCCGATCACCCGTTCCGGCAAGGCGATCACCCGGGGCGTGACGACGCTGGGTAGGTCTGGCACGTCGGGGAGCATGTACACTCGGTCGGAGCGGCTCGCGAACGTCTCGTGTGGTCGGCGGTTCGCGTGTCGAACGACGGGGGGCCTGGAGATCAGCGTCGGCCATTTCACGCTGCGCGTCACGTACGTCGACGTAGTCGAGTACGGCGACGGCGCGGAGCAGGCCATACAGGACCCTCGCCGGGCGCTCTTCACGTTGGCGTCGCTCGTCCAGGTGAACGCGGCTGCCCTCGCGAAGCTCGACGCGACGGTGTGGGCCGAGATTCGACGGAAGCCGCGCGATCCGGTGACGTATCTGTGGATCGACTACGACGTCGCGGCGACCGGGGAACACGTGGTGATCAGGGATGGCCCCGCTCGGAAGGACACCGACCAGGACATCGTGAACTCCCTCTGCGCCGCGCTCCCCGCGCTCTGCGCCGTGAAACCCGGCCGGTTCTTGATCTGTACGAGTGTCCCGGTGCGGGCCGCTGCGATGGTCTCGTGCGTTTCGGAGCGCTTCCATCGCCGGAGATGCCGACGCGGCTTGCGCTGGTGGCGCCGGCCGCCGGTCGCGTGAAGCGGATACGTCTCGAGCGGAACGAGATGACGCGGTACTTCTCCGAGCTGCAGTAGGCGCGCATGCCCGCGACCTTGCTGCGATCTCGCGTGTTCCGGACGACAGTGCTGCTCCTCGCGGGCGTGGGAGTCACCGCCGGAGCGGTCGCCTTGGTGGTGCGCTCGAGGAGCGACCTCTGGGCGTTACCCGTCCTCCCGGTTCTCGGCTTGGTGCTGGTCGGCGGGACGCGCGTGCTTCCGGATGCGTGGACGGTTCCGTACGACCCGGTCGGCCACCCCGTGCTGTGGGCGGTGGGACTCGTCGCGAACTCGGTCTACGTCGCGGGGGCGGTCCACGCGCTCACGCGCGCGGCGCGGTGGGGTTCTGCTATGGCGGGGGAATGGTGAACTTCCTCGCCACCCGCGCGCCCCTGCTGGCCGCGGGCGTGCCCTTCTACGGCGGCCAGCCGCCGGCGGAGGACGTGGCGAAGATCAAGGCACCGCTCCTCATCCACTACGCGGAGAAGGACGACCGCATCAACGCCGGCATCCCCGAATTCGAGCAGGCGCTCAAGGCCAACAAGGTGAAGTACCAACTCTTCACCTATCCGGGCACGCAGCACGGCTTCAACAACGACACCACCCCGCGCTACGACAAGGGTGCGGCCGACCTGGCCTGGAAGCGCACCATCGACTTCTTGAAGCAGAATCTGCACGGATGAGCTCAGCAGCGACTTCGGCCACTCCGAGCCGCTTCACCCGACCCGGCGCAGCGCCGCCTCGAGGGCTATTGCTTCGATCCGAGCGGCAAATTGTTCGAGATCATCGCCTGGGAGTGGACGGTGCGCGCGCGGGGCTCGACCCCGACGCGGCCGCATGCATGCTCGCGGCGCGGAAGGCGCGCGCCTCGTCGCGCTGACCGCGCTGCGCGGTCGCGCGGCTCGACCCGCTCCGCGAGGCGTTACTCGCGCTGCCCGAGGACCGCGGCGAGCCCGCCGACCGCGGGTGACGCCCAAGCCGCGTCCCCTGGAGTGCCCCCTGCGTCGCCTTGTTCCCTGGAGCTATGGACGATGAAGGCCGCGATCCCTTGCGAGATCGCGGCCTTCTGAGTCGGCGAGACAGAATTTGAACCTGCGACCCCTTGGTCCCGAACCACGTCGATCGCACTTCGCGACGAGGTCACCCCGCTCGCACTGATGATGGCTTGGTACACTTGGTACACCGAAGCGGTCGCATCGGGTCGTATCGCGGTCGCAAACGGGCGCATCTTCCGGCTCAACCCTGCGGTTCGTCGTCCGTTTCCGTCTGTTTGGGTCCGTTTTCGTCCGTTTTCGACCCGCCTGGCCGAGGGTTCGATTCCCGGCGCCTCCACTTCAAACCCCCCGTGTTCCGGGGGCTTTTTCTTTCCCTGTCCGGCGGGCGTCCGGCGTCCCCTGCCCTTCGATGGTCTTCCGGGTCGGGCCTGCGGGTCGGGCCTGCGGCCCATGACCGACTCCCAGCCTGCGAGCTTCCACTCCGCAAGAATCGCAAAGAGCGTCGGGTGGATGGGCATGAACCGCTCCACGCCGGTCTTCGTCCGGCCCTTGTGTAGGAGGTCTCGACCGTCATCCGCCCGAGCGGCTTGGCGTCGAGATCGAGGTGCCCGGCGATGCCCGAGTGGCGGCGATCCCCGCACCCGCGCCGCCGCCCGGTCGAGCCGGGAGCGTCGCGACGAACTCTGCGCCGCGTCCGGCGCCCTCGCTCGCGGCGCGGACGGTGCCTCCATGAAGCTCGACGATCATTCTCGCGAGCGCGAGGCCGAGCCCTAGTCCACCCTGCGTCCGCGCGAGCCCCTGATCTGCCTGTGCGAACGGCTCGAACACGCGCTCCAGCTGGTCCGGCTCGATGCCGACCCCGGTGTCGCGGACGCGGATCTCGACGCCGCCGCCGGTCCCCGCGACCGAGACGTAGACCCTCCCCGCCATCGGCGTGAACTTTGCCGCGTTTTCGACGAGGTTTGTGACGACCTGCGCCAGGCGCGTGGGGTCGACCTCGATCCAGACCGCCTCGGCGGGGAGGTCGAGGTCGAGCCCGACGCCGCGCTTCTCGAACTCCGACGCGAGATCGTCGCAGGCCCGCCGGACCGCCTCCCCGACATTGGTGCGGGCCGGCTGAATGGCGAACTTTCCGGTGGAGATCCGGTTCAGGTCGAGCAGGTCGTCGACGAGCCGGGTGAGATGTGCGGCCTGGCGCCTGATGGTCGCGCGGCAACGCTCGGCGAGGGGACCGTCGGGCGCGCGCTCGAGGACGTGGATGCTCATGACGATGGGGGCGAGTGGGTTCCGGAGCTCGTGCGAGAGCATCGCCAGGAACTCCGCCTTCCGACGGTCCGCGTCCTGCACCGCGCGATGGAGGCGAGCGTTGTCGATGGCGACCGCTGCCCTCCGCGCGATGTCCTGCGCGAGCTCGCAGTCGTCGCGGCTGAAACGCCGGGGCGTGCTCGACCCGAGCGTCATCGCCCCCAACGTCTGGCCGCGCGCGATCACCGGGACGACGATCGCGCTCCGCGCCCCGATCGTTCGCACGAGCTCGAAGTGCTCCTCGCTCTCCGTGTGCTCCCGGAGAAACTCATCGTCCATTTCCTGGATGAGCAGCGGCTTCCGCGTGCGGAGGCAGATGGAGGCCGGGTGGGGAGAGTCCCATCGGGCCGGGTGACACCGCGCGAGCCGGTCGAGCGCGGCCTCCCGGACCGGGTCGGTGCTCGCGCTGACGAGTCGACGGATGATCCGCCCCTCCACGACGTCGAGCAGGCAGTTCTCGGCGAAGTCGGTCGAGCAGAAGCGAACGAGGCGCGCGAGCGTCTCGTCGTAGTCCAGCGACTCGGTCACGACGGCGCCCGCTTGCTCGATGAAGCGGGCGCGCCGCTCGGCGGCCTCCGCGGCCTCGCGCGCCTCGCGCTCGCGCGCGAGGAGGAGCGCGTTCTCGAGCGCGAGCCCTGCCTGGGCGGTGACCAGCCTGAGCCCGGTGACCTGCTCGCGGCTGAACGCGCCCGCCGTCTTGCCATTCTCGAGGTAGACGACCCCGAGCACCTCGTCGTGACGCGTGAGTGGGAGGCAGAGCACGGAGCGCGGGCGCTGGCGTGCGAGATACGGATCGGAACGGTAGCCGGGCGCGCCGGCGGGATCGTCCAGGACGACCGGTGTCTTCGTCGTCCGCGCCCGGTCGAGGACGGTGACGGGCACCAGGATGGCAGGGTCGCCGGAAGGCGAGTGGACGACCTGCGGTCCTCCCCGCTCTCGCGCGACCGCCTCGGCGAGGACCTGGAACGATCCCTCGCGGATGACTACGAGGTCCGCCTTGTGGGCGCGGCTCTGCTCCAGTGCGACCTCGAGCAGCGTCTTGACGAGGTCCCTCATGGCCGATCTCTGCGCCTGCCGCCCGGCGGGCCAGAACGATGCGACGCGACGCTCGATGCATAAGGCGCCGCTCGCGGGCAGGCACGTGCGGCGTAACGGCGCTCGCTCCCCCCGCGAGCGAGCGGGCGGGCGGCGCTCGCTACACGGATCGCGGTGTCAGCTCGCGATGGGAGTCGTTCTACGTCCTGAAGGGCCGCGATGACGACGACCCACAGATGCGGCTGGTTTCAGGCTCAATACGCAGAACCTCACGCACGCCCGCCGGACTAAACGACCGTTCGTGATTCGCGATCAGCGGCGAGGCCGCGGAGCGCAGGGAGAAAGTTGAAAGGGAAGGTCAGCCCATCGATCGTTGCGGTTGCGAGACCAGCACCGACCATGGAGGAGACCTTCCCGTGCACAAGATACCGCGGCTCGATCGGGGCGCGCGACGCCGGCTGATCCGCCGGGCGAAGAAAGCCACGGACCCGCATACCGCCCTGGGCTTGATCCGGTTCGGTGGACAGTTTGACTACGCCACCAACCTCAACCGTGCTGCCCTCTCGTGCTCGGCCGGACTCGCGTAGGCGAGAGCCGAGTGACGCCGCTGCTGGTTGTAGAACACCTCGATGTGATCGAACAGCAGGACCTTGGCCGAGCCGTGCGTCTCGAACCGCTCGCCGAGTTCCAGCTTGAGGCTGCTGAAGAAGCTCTCCATCACCGCATTGTCGTAGCAGTTGCCGCGCCGACTCATGCTGCAGGTGATGCCCGTGCGCCGAGAGCACGTCCTCGTAGTCCTCGCTGGCGTAGGGGCTCCCCTGGTCCGAGTGGTGGAGCAGGCCGGCGTCCGGGCACCGGCGCCGAAGCGCCATCTCGAGCGCCCGGATCGCGAGGTGCCGGTCGTTCACCGCGGAGAGCGCCCAGCCGATGGCGAAGCGCGAGAAGAGGTCCAGCACGACGGCGAGGTACAGCTTGCCGTCGTTCGTGACGAGCTCGGTGACGTCGCCGACCCAGCTCTGGTTCGGCGCGACCGGGTCGAACTTCCGGTCGAGGAGGTTCGGTGCGACCGGATGATCGTGGTCGCTCATCGTCGTGCACTTGTAGCGGCGCCGCACGCGGCCGCGGATTCCGGCTGCCTGCATGAGCCGGATGACGCGCTTGCGACTCACGAAGACCTCGTTCGCCTGCAGCTCGGCATGGACGCGCGGGCTCCCGTAGGTCTTGCGGCCTCGCTCGTGGGCTTCACGGACGAGGATCGCGAGGCGGCGATCCTCCTGCGCCCGCGGCGACTCTGGGCGGCCACACCAGGCGTAGAAGCCGGCTCGCGAGACGTCGAGCTCCTTGCACATCATCGTGATCGGGAAGCAGGCCTTCTCCACGTCGATGAACGCGAATCTCAGCTGTTCTCGTTCGCGAAGAAGGCCGCGGCTTTTTTTAGGATGTCCCGCTGCATGCGCAGGATGCGGACTTCCTTCCGGAGCTCGGCGAGCTCCTGCCGCTCGGCGGACGTGAGGACGCCGGGCTTGCCCTTGCCCCGGTCGGCCCGGGCCCGTTCGACCCAGAGCCGCACGACCGACGCGCTCACGTCGAGATCGCGAGCGACCTGGGGGACGGTCTTGCCCTCCTCGAGCACGAGACGAACCGCGCCCGCCTTGAACTCGTCGGTGAAGCTCCTACGCGGCCGCTTCTGCTTCTTCCCTTCCGCCATGTCGGACACCGTAGCTGCCTTTCACTAGGTGTCCACGAAACCGGATCAAGCCCAGGTCGAACTCGTCTCGCACTGAGTCGACCGCCAGGTTGAGGATCTCTCCGCGTCGAAGCCCCTGATGCAGGAGAAGCAGCACGATGA
>WNFV01009468.1_pt1 | contig 10767 bp, 8 predicted proteins | sample 5400101 | NCBI WGS metagenome assembly WNFV01 (sample SAMN13153361, study PRJNA577476) | soil metagenome | isolation source: 115 cm soil or saprolite under grassland replicate 1 | place: USA:California | collected 2016-06-15
GAAGATCGAGCCGAACATGCCGAAGTACATGAACAGCGAAGCGGTGTTCGCGAGCGCGAACGTCGCGTTGCGGAAGAAGCGCATCGGCAGCATCGGCGCCTCGGTGCGCAGCTCCCAGGCGACGAACGCGGCCACGAGCACGAGCCCGACGAGCAGCGCCGTCACGATCTGCGGGCTCGCCCAGCCCACGCTGTTGCCGCGCACGAGGCCCCACACGATTCCGAACAGACCCGCGCTCACGAGCCCGAGCCCGGGCAGGTCGAGCCGGCCCTCCGGCCCGTAGCTCTCCTTCAGCCGCAAGAGGGCGAGCGGGACGAGCAGGACGCCGATGGGGACGTTCAGCCAGAAGATCCACTGCCACGCGATCCCCTGGACGATGGCGCCTCCCACCAGCGGTCCGAATGCGACGGCCAGACCGGCGATGCCGCCCCACGCGCCGAGGGCAAGGCCGCGCTTCGCGGCCGGCACGGCGTTGGACAGGATGGTCAGCGTCAGCGGCATCACGATCGCGCCGCCGAGCCCCTGGAACGCGCGTGCCAGATTTAGCGTGTCGACCGAGGGCGCGAGCGCCGCCGCGATCGAGCCGAGCGTGAAGATCCCGATGCCGACGGCGAAGACCCGGCGGCGGCCGAACCGGTCGCCGAGCGCGGCTCCGGTCAGGAGCAGCACTGCGAACGTGAGCGTGTAGGCGTTGACCGTCCACTCCAAGCTCGAGAGGGACGCGTGCAGGTCCTCCCGGATCACCGGGATCGCGGTCGTGACCACAAGGTTGTCGAGCGTGACCATGAACAGCGCGATCGAACTGATCGCGAACGTCCAGAGCGTTCGGCTGGCTCTCATCTCGCCTCCCTTGGCTCGTCGTTCGCGTCTTCGGTCTTGGGGATGCATGCCCGAGGGTTTGTGCTCATGACGTGGCCTCGCTCTCTATCGGATTCGACTTCCTGGCGGGGAGCGGCGACCCGTCACGCGAGCCGCCTCGACTTCGTCATCTCTGATGACCATGGAGTCGATCGTGCTCGAGCGAGATCGGGGTTCGCGTCGTGGGCGCCCCCATGTTTGAACCACAGTGATTTGCCGAGCCCACCGCAGCTAGCGAAGCGACAGCGGGGCGACCCGAACGCGCGCGACTAAGGCAGCCCGGTGCAGTCGCTGTTCAGGAATGAACCCTGAAGTAGCCTGACCCGGTGAACATCGGTCACGAGCGGAGCAGCACGCAAGTGCCCGAGCAGCCACTCCCGGTTCAGCTCGACCTGCTCGAGCGCGACACCGAGCTGGCGACGGTGACCGGCCTGATCGCCGCCAGCCCAGGCGGCGGGCGGCTGCTGGCGATCGAGGGGCCGCCCGGCATCGGCAAGACCGCCCTGATGGCGGCGGCGAAGGCGATGGGACAGGAGACCGGGATGCAGGTGCTGGGGGGACGCGGCTCCGAGCTCGAGCGCTCGTTCTCTTACGGGGTCGTGCGGCAGCTGTTCGAGCCGTTGCTCGCCTCGCTGCGGGCGGAGGAGCGAGCCGAGCTGCTGGCGGGCTCGGCGGCGCTCGCGGCGCCGCTCTTTGACCCGGCCCAGGTCGGGACGGAGCCGGCCCCGGACTCGTCGCTGGCGACGCTCCATGGTCTCTACTGGCTGACCGCAAACCTCGCTGCGGGCCGGCCGCTCCTGCTCGCGCTCGACGACCTGCACTGGTGCGATCTGCCCTCGCTACGCTGGCTGGCCTACCTCCTGCCACGGATGGAGGGGCTCGATCTCTTGCTCGTTGTCAGCGTCCGGCCAGCAGAACCGGGAGAGGATCCGGGCCTCATCGGGCAGATCGTCTCCGATCCGCTCGCCACAATCATCCGGCCCGCGCCCCTGAGCACCGAGGCGGTCGCCCGGCTCCTGCGCGAGAGCCTGTCGCCCGAGGCTGACGATGCCTTCTCCGCCGCCTGCCAGGAAGCGACGGGCGGCAATCCGCTGCTCTTGCGCGAGCTCGTGCATGCGATCGCGGACGAGGGCCTCGCACCAACGGAGGCGAACGTGCCCCGCCTGCGCGAGCTCGCAGCGCGGGCCGGCTCGCGTGCCGTCTCGCTTCGCCTCTCCCGGCTTCCGCCGGAGGCGACGACGCTCGCGCGAGCCGTCGCGATCCTGGGCGACGATGCCGATCCCCGCCAGGCGGCGGCGCTCGCCGGCCTGGACGAGCGGACCGCCTCCGAGGCCGCCGCCGCGCTCGCGCGGGTGGACGTGCTGCGCCCGCAGCCGCCGCTGGGGTTCGTCCACCCACTGATCCGCGCGGCGGTCTACGAGACGCTCACACCCCTGGAACGAGACAGCGGGCACGCACGGGCGGCGCGCCTCCTCGCCGACGCCGGCGCCGAGCCGGAACGGGTCGCCGCACACCTGCTCCGCGCTCCCGCGGCCGCGGACGCACCGGTCGTCGGGGCGCTACGCGGCGCCGCCCGCCGCGCCACCTCTCGCGGTGCTTCGGAGAGCGCCGTCGCCTATCTCCGCCGCGCGCTCGCCGAGCCGCCTCCCGCGGCCGAGCGCGCCGAGCTGCTGCTCGAGCTCGGCTCCGCCGAGGCGCTCGTGGACGGCGACGCCGCCGTCGAGCATCTGCGGGAGGCGCACGCGCTGATGGACGACCCGATCCGAAGAGCCGAGACCGCGTACCTACTCGGCAACCTGCTCTTCCTCCTCCGCGGCAAGGAGGCGGACGCCGTCTACGCCCAGGCGCTGGACGAGCTCGACGGCGGCGATGCTGAACTCGAGCACCTGCTCGAGGGGGGACTCATCGTCAGCACCATCTTCGTGCCGTCGCTGCACCGCGCGGCGCTCGAGCGGCTTGCGCGCATCCGCAGCCGGCCCGCGGACGCGACCCTCGGCGAAAAGACGCTGCTTGGGCTGCTTGCCTATCACGATGCGCGGGCGGGCACGCCGGCCGCGGTGACCGTCCCGCTCGCGCGCCGGGCGCTTGCCGAGGAAATGCTGGTCAGGGAGAACGTCGACAGCGCAGCCTTCATTCTCCCCTGCGCCGTGCTGGCGATGGCGGATCTCGACGAGGTGCTGGCGGTCTACGAGGGTGCACTTGCCGAGGCACACCGGGGCGGGTCGAGCTTCGCCTTCGCGATCACGAAAGTCTTTCGCGCGCAGACCTTCGTCTTCCGAGGCGACCTGGCCGAGGCGGAGGCCGAGGGGCGCGAGGCGTTGGTCGCCGGCGAGGCGTGGGGGACGTCTGCTCGCTTCTTGGGCCACTCCGCCGCCTTTCTCGCCGAGGCGCTGATGGAGCAGGGCAAGCTCGACGATGCCGCGGCCACATTGGCCCGCGCCGGTATCGGCCCGTCCCTCCCCGATGATGCGCGCCTGCTCTTTTTCCCCGACGTGCGCGGGCGCTTGCGCCTGTTGAACGGCGATCTGGCCGGCGGGCTCGCCGAGCTGCTCGACACCGGTCGCCGCTTCGAGGCGGTCGAAAGCCGCAACCCCGCCTTCATGGCCTGGCGCTCGCACGCCGCCCTCGCCCTGCTCCAGCTCGGCGAGCAGGACGAGGCCCTCCGGCTGGCGGGAGAAGAGCTCGAGCTGGCGCGCACCTGGGGTGCCCCCCGGGCGCTCGGGGCGGCGCTGCGTGCCGCAGGCCTGGTCGAGGGTGGCGAGCACGGACTCGTCCTGCTCGAGGAAGCGGTGCAGGTGCTGAACAACTCGCCTGCGAAGCTGGAGCAGGCGAAGGCGCGCACCGAGCTGGGAGCGGCGCTTCGCAGAGCCAACCGCCGCTCGGAGGCGCGCGAGCAGCTTCGCCATGCGCTCGAGCTGGCGACGATCTGCGGCGCCGCGCCCCTCGCCGCGCGCGCCGAGCGCGAGCTGCTGGCCACCGGCGCGCGCCCGCGCCGCATCGCCCTCAGTGGCGTCGAGTCACTGACCCCGAGCGAGCGGCGCGTTGCCGAGATGGCGGCCGAAGGGCCGACGAACCGCGAGATCGCACAGGCGCTCTTCGTCACCCAGAGGACGGTCGAGGTCCACCTCACGAGCATCTACCGCAAGCTCGCGATCAGCTCGCGCTCGCAGCTTGCGGCGGCGCTCGCCGAACCGGCTCGCGCCTAGCCCCTCTTCCCTCGGCCGCCCACCCCCTCTAGCGGTCGGACGACCGAAACACTGCGGATCGGATCTGGGGGCGCCCACGATGCGGGCGCGGCGTCGCTCGAGCACGATCGGATCCATGTTCCTGCACCCGATTGCTCATCTTGCGATCACCCGCCAGCGGAATCAGGGCCTGCGGGCAAACGCAGACCGTCGCCGTATCGCAAAGGGCTGTGACCGGACCGGGCAGCACTCTGCTGAAGCGCGTGGGCAGATCGAGTACCTCGCGAGCCGGGGAAACAGGGACGTCGCACCTCACGCGGGGCATCCAGAACGCACTGGCGAGTGGCGCAAGTGCTAACCGCGGCGAATCACTTCGGACACCGCGAGACCGCCGGAATCATCGTCGACCTGTTTTGGGACCGCGGCAATCTCGAGCACGAATTCCGTATCGAGGTCGAGGACCGGCGCGAGGGAGCCCGCTTCGCTCTGCACCCGGTGACCGGAAGAGAAGCGATCCAAGCCTTCGACCACCCGTTCGCGGCCGAGCGCCGGGAGTCATGAGCCGCGCTCGCCCCATGTCGAAACCGACCATCACGCGGCTGTTCGTCGCTGCGCTCGTGGCCGTCGCAGCGGGACTCGTGCTCGTGCTGGCCGCCGTCTGGGCGGCCTTTGCGAGCGACCTGCTCGTGACGGTGACCCTCGTCGTCGTCGGATCGCTGGCGATGCTCGCCGGCGCCGTCGCAGCAGTGGTGTCCTGGATCGGCGCCCTGCTCAACACGGCGCAGCTCGAAGACAAGACCTGGTTCGTGTCGCTGCTCGTCCTCGGGCTGCTCGGCGTCGGCGTGCTCGCGATGGTCGCCTATGTCCTCGCCGGCCCCGACGGAACAAGTCGGGGCGTGGCACCTGCCGGCATCGCGCCAGCTCCCACCCAACAGGAAACGGAGATGCAGTGATGTCCACGACCAACACGATCACAACGCCGGCGCAGCCGGCTCACCGCCTCGATCGCGGCCGCGTGCTCCGGCTCGTGCTCAGGAGCCTCGGCCTGCTCGGAGCGCTGGTGTTTCTCGCCGGCGGCGGCGCGCTGACCTGGGCGCTCCAGACGCATCGGGACAGCAGCGGCTACTTCACCACGAACACACATCACTACCAGACGTCGTCGTACGCGCTCTCGACCGAGAGCCTCGACGTGGGCGGCATCACCGGGGCGCTCGAAGATCGCCTCGGCCGGCTCAGGCTCACCGCGACGAGCACCGTCGCGGCAAAGCCCCTCTTCATCGGGATCGCGCGCACCGAGGATGTCGACCGCTACCTCGCCCACGTCGAGCACGACGAGCTCCGAGACATCGAGTCCGACGCGTCCAGCATCGGTTACCGGCGGCTGGGCGCGGGTGCGCCGCCGGCGCTGCCGGCCACGCAGCGCATCTGGCGGGCTCACACGACCGGCACGGGCACGCAGACCATCACCTGGCCGGTCGAGAAGGGCCACTGGTCGGCGGTGGCGATGAACGCCGACGGCAGCCGAAACGTGAGCGTCGACGCACAGCTCGCCGCCCGCGTGTCGCACGTGTGGTGGATCGTCATCGGGCTGTTCGTCGTCGGCGGGCTGTCGCTTGCCGGCGGCGGCGCGCTCGTCTACTCCGGCGCCCGCCCCCAGGCGCGAGTCCAGCGTTAACAGGCAGGCATGTGGCTACCGCTCAACAGCGTTCGCTCCGCGAACAACGCACGGCCCGTCGAACGAGTAGCCGTCGTCCATACGGCGAAGGTACGACACCCATCGTGCTGCGTCGCGATGGCCGCGGGCACGATCTGGCAACTTGCGAACGCCAATGAATGTCCCCTGGCCGGTGGCACGGTGCGTGCTCTGTCTGCGCGAGTCGGAGGCGGACGACGAGCAGACGTGGCTGACCGACGCCCACGTCATCCCGGCGTCGGTCGGCGGGCGTCTGTCGGCGCACTTTCTCTGCCGCGGCTGCAACAGCCGCCTTGGCGCCGAGGTCGAGGCGCCGCTTGTCTCCGATCCTAGCATCCGCGTCTGCGTCGAGGCGCTGGCGAACCGACTCCCGGACGACCTCTTGAGCAAGATGCGCCAGCGGCAACGGTGGTTCGTCGACACCGATATGGGTCAGGTCGAGGCCGTCGGCACGGCTGGGGGCGATCTGGTGCCGCTCGAGTCGGCGACACTCCGCCGCGAGAAGAACGCGCGCGACGAGATGGTCGCCGAGTGGCGGCGCCACGGAATCTCAGAGCAAGAGATCGCCGACCACCTCGCCGCCGTCGATGCCGCCGAGCCGGGCGCGACCCTGGTCCTCCCCGGCTTCACAGTCCGACCACGCGTCGACCTCGACACACTCGAGTTCGCCTTACCGCTTGACGAGGACCTGGTCGCGGACACCCTGCCGCTCGGGATCGCCTTTCTGTACCTGTGCTTGATCCTCGGCAAGACCGCCTACGCCGATCAACTCGAGCCGATCCGCGCCGTGTTGCTTGCTAACGACACCACGCCGTCGCCGGCCTGGAGCGTCGAGCATCGGATCGATCGTCGCGGTTGCGCGCCGGAGCACCGCCTGGCGCTGAAGGAGACGGCGCCGGTGGTCGTGCACGTGCAGCTGTTCCAGGAGCGGGTCTGGTGGGTGAAGTTCGCCAAGATCGGCCTGCGGGAGAAACCGCCGCTCGACTACGGCATCGACGTCGCCCGTGGCGAGGAGTTCGGCTGGTAGTAGCGGCTGCTCTCCTCACTCAAATCTAGACGCGCGCGGGACCCAGACTCAGCGCTGGAGGAGCCGCACGTACTCGACGTGACCGCCGGCGACGAGCTTGTTGACGATGTCGCGGGCGCGTTCCCTCGATTCGCCGTTCGCGGCCAAGCCGGAAGCGAGGATGGCCTCGATCTCGTCGCGGGCGCCTAGGACGAACCACGGCCGCGTCCCAGCATCTATCAGCCGGTCGAGCGCGCGCAGCACCGCCGGCAGGTGGTCGTCGCGCAGCGCCGCCAGTTGCTCGGCGACGAGATGATCGGGGTGGATTCGCCCGCCAGCGTCGACGATCGCCGCCAGCTGCTCGAGCGACCAGGCGGGGTCGAACTTGCCCGAAGCGAACCACCAGGTGATGCCGCGCAGCTCCTCGCCGGCGTTCTCTTCGTCTGACTCGCGCACCGCCTCAAGCCGCCGCTCCCACAGGGCGCGGAGACGTCCGCGTTGCTCGGCAGTCAGCTCGTCGCCGTCGCTGAGGCCAAAGCCGACCGACTCGATCGCCTCGGCGCGCCGGACGAGCGAAGCGCGCTCGTAGAAGAGCTCGAGCAGGCCGCTGCCGTCGTCGAAGTCGGTCATGCCGTAGCGATAGGCGGTCATCAGGTGGTTGACGAGCGCCGTGCCGACGTCGCCGAGGATCGACTCGTCCTCGACGTCGCCGGCAAGCGCCTCGATGCCGCGGCGGTGCTGATCGATGAGCAGGCGAAAGGCGTTCGCCCAGACGTTGTTGAAGCGCAAGTACGACTGCCAGGCCGCGCGCCACAGGCGTTCGTCGTCGGCGGGAAAGAGCGCTCGACGTTGTCCGCGGCCCAGGCCGGATCAGCAGTAGCCAGGTACGGGAGCCACTTGCCGTAGAGCGAATGCACTGCCGCCGTCCGCTCGACGGCGGGGTCGAGGTGACGGTCGAGCAGTTCCTTCGCTTCCGGCGGCATGCTCCGCTCCTCGGCCGGGTCGCCGCGCAGCCACCAGACATAGCCGACGACCGCGTCGATAGCGCAGCCGCGAACGCTGTTGATCGCCAGCGGCGCCGGCCGCTGGTGCCCCGCCTCCTCGCGTTCGTCCTCGGCTCGCGGGTGCTCGTCCTCGGCTAGGCGCGACAGCACCTGCCAGACACGCTCGCGCTCGTCATCGGGAATGCGTTCTTCGCCCCCGAACCCGGCGCCAATTAGGTGCGCCATGTCCTGCCAGGTCCACGTCCAGCCGGGGTCGTTCCCGTCCAAGCCGGTCGGGTCGCGGCCATCGATCTTGCGCGGCTTGTCGAGTACCGCGACGGCGAACTCGAGCACCGGCGGCCACGGGAAGGTCCGGCCGTTCGCGCGCACCTCGCGCAACGCGCCGACGAGGGCGTGGGCGTACGTGGGGTCGACGTCGGCGAACAGGGGTGCGGCGTTGGCGAATCGCTGCGGGTCGGCGACGACCAGCTGCCGCAGCGTCCGCGCCAGCCCCTCGCGGCTCGGCGCGCGCCAGTTGTCCTCCGGCGGCTCCCACTCTCGCAGGAAGGCGACCAGCTCTTCGTCGGACATCGCCGCGAGCTCCTCGCCGGACCGCGGGGATGACGGCCCGACGAAGCCGACCTCCGGCAGTCGCTCGGGCTCGGGTTCACCGTAACGGTCGTTCAGTTCGGCCAGGCGCTGCTGCCACTCGTCGGCGAGTTCGGGCAGGCGCGTGAGCATCTGCCGGCGCCAGCGGTCGATGTAGTCCTCGTCGTCGGCCCCGCGCCTCGGGCCGGCGTCGATGAAGCCGAGGATCTCCTCCTTGGCCTCGTCGGGCAGCGTCGCGTAGTGGGCTGCGACGAGCGCGTCGTACTCGCGCTCGGTATTCAAGTCGTCGAACAGGTTCCCGTTGGTCAGGTGCGCGGCGATCAACTCGTCGTCGGGGTGGCGCGCGAGCAGATCGAGCGCCAGCCGGTGAAAGATCGCCTGCTCGCGCGCCTCGAGCAGGTCAAGAACCTCGGCGAGGCGGTCGGGATCGGCGGAGACGATCTCGTCGGCACCGTCGCGTAGGGCCGACACCAGCGCGTCGCGCAGGTCGCGGCTGCGCTCGCCGTTCAAGTACGGCCGCCAGATGTAGGAGAAGTCGTTGCGACCTTCGTGGTCGCCTTCGATCGCCTGCGCCAGCAGGTCGGCGAGCACTTCAAGGCCGGCCAGACCAGCGGCGGGGAACATCGCCGCCGTCGCGCCGCGGACCAGCTCGGCGCCGAGGTAGCGGTCGCGCTCGACCCGGGCGGCGTTGATCAGCGCGCGCAGCAGCTGCATGCCAGCTTCGAGTTCGCCCCCGTTGACCAGATAGGCGACCAGCTCTTGCGTCTTGAACGGCAGCTGCCACTGCGCCGGCGTCTCGAGCCACTGCTCGACGCGCGGGACGAGGCGCGCGGCCTCGGCGGCGTCGACCGCCAGCGCGGCGTCGAGGAGCAATTCGTGCGCCTCCGGGTTATCAGTCTCGAGTGCGAGGCCAATATCGATCACCGCCGCCGGCGCCTCCGGCGCGATGCGGGCCAGGAACCGCCCTTGCGGCCAGCGGGCGTAGCTGACCGAGCCGTCCTCGTCGTAAACGAGCTCCGGCGCGTTGGCGAAGACGCCCTCGTCGCGCAGTGGCCCGAGCCAGGCGATACCCGCGCGGTCGTAGAAGCGGTCAAGGGCGACAGTCGAGTGGAGGAACTCTTGGCGGAAGCGGCCGACGTCGGGCGGACCGCCGGCCAGCTCGTCGACCAACGGCAAGGCTTGAGTGAAGTTGGCTTCGATCCGCCGCACCAGGCGCTGGACAACGATCTGTCCCTGTGCCCAGACTTCGCGGAACTCGTCGTCCAGAGGGCGCGGCGCGGCGCGCGAGTAGCGGTGGGCCCACTCATGCAGCGGCTGTGCGTACTCGCGCCAGAGCTCCCGGAACGGGTCGTCGGCGCCGACGCCAAGCGCGTCGCAGATCGCGTCGATCTGCTTGCGATTGGCGTCGGGAGTGTCGCGCGGCGGCCAGCGGTCCACGGGGACGATCGGGCGCAGGACCGCGCGCAAGACGAGGTCGAGCTCACGCAGTAGGTGGCCGACGACATGTGTCGTCGCCTCCAAGCGGTAGTCGCCGTCCATCAGCCGGCAGGCGTCGAGGAAGAACGCCGCCGGCTCGCCGCCGACAAGCTGTTGCAGCAGGCGGTGGATCTCCCGCTGGCGCGGGTCGGTCGGGAGCCAATAGTCGGGCATCGCTGCCGTTCTAGCAGCGGCCTGCGCCACGTCGCGGCCGTCAGGCGGGAGGAGATCCAAGAGAGCCACGACGGGCTGGCGGCAGCTTGCCGATGACCAGGTCGTATGAGTCCTCGATCATCTCGCGGATGGTCTCGTCGGGTAGCGAGCCGTCGATGATCACGGTGTTCCAGTGACGCTTGTTGAGGTGGTATCCCGGGATCACCGCCGGGTACGCCTCGCGTAGCGCCTCGGCGAGTTCAGGTTCGCATTTAAGGCTGACTCGAAGCGAGTCCGCGCCGAGCTGGGAGAGCGTGAACATCCTTCCGGCGACCTTGAACACCGAGGTCCTGGGACCGAAGGGAAACGTCTCCTCTGCTCCCGCGAACGAGAGGCAGTGATCGCGCAGCTCTGCGGGATTCATCGCCCGAATGGTGAATGGTCGGCGCCGTTGGGTCCCTTGAGCGCGGCAGCCGGACCCACTTCCGCCGCAAAGTTCGCCGGCGCGCGCCCGATCACGCCGTGGCCGCGCCGCTCGGTATGGAGCGTTTATGGAGCAGAGCGGTCGCAACGGGTGGCAACCGGCGGCAAATGGGACGGCCTCGAAAACGGCTCAAAGAGGCGAAAACCGTTGCTGTGGGCTGCCACCGGTTGCCGTGACCCCAAAATGGTAAGGACTGCCATGAAGAAGGGCCTCCTCCAGTGACAGGCTCCGGCTTGTCGTCTGGAGCTATCGAGAGGAGGCCCGAGTTCGATGTTGTACGCCGGTTTGGATCTCAGCCGCAAGCGTCTCGACTTCCATCT
>WNFV01009472.1_pt1 | contig 10766 bp, 8 predicted proteins | sample 5400101 | NCBI WGS metagenome assembly WNFV01 (sample SAMN13153361, study PRJNA577476) | soil metagenome | isolation source: 115 cm soil or saprolite under grassland replicate 1 | place: USA:California | collected 2016-06-15
CAGCCAGCGGTGTCACCCACCGCGATGGCACGTCCCCCGTCGCGAACCTCCTTGATGGTACCGATCAGGAGCCCCCATTCGGTCCTCTCGATGACCGCGACGTCGAGCGGGTATTCACGCCTGGCGATCCTGGCCTCGTCCACCCACTGGAAGTCGGCGCCGTAGAGATCGCGGTTGGCGACCTTGAGCTTGATCCGGAACTGGCCGGGTTTGTCTGGTACGGGCTCACGCTCGGCGATCTGTCCAGTCAACACGGTTCCGTCCGTGAGCGTCACCCGCGCCACGCTCTTCGGCCAGAAGAACCCCATGCCGTTGTAGAAAATGAGCCCGATAAGTCCTGCGACCAGCAGCAGGGCCATGGTCAGCGCTCCGCCCGTCAGCCAGATGAACGGCTCTCCCGTGCTCCAAATCCCCCTCCGGCGAGTGCTCATAGGTAGCGGTACTTCCTGCGCAGCTTGAGCCGTACTACCTCGGCCACTGTGTTCAGGGCGAAGGTGAGACAGAAGAGCAACAGGGCCGCCAGGAACAGCACGCGGAAGAGCGTCCCGCCGTCCGGGGCCTCAGGCAGTTCGACGGCCACATTGGCCGAGAGCGCACGAAATCCGTTAAAGGGGCTCCAGTCCATGATCGGCGTATTGCCCGTCGCCATGAGCACGATCATGGTCTCGCCCACAGCTCGCCCGAAGCCGATCATGATGGCCGAAAAAATGCCCGGGCTCCCGGTAGGCAGGACGATGCGAAGCGCCGTCTGCCAGCGTGTGGCCCCGAGAGCCAGCGAGCCGGCACGGAGATGCTGCGGCACATTGGCAAGCGAATCCTCGGCGATGGTGAAGATGATCGGGATGACCGCGAAGCCCATGGCCAGACCGACCACGAGCGAATTGCGCTGATCGTAAGTCAACCCAAGGGCGGAGAGCAGCCACCCGCGATAGTTCCCACCGAGTAGCGTCAACTCCACGAGCCCGCCCAGCGTGAAAGCGGTCCAGATGGCCAGCAGGGCCACGGGGATCAGCAGGAAGACTTCCGCGCCCGTCTTGAACCGGCCGCGCACCGAAAGCGGCAGAGTCCGCCAGCCAAGGTAGGCGGCCAGGATGAACACCGTGAGGACCATGGGAAGGAGGAAGAGTCCAGGCACCACACGCTCGACGACGGGGGCGAGCCAGAGACCGGCCAAAAATCCCAGGACCACGCTCGGCAGCGCGGCCATGATCTCGACCACAGGCTTGACGTAGGCTTTGACGGTCGGGTGCATGAACTCGCTGACGTAGATGGCGGCCAGGAGCGCAAGCGGGACCGCGAACAGGAGGGCGTAGAACGTGCCCTTGAGGGTGCCGTAGAGCAGCGGCGTCAGGCTGAACTTGGCCTCGAAGTCATCAGTGCCTCCAGTGGACTGCCAGACATAGGCCGGCACCGAGTAGCCCTCGTACCAGACCTTGCCGAACACGGTGCGAAGGGTGATCTCCGGGTGGGGATTGTCGAGGTGCCACTGGGCCAGCGCCCCGGATTTGTCGCCCACGAGCAGTGCGTCTGATTTGGGCGCGAAGAGAACCGACCGAAGCCCAGCCTTGTCGGCCTTGAGAGAGAGCATGGTCTCTCCCGACGTTCCGTACTGAATGAGCACGTAGCCCGACGGGTCAGCAGAAGCGAAGCCCTTGTCCCGCTTGGAGGCATTGATCGCCACCACCGGCCCTGGATGCCCCTGGAACTGATAGATACGCGTAAGGCGCTTCTCGCCTCCGGACGGAGGTGGAATCATCTGCCAGCTCGACACTCCACCCGCGGCGTCACCCACGACCAAGGTGCGGTCGCCGAGCAGGAAGGTCAGAACCGAGACGGCCGCCCCAGACTTGGACGCGACGGCGACGGCCTCGATACTCTTTGGGTTGTCCCGATCCCGCAGGTCATAGTGCAGGACCTGTCCCGTCGAGGTGCCGAGGAACAGATCCTCACCGCGCCCGTCGAGCCTCAACGCGGTGATCTCGCCCTGAATCGGTGCCTGGAATGTCCGGAGAGACTCCTCCCGCCGCGCCTTGCCGACCAGCGCCTTCTTCTCGACCACCGTGCGGAGGATGAGATCCGCCGGTCCGACCTGGGCCACGGTTACCGGCCCGCCCTGGGCCGCCGCGTGGGCCAGCCGCAGGATGGGCCGCTTGCCTCCGTCATCGAGAGTCGCGGGCTCCTCGAAGGTTGGCTTCGGGGTCACCGTTCGCGCGCCGCCGGGGAAAGCCACTTCGAAGGCCATGTCGAGGATGACGGAGCGCCCGTCGGCCGTTCCGAGGATGTAGCCCGATTTGCCGAAACCGGCCACGGCAGTCACCGAAGCCGAGCCGAGACCGGGCACCGTCACGGCCGGGAGGTTCCGGGCGCCCTTGAGGCTCAGGAACTCGAGAACACCCCGACTCGTGATCGTGGCGGCGATCTCCCGGTATTCGTCCACGCCCATCGAGTCCCCCGGAGCCGGGGCGCCAGCGCCGGAAGCCTGGACGTACGCGCCGACGAAGGCGGCCGTGGGCCTTTTGAAGAGCGGATACACTTCGGCGGCGATCACGAACAGGATGGCGAGAATAGAAGCGATGATCACGAGTCCGCCAACCACGACGAGCCTGGAAGCCCAGCGGTCGGCGAGGATTCGACGGCTGGTGCGAGCCCGGCTCACAACGAGCGGCCGGGCCGGGGACGCCGGCCCGCCCGCGCTGAAGGTCTCGGTATTGATGGCCACTACTGGATCTTCGTCAGCTCTTCCTTCGCGATGGAGGCCGGGACAGGGAAGTACCCATCTTTGATGACGCCCTCCTGTCCGTCTTTGTACACGATGACCTTGACGAACTCGCGGGTGAGCGGGTCGAGCGGCTTGCCCGGCGCCTTGTTGATGTACACGTAGAGGAATCGGGCCATCGGGTAAGCGCCGGAATAGGCATTATCCGCGACGGCCTCGATACACTTGCCGCCGTCCTTCTCGCTGAGGGGCACGGCCCGGACGCCCGCCGTCCCATAGCCGATTCCGCTATAGCCGGCGCCGAACCGATCCACGGTGACGCCCTGGACCACGGCCGCGGAACCCGGCTGCTCCTTGACCGAGTCCTTGAGGTCGCCATTCTTGAGAGCATGCTCCTTGAAAAAGCCGTAGGTGCCGGATGCCGAGTTGCGCCCGTACAGACTGATCGGCTTGTTCGCCCACTCTCCGGTAAGGCCGAGCTGCCCCCATGTCGTGATGTCTTCTTTCCCGCCCGCTCGGCGCGACTTCGAGAAAACCGCGTCAACCTGAGCCATGCTCAGGCATTTGATCGGGTTATCCTTGTTCACGAAGACGGCCAGGGCGTCCAGCGAGGTGCGGATCGGCGTCGGCTTGTAGCCAAACTTCTTCTCGAACTGGTCGATCTCGGTCCCCTTCATCTCGCGCGACATGGGCCCGAGCTGGGCCGTCCCGGAGATCATCGCGGGCGGCGCGGTCGAGGAGCCCTTACCTTCGATCTGAACTTTCGCGTTGGGATAGAACTTCTGGAAGGTCTCCGCCCAGTGCGTCATGAGGTTGTTGAGCGTGTCCGAGCCAATGCTTGAGATGTTGCCGCTTACACCGCTCACGGCCTTGTACGCAGGAAGGGCCGGATCCAGCTTGACCTGGTCGGCAAGCGCGAAGCCCGAGACCAGCACGGCCGTCGCCATGGCCGCTCCGATCGCCATCTTCCTCTTCATGTCCTCTCCTTAGTCAGTGGGTTTGGTCTGATGATCAAGCCGCTATGTTTCACCGGCATCGCCGAAATGTTACGTTTGTGTTAATTTCGGTCGGCTCGGAGGGGTTGCTCTGGCTCCCGGAAACGGTAGCCCACGCCTCGGACGGTTTCGACACCGGTCAACGGCAGGCGGGCGGAGGCGAACTTCGCCCGCAACCTGGCCACATGCACGTCCACGGTTCGCGGCTCGACGAATCCATCCTGCCCCCAGACGAGATCCAGCAATTCCTCCCGCCCGAAGACCCGACCGGGCGTGCCCACCAGACTGGCCAGCAGCTCGAACTCCTTTGGTGTGAGATCGACGCGCTTGCCTTTGATGGTCACCTCGAAGCGGTGGCGATCAATTTCGAGGTCTCCGGCCTTGAGGTGATGCTTGCGGTCAGTGGACTCGATGCCCTTGCCCCGCCGCACCACCGCGCGGACGCGCGCCACGAGCTCCCGAGGAGAAAATGGCTTGATCACGTAGTCATCGGCGCCCATCTCGAAGCCGAGGACCTTGTCACCCTCCTCGACGCGTCCGGTGACCATGATGACGGGAATGGCACGCGTCTCGGGGTCCTGCTTGAGGCGTCGGCACACCTCCCAGCCGTTGAGCTGGGGCACCATGATGTCGAGCAGGATCACCTCGGGTCTGGTTTCCCGGGCCCGCTTGAGCGCGTCCGCGCCGTTGCCCACGAGGGCGACCTCGTAGCCTTCCTTGGTGAGGTTGTAGCGAAGGAGCTCCGCGACATCCTGCTCGTCCTCGACCACGAGAACGCTCCCCCCGCGCTTGGGCGACGCGGACAGGAGGGACTGCGTGCTGCTGCGCCGCCGCCGCGTGACCATTCCGGACTCTACCTCCCCCATGGCTCGTATCGTCATGGTGGAAGTGTCGCCGAGCGGTGTTACAGGGCGACGACGGGGCGGTAAATCCTGCGTGAACCCGCCGCCGGCGCGGCGAAAGCTAGGTCGTGATCACTCCGCCGGCGCCGGTCAGGTCGTAGAGCCTCTCCTGCGAGCGGAGGGGAGGGCGCCCTTCTGCCTGTACCCGTACCGAGCTGCCGTCGGGCAGTATCCGGCGCGCCTTCACCGTGTCCGCGAGCTGGATGTCGAGGATCTCCCGCACCTGGACCTGGAGCTTCCGGTCGAGCACAGGGAAGGCGATCTCGACCCGGCGGTCGAGGTTCCGAGGCATCCAGTCCGCGGAGGCGAGCAGGTATTCCACCTCGCCCGCGTTCTCGAAGAAGAAGATGCGCGCGTGCTCCAGATAGCGGTCGACGATGGAAATGACGCGGATATTGTCCGAGAGACCGGGCACCTGAGGGCGCAGGCAGCAGATGCCGCGCACGATCAGATCGATGCTGACCCCGGCCCCGCTCGCCTCGTACAGCTCCTCGATCAGACGGCGATCCACGAGCCCGTTCATCTTCGCGATGATCCGCGTGGGGCGCCCCGCCCGGGCGTGATCGGCCTCGCGCCGGATGCGTCCGATCAGGCCCTCGCGCAGGCTGTCGGGCGAGAGGATGAGATGATGGAATCCGCGCGGGCGCGTGTAGCCGGTGAGGAGATTGAAGAGCTCGGTCAGGTCCTCGCCGAACGAGTCCCGGCTGGTGAAGATCCCGATGTCGCCGTACAGCCCGCCCGTCCTGACATTGTAGTTCCCGGTGGCGAGGTGGCAATAGCGGCGAATGCCCTCCGCTTCCTGTCGAACCACCAGGCAGGCCTTGCAGTGCGTCTTGAAGCCCGCCACGCCGTAGACGACGTGAGCGCCCACCTCTTCCAGCGCGCGCGCCCAGCCGATATTCGCCTCTTCGTCGAAGCGCGCCTGCAGCTCCACGAGCACGGCCACTTCCTTTCCGTGCTCGACCGCGGTGCGCAGCGCGTGCGCGATGGGGGAGGCGGGGCTCACGCGGTAGAAGGTCATCTTGATCGCGAGCACCTTGGGATCCACGGCGGCCTCCCGGACGAAGCGGGTGACCGCATCGAACGTGTGGTATGGGTGGTGCACGAGCACGTCGCCCGCCCGGATCGCGCTCCAGATGTCTGGCGCGCGCTCGAAGGCGGGGACCGGATGCGGAGGCAACGGCCGGTCCTTGAGCCGCGGAACATCCACCGCGGCGTAGAGCTGCAACAGATCGGAAAAGGCGGTGAAGCCCTCGCCCTCGTAGAGGTCCTCGGGGGCCAGCTCCAGCTCGTCGAGGAGCATCCGGAGCATGTCGGTGGGCAGGTCCGCGTCGTACTGAAGCCGCACGGCCGCTCCGAGCCGTCGCTCGCGCACGCTCTCCTCGATGCTGGTGAGCAGGTCCTCGGGCCGGCCCTCGGGGTGGAGGTCGGCGTCGCGCGTGACGCGAATCGCGTAGCTCGAGAGGATGTCGTATCCGTTGTAGAGGCTCGGCAGATGGAGGCGGATCACATCCTCCAGCAGCATGAAGACATGCTTGCCGCCCGAAACCGGTAAGGCCACGAAGCGGGGAAGGACCTGGCTCGGAATGTGGATAACGGAGAGCGAGGTGTGGGGCAGCGTAGACGGCTTGGAGGACCGGATCGACGCCACCAGGCACATGGAGCGATTGCCCAGGTAGGGGAAGGGGTGGCCGAGGTCAACGGCCAGCGGCGTCAGGACCGGGAGCAGGGTGCGCCGGAAATACCCTTCGAGGAATCGCTGCTGCTCCTCGCTCGCCTCCTTCGGACGGAGGAGATGAATGCCTTCGGCGGCGAGAAGCGGCTGGACCTCCTCCAGGAAGCAGCGATGCTGCTCGTCCACCAGCTCGTGAATGCGCGAGACCACCGCCACCATCGTCTCCGCGGGGGTCAGCCCGTCCGGCCCCGTGTCCTGATCGCCGGAGTGGAGGCGGCGCTTCAGCTCGGCCACGCGCACCATGAAGAACTCGTCCAGGTTCGAGCTGAAGATGGAGAGAAACTTCACCCGCTCGAGCAGGGGCACTCTCGGATCCTGCGCCTCTTCGAGGACCCGCCGGTTGAACTCGAGCCACGACAACTCGCGATTGACGAACGCGTCTGGACCCATATCACCCTCGACTGTTGAACGTTTCGTGGAGAAGAAGCCCGTCCCGCACCCCTCGCGTGCACACCACGAGGGTCAAGTACCCGCCGAAGACCATGGCCTCTTCGATGACCATGGCTCCCGAGAGAATGATGTCCACGCGCTCCGCCTTGAGCCCGCGGATCTTCCGCCGCTTGCGCTGCGAGAGACCTTCCAGTCGCTCGCGGATCGCCGTGATGTCGGACTGCCGCATCTTCAAGCCGTGGCGGTGCTTGCGCTCGCCGGAATGCGACCGGAGATGGATGCTGGCCAGCGTGCGCACCGTGCCCCCCAGCCCCACCATCACCTCTCCGCGGCCCGCGGGGGGCACGGCACCCTGGAGCTCTCTCCGAACCCGCATGCGGAAGACCTGGAGCTCTCGCGGCCGGGGTCGCTGCTGGCGGAGGAACTGGCCCGTGGTTCTCACTGCTCCCAAGGGTAGGCTCGCGGTGGAGACGACCTTGCGATCCCTGACGCGGCTGAGCTGGAAGCTCGCCCCACCGAGATCCGCCACCACGCCGTCCTTGAACGACAGGCTGTCGAGCGCGGCATAGGCGCCGAACCGCGCCTCGTCCCGCGCGCTGAGGATCCGCACCTCGATACCCTCCTTGCGGCGAAGCGGCGCGAGGAGCCGCTCACGGTTGCGGGCTTCACGCACGGCGGATGTCGCTATCGCGACGACCCGCGGGCCCCACGCATCCCTGGAGTACCGCGAGAAGAACTTGTGCACGGCCTTGAGCGTCTCGTCGATCGCTTCCCGAGGCAGGATACCGGGTCGTCCGGCCCCGAGCCGCGTGGGCACCCGCTCTTCCACCAGCACCTTGTAGCCGGAATCCGGGACGATCTTGGCGAGCAGGAAGCGGACAGCCGTCGAGCCGAGGTCGACGACGGCTACGTGCTCTGCCATCCGGCGGGCATCCTGTCCTGACCGTCCCAGCAGGTCAAGTTACGAAAAGATTACGAAACGGCCTTGGGGTTCAAATCGTATCACAGCCTTCGTCGGGCCAAGCGAGGCTAGTCGCCGCCGAGAGCTCTGAGAATCCGCGGCTTTAGGAACCACAGGAGCCGACCGGGGGCCTTAGGGCCATTGGGGAGGTCGACGAGGGCGGCCCCACCCTTCTTGAAGGCCAGCCGCGCGGCGTCGGAAGCCTCCAGCAGACGCGCAAGGACAGCCGAGAGGACAGGCTCGTGGCCGACCATCGCCACCGTATTGGCCGAGGAGACCTTCTGCAGCGCGGCGATAATTTCCTCCACGCTGTCATGGGCGAGGGCCGGCTCTGTCCGGGGCTCGATGCGCCGGAAGGCGCGGGCGGCTATCTCCGCCGTGGCCTTCGCCCGAGGCAACGGACTCGTGAGCAGGACGTCGGGACGATCAGCGATGCGGGCGAGTCCCTTCGCCGCCACCTCGAACTTCTTCCTCCCGTCGGGTGTGAGGGGCCGATCGTCGTCAGCCACGCCCGGAGTGCCCCGGGGTACTGCCGCGGCATGGCGCACGAGCAAGAGCTTCATGGCAGCGGGATTATCGGCCAGATCCGAGCCGAGAGCCACCCTCCTCGGCGTCAGGCCTTCAAGATCGCCGACACGTCGGTGCTCATTGCCGGGCGGATGGTCATGGCAGAGAGCATGGCGGGAGTCTCGCCTGCTTCCATCTCAAAGCTATGACGATCCGATCAACTGATGATGCCGGGTCTCGGCTGGACATTGAAGAGCCCGATACCCAGCGGACTTGTCATTGGCAGAACCAATTTGACTCTATGGCGACGGCCGATACCATTCAGGATGCCGCCGGTAACGGCGAGCCGACCAAAAGGGGGATACATGGACAGACGGGCATTTCTCAAGACCGGGGCGACGACCCTCGCGGCGGCAAGCCTTGCCCGACCGCTGACAGCGATCGGCGCCGAAACGAGCGGCGGAACGAAGTGGCGTACTTTCGAGGTAACGTCGCGCCTCGAGGTCACCCTGCCCTCGGGCGCCACCCGCGGATGGGTGCCCTTGCCGCTCATACCGGATACCGACTACCAGAAGAGCCTGGGGCAGAGCTGGACGGGCAATGCGAGCGTCACGCGCGTGTTCCGGGACGAAAGGTATGGCGCGGGCATCTTCTACGCAGAGTGGCCGGCCGGTGAAGCCGCGCCCGCCGTGGAAGTCACCACCCGCTTCGCCACGCACGACCGCGCGGTGGACCTGAGCACGCCGAGCAATCCCGTCCCCGAGGCCAGGGCAGTCCTCAAGAAGTATCTCGCCGGCACCAGGTTCATTCCTATCGACGGCATCGTGCGCAAGCAGGCGCAGGAGGTGACCAAGGGCGCCTCGACGGACGTCGACAACGCCCGCGCTGTCTACGAGTGGATCGTCGAGAACACCTTTCGCGATCCGAAGGTTCGAGGCTGTGGTCTCGGGGATATCAAGGCACTGCTCGAGACCGGCTACCTCGGAGGCAAATGCGCGGACCTCAACGCTCTCTTCGTGGGTATGGTGCGCTCCCTCGGCGTCCCCGCCCGTGATGTCTACGGGGTGCGCGTGATCGAGTCCGCCGAGTACAAGAGCCTTGGCCGGGGCGGCGACATCAGCAAGGGCCAGCACTGCCGCGCCGAGTTCTATTCGGCCGCCTACGGCTGGGTACCCGTCGACCCCGCCGACGTACGCAAGCTGGTGCTCGAAGAGAACGGCGGCACGCCCCTGAACGATCCCAAGATCCAGAAGGCGCGGGCCAAGCTCTTTGGTGGCTGGGAGATGAACTGGCTCGCCTACAACTATGCGGCGGACCTCAAGCTGCCGAATTCTCCAGGCGATCAGATCGCCTTCTTCATGTATCCGCAGGCCGAGACGGCCAACGAGCGTCGCGACAGCCTCGACCCCGAGGCGGTCAAGTACAAGCTCACTTCGCGAGAGATCCTCGGATAGCCTCCAGCCGGCCCCCCGTCTGACCGGTGCCCCCGGCACCTTCCGGGGGCAGCCGCGCTTAGGCTGGCTCGGGGCGTATCGAGTTTTCATGAAGACGCGATGACGATTCGACCCAAGGCTTGCCCGCGTCCTGCCCTCGGTTACATTCTGAACTTGGAGAATCCGGAGGCGGCTCGGCATACTGTGGCCATGCGATCGACAACCATCGTGCATGCGGCAGGCGGCGTGATCTCGCGGCAAAGACGTAACGGCCGCATCGAGGTGCTGCTCATCCACCGTCCGCAGCGCCGGGACTGGACCTTCCCCAAGGGCAAGCTCGAGAGGGGCGAGACGCACGAGGAATGCGCGCTCCGCGAGGTGGAGGAAGAGACTGGACTCATGTGCGCTCTCGGGCTCGAGCTGCCCAGCACCTCTCACACCGACGGCAAGGGACGGCTCAAGCTCGTACGCTACTGGATGATGTACCCGACGAGCGGGGTGGCCGGACCGCGCAACGAAGTGGATGCCGTCCAGTGGCTCTCGATCGAGCAGGCCGCGGGCATCCTCACCTATCCGCGTGATTGCGAGCTCCTCGCGTCGTTCGCCACCTTCCAGGGCCGAATTGCGGGCCAGGGCCGAATTGCGGGAGCCGCCAGCTAGCCATCGGCACGTTCCCCCCTTCCCGAAAGTGACTTGTCCACCGCTATCCACCGAGAAATCCCCACCTCTCCCCAGCAACAGAATATTTACCGTCCCGTAATACCCGCGCCACCAAGCTTGGGGTATCTGGTGGTTAAGGGGCGCATTCCCGGGAAAGATGAAGGCACCCGGGGGCTTCGCCATCGTGGTAACTCTCGACGATCCGATATGGAGAGACCGTCCCCTGGCTTCGAGCGTTCCGGTTCGTTTCCGAGGATGGGCGCGCCGGGACGCGGCGGCGTTCTATCTCACGGAGCTGGCGAAGGGCATTCTTTCCGGCGAGCTCTCGGTGCGATCGGCCAGAGCGAGGTCGCGGTGGCCACGTCATGACCCTCGACATCGACGTGCGGCAGCGCAAGCGCGGGACTCGCGTCGACGTGAAGATCAAATGGCCGAAGCGGTCCGGACCCCGCGGGGCAGCGTGAAGC
>WNFV01023089.1_pt1 | contig 10766 bp, 11 predicted proteins | sample 5400101 | NCBI WGS metagenome assembly WNFV01 (sample SAMN13153361, study PRJNA577476) | soil metagenome | isolation source: 115 cm soil or saprolite under grassland replicate 1 | place: USA:California | collected 2016-06-15
GGCTCTCACGCGGCAGCGACCTCGGCTGGTTTACCGCGGCGCTTGCCTTCGGACTCCTGAGCTCTCCGCTGCTTTGGTCCCACTACCTGACGCTGCTCTTCGTGCCGCTTGCGATCTCCCGCAAGCGAGCCGACGCGGTCTGGTTGCTGACGATCGCGTTCTGGCTGTCGCATCAGGAGCCGCCGGCGCATGCGTGGAAGATCGGTCTCGTCCTCTTGACGATCGGCGCCGTTGCCGTAGCTGTCACCCGTGGCGGCGGCGGCGGGCGATCTACGAGGGCACGACCCGCGTGGTCGTCACCGTCGGTCAGCTGTTAGACCCTGCACTACCCAGCTGGCTAGCCGTCGTCGACCAGCCGCGTGGTCGTGAGGTCGTTGCCGATCTGCGTAAAGACGGCCGTGAGATCGCCGGCACCCGGCTGGTTGAAGAACCTCTTCGCGTTGTTCGCCGCGCTGTTCGAGTTGTCCGCACAGACGCCAGGGTAACTCGAGAAGGGGTCCGCAATCCGGTGCATGAGGCACACCGCCGAGATTGATGACAGACCTGCCGGCTGGAGAGCAACGAGTTGCGCGGCCCAGCCGGCACTTGCGCTGGCCGTGGCCGCTTTGGTTCCGGTCGAGCTCGCGGTCGCCTGCGTGTAGTCGGCCGCCTCGGTGGCCGGGCCGCTCGCGTTGGCGTTCGTCACCGCGTAGCGCTCCGTCATGCCGGACGGCGCAGTGTAGGTGGCGCTGACGCCGGTTCCGAACAATCCGACGACCAATTCATTCGCGCCGTTCGTCGTCACCGACGGCGCCGTCGGCGTGGTGCTGCTGCCCGTCCCTCCGCCGCTGGTGTCGATCGGGCTCGAGGTGTCGACGCCGAGATAACGCGTGATCCCGCCTGAAGCCCGAGTGCCGGAAGTGAGGCTCCATATGTAGGACGCGGGCTCGGAGCCTCCGTTCGTGACGACGTGGTAGTAGCTGGCGATGCCGACGGTGGTGCTGTTGTTCGTCCTGCGGATTTGCGTCCAGCCCGACGGAACTGTGATCGTCGTGTTGCTGCCGCCGCTCACGGCGACGGAGGCGACGAGGACATCGTTGTTCACCACGCCGCTCGGCTTCGTGATGACCAGCGTGCTCGCGCCGGAAGAGCTGTTCGCCGCCGACGAGGACGAGCCGACGGTAATGATGTCCGAGTCTACCGTGCAGCTGCCGCTCGAGTCGTAGGCGATCGCGTACACCCACGTCGGCGGAGTCGGCGGCGGGGGACTTTGGGCGTTCTGAGACGCAGCGATCGCAGAGCGGCACGGCTGCGTATCGCCCGCAATTGTCGTATTGACCTCCCCGTCGCCGAGGATGATGATGACGTGCTGGGCGTTCGGCCGCCCGTTCGTGGTCAGCTCGTTCTGGGCCGCCTTGATCGCCTCCGTGTAATAGGTGTAGCCACCGGCCTCGACGCCGTAGTCGCAAGGCGAGCAGTTGCCGATGAACCTGAGGGCCACTGTGTGGGCGACCCAGTCGGTGTTGGTGCAGCTGGTGGCGGACTGGGCCGTGCTCAAGCCGGCGGTCGCCTGGGTGGCGTCCTCGACGCCGGTGGACGTCCCCGAACTAGGGATACCGGCGTACGTCACACTCCCCATGGTCGTGCACCTGCTGCCGTACAGCGAGACGACGCGGTCGTTGGCGAAGTTGGTCGTGACCTGGGGAGCGTTGAGCGTGGTGCCGCTGCCCGTATTTCCCTGGTTACCCGCGGAAACGTCGATCGGAAAGATCGGATCGACGCCCGTGTAGCGGACGACGACGGCCGAGGCCACCACGCCCACGGGAGAGCCTCCGCAGGCGCCGCTGCTGAAGGTGAAGGTGTAGGACTCGGCCGAGTTGCCGCTGCGGAAGCTCCAGAAGGTCGCGTGCGTGACCACACCGCCCGGGTCGGGCTGGGTGTCCTCGCGAACCAGGGTCCAGTCGCTGGGCGCACAGATTTTGCCCCCGCCCAGGTTGCGCGCGGTCACCGACGCGAGCAGGAAATCGCCGGCCGCCCGGTTGTTCGGCCGATTGATCGTGAGCGACCCGACGGCGGCCTTGAGCGCCACCGTGTGGGCGACCCATTCGGTGTTCATGCAGCTGGTTGCGAACTGGGGCGTGCTCAAGCCGGCGGCCGCCTGGGCGGCGTCCTCGACTCCGGTGGACGTCCCCGAACCGCTGAAGGGGTACGTCACACCGCCCATGGGCGTCCCGCACCTGCTGCCGTACAGCGAGACGACGCGGTCGTTGTCGAAATTGGTCGTGACCTGGGGAGCGTTGAGCGTGGTGCCGCTGCCCGTATTTCCCTGGTTGCCCGCGGAGACGTCGATCGGCGTGATCGGATCGACGCCCGTATAGCGGACGACGACCGCGGAGGCGGCAACGCTGACTGGAGAGCCGCCGCAGGAGCCGCTGCTGAAGGCGAAGGTGTACGACTCGGACGACGTCCCGCTTCGGAAGCTCCAGAAAGTCGCGTGCGTGACCGAGCTGCCCGCGGCGCCTTGCGTGTCCTGGCGGAGCAGCGTCCAGGAGCCGTCTGGCGCGCAGATGGGCCGTGCTCAGGCCGGGTGTCGCCTGGGTGACGTCCTCGAAGCCGGTGGACGTCCCCGAACTCGGGGTACCGGAGTACGTCACGCTGCCCATGGCCGTGCCGCACCTGCTGCCGTAGAGGGAGACGACGCGGTCGTTGGCGAAGTTGGTCGTGACCTGGGGAGCATTGAGCGTGGTGCCGCTGCCCGTATTTCCCTGGCTACCCGCTGAGACGTCGATCGGCGTGATCGGGTCGACGCCCGTGTAGCGGACGGCGATGGCAGAGGCGACAGTGCCTATGGGAGCGCCGCCGCAGGAGCCGCTGTCGAACGTGAATGTGTAGAACTCGGCGAAACTTCCGCTTCGGACGCTCCAGAAGGTGGCGTGGGTGACGGAGCTGCCAACGAGGCCCTGCGTGTCTTGGCGGAGCAGCGTCCAGGTGCCGTCGGCGGGCGCGCAGATGCTGCCTCCGTCGAGGTTGCGCGCCGTCACGGACACGAGCATGAGGTCGCCGGCGGCGCGGTTGCTCGGGCGGCCGATCGTGATCGACGAAGCGCCGGCGGCCTTGAGCGCGACGGTGTGCGCGGCCCAGGGCGCGCTGGTCGAGCCGGTATTGGCCGTCGCAGTGCCCGTCGGGCCGGCGGTGGCCTGGTTCAAGTCGCTGACGCCAGTGGCCGTGCCAGAGCCGCTCGAGCTGAAGCTTGTACCAGACGAGAAGGAGGTCGCTCCCGTCCCCCATAGCCGCACGACCCGATCGTCGTCGAGGGTGGTCGTGGCCGTGGGTGCGGTGGGCGCCGCGTCGGTGCCCTGGCCGCTGGCCGAGACATCGACCGGGGCCGTCGCGTCCACACCGGTGTAGCGGACAGCTACCGCGGACGCGGGAACGCTGACTGGGGATCCGGCGGAGCAGGAGCCGCTGCTGAAGGTGAAGGTGTAAGACTCGGCCGACGTGCCGCTCCGTACGCTCCAGAAGGTCGCGTGGGTGATGGCAGGGCTGCCGGTCATGGGTTGCCTGTCCTGCCGAACCTGCGTCCAAGTGCCGTCGTCGGGCGCGCAGATGTTGCCGTCGAGGTTCCGCGCCGTCACCGAAGCGAGCAGGAGATCGCCGTCCGCGCGGTTACTCGGTCGGTTCAGCGTGATCGAAGGGGCGCCGAGGCTCACCGGCTTGAGCGCGACGAGCTGTGCTGCCCAGTTGTTACTTGCGGTGGCGGTTGCGGTTTTGTTTCCGGTCGAGCCCGCAATCACCTGCGTGTAATCCGCCGCCTCAGTGGCCGGGCCGCTCGTGCTCGTGTTCGTCACGTCGTAGCGCTCGGTCAGACCGCTCGCCGGCGTGAACGAGCCGTTCGTGTCGAGGCCGTACAAACCGATGACGCGGTCGTTCGCAACCGTCGTCGTCACTGACGGCGCCTGCGGTTGGTTGTTGTTGTTCGTGGTCCCGTTGCTGACATCGACGGGATTCGTTGTGTCGACGCCGGTGTAGCGGAGGATGCCGCCAGAGGCGCGCAGCGTGCTGCTCCCGCTCAAGCCGAAGCTGTAGGAGGCGGGTTCCGAGCCGGCGCTTGTGACGACGTGGTAGTAGCTCGCAATGCCGACGTTGGTGCCGTTGTTCGTCCGGCGAATGAGCGTCCAGCCCGATGGCGCGGTGATCGTCGTGTTGCTGCCGCCGTTGACGGTGATCCCGGCCACGAGCACTTCGTCGTTCGCGATCGAACTCGGCTTGTTGATCACGATCGTGCTTGCCCCGGAAGAGCTGTTCACGCCGGGATTTTCCGAACCGAACGTGATCGAGCCGCCGCCGGAAGGGGTGGTGGCGCTGCTGCGGTCCGAGGAACCGCTGGCGCCACCTCCGATCGTCGACGCGTTGCTGGCGCCGCTGCGGTCCGAGGAGCCGCCTCCCGCGATCGTCGAGGCGTTGTTCGCGCCGTTGCGGTCCGACGAGCTGCTTGGGCCGGCCCCGATTGAGCCGTTGCTCGCCCCGTTGCGGTCGGAGGAGCTGCTGGGGCCGCCTCCGATTGAGGCGGGCCCGCTGCCGCTGGGATACGCGTGCCCTGGGCACTGGTACCACCAGACGGATTTCAGGAGGTTGGAGTCGCCGTTGATCGGCGACGAGGCGGAAGTGCGGAAGTCGCTCGAGAACGGGACGACGAGGTAGTCGTCGTACAGTGGGTCGTAAGTGACGTCGGATCCGATCGAGTTGCTGAGGTTGCCGGTGCAGTCGCGCTCGCGGTCCTTCCTCGTCGCGAGGTCGAGGCTGCTGCAAGGCGAGCCCGAGGCGGTGCAGAGCGCCGGGAAGACCATCAAGCCAATCTTGTCGACGGGGTTGGGCACGTTCCCGGTGGAATCGGGGGTGCCGCAACTGGACAGACCCTGCTGGCAGGGCCACATCGAGCAGCTGCAGTTGTTGTTCATCGACCCAGTCGTGTCGGTCACGATCATGACGTCGAGCGGGTGCGGCACGCCGCCCTTGAAGAGTGCAGTCGCTTTCGCCGACACCCCGATCGAGGACAAGGTGTCGATACCGAGGAACTTGCCAAAAAACAGCGAGATGTTCCCCTTTTCCGAAACGGAGATTCCATTGTTCACCTCGCCTACCTCGCAGTCTCCGTCGGAAGGGAGCTTGAAGTACACGGTCCCATCCGGGCGCACGCACCGCAGCTTGACAATGGTCACGACGCCCGGCAGATCGGCCTTGTAATTCTTGTGCGGGGACGGGTCGTCGCCTGCGCTGTATTCGATCGCCTTGTTCCTCGCGGCGAGGTAACTGTTCGTAGGATCGGGATACTGCGCTGCCGCCAGCACCGCGGCATCGGCGGCGGCCTGAAGATGCCGGTACGCGACGTACGCCCGCGCAACATCGATCACAAAGCCGGCCATGATGAAAAAGACGACCATGGCAAGGGCAACAAGAATCAGGGACTGGCCGCTTTCGTCACGAAAGCGAGCGCCGCTACGACTCACTCGATCCGCTCCGTCGTCTTCGACGACAAGGCGCAGCTTCCGAATGCGAAGTCCATTCCGAGGATAACGAGATCGCAGGGGTAAGTCACCGTCAGAGTCACGTCGTCGCCAGCAATCAGTGGCGGCACGAGAGGTCCGGCTCCGTCGGGATCCGTGCAGCTGCTGGCGCCGGCAAAGGACACGGTCGGGTTGAGCTTCGCCGGGTCGAGATCCGAGGCCGATTTTTCGACTCTGGTCTTAGCGGTGCCGCACGGGTCGGTCGACCCGCGGCCGATCGCGAGCGTCCGCGCTCCTGTCCTGACTGAGTTGGTGAGGACGACGTAGTTGTTGATCGCGATCCCGAACTTGATGATCGCGAGCAAGATGAGCATCAGGAGCGGGAGCACGAGCGCGAACTCGACCATTGCCTGGCCGCGTTCTTCCCGGGCACGTGCACGCCGAAGGCCGGTCCAGCACGCGGTCGCGCGGCCCAAAGGACCGAGACGTTGCCGCCCGTGTCTACAGACCCGCCGCGGGGTCGACATGCCGCATTCCCTCTCTCTCCCGTGAAACGTTCCCCGCAGCGAACCATAGGAGACTTACGGAGGAAAATCTAGTCATGAATCTCCAAAAGGCTGGTGCGAGCAAGCCTTTCGTGGGTGTCCTCCAGGCTGTACGGGGTGCTTAGATCGCCGAAGTGCGGCGGATTACCTGTCGTCACTGACTCGGGGAAAGAGGAGGGCACATGCTTTTTGCCAAGATCCAGGCTCGGCTCGGGCGCGAAGAGGGTCAGGCGCTCGTCGAGTACGCACTGATCGTCTCTCTGATCGCGATCGTCGCGATCGGCGCGCTGACCTTCACCGGCACGAACGTCACGTCGATCCTTTCGTCGATCGCAAATAGCCTCTAAGCCGCGACGCTGTCGCCGGCGAGGTAGGTCAGGGCCGCGTCTTCACGGCGCGCGCCCTCATCCAGTTGGAAGAGCTCGTCACCGCTTCGCGTCTCACCGGACGCGAAGCCGGTGACGGTTCTGCTGCTCGAGCTCGTCGCTGCTCGAACCGGCGATCACCGCGCGCACGCCGAAGTCCCGCCGAAGGGATGGGCAGCACAGGCCTTTCGCGGGTGTCTGCCCGCTGAGTCTCCCGCTTACATCAAGAACGTTGGCTAAACACAGATCGCCGGGGTCCTGGGGGAGCCGGCGCGAATAGGAGGAAGCACATGCTTCTCACTTTCTTCCGGGCCCGGCTCGGGCGCGAGGAGGGTCAGGCGCTCGTCGAGTACGCACTGATCGTCTCTCTGATCGCGGTCGTCGCGATCGGCGCGCTGACCTTCACCGGCACGAACATCACTTCGATCCTCAGCAGCATCGCGAACAAACTCTAAAACAGCCAGGCAACTGGGCTACTCTAAATCTAGGTATGCCGCTCATGTCTCGGGGGATACGCATACGGGGGCTCGAGCGGAATAGTCTCGGGGAGGAACGAGGGGCGGCGCTGATCGAGTTGGCGTTGGTGCTGCCGCTGCTCCTTCTCCTGATCTTCGGGATGGTCGACGTGGGAAAAGCGGTCAATTACTGGAACGACGAGACTCACCTGGCGAACGAGGCCGCGCGTTATGCGGCTGTGAACAACAGCGGGGACCCGAGCTGGTCAGCGAACAAGACGAACTCGCTCTACAAGCTCAACACGTGGATCAAGAGCCAAGCTGACAGCGGCGACCTCAGGGCCGGCGGCGGCTCAGTCACCTCGCCGGGATTGACCGTCTCGATCTGCTTCCCGAACGGCACTTTCGAAGTGGGCGATCCCGTCAAGGTCAAGCTCACGGCGACGTACAAGTGGCTGGGTTACCTCGTCAACGGACCCCTCGCACCGTTCAGGGGCAAGACACAGCAGACCCTGAGCGCCTCGGCGACGATGAGGATCGAGCAGAAGCCGACCAATCCGACTTCACCGACCAGCACCGATGGCTACACCGCAACGACGACATGCACGTAAACCTGAAGACGAGATAGGAGAAAAAGACGTGGAACGCTTGTTGCCAAGAGACATGCTGAAGACCCGCAACGGCACGATCGCCGTAGGCGTGGGAGCGCTCGTCCTGGCGACGCTCCTGCTGCTCGTCTACCTGAGCCATTACCGGAGCAGCGTGAACGGCTCCACTTCGCCCGCGACGGTGCTCGTGGCGAAGAGGTTCATTCCCAAGGGAACCAGCTCGACCGCGCTCGCGAAGAACGGCTTGTTCCAGGTCACCGCGATTCCTAAAGGTGAGCTGAAGGAAGGGGCCGTCACCGATCCCGCCGTGCTGCAGGGGCAAGCGGCAGTTGCCGACGTGTATCCCGGCCAGCAGCTGACCACTGCTAATTTCGCCGTCACAGCGACCAGCAGCGCGCTCTCCGGCGCTCTCAGCGCCAACTGGCGCGCCATCTCCATCTCCCTCGACGCGACGCACGGAATCATTCCTCAGGTCCAGACGAATGATCGCGTGGATGTCTACGTCCAGGTGAACGGCGCGATGGGTCTGTTGCTCTCGAATGTGCTCGTCCTGCAGGCACCTAACCAAGTGGCGGCGGGCACGACAGCTCCGACGTCCGGCAACTACATCTTCCGGGTCCCGAGCGGGGATGCAGGCAGATTGGCGTACGCCGCTCAAAACGCCCCGATCTGGCTCGCACTGCGGCCACAGAAGGCAGCACCGACGCATCCGGCGCTGGTCAATGGATCGAACCTCTTGGGTTCCAGCTAGACGTGGCTGAACGTCCGATCAGAACGCTCGTCTCACTCGACGACGGAATCGACGAGGCGACGATCAGGGCCGCGCTACCGCCTGATCCGTCAATGCAGATCGTCGGCTTCCTCCACGGCGTCGAGGAGAGTTGGACGACGCTCCAGGACACGCCGACCGACCTGCTCGTGATCGCGTGCTCCGGATACTCGGAGCGGGCGCTTTCTCTTATCGGCGGGAGCGCGCGCGAGCACGCGGGACTGCCGGTCGTCGTGCTCTCGCAGTCGTCTCCGGACGGTTTCCTCAGCCGGCTCTTCGAGGTGGGCGCGGACGACGTCGTGCGCCTGCCCGAGTCGCCGGAACGAGTTCGCTTTGCGTTGCAAAAGGTCGTCGCGCGCAGGCGTGCGGCTGCTGTGGCGGCCGGCGAGTCCAGCCAGGGCGCGATGATCTGCGTACTCGGTCCGAAGGGCGGCACGGGCAAGACCGTGACGTCGACGAACCTGGCCACCGCGCTGGCGGCCTCAGGCAAGAGCGTCGTGGTCATGGACCTCGACCTGCAGTTCGGCGACCTCGCGCTCTGCATGGGCGTGCGCCCGGAGACGACGATCTTCGACCTCGCCACCTCGCCCGGCTCGCTCGACGCCGAGAAGCTCGATGCTTATCTCGTCCCGCACGAGTCGGGAGCGCGGGTTCTCGTGGCGCCGACGCGGCCCGACCAGGCGGCAGTCATCACCGTGGAGTTCCTGCGCGAGATCTACGCGATCCTGCGCGCGACCAACGACTTCGTCGTCGTCGACAGCGCGCCGGGTTTCACCCCGGAAGTCATCTCTGCAATCGACGCATCTACGCACGCCTGCGTGCTCGGAATGCTCGACACACTGTCGCTCAAGAACACGCGGCTCGGGCTCGAGACGCTGGAACTGATGGGCTACGAGAACGACCGCATCGTCCTCCTGCTCAACCGCGCGGACAGCCGCGTCGGCATCAGCGACGACGACGTCATGCGCATCGTCGGTCGACGGCCGGAGATTCGGGTTCCCAGTGACGTCGAGATCACCCGCTCGGTCAACGAGGGGCGACCGATCGTGCTCGCGCGGCCGAAGTCGGAGGCTGGGCAGTCGTTCCAGCGGCTCGCCGAGGCGTTCATGGCCCGCATCGGACCCGTGGAACACGAGGCGCCCGAAGCGGAGCGCGTCGCCAAGCCGGCCCGCCGGCTTCTACTCGCGAGGAGGCACTAACGGTGGACCTACATGAGCGCTTGACGACCAGCCGCCCGGCGACCGCGCCGGGCCGCGACGATCCTTTTGCCGATCTCAAGAACCGCATCCACCTCGCGGTGATCGGCGAGCTCGGGCCGCGCCTGTTCAACGTCAGCGTCGACCCGACCTCGCTGCGCGAGCAAGTCCTCGCCGACACACGCCACCGGCTGGCGCAGGAGACGGGCATCTCGCGCGACGACCGCGAGCGGCTGGCGGCGGAGATCGCAGACGACGCGCTCGGACACGGACCGCTGGAGCGGCTCCTCGCCGACGACAGCGTCACCGAGGTCATGGTGAACGGGCCGTACGACATCTGGATCGAGCGCCAGGGCCGCCTCTACGAAACAAACGTCCGTTTCGACGACGAATCGCATCTGCGGCGCATCATCAACAAGATCGTCGCCGAGGTCGGCAGGCGCGTCGACGAGTCGTCGCCGATGGTCGACGCCCGGCTCCCGGACGGCAGCCGCGTCAACATCATCATTCCGCCCCTGTCGCTTTCCGGGCCGGTGATCACGATCCGCAAGTTCTCCAAGAACAAGCTGCAGCTCGAGGACCTGATCCGGTCGGGCACGATCAGCGCGGAGGCGGTCGACTTCCTCGAGCGCTGCGTGCAGGCCGAGCTGAACATTCTCATCTCGGGAGGCGCGGGCGCCGGAAAGACGACGCTCCTGAACGCACTGTCCTCTGCCATCCCCGACACGCACCGGATCGTGACGATCGAGGACGCGGCGGAGCTCCGGCTCCACCAGCGGCACGTGCTGCGGCTCGAAGCACGGCCGAAGAACATCGAGGGTGAGGGCGAGGTCGTGATTCGCGACCTCGTGCGGAACTCATTGCGCATGAGACCCGACCGGATCATCGTCGGCGAGGTCCGCGGCGCAGAGACGCTCGACATGCTCCAGGCCATGAACACCGGCCACGACGGATCGCTTTCCACGGTGCATGCGAACTCGCCGCGCGACGCCCTCGCGAGGATCGAGACGATGGTGCTGATGGCGGGCTTCGACCTGCCGGTGCACGCCATCCGGCAGCAGGTCTCGTCCGCGCTCGACATGATCGTGCACCTCGACCGGCTCGAGGACGGCTCACGCCGCGTGACTGCGGTCACCGAGGTCCAGCGGATGGAATCCGACGTGATCACGCTTCAGGACATCTTCACGTTCCGTGTCGACGAGGTCGGGCACGACGGGACCGTCGTCGGAGGGCTCCGGCCCACGGGGCTGCGAATGGCGTCGATCGGCAAGTTCGAGCGGCGAGGCATCATGCTTCCCGTCGGTCTGTTCCAAGAGGGCAACGGCGCCGCGGCCGCGTGGCCACG
>WNFV01009473.1_pt1 | contig 10765 bp, 10 predicted proteins | sample 5400101 | NCBI WGS metagenome assembly WNFV01 (sample SAMN13153361, study PRJNA577476) | soil metagenome | isolation source: 115 cm soil or saprolite under grassland replicate 1 | place: USA:California | collected 2016-06-15
AGGTCACGTGCGCGTACTTCTCCGTCTCGGCGACATGGAGCTGGCGGATGTCGTGCTCGACGGCCGCCCTCGGCTCGACCCCGGGCGGGACACCGCGATCTTCTTCAACTTCCGCCCGGACCGCGGTCGGCAGCTCTCGCAGAAGCTCCTGGAGCTGGGCGTCGACCTGACGACGATGACCCGCTACCAATCCGACTTCGCAGCTCCGGTCGTATTCGAAGAGCGGCACGTTCACGAGACGATGGCCGAGATCCTCGCCGAGCACGACATCCGCCAGCTCCATGTCGCCGAGACGGAGAAGTACGCGCACGTGACCTACTTCTTCAACGGCGGCCGGGAGCAGGAGTGGGCAGGCGAGACCCGGATCCTCGTGCCGAGCCCTCGCGACGTCCCGAGCTACGACCACAAGCCGGCGATGTCGGCGCCCGAGGTCGCGGAGCGGTTCTGCGACGAGGTCGCAGCCGGCTACGGCTTCGCGGTCGTCAACTTCGCAAACCCGGACATGGTCGGACATACAGGCTCGATCCCAGCCGTCGTCGAGGCGGTCGAGACGGTCGACGCCTGCCTCGGTCGTGTCGTCCGCGCGGTGGAAGAGGCGGGCGGCGTCGCGCTCGTCACAGCCGATCACGGGAACGCCGAGCAGATGCTCGCCGAGGACGGCGTCAGCCCGCACACGGCTCACACCACCAACCCCGTTCCGCTGATCGTCACAACCGAGGGTTTAGAGCTGGAGAGCGGGGGAGAACTCTCAGATCTCGTCCCGTCGGCGCTCGACCTGCTCGGGGTGCCCAGACCACCGGAGATGACAGGTAAATCTTTGATCAAGACCGTGCATCGGCTTTCTTAAGCCTCTAGATCACGGCTATAGTCGATTAAGACCTTGTCGCTTTCGCAACCAGATCCTGCGGTTCTTGCCAAGGCGCAAAAGGGAGACGAGCGAGCGTTCTCGATCATCCTGCGGGCCTACGAGACACCCGTCTTCAACTACATCCTTCGCCTGGTCGGCGATCGGAGCCTTGCCGAAGACCTGACCCAAGAGGTGTTCCTGCGCGTTTTCCAGGGACTTCCGGGCTTCTCGCTGCGCTGCAAGTTCACGACCTGGCTGTTCCAGGTGACGAAGAACCGCGTGCTCGACGAGCTGCGGGCGCACGAGCGCCGCCCACGGCTGTCGGTGCACCTCGACGACGTGCCGCCGCTCGAGGTCGTCGACGCGCCCGTCGAGCGGATCGAGGCGATCGACGCGCTTTGGCGCGCCGTCAACGACCTCAACGCCGACCTGAAGATGGCGCTGCTCCTCCGGGACGTCGTCGGCCTCTCTTACAACGAGATCGCCGACTCGCTCGAGATTACGCTGGCCACGGTCAAGTGGCGGATCTTCAAGGCGCGCGAGGAAGTCCAGCTCGCGCTCGCCCGCGAGGGCATCACGTGCGGCGAGGGCCGCCGCCCCGCCCACGCCGAGACCGTCTAGAGACCCTCGGCCAATCGCTCGGCGAGCGCGTCGGGAAGTCCACGCTCCCTGATCTCCTGCTGCGTCCGCTCGATCGGATAGGGCACGCGCCGAAACGAGGCCCGGCCGGCGTCGAGGTCTAGGAGCAGCCACGCGGCTCGGGGATCGCCGTCGCGGGGCTGCCCGACCGAGCCTGGGTTCAGCAGCCAGCGTGCCTCGCCGAGGTCGAGCTCCGTTCCGTCGGGCGCGAGCCCCCCGCCGACGTTCGAGCCCTGCAGGAGCAGCGCGAGCGCGACGTGACTGTGGCCGACGAGGACGACCGGCGCCGAGGTCGCCGCCAGAGCCTCGGCTGCGGCCTCGGCCGTGAGCACGTACTCCCACACCGGATCGCGCGGGCTGGCGTGGTAGAGCTCGACCTCTGGCGCCGTGCCCGACGGCTCGAGCCCCTCCAGATAGGCGCGGGCGTCCGGCTCGAGGACGTCGCGGGTCCAGTACGCCGCCGCGGCCGCGTCGTAGGAGAACTCGCTCAGGTCGATCAGGCCGAGCACGCCGAGGTCGTGGTTGCCGGAGAGGCAAAGCGCCGTTCGATCCCGGACGGTCGTGCAGCAGCGGTTCGGTCGGGGCCCGTAGCCGACGAGGTCGCCGAGGCACCAGATCTCCTCGACGTCCGTCTCCGCAATCGCGTCGAGGACCGCCTCGAGCGCGTGGAGGTTACCGTGGATATCGGAGATGACGGCAACGCGCAGGGGGACCCCTATTTCACGGTTGAGGCAATCAGGGCAGGCGGCTACGTTACTCCTCCTCGGCGCGGGCTGGGCGGTCTCGGCGTTTCTGCTCCTGCGAACGAGCGTTCCGAGCCTCGACCTCGACGGGCTCGACGTCCACCGATACTTCACCGACGACCAGCTCGGCGACGCGCACCGTTACGAGCGGTTGGTGCGCGTGAGCTGGCTGCTGTCGGTGCTGGCGACGATCGCTGCGCTCGTGGTGCTCGATCGTCGGGCGCCCCGTCTGGCGCGCGGGCTCGAGCTGGGCCCCGTCGGCGGCGGGATCGTGCTCGGGATGGTCACGCTCGTGACCGTCTGGTTCGTCAAGCTCCCGTTCGGGTTCGTCGACCAGTGGTGGGCGAAGCGCCACGGGCTCGGCACGGGCAACTACCTGGCTTGGCTCCTGGCGCCGTGGCTGACCGTCTTGATCGAGGCGATCTCGGCGATGGCGACGATCGCGATCGTGATCGGGCTGGCCCAGCGGCTCGGCGACCGCTGGTGGATCGCGGGTGCGCCGGTGCTCGCCGCGATCGTGGCCGCATTCGCGTTCTTGACGGGCTGGGCGCAGGCGAGCAACACGACGCCGGTTCCGTATCACTTTCGCGACGACGTCGCGCGGCTCGAGGCGGCGGAGGGTGTCGTCGGCACACCGGTGCGCGTGGAGGAGGTCAGCGACTTCACGAACCAGGTGAACGCCATTACGGTCGGGATCGGCCCCTCGACGCACGTGGTCCTCTGGGACACCCTGCTCACGGACCCTGATCTGAACGACGCGGAGGTCGACGCCGTGATCGCGCACGAGCTCGGCCACGTCAAGCACCGGCACATCGCGAAGTCGGTCGCCTGGTTCGCGCTGCTTGCGTTTCCGCTCGCCTGGGCTGTTGCGCTCGTCACCCGCCGGCAGGGCGGGATGCGGAAACCGGGTGCGGTGCCGCTGGCGGTGCTCACGCTCTTCGTGCTTGGCCAGCTGACGACGCCGCTCCAGAACGCGGTCTCGCGCCGGTACGAGGCGGAGGCGGACTGGGAGGCACTCGAGGCGACGCGCGATCCGACGGCCGTGAGCGGCGTCTTCCAGAGCTTCGCGGAGTCGAACCTCGCCGAGCCGAACCCGCCGGTCTGGGACTATCTCCTGCTCGAGAACCACCCGACGCTCGCGCAGCGGATCGCGATGGCGGAGGAGTGGAAGCGCCGGAATGGAGGGGCCGGCTAGCGCTCGTCGTCGCGTGGGATCTCGGGCAGGTCCTGGATCCCCTTCACGGTCGTGTACTTCGACCAGGCGTCCTGCATCGCGTCGAGCAGCTCCTTCATGAAGCGCGTCGACATGTTCACGCGCGTGACGACGACGCCCGGGACGTCGCCTTCTTCGACCTGGTGGTCGATCCGGGCGAACGTGATCGTGAACTCGTAGTCCGAGAACGTGATGTTCGCGAAGTTCGAGTAGACCCCGGCGAGGTGCTCGGCGTCCATGTGGATGTTGAGCTGGCGCTCGGAGCCTTCGTCCTGCACGGTTCGACGATACTAGCGCCGTGCGCCAGACGTTTGCCCTCAGCCGGCTCGTCCGCACGCTCGCCGCCGTAGTCGCCGTCTTCGCGGCGGGCACCGTCGGCTTCCACGTGCTCGACGACGAGTCCTGGCTGGACGCCTTCTACCGGACGATCGTGACCATGTCGCTGACCGGGATCGACACCCGTCCCGAGTCGGCGATCGGCCAGCTGCTCACGATCGTGCTCGTACTGACCGGCGTCACGATCTTCGGCTACGTTGCGTCGATCTTCGTCGAGGCACTGGCCCGCGGCGTCATCGGCGACGTCTGGCGCGAGAAGAGAAGGAGACGCGAGATCGAAGCGCTTCGCGACCACTACATCATCTGCGGCTTCGGCCGCGTCGGCCAGCGGATCGGCGAGGAGTTCAGGCGTGCGGGCGCACGGTATGTCGTCATCGACTACAGCGAGGTCGCGCTCGCGGCCGGGCGCGAACGCGACGAGCTGCTGATCGAGGGAAGCGGGACGAAGGACGAGACGCTGCTCGCTGCCGGCATCGAGCGCGCCAAGGGCCTCGTCGCCTCGTCGGACTCCGATGCCGACAACCTCTACATCACGCTCTCCGCGCGCGCGATGCGGCCCGAACTGCTGATCGTCGCCCGTGCCTCGATCGAGGAGGCCGCGAAGAAGCTCGAGCTCGCCGGCGCCGACCGCGTCGTCCAGCCGTACTCCACGGCTGGGCAGGAGATGGCCAAGCTCGTCCTGAAGCCGCAGGTTGCCGCCTTCCTGGAGATCGTCACGATGCACGGAGGCCCGGACCTCTCGTTCGAGGAGATCGTCGTCACGCCCGAGTGCGGGCAGGCGAGCAAATCGATCCGCGAGCTGCGGATGATGGGGGAAGGAGGCGCAGTCGTCGTCGGGCTTCGACGCCGCGACGGCACCTTCGACACCACCCCCGCGCCCGACGTCGTGCTGCAGGAAGGAGACGTCCTGATCGTCGTCGGCACGCGCGCGGAGCTCCAGGCGCTCGAGCAGCTCTTCGCGCCGCGTGAGACCGTTGCGGGATAGCTCCCTTTCACGGCTCGCCGACCAAGTCGCAGAGCTCGCCGGCGCGCCCGTCGAGCTCGAGCGGCCGTCCGACGCGGCGCACGGCGACTACGCGACCAACGTCGCGCTGCGGGTGGCGAAGCAGCGCCGGCGCCCACCGCGCGAGCTCGCCGAGGAGATCGCGAGCGCGGCTGCCGCTCTGCCCGAGGTCGAGCGGGCCGAGATCGCGGGGCCGGGCTTCGTCAACCTCTGGGTGAGCGACGCGATCCTCGCCGAGGAGCTGGCCCGGATCGGGCCGGCTTACGGCGGCGGCTCCGCTGAGCAGGCGGAGCGGATCCAGGTCGAGCTCGTATCCGCGAACCCGACCGGGCCCGTGACAGTCGCGTCGGCGCGAAACGGCGCCTACGGGGACTCCGTAGCCCGGCTGCTCGAGTTCGCCGGTCACGCGGTCGAGCGCGAGTACTACTACAACGACGCGGGCACGCAGATGGAGCGCTTCCGCGCTTCGGTCGACGCCGCACGGCGTGGGGAGGAGCCGCCGCCGGACGGCTACCGCGGCGGGTACGTCCAGGAGCTCGCGAAGCTCGAAGGGGACCCGGTGCCGCGCATGCTGGAGCAGATCGAGGCGACGCTCGAGCGCTTCCGCATCCACTTCGACTCCTGGGCACGCCAGAGCGAGCTCCAGGAACGGCTCCCCGGGACGCTGGAGCACCTCGACAGCTACGAGCGCGACGGCGCCGTCTGGGTTCGCTCCAGCGCGCACGGCGACGAGAAGGACCGAGTCGTCGTCCGCTCCCCCGAGCGCGGCGGCACGCCGACCTACGAGGCTGCCGATGCCGTCTACCTGCGCGAGAAGCTCGAGCGCGGCTTCGACCACGTGATCTACGTGCTCGGCGCCGACCACCACTTCTACGTGCGCTGGCTCAAGAGCCTCGCGGACGCGATGGGCTACGACCCCGAGCGAGTCGAGGTGCTGCTCTACCAGTTCGTGCACCTCACTCGCGGCGGCGAGGCGACCAAGATGTCGAAGCGCGCCGGCGACGTCGTCCTGCTCGACGAGCTGATCGACGAGGTCGGCGTCGATGCCGCCCGCTGGTACCTGATCAACCGCGGCCCCGACCAGACGATCGAGATCGACGTCACGCTCGCGGCTGAGAAGACGCAGAAGAACCCGGTCTACTACGTCCAGTACGCGCATGCGCGGATCGCCGGGATCCTTCGCAATGCCGGCGACGCCGAGGTCGATCCGACACCCCGCGCGGCACTCGAGAAAGAGGAGCGTGACCTGATCAAGCGGCTTGCCGAGTTCCCGGCGATCGTGGCCGACGCGACCGAGCGTCGCGGGCCGCACGCCATCCCGCTCTATGCGATCCGGGTTGCTGACGACTTCCACCGCTTCTACCACGAGCACCGCGTGCTCGGCTCCGGCGACGCGCAGCCGTTCCGGCTCGCTCTCGTGCGCGCGACGCAGGCGGTGATCGCGCGAAGCCTCGACCTGATCGGCGTCGAGGCGCCGGAGCGCATGTAGTGCTCCGGGTCGAAGTGATCCTGGGCCTGATCGCCTCGGCGCTGGCGATTGTGGCCTTCATGGCGCGCGCGTACGCGAACATCCGCCGCGGCCAGCGCGCCAAGCGCCTGTCGAGAGAGCTCGGCATCAACGCCGACGCCGAGCTCGAGCGGCTCCGAGAGGACTTGGACGCAGCGGAACGAATGTCGGCGAGGCCCGAGGACCTGGACTCGGACGAGCGCCGATGAGCTATCTGATCGTCTCCACCGTCGTCCTGATCGTCGCTGCGATCACAGTGGCGAACGGTGTCGCGATGCGTCGCCTCGGCAAGCCTGACGAGGGTCTGATCTGGATCGGCGGGGCGCTGCTGGCAGTGATCGTGATCGTCGGCGCGTGGGGCGCCTTCCGCGCGTTTCACTCGGTGCAGGCCGGCCACGTCCTGGTGGTGCGCCAGTTCGGCGAGATCGTCGGGCAGCGCGGCGACGGCTTCCAGACGATCGCGCCGTGGGAGACCGCCGAGGAGGTGTCGACGCAGGTCGAGAGCCGCCAGTTCCAGATGGACGACCGCGCGCAGGTCGCGACGCACGCAGGCGCCGTGAGAACCGGCCCCGCGGTCAGCCAGGAGACGCAGCCCGTGTATGCCGTCGTCACCGTCAACTACCGCGTCAGCGAGACGGCGGTGCAGCGGCTGTTCACCGAGGTCGGAGCGGGTTTCTTCGACAAGGTCGTCGCGCCGCGCGTCTTCCAGGTGTTCAAGAACGAGACGGTCAAGTTCAAGAGCGTCGAGGTGGCGCCGAACCGCGAGGCGATCCGGCGCGAGGTCCAGGCGGAGCTGAACCGGCAGCTCGAGGGCTTCTCGATCGACGTCGTCGACTTCCTCATCAACGACCTCGAGTTCCCGCAGGCCTTCACCGAGGCGATCGAGCGGAAGCAGGTCGCGACCCAGGACGCGCTCGCGGCTCAACAGAAGGTGGCTCAAGCGCAGGCCGAGGCGCAACAGGAGGTAGAGCGCGCCCGCGGCCAGGCTCAGGCGCAGCGGCTGCGGGCGAATGCGCTGACGGCGAAGAACCTCCAGTTCGAGGCGCTGCAGATCTTCAAGGCGAACCCGCCGCAGATCATCTTCCTGCCGTCGGGGCAGGGGAACCTGCTCGACCCGTCGACCTTCCTCCGCGCGCAGCCGTCCCAGCCGTAGCACGAGGAGCGACGAGGTCCCGCTGCCGCTCGGCGGCGATTCCGTTTAGGGTTCCGCGGGTTGCGCCGCCTGTCGCCCAGAACACCTCAGCTCGTAGGCGCGAACCGGAGCTTCCGATTGCTGTTCCTGGCGACCCTCGGGTCGGGGATCGGAACCTGGATCGCCGTCGTCGCCCTCACCGTCGACATCTACGACCACACGCATTCCGGTTCGTGGGTGAGTGCGCTCCTGATCGTCAACTTCCTGCCCTCGGTCGCCGTCGGGCTGCTCTTCGGGCCGCTGATCGACCGCCTCTCGCGCCGGCGGCTGATGATCGTCTCCGACCTGGCCCGGTTCGGCGTCTTCGCAACGCTTCCGTTCGTCGACAGCGCCCTCGCGATCGTCGGTCTCGCTGCGGTGGCGGGACTCGGCAACGCCTTCTTTCGGCCGGCGGTGCTCGCAGGTCTCCCGAACCTCGTCGAGCCGGAGGAGCTACCGCACGCGAACTCGTTCCTGCAGGGGACGGAATCGGTGTGCACCGCCCTCGGGCCCGTGCTCGGCGGCGCGATGGTCTCGGCTTCCGGCCCGACGCTCGCCTACTGGACGAATGCAGCGACCTTCCTCGTCTCGGCCGCTCTGCTCTTCGGCATCCCTGCACGGGAGCTCCAGAGCGAGCAGGGACTCACGAAGGGACATTGGCGCGACCTCCACGAAGGCCTCGTCACCGTCGCGCGCTCGCGCGCACTACTCACCGCCCTCGTCGCGTTCTCGTTCGTGATGGTCGCGATCGCGGGCGTGAACGTCGCCGAGATCGTGCTGGCGAAGGAGGCCTTCCACGCCGGCGCGTTCGGGTTCGGCCTGCTCTGGAGCGCCACCGGAATCGGCCTCGTCGCGGGCAGCCTGACGGCCGCGGCCTGGCTCAGCCGAAGCGAGCTCTCGCGCGTCTACCCGGCCGCCTATCTCGTCTTCGGCACCGGGATCTTCCTCGCGGGCGTCTCACCGAACGTGTGGCTCGGGTCGCTCGCGATGGTGGTCTCCGGGTTCGGCAACGGCGTCGTCTTCGTCCTGACGGTGCTGCTGATTCAGAAGGGCGCGGCCGACCAGGTGCGCGGCCGCGCGTTCACGCTGATCATCAGCGTTCACAACGCGATCCTCGGGCTCGCGATGGTCGCGACGGGACCGCTCGTCGATGCGATCGGGCCGCGCTGGCTCTACGTCGGCGCGGGCGTGCTGGTCGGGACGGGAGCGCTCGTCGCAATCGCGATGACACGCGGGCTCGCGATGGAGCCGGCTCCGGCGACTGCCCAGGCGTAGAGTTTCGGCCGCAATGACCGGTCGGAGGGAGTGGACGCGCGAGTCGCTCGCGGAGGGCGTGCGCGCCGGCGACCGCCGGGCCCTGGCGCGCGCGATCACGCTCGTCGAGAACGCGGAGCCGCTCGCCTACGAGCTCGTCCGCGAGCTCTACCCCGAGACCGGGAGCGCGTACGCGATCGGCGTCACCGGGCCGCCGGGCGTCGGCAAGTCGACCCTGATCAGCGCGCTCGTCCGGCACGTCCGCGGGCTCGGCGACACGGTCGGCGTGATCTCGGTCGATCCGTCGAGCCCGTTTACGCAGGGGGCCCTGCTCGGCGACCGTATCCGGCTCTCCGACCACTTCCTCGACCCCGAGGTGTTCATCCGCTCGATGGGGACACGCGGCCACCTCGGCGGCCTCGCCGAGGCCACGCTTCAGGCGATGCTCGTGCTGGACGCAGCCGGGAAGGATCTCCTCTTCCTGGAAACCGTCGGGGCAGGCCAGAGCGAGGTCGAGGTGATCTCCGTCGCCGACACGGTCGTGCTCGTGCTGATGCCCGGCTCGGGCGACTCGATCCAGGCGCTGAAGGCGGGGATCATGGAGATTCCGGACGTGATCGCGATCAACAAGATGGATCACCCGGCGGCGAAGACGATGCTCAACGAGGTGCGGTCGATCCTCGCTCTCGACCGCGGTAGGGAGTGGGAGGTGCCGATCGTCCTGACCGAGGCGGTTCGCGGCGACAACGTCGAGGCGCTGTGGGACGCCGTGCGCCGGCACCGGACGTTCCTGGAGTCGCAGGGCGAGCTCGAGGAACGCCGTCGGCGCAACCTCGCGGGTGAGGTGTTCGCAGTCGCGTCGAATCGGGCGAAGGCACACCTCGAGCAGGCGGTGGCCGACGATCCCGAGCTGCGGCGGCTCTTGGACGAGGTTCAGAGCCGTTCCCTCGACCCGCTCACGGCCGTCCGCGAGATCATGGAGAAGGTGTTCAGAATTGGCGACGGACACGGTCCCTACGCTCGCTGACATCGAGGCGGCCCGGAGGCGGCTCGCCGGCATCGCACGCGAGACGCCGGTCTATCCCTCCGAGACGTTCTCGAGCAGGGCGGGCCGCGAGGTGCTGCTGAAGGCGGAGAACCTCCAGCGGACGGGCGCGTTCAAGATCCGCGGGGCGGTCAACAAGCTGGCGTCGCTCTCGGACGAGGAACGGGCGGGTGGGGTGGTCGCGGCGAGCGCCGGCAACCACGGGCAAGCGGTGGCGTGGGCGGCTCGTGAGCTCGGGACAGCGGCGACGGTCTTCATGCCGGTCGACGCACCGATGGCGAAGGTCGAGGCTACGCGCAACTACGGCGCCGAGGCGAGGCTCCTCGGCGAGGGGTTCGACGACGCCCTCGAGGAGGCTCGCGCCTTCGCGGACGAGTGCGGAGCGACTTTCGTGCACGCGTTCGAGGATCCGGTCGTGATCGCGGGCCAGGGGACGATCGGCCTCGAGCTCGCCGAGCAGGTGCCGGAGGCCGAGACCGTGCTCGTCCCGGTCGGCGGCGGGGGCCTCGCGGCCGGGATCTCGCTCGCGCTGCGGGCGCTTCGGCCGGGTATGCGCCTCGTCGGAGTGCGCGCGCAGCCGGGCTACACGATCGCCGACGGGATCGCGGTCAAGCATCCCGGCGAGCTGACGATGTCGATCCTCGACCGCGTGCTCGACGACCTCGTGACGGTGAGCGACGAGGAGATCAGCGAGGCGATCGTGCTCCTGCTCGAGCGGGCAAAGCTCGTGGTCGAAGGGGCGGGCGCCGTCGGGATGGCTGCGCTGCTGAACGGCCGCGCGGGCGGGACTGGGCCGGTCGCGATCGTGCTGTCGGGTGGGAACATCGACCCGACCCTGCTGATCTCCGTCATGCGCTACGGGCTGACCCAGGCCGGCCGCTATCTCGTCTTGCGGACGACCATCCCGGACCGGCCGGGCGAGCTCATGAAGCTGCTGAACCTGATCGCCGAGGCGCGCGGGAACATCGTGTCGGTGGAGCATCACCGGGAGGGGATGGAGTTGTCGG
>WNFV01011034.1_pt1 | contig 10765 bp, 9 predicted proteins | sample 5400101 | NCBI WGS metagenome assembly WNFV01 (sample SAMN13153361, study PRJNA577476) | soil metagenome | isolation source: 115 cm soil or saprolite under grassland replicate 1 | place: USA:California | collected 2016-06-15
TCTCTCACGGTTCACCTCGCCGACGAGCTCGACGTCTACTTCAATGAAGTTGCCCACGGCCGTCCGGTCGGGTTCGTCGCTTCGCCCAAATGGAAACCGCGCACCGACGTCTATGAAACTGACCAAGAGCTGATCGTCCATATGGACATCGCGGGCATGCAGGCCGGCGACTTCAAGGTCGAGCTGGACGAAGGAATCCTGAAGGTCGCGGGCGAGCGCTTGCCCCGGCAGCAGGGCCGGCGGCACTATCACGCGATGGAAGTGCAGATCGGGCCGTTCGAGCGCCGCTTCCGGTTGCCCGTGGTCGTCGATCCTTCGTCGATTCGCGCCACCTACGAGCACGGCTTCCTCGAGATCCGGCTCGCCAAACAACCGCCGCGCTCGTCGGGCGCACAATCGGTGCGAGTGACCTAGTGGAACGCCTGCCGGTCCTTCCCCTGGGCCAGCTCGTTGTCTATCCCCACGTCGTCCTGCCGCTGGCCCTCACAGATCCCAAAGCCGTTCAGTTGATCGACGAGATCATCCAGGGCGAAAAGCGCCTGTTGCTCGGCGTCGTGAAATCGATGGGCGGGATGGAGCCGCCCGAGGGCGCGGTGATGAACACGCTTCCGCACCAGCTCTACGACGTCGGGACGCTCGGCACCATCGTGCGGATGCTCAAGCTCGGCGACGGCTCGGTGCGGGTCATGGTGCAGGGATTGGAGCGCGCGCGGCTCAAGGACATCGCGCAAGGCGAGAAGTGGCTCATGGCGGAACCCGAGCCGCTGCAAGAGAACCTGCTGGAGGACTCGCGTACGGAGGCGCTGAAGCGGACCGTCATCGCGCAGTTCTCGCGCGTGATCGACATCGCGCCCTACCTCGGCGCCGAGCTGCACGAGGTGCTCGCGGGCATTCAGGAAGCTGGGAAGCTGGCCGACTTCATCGCCGCCAACCTCGACCTCGCGTTGCCGGCCAAGGCCGAGCTGCTCGCGATCGACGACGTCACGCGCCGGCTCGAGCGCCTGGCGGATTTCCTGGTGCAGGAGCTCCAGGTGCTCGAGGTCGGGAGCCAGATCCAGGAAAAAGTGAAGACGCGGCTCGATCAGAATCAGCGCGAATACGTGCTGCGCGAGCAGCTGCAGGTGATGATTCGCCAGGAGCTGGGCGAAGGGGAGGGCGATGACGAGCTGGAAGAGCTCGCCCAACGTCTCGACGACGCACAGCTCTCGGCGGAAGGGAAAAAGGTCGCCGACCGCGAGCTCAAGCGTCTCCGCCAGATGTCGCCGCAGTCCGCCGAGTATCAGGTGGCGCGTACCTACCTCGACGTGTTTGCCGCGCTGCCGTGGAGCCGGGTGACCCAGGATCGGCTCGACCTCCGGGCGGCGCGCGAGATCCTCGACCGCGACCACTATGACCTCAAGACGATCAAGGAGCGCATCCTCGAGTATCTGGCGGTGCGGACGCTGAATCCCGACGCGAAGGGCTCGATCCTCTGCTTCGTGGGACCACCCGGGGTCGGGAAGACGTCGCTGGGCCAGAGCATCGCCGAAGCGCTCGGCCGCAAGTTCACACGCGTATCGCTCGGCGGCGTCCGCGATGAAGCGGAGGTGCGCGGCCACCGCCGCACCTACGTCGGTGCGATCCCCGGCCGCATCATCCATGCACTGCAGCGCTGCGAGACGCGCACCCCCGTCCTGATGCTCGACGAGGTGGACAAGATGGGCTCCGACGTACGCGGTGACCCAACGGCCGCGCTGCTCGAGGTGCTCGATCCCGCCCAGAACTCGACGTTCGTGGACCACTACCTCGAGGTGCCGTTCGACCTCTCGGGCGTGATGTTCATCGCGACGGCGAACAGCACGGTGCCGATCCCCGATCCGCTGCTCGACCGGATGGAGCAGCTGACGCTCGTCGGCTACACGCCGTCCGAGAAGCTGCAGATCGCCAAGCGCTACCTGATGCCGCGCCAGATGAAAGAGACGGGGTTGGGGAAGAACAAGGGAGCCGAACAGGCCCACATCGCGGACGGCGCGCTCGACCGGCTGATTGCCGAGTACACGCGCGAAGCGGGTGTCCGGCAGCTCGAGCGCGAGATCCAGGGAGTGCTGCGAAAGGCCGCCCTGGAAGTGGTCGAGGGGAAGTCGACGATGGTGAGGGTGTCGTCGAAGAATCTCGAGAAGTACGCCGGGCAACCGAAGGTGCAGAGCGAGGTCGCGGGCCGGGCGCCGGAGATCGGCGTGGCGACCGGACTCGCGTGGACGCCGGTGGGCGGCGACATCATGTTCATCGAAGCGATCCGCATGCCGGGCAAGGGCCAGATCACCCTCACCGGCCAGCTCGGCGACGTGATGAAGGAGTCGGCACAGGCGGCCTGGAGTCTGCTCCGGGCCCGTGCCAGTGCGCTCGGCATCCCGCTCGAGGCGTTCACGCAGTCGGATGTCCATCTGCACGTCCCGGCCGGCGGCGTCCCCAAGGATGGTCCCTCGGCCGGCATCACCATCGCCGCCGCGCTCGCCTCGCTCTTGTGCCGCAGGCCGGCACGCCACGATGTCGCCATGACGGGCGAGCTGACCCTGCGGGGCAGGGTGCTCCCGATTGGCGGGTTGAAGGAAAAGCTGACGGCTGCGGCACGGGCCGGAGTCACCTCCGTGCTCGTCCCCGCACGGAACAAGAACGACCTTATTGACTTGCCAGAAGAGGTACAGAAGTTGCTGGATATCAAGCTCGTGGAGACTATTGACGACGTGCTCGCTTTGGCGCTGCTCGACCCGCCGGTCGAACGCCGCTCCGGCGGCATTCGTGTGGTGACACCTCCAGGACCTCCAGCTCCTCCACCACCTCCGGGCGAAGCCCGCAGATGAGCGACGTCGCTACGCTCGAAGCGGCGCTCGCGGAGATCCGCCGCCGCGACGGCAAATACAACGAGCGCGCCTACGTGTTCGTGCTCGCGGCGCTGGAATTTGCCCAGACGCGCCTGCCGGCGCGCCGCCACTTGAGCGGCGTCGAGCTGGCGTGGGCCTGCCGCGACTTTGCCCTCGAGCAGTTCGGGATGCTGGCGTCGGCCGTGATGACGCACTGGGGCATCCACACCACCGACGACTTCGGCCAGATCGTCTTCATGCTGATCGACGTGGGGTTGTTGGCGCGCCAGCCCGACGATCGCCTCGAGGACTTCGAGCGCGTCTACGAGTTCGCCGAGGTCTTCAAGGCCGGAGCGGGCTATCGCTGGCCGGGAGTCTCCTCTTCGGGGTGAGCATCCGTCCGCCGGCCGTCAGCGGGCGGTTCTATCCTTCTGATCCCGCCGAATTGCGGGCGACCGTCGCTACACTCCTCGCAGATGCTCGGATGAGTATTTCCCCCTCTCCGCATGCGGAGAGGGGGTCAGGGGGTGAGGTCGCGCGCGGTGTCATCGTGCCCCATGCCGGCTACATCTACTCCGGCCTCACCGCCGCAATAACGCTCACCCGCGTTACGATTCCAGGACTCGTTGTCATCCTTGCTCCGAATCACACGGGTATCTCCCACGCAAAGAGCGGAGTATCGCTCTGGGAGTCGGGTGCGTTCCGGACGCCCCTCGGCGACGTCCCTGTCGATGCCGACGCGAGCGCGGCGCTCCGCGAAATAGCGCAGGGAGCTGTGGAAGTCGACCACGAGGCCCATCGGGCCGAGCACGCCGTCGAAGTCGAGCTCCCTTTTCTCCAGATGCTCCGGTCCGATGTGCGCATCGTGCCGTTGGTGCTTGCGTGGGATTGGTGGGAGCCGGCGCGGCAGCTCGGCGACATACTTGCCCGGCTCGTCCGCGCGGCGGCGGAGCCGGTGCTGCTGCTGGCGTCGAGTGATCTCAATCACTATGAGCCCGCGGCGGTTTCGGAAGCAAAGGATGCCCGCGCCCTGGAGGCTGTCACCGCGTTGGACGGGGAGGAGCTGCTCGCGCGCTGCAAACGCGAGCGGATCTCGATGTGCGGGCGGGGGCCGGCGGCCACCGTCATCGCCGCCGCCAGGGCGCTGGCCGCGACCCGAGCCGACGTGGTAGACTATCGCCACTCTGGTTGGGTGTCCGGCGACAACGCGCGGGTGGTGGGATACGCGGGGGTGGTGATTCCGTGAATCCGATTCCGGTACTCTCGGCGAGCGAGGCGGCAGCGTGGGATGCAGCGGCGCGCACCCAGTACCGCGTGCCGAGCCGCGTGCTGATGGAAACCGCGGGCCGGGCCGTCGCGCAGGTCTTGGTCGGCGCGATGTCGGACGCCTCCACCGGCGGTGTGCTCGTCGCGGCGGGAGCCGGCAACAACGGTGGCGACGGTTGGGTCATCGCCCGCGCGCTGCACGCCGTCGGCATTCCCGTCTGGGTCGCGGCCGTCGATCCAAAAACGGACGACGCGATCGATAATCGCGCGCTCGCGCGTCAGGGCGGCGTGCGCGAGCTGGGCCGCGAAGAAGCGTGGCCTCAAGCCGCCGTCGCGGTGGATGCGCTGCTCGGCACCGGAGCCGCCGGACCCGCGAAAGGCGATGTGCTCGCCCTCGCCGAACGACTTGCGGCCTATGGTGCACCGATTCTGGCGGTGGACGGGCCGACGGGGCTCGATCTCACGAGCGGCGAAGCGCACGGCCCGGTGCGGGCTCGGCTCACGGTGACATTCGGGGGCCTACGGCGCGGCCATCTCCTGGCGCGTGAATGGTGTGGGAAGGTCGTCGTGGTCGACATCGGTTTCCCGCCTCCCGATAGCGCGTGGTCCTTACTCGTGACTGATCGATGGGCAGCGGAGCGGCTACCGCGGCTGGCTCCACAGATGCACAAGGGCGATCGCGGTCGCGTCTGCGTCGTCGGCGGGGCGGACGGGATGAGCGGCGCCGCGCTTCATGCCGCGCGTGCCGCCCTTGCCGCCGGCGCGGGGCTCGTGAAGCTCGTCGCCGCCCGCGAGACCATCGCCGCGGCGCAAGCGAGCCTCCCCGACGTCCTGACCGTGGAATCCGCGCTCGGCGAGACGCTCGAGCCCTCGGTCGCCGAAGCTGTCGATTGGGCGGATGCGGTGGTGCTGGGGCCGGGGCTCGGGCGCGAGCCGCGCCAGGCGCGCGCGAGTTTTGTCGCAGCGGTGGTGTCGCGCCGGCAGGTGCCGACCGTAATCGACGCCGATGCGCTGCACGTATTTCGTGCCGACGTGCCAACGGGCAGTCGTGCGCTGGTTTGCACACCGCATCTGGGGGAATTCCGTGCATTGGTGGGCGACGGGTTGGCAGACGAAGCCGCGAACGATCGCTGGTCGGCGGCGGCACGCGCGGCGACGAAGCTCAAGTGCACCGTGCTGCTGAAGGGTGTGCCGACAGTCATCGCCGATCTGCGCGGCCCCGAGCAGGTGGTGGCAAGCGGCAATCCCGGCCTCGCCACCGGCGGCAGCGGTGATTTGCTCGCCGGGTTCATCGGCGCATTTCTGGCCAGGGGAACGGCGCCCGCCGAGGCGGCGGCACTCGGCGCGCATGCCCTCGGTCGGGCCGCCGAGCAAGGCGCCCGGCAATGGACGGCCCGCAGCCTGCGCCCAGCCGACGTCCTGGCGTCCCTTCCGGATGTGTGGCGCGCCTGGAAGGACGTAGGGCCCGCCAGACCTCCAGTTCTAGTGGAACTTGAGGCTCCAGAGGTGTTGTAAAAATGAACGTCCCATGAATCTCGGTCCAGGCAAGGAATTCGATCGTATCCGCGGCATCATCGAGCGGATCGCCGAGGTCACCGGCGACGGTACAGACCTCGGGGACGACTGCGCGTTGATTCCGTTGGGATCCACAAACCTCGCGATCAGCATCGACAACTCGCTCGAGAACGTCCACTTCCGGACCGACTGGCTCGACCTCAAGGAAATCGGTTTTCGGGCCGCGGGCTCCGCCTTGTCGGACCTCGCGGCGGAGGGCGCCAGGCCGCTGGGCGCGCTCGTATCCCTGGGCATCCCGGCGGACGGGAAGAATACCGATGCGGCCGCCGACATCATGGCCGGTGTTGCCGCCATGCTGCACAACCTCGAAGCGAAAGTGCTCGGAGGTGATCTCACCCGCGCCCCGCAGTACAGCGTCGATGTGTGCGTCATTGGTGAGACCGTGCGGCCGGTGCGCCGCTCCGGGGCGCGCGAAGGCGACGGGCTCTGGGTCACGGGATATCTCGGCGGTGCCGCGCTGGCGCTCGAGCATTTCCGCGCCGGCAAGAGCATGTCGACGGGGTTGCGCAATCGGTATGCATGTCCGGAGCCACGCATCCATGCCGGCCTCTGGCTCGCCGATCACGGCGCCAGCGCGATGATCGATATCTCGGACGGCCTCGCCGCCGACGCGCAGCACCTCGCCGCCGCGTCCGAAGTCGGCATCGAGATCAACCTCGAGCAGATCCCGTGCTGGGAGGATGTGGCCGCGACGGCCGCCGTCGCCAGCGGGGAGGAATTCGAGTTACTATGCACCATGCCGCCGACGTTCGGTGACGCCAGCGTTTCCGCCTTCCGCTCCGAAACCGGGTTGCAGCTGAGCCGGATCGGCACGTGCCTGCGTGGCGCGGGCGGACGCCGGGGCGGCGTGCGGCTGCTCGACCACAACAAGCCCGTGGCGCTCCCGGCAGGATACGATCACTTCGCGTGAATCTCCGCACCCTCTGGTACTATGTAGTCCTCGTCGCCTCAACAATCGTGCATGCAACCGCCGCCGTCGTGGCCGGGCTGTTCCGTGTGCGGAACCGGCGCGGTGGCGTCTACGATTGGGCCAGCACGGATTGGTCACGCGACATCCTCCGCGCCGCGGGCACGCCTGTGATTGCCGAAGGCCTGGAACATATCCCGCGCGATCAGGCGGTCATGTACGCCTCCAACCACTCCTCGATGTTCGACATCTGGGCGTTGTTCGCCACGCTGCCTGGATCGGTGCGGTTCGTCGCCAAGCAGGAGTTGTTCAAGATCCCTCTGCTTGGCGGCGCCATGCGCGCCGTGGGCCACATTCCGATCGATCGGGCCGCCCGCAAGAAAGCGTTCGAGGCGTACGATGAGGCGGCGCGAACGATTCGGGAGGGCACGTCTTCCATCCTCGTGTTCCCGGAGGGGACGCGCAGCCGCACCGGCGAGCTGTTGCCTTTCAAGAACGCGCCGTTTGGCCTCGCGATTGCCGCGCAGGTTCCCATCGTCCCCGTGTACGTCCATCACACGTTCGAGATTTTGCCGAAGGGCGCCTGGCGACTCCGCCCGCGTCCGATTCGCCTGCTCGCCGCGCCGCCGATCATGACGACCGGATTGCGTCCGGAGGATCGCGAGCGGCTGCGGGACCAAGTGCGCGTGGCAATGGTTGCCCTTCAGTCCAAGGCGCGGTAGGGTTCGTTCCACGATGAGCACCGTGATCTCGGTACATGCGCGCGAGATTCTCGACAGCCGGGGCAATCCCACCGTCGAGACCGACGTCACCCTGGCCAGCGGCGCGAGCGGCACGGCGGCCGTTCCGAGCGGCGCCTCGACGGGAGAGCACGAGGCCGTCGAGCTGCGTGACGGGGACAACAAGCGCTACGGCGGCAAAGGCTTGCTCGAAGCCGTCAAGTACGTGAACGAAGTGATCGGCCCGCGGCTCGAGGGCATGTCGGCTGAGGATCAGATCGCGGTGGACTACGCGATGCTCGACCTCGACGGCACGCCCAACAAGAGCCACCTGGGCGCGAATGCGATTCTGTCCGTGTCCCTCGCCATCGCGCGCGCAGCCGCGCAGGACGCGGGCCTGCCGCTGTATCGCTATCTCGGTGGGCCCGTCGCTCACGTGCTGCCGGTCCCGATGATGAACATCCTCAACGGCGGTGCGCACGCGGCGAACACCGTGGACTGCCAGGAATTCATGGTGGTGCCGATCGGCGCCGAGACGTTCCCGGAGGGGCTGCGCATGGGTGTGGAAACGTTCCATGCGCTCAAGAAAGTCCTGGCCAAGCGCGGGCTTTCGACGGCGGTCGGAGACGAAGGTGGGTTCGCCCCGGATCTGCCGAACGATGAGGCGGCGCTCGAAGCGATCATGGCGGCCATCGAGGCAGCGGGTTTCGAGGCCGGGAAGGACATCGCCATCGCGCTCGATGTGGCGGCGTCCGAGCTCTACGCTGACGGGGTGTACACCTTCAAGAAGAGCAAGGGCGGCCAGAAGAGCGCCGACGAGATGGTTGCGCTGTATAAGAGCTGGATCGATCGCTACCCGATCGTGTCCATCGAGGACGGACTGGCAGAGGACGACTGGACGGGATGGGCAAAGCTCACAGCGGCGCTGCAGGAGCGCGTGCAACTTGTAGGCGACGATCTCTTCTGCACCAACGTCGAACGGCTGGCACGGGGCATCGAAGAGAGCGTCGCGAACGCCATCCTCATCAAGGTGAATCAAATCGGCACACTCACGGAGACGCTGCAGTGCATCGAGCTGGCGCGAGGCAACGGCTACGGCTCCGTGATCTCGCATCGATCCGGTGAGACCGAAGACACGTTCATCGCGGATCTCGCGGTGGCGAGCGGTGTCGGGCAGATCAAGACGGGCAGCGCGTCACGCAGCGAGCGGGTCGCCAAATACAATCAGCTGCTCCGCATCGCCGAAGAGCTCGGAGACGTGGCACACTATCCCGGCCGCCATCTCTACGGCCTGTGACGCGAATCCGCGTTGCCGGGATCGCGGGGGGTGTCGGGCTGCTCGCGCTTGCCGCGTGGGGCGGGGAATACGGCACGACCGACTGGATCACGATCCGGCGGCAGCTCGCGGAAGAGCGTACGCGCGTCGCGGCCCTCCGGATCGAGCTCGATTCCCTGGCAAAGCTGGCGCGCGACCTGGAGACGAATCCCGCGGTGCAGGAGCGCGTGGCCCGGGAGCAATTCGGAATGATCCGAGACGGCGAGGTACTCTACCGCGTCGTGCCCAAATGATGAGGAGGCACCATGAGGCTGTTTAGTCGGTTCATTCCCCTCGCCCTCGCTGGAGCGCTGGCGGCTATCGCCGCCTGCGGCGACAGCGCCGGGCCCGGCCCGCAGGCGGCATCGGTCACCGGCATCGCCGGCGACAGCCAGACCGCCAACACGGGCGCGACGCTCGCGTTTCCCCTCAGCTTCGTGGCATTGAACTCGAGTGGACAGCCGGCGTCGGGCGTGCACGTGACGTGGAGCGCGAGTCCCGCCGGGGGCGCGACGTTCACTCCGGCGACGACCACAACGGACGTCAACGGCGTGGCCTCGACGACCGCAAGACTGGGCTCTGTCACAGGTAGCATCACCATTCACGCCCAGGTGCCCGGTGTATCCGACGTGCTGTACCACGTCACCGCGGTGGACCCCTGTACGACGCTCACGCCCTACACTTTCGGGGATACCGTCACCGCCGCGCTCTCGGTCACCGACTGCAACTTCCAGAGCGCCGGTTGGTTCTACGATTTCTACCAGCTCGATCTGCCCGTCGGGCAGCAGAGCATACGCATCTCGATGCACGCGAACTTCCCGGCGCCGCCGCAAGCCCCGGGCGATAGTAACGACGCATGGATCGATTTCTTTAGCCTGGCCGGTCCCCTTGTGGCGTTTGACGACGATAGTGTTCTGGGCGGGGATGTGACCGACCGGGGCCGGAACTCTCAGCTCGACATCATCCTGCCCGGCGGCGATTACATCATCGGCGCGAACTCGTTCAACCAGTTCACCACAGGCGCCTACACGCTGACGGCCGTGGCGCGGCCATCGACCATGAACGGCTGCCGGCAAGTCTGGGTCGCGCGGGGCGTGACCGTGGACGACTCGTTGACCGCGGCCGACTGCGCCGACAGCGCGGTGACGCCGCACCACTACGACGTGGCACGGATCCAGCTCGTCCAGGGCACGGTGCTGACGATTGCCGAGCACTCGACGGCGATCAATCCCAGCCTGGCCCTCTATCGTATTCTGGACCTGGACACCTACCCCCGCGCGTTGGTGGCTCAGAACGACGACAGTTCCGCGGGCAATCAAACTGCGTTCATCCAATACACCGTGGCACAGACGGGACCGTACGACATCGTGATCGGCAGCAGCGCGGGCGGCGAAACGGGGGCGTACACCTTCGACGTGTCGGCGGCGACGACGTTGAGTCCGAAAACCGCTGCGCCGATCGTTCGCGGACGCACGCGGTGGGGCGACCTGGGATTGCCAAGGCGCGCGAAGCACTAGCACTCCTCGTCTTCGCAGCGGGAATTTGCGAAGCGCAGGGAGCGGGCGGGGCACGGCCGTGCGATCCGGCCGCCCCGCTCGGCCCGAGCCACGATCTGTATTGCATCGAGCTCGTGGCGGCCCCGGGCGTTCGCGGCGTTTCGGGGCGCGTCGAGCTGTCGAGTCCGCCCGGTCCCTTCACGGTGGCCGTCACCGCCGACGGCCGCACCCGTGTTCTCCCGATCTTCTATCTGAGCGGCCTCCCACGCACGACGCACGACGTACCACGCACGGATCTTGTCTACATCGCGTGGGCCACGACGCCGCAGATGGATTCGCTGATCGAGCTCGGTGAAGTGAAGAACGGTCGCGTAAAACTCCGCCCGATCGAGTTCGACAAGTTCAACATCCTCATCTCGTCAGAGCACAGTGCGCGGGTGCGCGAGCCGCGCGGCCGCATCATCCTGCGCGGTCAGTCGCCGAGCACGCGGCCGTTCCCGCCTGATTTGCTCGAGTTCTCGCTGGGAGCCGCCGGATCCACGGGCGCGATGGATCACGGCGAGCACGACAGCTCCGGCTGGCCGATGGTCCCGACGCCCCCCGGTGTGACGATGCTGCCGTCGGAGATGGCGCTCCGACCTGCGGTG
>WNFV01009477.1_pt1 | contig 10764 bp, 8 predicted proteins | sample 5400101 | NCBI WGS metagenome assembly WNFV01 (sample SAMN13153361, study PRJNA577476) | soil metagenome | isolation source: 115 cm soil or saprolite under grassland replicate 1 | place: USA:California | collected 2016-06-15
CAAGTTCCGTATGCCCTGGTTCAGTAAAAAAAGTAAACAAATCGAGGCGGTGCCGCCTGAAGAGCGCGTAGTGAAGACGGAGAATGTCTTCGTCAAGTGTGATAGTTGCGAGGCCCATCTATACAAACGCGAGCTCGAGGAAGGATTACAGGTCTGTAATCACTGCGGTTACCACTTCCGCATCGGCGCTCGTGAACGCCTGACGATGCTTTTCGACGACGGTAAGTTTGAAGAACTTGACGCTGAAGTTATCTCGATCGACCCGCTCGAATTTGTGGACACCAAACCCTACCCCGAGCGACTCACCCAGGCAAAGAACAACTCCGGTCTACCGGAAGCAATAATCAATGCTCGCGGCAAGGTTGGCGATCACCTCGTGCTCGCGGGTGCTATGGACATGTCGTTCATTGGAGGTTCGATGGGCTCGGCGGTCGGTGAAAAAGTAACGCGACTGATCGAACGCGCATTAAAGGAGCACGGCGCTGTGGTGCTCTTTGCTACCTCGGGCGGCGCCCGCATGCAGGAGGGTGCCCTGTCGCTAATGCAGATGGCGAAAATCTCAGCAGTGCTGGCTGAGTTGGATGAGGCCCGGCTTCCTTTTGTTTCCATCTTAACTGATCCAACTACCGGCGGGGTGACTGCAAGTTTTGCGATGCTCGGCGACATTATCATCGCTGAGCCAAAAGCGCTCATCGGTTTTGCAGGACCACGCGTCATTGAACAGACCATACGGCAAAAACTCCCCAAGGACTTTCAGAAGTCGGAATTTCTGCTCGAACACGGCATGGTTGATGCGATCGTCGATCGGCGGGAGCAGCGCGAATACATAATCAAGCTGCTCAACTTCATGATGAATCCGGAAATCTCGAGCACTTCGGAAATTGAACGTCTGCGCACACGTGCTGCCTCGGGCAACTAGCACCGCTTTCTGATTCCTGCCCCTGCTTTCAGCTGCGAAAATCTTCATCTTCGAGTGCTTGCATCCGGTTGCTACGGCTGCCGGTTATGTATTGAGTCTATCTCCTTTTGCGGTTTAGGTCGTGAGGTGTTAATGCTATGCCTCTAATGAACTTTGAAGAAACCTTATCGTATCTGTACAGCCTCGGCCACGAAACGCTCGCAATCAAACTGGGTCTGCGAAACACAGAATTATTGCTTGAAGCGCTGGGCAATCCCCAGCACGATTATGAGTCGGTACAGATTGCCGGAACCAACGGGAAAGGCTCCACCGCGGCGATGCTTGATTCAATATGCAGCGCGGCCGGAATTGTTACGGGGCTTTACACTTCTCCGCACCTTATCTCCATTACTGAACGAATTAGAATTGACGGTAGCAACATTTCTGAAGGCACGTTTGCAAAGTACGTCAGCGACGTGCGTGAAGCAGCCGAAGGTTTGCGGGCTCTGGGAAAGATTGGGGCATTACCGACTTTCTTCGAATACCTGACGGCCACCGCTCTGCTCGCATTTCGAAAAGCGAATGTCAGACTGGCGATTCTCGAAACCGGATTGGGCGGACGGCTCGATGCCACTACAGTCGCCGGCGCAAACACCGTCGCAATAACTCCTGTGGCACTCGATCATCAGGAGTATCTCGGGGAAACACTTGAAGAGATCGCCCTGGAGAAAGCAGCCATCATCCGCTCCGGTGTGACTGCGATCATCGCGAACCAGTCACCACCGGTGCTTGATGTGATCCAGGAACGATGCAGGGAATGTGACGTCCTACCGATCATTGAGGGATGCCAAACTTTCGAGATCATCGCTACGCAGACGGGAGCCTTTAAGATCACGTTAGTCACTAACGAAGATCGATATGACAACGTGCAAGTTGGTCTGCGTGGGCGGCACCAGGTGACCAACGCCGGCCTCGCGATTCAAATCGCCGAGTCATTGCGAAGTCGAGGTTTTGCAATTCCGAAAACTGCCATCATCAACGGTATTGAAACAACCCGACACGAGGGCAGGTTGAGTTCACATTTCGACAGCCCCTCTATCCTCCTTGATGGCGCGCACAATCCCGGCGCGGCCCGCGTGCTGCGCGACTATTTGGATGAGTTCGTTAAGGAACCGTTAACGCTGGTCTTTGGAGCGATGGGTGACAAAAGGTTAGCGGAGATGGCTGCGATTCTCTTCCCCGGTGTCAATTATCTGATACTCACTCAAGCGGACAACGCCAGGTCTGCCTCGGTTGAGAGTCTCAAAACTCTGGCTGAGAATCTCGTCGAAGGTGAAAAGATCTTAGCAGTGCCGAGGGTCACAGAGGCGCTAAACAAAGCTCGCATGGTGACTCCGCCTGACGGAGTGATTTGTGTAACTGGCTCGCTCTATCTTTTAGGAGAGTTGCTGCTGCACTCTGGAAAGGCACACAAAGCTAACTCATAAAGGAATCATCATGACTTCAACTGACTGTCCTCAAATCCTCAACAGCAAAGAACTTTTTCGCGGACGTGTTTTCAGCGTGACCGCGGACATGATTCGCGAAGGCGACAAAACTTACCAACGTGAAGTCGTCCACCACCCCGGCAGCGCAGTGATTGTTCCAGTATTTGACGACGGCAGCATTGCGCTGGTGCGACAATACCGGCATCCGGCCGTGCGTTATCTACTGGAAATTCCTGCCGGAACTTTGAACCAGGGAGAAGTGCCGGAAGAAGGCGCAGCGCGCGAACTTGAAGAAGAGCTTGGCTTCGTCGCAGGCCATCTGGAGAAGTTATCTGAATTCTTTGTTTCACCCGGTTTTTGCGAAGAGAAGATGTGGGTTTACCTGGCAACAGAAATGACGCAGACCACTCAACAACTCGAAGAGGATGAGATTATCGAGGTGGTTCGAGTGCCGTTCTCACAGGCGTTGAGTATGATCACGACGGGCGAAATAGAAGACGCCAAAACTATTATTGGCGTAATGCTCGCAGCACCGCGCGTTGGTCCATCCCTGTTGGAGGCCGCCTATCCAGCAGTTTGAGTCCGGGCTAAACTTCAAGGCAAATCATATTTACCGGTTAGTCTTTCCGATTGACCGCTGCAAAACAACTTCATACACTGCAAACATCGTGTCTGATCCCAACGAAACTATCCCCCTTTCAACTTTGGAATATCCCGATACAATCTACCAGGACCAACTACAGGTCAGGCGTCAGTCTCAGGCTGCCGATCCGAATAATCCTGCATGGGGACTTGCCGGTGCGTTGCTCGTCTGGCTGGTAACAATCCTCCTGCAAGCGCTACTTCCACCGCTGTTTCTAATCCCCTACGCTTTGAACCGGGGACTCAACCCCGGCTCGCCAACTTTCGCGCGGGAGCTTCTGGAATTTGCTACAAGTGATCGGGGCGCTGTTTTTGTCCAGGTTCTCTCTATTCTGCCCATCCATATTCTCACTTTCGCTTTGTTGTGGGCGTTTGTCACGCGCCTGGGAAAACGACCTTTCCTGGCTTCGTTAGGTTGGGGTCGGTCCGGCCACTTGGGATTTTGGTCAAGTGTATTACTTGGAATTGGTCTTTTCATTGCCGCCTCGACCCTCGCAAAACTGCTGGGCGCTGAAAAGCCCACCCAGCTGGAGCAGCTAATCAACAGTTCTCTCGCAACTCGGTACATGATCGCCGCGCTCGCTGTCTTTACAGCACCTTTCGTCGAAGAATTTGTTTACCGAGGGGTACTCTATTCGGCACTTCAGAGAGCCATCGGTGTAAACGGAGCGGTCATCTTCGTCCTGGCTTTGTTTACTCTGATTCACGTCCCGCAGTATTGGCCTAACGTCGGCGTGATTGCCGCTGTCGGACTGCTGAGCATAGTTCTAACAATTGTGCGAGCGTACTGCGGACGACTGCTACCCTGTGTCGTTATCCATCTCGTATTCAACTTGATTCAGGCTGTGGTTTTGGTCATCGAGCCTTACTCGCAACCAATGCTGCCTCCTACCCAGCCCGCTCCTGCCGCAACGGTTATTCTGCAACTGGCTCACTTCATTGTTTGACAACATGGACTACGAAGTAGTTGTAGTAGGCGGAGGCATCGGCGGACTTACAGTTGCCGCTCTGCTCGCCCAACGGGGCGTCAAGGTTTGTTTGTTGGAAAGGGAGCCGCGAGTAGGCGGCTGCGCGGCGAGCTTCGAGAAGTTTGGTTACAGTTTTGAACAGGGTGATGGACTTTACACAGGCTGGCGATCCAATGAGATCCACCATCGTGTGTTTTCAGAACTGCCGGTTGACCCTCCCGAGGTTCGCTTACTGGAGCCCGGCTACGTGGTCCGTCTCCCTGGTCAATCCGAGATTGCGCTTGCGGGTAATAGTGAAGAGTTTGAAGAAAGTCTTCGCGGAAGTTTTCCAGAATGTGCCGGCAAAGCCGTCGATTTTTACCGAAAGATTGCACCGTTAAGCGCTGCGTTGCGGCGGACACTCCAAAAGGCGCCAGATTTCCTTTCAGCTTCGAAGTCGCGGCGGGCGTACGTTTTGCTCAAAGAGGGCAGGATTGCCACCGAGATACTCAAGGCCGGCGAGCAGCCAACCGTTCAACATCTGCACGAAACTTCCGCACGATTCCAACGCTTCATTGACGTTCAACTGCAGATGCTGGCCCAGGGGACCAGCGCGGAGGTTAGTTTTCTTCACGCTGCGCTCGCTTTAAGCGCGCCCCGGGAAGGCATGTTTGCCATTCGCGGCGGGGCTTCCGCCCTGGCAAACCGTCTGGCGGAATCAATAACACGAAGCGGCGGCAGGATTCGACTCGACATGCCTGTACTTCGGTTGTCTTACGATTCCACAGGCGCTGCGCGCGGCGTTGACCTGCTGAGCGGCGAGACTGTTACTGCGTCGCGAGGGGTCGTCAGTAACCTGACTGTCTGGGATACCTACGGAAAACTTATTGGGCTCAATCGCACCCCTAATGGAATCCGAAAACAGTTAAACGGGTTGCGCAGCTGGGGTGCATACCTGCTCTATCTTGGCATCGACGAAGGTGTCGCAGCTTCGCTGGCGTCAGAACATGTCTTGACGCTGAGAGATTGGCAGCAGAATCAAGACTATGATCCTGAAACAAGTCAGTTGCTGTTTGCAGCCGCGCCCTCTTGGGATCGGCGAGCACCTGAGGGGAAACGGGCAGTGACCGTTCATGCCTTTACCGACGTCGATCAATGGTTCACGTTTCACAAAGACGAAACCGATCTCGAAGAGCGAGATCAACAGATGCTCGAGCTTTGTTGGGGGCGATTGCATTCGGCCATGCCGGAATTAGGTAGTTCTGTCGAGGTTGTCGACACTGCCACGCCGCGCACTTTTTACGATCTCACTCGCCGAAAACTTGGGATGGTAGGCGGCATATCGCTCCACGGATTTTGGCTGGACGGACCCAGCTACGTCACATCCCTACCAAACGTCTTCATCGTCAGCGACACCACCTATCCCGGCGGCATCGCAGCACTTTCGCAGTCGGCACTCCTACTGGCTAACAAGCTTGCCAGTAAGTAAAAGCCACCGAAAATATCAAAAACTTGTAGACAATGGCACATTGTCCGGTGTATACGTGCAGCAGACAATATGTATATAACGATAGATGAAAGAGATAAGAGGCCAATCTATCAGCAGGTTGTGGATGAGATAAAGGCTCTTATTGCTCGCGGTGAATTACTCGAAGGATCGTCTCTTCCGCCAGTGAGGCAAGTCGCTGCTGACTTGGGAGTCAACCTCAACACGATCGCCTATGCTTACCGCCAGCTTCAGAAGGAGGGGCTAGTCAAGATTAGGCACGGAGCGGGTGCAGTAGTCGCGTCGCGGCTTCTAAACGAGGCAACGGAAGAGCACCTGCGCAGTCAGCTGGCAACTGCTTTGACGCACCTCGCGCTGGCTGGTTTAAGCTCAGCTGAGGTGAGGTCGCTGATGGATGTGGAGTTGGCTCGACTTTTTAAGGATAAACGGTAGTTGCTTTCGCCGCACGGTTGGCTTTGCTCTAGTTCTCCGGTCGGCGTTCTCGCACCGACCCATTATTGATCTCGGGCTTACCATGGCTTTGCACCGTTGATCCGGTAGGAGGATTATACGAGCCTCCTGAACTGCCGGAACCACCTGTGCTGCCGTAACCGCCCACGCTTGAGCCAGTTGACCCACTCCCAGAGCCGTTGCCATAAACGGAACCATAGCCCGCCTGCCGATAAGGCCCACCATAAAAGAAACTCGAATAACTGGCGCCGTACGGTGAGTCCCAACCATAGCCAAAGGGAAGAAAAGTAAAACAGCGGATGTTTGGGTTATACATCCAGAGCCCGGAACGCGACCCAAATGTAAATAAAGAAAAGCGATCACTAAACGTTGCGAGATACCCGCTCATTTCCCTTCCAGTTAGCTTACTGTTCGCCTTAGCCAGCGCTTGCGCGCGGTCCCTGCTCCAACCTTCAAGCGTGTCCCAATTTTTCTTATCGGCTTTTTGTAGCTTGGCTACCGAGAACGAGCCGGCGCTGAACACGACTTTGTTCCCGCCCTTAACCTTGGTATGTGAGTCCTCGAGCATCACCCGGCCCTTTCTCACGATCAGTTCCGTGGTATCTCCAGGCACGACATTCAGCCGATAAAGTCCCCGCCGCACAATCGACAATCGTGTATGGGGGGTTGTAATGCCAATAAACAACTCCTGATCGTCAGCGCCCGTCACTTCCACAATGGCCGTGCCTCTGATCAAACGCACTTCAAGGTTTTCCAACGAATTGTCAGCTAACTCAAACTCGGAATTCTCACCAACGCGCATATATGATCCTGGATTCAGCAGCATCTCCACACGACCGTCCAGTCCGGTTCTGACGAGGTCGCCCTTTTCCAGATCTTCCTTGATGGTCAGCTGTTGCCATTCCGAATTCCCATGGGGTCGTATTGAAGCTCCCCCGGTCACAGCATTTACGCCACCGGCTCGTGCTGAGATAACAAATTTCTCCCGGTTCTGAGCATGGCTTGTAAGAGAAAGAGAAATGACCAGCGCTGCTGCGAAAAGCGCTGGGACAAGAGCCTTGCGTGCTTTTCTCATAGATTTTTCCTCTGATTCGAACCGGTTTAAAGCTCACGGAGTCTGAGGAGGCTAATTATAGTCCTATTGCGGACATTTACAAGCGTTTCGCGTCCGCCGCACGAAGGAGGTGAGGTCGAGTCATTGGTTAGACAAACTCCGCGAATAATAGCCCTGTTTGGTGCGCGCTATGACATCGCGGCGATCCTGGATTTGAATGCTTACCGAGCGCCATTTACCATCTCTCAACGTATTTGATGGACGGTATCCAATGCTATAAATCCGGCCAAGATCTCCGATCACCTGTTTATAGACATCGTCCAAATCCTTCAGGTGGTTTGCACGATAGAGACGACTACCACTGGCTTCGGCCAACTGGGCAAGTTCATCGCGGGCGATGGCGTAGGCCGTTCGCGTAGCAGAATGTCGCTTTAGTTGTTCATCTTCGGTGTCCAGATAAATAGGAAATACGATCGTGTCCGCAGCACGCACTATGCCCAGTAGTTCGTCAAAGCTGGTCTGGGAACCGGGACCAAGGACATCAGGTAAAGCGTTATCCACCCCGTCTGTCATCACAACTACTGCACTTCGCCGCAGCGAGTTTCCCGAAGCGCGCAGCACTGCCAGGACGTAACGCAGCGTGTCCCAAAATTTAGTGCCGCCGCCAGATCTCTCAATGTCGTCGATGGAGTCTTTGAGTAATCGCCGGTCCTGTGTCAGCGGACAGATCACCTGTGCGATATCGGTGAAAGCCACTACCGACACACGATCTATCGGACGTGTCTCGTCTATAAATCGCCTCGCGGATTTGCGAATGAGCTTAAGCTTATCGTTAGTTGATCCTGATGTGTCGAGCAAGAGCACAAGATCCAGCGGCGTGTCCGCGGCAGCAAAGAAGGAGATGTCCTGAGGTCTGCCGTCTTCCAGCACCAGAAAGTCTTTTTGCTGCAACTCGGGTGATGGGTTCTGCGGATTTAGACTCACCACGCTGACTTTAAGATCAACGAGATCAGATTCGACGCGTATCGTCTCAATGGGTTCGGATGTTTGACCGAGGCAAGCCAGCGGAATCAGCAGACAAACGAGCAGGCCGAGAATCTTATTGCGGCAAGATTGCATTGGCCTAAACGAATTCCACTTAGTTTGCATGGTAACCACGTTTGCCTCGCGCAACCGCCGACGGGCGAGCAACGTTGACTCTTATCGCCCGCCACTTACCGTCACGCGTCTTATCCGAGGGACGATACGCAAGGCTATAGACCGTTCCGAGATCTGCCACTACTCGTTCATAGGCGCCTGCCAAATCCTCAAGACGCTCCACTTCATAGAAAACACCGCCTCCCGTGTCCGCCATTTCTTTCATCCGGTTATAACCGACATCGAAGGCCTCCGGCTGGGTGTCCAGGGGACTCAAGGCTTCGTATTCGGTGTTCAACCACAATGTGTAAAGCACCCCATCAAACTCTGTAACACGCGCGAGCCAATCTCTGTAAGGAAGCCTGGAGCCATCACCCTGAACGCCTGGAATACTGCCATCCAGACCGTCACTCATAAGGATGATAGCGGTCCGTCGTGGATTCTTTGCGCCCTGAAGCGACTGACTCACCGCAAAATCTGTCGCGTCATAAAGTTTCGTATCGCCGCCGATCGTATCCATGTCGTTTATGCGCTGGCGTAGAATTTGTCTATCCAGGGTAAGTGGTGAGACTAATGAAGACTGGCCGGCGAAAGTAATTACGCCTATGCGATCGGACGGACGGGCAGCATTGACGAAGCGCAACGCGGCAGCACGAATGAGTCTTACAACTTCGCGAGTCGAGCCGGAAAGATCGATCAGGAGAAGCAGGTCGAACGGCGCAGCTGAAGAGTCGAACTGAAGTATTTCTTGCTCGACACCATTTTCAAAAAGTCTGAAGTCAGGTTTCGTGAGTCCCACTAAACCGCGGTTTGTGTTTCTATCAATCACGCTCAGGTTGAGCGTTACCAGTTGAGAGTCGACCCGAATGATGTCGCCCTCGCTTACTTCCTGGGCATCCAACGCCGGGGCAGGCGTGCCCGCGGCCCTGGTAGCGGCCTCCGCGCTTAACGAATCAGGCTGCTTGGCATTTGTAGTTTGGGGAACGAACTCTGCGGAAGAACTGCCAGTTTCCGAAAGCGTGATGTTTCCCGTTTCCGTATCGATCCTTATTGGTTGAGTACCCGTACCCAGCCGCGCCTGCAAAAGGTGGGGGTTCTCGCTCAAAACCTGAGGAATTTCGGACTTGATTAACCCTGTGGTAGACCGCGCCGTGATATCGGCGTCAGACGCACCAAGAAATTCTATCTTGACATCGCCCGCGACTGATTTGACGCTCGCTGAGGACGGATTACCTCTCATCGAAGTTCGACCGCCGCCCGTGACGATCTCAACACGTGCGTTCTCGGGAAACTTTATACTCAAGTTTATTGGAACAATTGGGATGTTCGGCCGGCGCACAACGCGAATAACAAAACCTTGATTCCTGTTTTCAATCACTACGGAGGAACCCTTTGTCGGCACGGTTCCTTCCAACGTAGTAACGTAGATATACTTTTCTTTCCAAGTCTCTGCCGCAACATCGCCCAGTTGATTCTCGATTCGAAGCTGCGCACCTGCGGGAAACTCGATTTGAACACCTTCGTAGGCGCCTGTCGCTGTTTGAGCAACGCCGGAAACGGTCCATAACGCGGGAAAAAACAAAACAACAGCCAACACATGTGTAAACGATCGCAGGAACATCATTGATTTTGGAGTAGCAGACCTGATTTTGGGGAGAGTTTGCCGGGATCTGCAAATCCGATATTAGAAAACTTTATTGTTATCTTTCAATCATATCAAGCATCGAGTCCTCTTCGCTGGATGAAGTTGACGCGTTTGGCACGGGCGCCTGGCCTCCGAGATCCCCCAAACGCAAAAGTAAATTATTTGCGTTCGTCGCATAAGGCATTGCTCCCTCTTGCGTCAACACGCCATCGCGAACCATCTTCTCAATGACGCCGTCGAACGTTTGCATGCCATCCTGATCTCCCTGTTCCATTGCGTCGATTAATGATTTGCCCTCAGACTCTCCTTTTTCGATGTATTCGCGAGTACGCATCGTCGACTTCAGAATCTCGATGGCGGCAATCCGACCTTTTCCATCCGGGCGAGGAATCAGCCGCTGTGAAACGATGTAGCGAAACGACTGCGCAATGCGCGTTCGAATAACTCGCTCTTCATTCTTGGGAAACACGCCAATGATTCTGTCTATTGTTTTCGAAGCATCGATGGTGTGGAGGGTTGACAAGACAAGGTGGCCCGTTTCGGCAGCCTCCAACGCCACTTCGATTGTTTCCTTGTCTCGCATTTCACCTACGAGAATAACTTTAGGCGCCTGTCTAAGTGCGGCCCGCAAGGCAACGGAAAAACTCGGGGTATCGGAATGGAGCTCGCGTTGGTGAATCGTGGAGTTTTTATGGGCGTGCAAGAACTCGATCGGATCTTCGATGGTAACTATGTGGTAATACTTCGTCTCGTTGATTAGATCAATGATGGCGGCGAGGGTTGAACTCTTACCGCTCCCGGTTGGTCCAGTCACCAGTACAATTCCGTTCTTAATGTCGACGATCTCTTTCAACTGCGCCGGGAGGTCAAAGTCGTCGAAGTTCGGCGGATTAGTAGGAATCACGCGCATTACGATGGCGTAACTGCCTCGCTGCTTGAAGATGTTCACACGAAACCGAGCTTCTCCCGGAGCGCTGAATGAAAGATCGGCGGAGCC
>WNFV01011384.1_pt1 | contig 10763 bp, 5 predicted proteins | sample 5400101 | NCBI WGS metagenome assembly WNFV01 (sample SAMN13153361, study PRJNA577476) | soil metagenome | isolation source: 115 cm soil or saprolite under grassland replicate 1 | place: USA:California | collected 2016-06-15
ACCGCGTCGGCTCGCTTGCGGGAGATCGCAAGCGGCACGAAGAGCAGCGTCAGGTAGTGGGACCAAAGCAGCGGAGAGCTCAGGAGTCCGAAGGCAAGCGCCGCGGTAAACCAGCCGAGGTCGCTGCCGCGTGAGAGCCGAAGGACGACTAGTGCGATACCAACGGCTACCGCAACCATGAGCAAGCGTGCGACCTGCTCGGCCGCTCCCGCGCGCATCGCCAGAGCAACGACCGAGTGGGATCTGACCTGGAAGGCATGTGCGTCGGCGGCGAGCAGCCGCGGGTAAGCCGCCAGGCCCTTGAAGCCGAAGAGGGCCCAAGTCGATGCAACGAGCAGAACCGACGAGCCGGCTGCCACGGCGGCGCTGCGGAAACGGCGCGTCGCGAGCAGCCAGATCAGCAGCGGCCACGCCAAGAGCTTCGCGGCGATCAGCACGCCGACGGCGAGCGCGCCTCGCCAGGAGTCCCGGAAGCGCCAGGCGAGCGCTGCCGCGAGCGCGAGCAAGCCGTCCGGCTGACCGAGTACGAGGCTCGCGACGAACGGAAACGAGCACAGCGCGATCAGGTAGGCCCGCCGGTCCCGAAGGCCGAGCAGCGCCAGAGCGCCCACGAACGCCGCAATGCAGGCGACGTTCCACAGCACGATCGCCACAGTGAAGGGCAAGACCGAGAAAGGCACCGCGAGCACAGCCAGGAGTGGCGGCAGGACGTACTCGTTCCCGGGCACGAGCAGTGCGTCTGCGTGAGGCGGCGGGTAGGGCGATCGGCCTGCCAGGAGATCCCGTCCCGCTGTCCAGATCCCGCCGTGGAAGTCGAACCCGTACTGATTGCCCTTCGCATTCGCGTAGAGGATCAAGCCTGCGAAGGCGAGCACGAGAAGCGTGAACGGGGTCACCGCGCGGCGCTCGAGGCTGCGGAGATCGAACGCATGCGCGGGCACCCGATCGACCGCGCGCTCCACCATTTTAGAGGTCGAACTGCATCGAGGCGCCCATTACGCTTCGGCGGGCACCGGCGCGGGCGTTCGCCGCAGCGACGGCAGCGGCCAGCGCGAGCGCATGCTCAGCGCGAGTACGAGAGACCAGACGCAGAAGCCGATTGCGACCTGCCAGAGGTGCCCGTGGCTCTGGCCGGGCGTGACCCACATGGCGAGGGGAATGAACCAGAGGGGCGTGAGCCTGCTCCTCGTGATCGCGATCGGGACGAGAAGCAGCGCCAGGTAATGCATCCAGACGATCGGCGTGAACATGAAGGCGGCCGCGATCGCAGCGATGAACGCGTGCCGGTCTGCGTCGGCGCCGCCTGCGCGCCCGAGCAGGACGACTGCGATGAGGACGGCGGCGCCGCATGCGAGAGAAGCCAGGCGCGCCTCGCCGCGTGTCAGGCCGACCGCCAGTCCGAGTGCGGTGCTCGAGTAACTCTTCCACTGGAGCAGTCGCGCCAGCGTGTCGAGAAGCCGGGGGTAGGTCGTGAAGCCCGCGAAGCCGATCAGCGTCCACGAGCAGAGCACGGCGGCGACGGCGACCGCGAGCGCCTGCGCGGCGGCCAGTCCGCGTCTCGTGGCCGCAAGCCAGATGAGCAGCGGCCAAAGGAATACCTTCGCGGCGACCAGCGCGGCGACGGCGAGAAGCACGATCCAACGGCGGTCGCGATACCGCCAGGCGACAGCGAGCCCGAGCGCGAGCGGGATGGTCACCGTGCCCAACGCGATTGCCTCGATCACCGGAAGCCACGCCAGCGCGAGTCCGTAGCAGCGCCAATCCGAAACGCCAAGGATGCGCAATGTGAGAGCCGTCAACCCGGCGAGCAGGACAGCGAAAAGGGTCGCGGCGACTTGAAAGGGCAAGAATGCGAACGGGGCCGCGATCAGCGCCGCGAACGGCGGGTAGACGAACTGCTGCTCGTCGCGCAGTGCCGAGGCGTGAGGGGGCGGATACGGCGAGGTGCCGCTCAGCACGTCGCGTGCAGCCTCCCAGAGCGGCTTGAAGTCGAAGCCGAAGCGGTAGCCGTACCCAAGCGAGATCCACATGGCCATCAGGGCGATGAAGAACAGCGGCGGCAGCAGCCCAAACAAGACCTTGTCGGCGGCGAGCTTCAGGCCAGAGCCGGTCGGGCGCGCCAGCAACTCCGGCCTCTGCACGAGATCGACGCTGCTCATGTCTGGGAGCAGCCGTTCAGGGCGTCCGGAACGCTCACGGCTCTGATTTTCGTTCCTGTCGCGACGGTTCGACACCCGCGAACGGGTGGCTGGAGCCAGCCGTTCGGCGCGCCGGATGTCTGTCCGATTCGCGCGTGTGAGCGCGGATTTCGCTGAATCCAGCCGTTGGGTGTGGGCCGTCCTAGGCTTTCGGGCGTGGGAGCCGAAGGGGGTTTCCTATTTGATTCGTCTTGTGGATGGCTCCGTCGGCGGCACCGCCCGCATGCGCGCGCCCCGGGCTCGCGACGGGGCCGGAGAGGCGATTCCGCGCATGCGAGACCGCATCGCCGACCTTCTCGCGAGGGAGCCGTTCGTCCTGCTCGTGCTCGCGCTCGACGCGCTGGTCGTCACATTCCGGCTGCCGGATTTCGTCGCCTCGGATACGTGGCTCGCGCTGGTCAGCGGCCGCGACGTCTCGCGCGGCTGGATTCCTCGGCACGAGACGCTCACCGTGTGGTCGCACGGCAGGACATGGGTGGATCAGCAGTGGCTGGGGCAGCTCTCCATGTACGGGGTTCACGCCGCCGGTGGCCTTCGGCTGCTCCTGCTCGTGCACGGGGCGATGCTCGCAGGCGCGTTCGCGCTCGCGCTCGCGTTTGCTCGACGGAGCGGTGGATCTTCGCGCAGCGTCGCCCTCGTCGGCATCGTCGCGTTCTTCGTCGCGCTTCCGAACTCGGCGGTGCGGACGCAGGTATTTGCCTATCCCCTGTTCGTCCTGGTGTTTTGGTTGCTGGCATCACAGTCGCGCACCCCGAGCCGCCGCGTGCTGCTCGTCGTGCCGCTGCTTGTGCTCTGGGCGAATATCCACGGCTCCGCGGTCCTCGGCGCCGGCCTGGTCATCCTGTGGGCCTTCGCGGAGATCGTCCGCGCGGGTCGCCGCGCAGTCTTCTGGCGTTTTCGGTTGCGCGCGGCGGCGCTCGCGGCGGCTGCGCCGTTGTGCCTGCTTGTTTCGCCGTACGGCCTCGCCCTCCCCGGGTACTACCACGACGTCCTCGGCTCCGGCGCCTTCCGGGACATCGTCTCGGAGTGGCACGCGACGACGTTTCCCGAGCAGTGGCCCTTCTTCGTCTTGGCGCTGGGCGCGCTCTGGCTCGTGGCGCGCAAGCCTCGGCGGCTGAGCCTCTTCGAGCATCTGGCCCTGGTCGCCACGCTGGTGGCCAGCTTCGATGCGATTCGCAACATCGCCTGGTTCGCGCTGGTCGCGCTCATGGTTGCCCCGCGCGCGCTCGACGAGCTCTGGCCGACGGGTGAGGCGCCGCTGCGCCGCCGTGTGAATCTGTCGCTCTCGCTCGGAGCGCTCGCCGTCTGCGTCGGCGCGTTCGGCGTCGCGACGGCACGGCCGGCCGGGTGGGTCGGACGGAATTATCCGGCGCAAGCTGCGGTCGACGCGGTGGCTGTCGCTGCGAAGCACGATCCGGCGCTCCTCGTCTTCTCGAACGAGCGGTACGCCGACTGGCTGCTGTGGAAGCTGCCGAGCTTGCGCGGCCGCGTCGCATTCGATGCACGGTTCGAGTTGCTCACGAGCGACCAGCTTCAAGCCATCTCGCGCTTCCGAAACCAGAGCTCCGCTCACTGGATCGCTTCGGCGGACGGGTACAGGCTGCTCGTGCTCGACCCGCGGGACGAGGAGCCTGCCGTGTCAGCCGTGCTCAGAGAGTCGGGGACGAAGCAGCTGTATCGCGATCGTCGTATCGCGGTCCTGCTCCGGAGCTCGGACCGATGAACGCGGGTGCAGGCGCGGTAGGACATCCCGTCGATCGCTCATGGCAGCGCGTCCGCCGCGCTTTGCCCGCGATCGTCTTCTTGGAGATCCCGGCCGTCGTCGTCGGCACGGTCATCTACTTCTCACTTCGCTCGGGGATGGCCGACTTTCGCGTCTTCTGGCAGGCGGGACGCGACGTGCTCGAGGGACGGTCGCCGTATCCGGGACTACACGATGCGGGAATCGCAGTCGGCCAGGTCTTCGTTTATCCGCCCGTCACCGCGCTTGCGACCGCGCCGCTCTCGCTTCTCCCGTTCACCGTCGCCGCCGCCGCGTACGCAGTCCTCGTCGTAGGCGCCGTGTTGCTGACGCTCTGGCTCCTCGGCGTGCGCGACCAGCGCTGTTATGCGCTCGCGCTGCTGTCCGCATCGGTGCTCAGCGTCATCGGCAGTGGCGCGCTGAGCGCCTTTCTGGCGCTCGGGGTCGCCGTCGCGTGGCGCTTCCGAGACCGGCTTCGCGTGCTTGTCCCGGTCGTCGCGCTCGTTGTTGTCGCGAAGCTCCTGCTCTGGCCGCTGCTCGTCTGGCTGCTGGCGACGCGTCGTTTTGCCGCAGCCGCCGGCGCCGCTCTCGCGGCCGTCGCCCTCACGGCAGTCGCGTGGGCCACGATCGGCTTTGCGGGTGCCTCGGACTACCTTCGCCTGGCGAGCCGGATCATCCGCCTGGAACAGACGGACGGCTATTCGCTCGTCGCGCTCGGCCACGGGCTCGGGCTGGGGGTCGGCGGCGGCCGCGCAGCGGCCGCTCTGATCGGCGGCAGCTTGCTGATCGCGATGGTGCTCGTCGCGCCGCGGCCGGACGGAGATCGACGTTCGCTCATCCTTGCGATCGCCGCCTCGCTCGCGCTTTCCCCGGTGGTCTGGCTGCATTACTTTGTGCTTCTGCTCGTACCTCTCGCGCTGGCGCGCCCACGCTTCACTCCGCTCTGGTTCCTACCGATGGCGTTCTGGCTCTGCCCGATGCATAGCGATGGAGTGCTGTGGCGCATCGTCCTCGGCGTTGGACTCACAACTCTCGTGGTTGGCCAGAGCCTGCGGGAGCGGCTGAGCGTCGCACCCGTCGAGCCGGCGCCGGAATGGTCGTAGCGCCCGCCAAGCTCCGGGCGGGAGTCGACGGCGATACGACGAACGCGGCGCAGTTGGTCCGCCACCTTTCGATTCGCGGCGTCGTCCTCTGGCTGATCGGAATCGCCGCCCTCTCGACGGCACTTCGGATCGCTCTGGTCGCCGAGGTACACGGGCCGTTCGTCTTCCCGGATGAGCTCGGGTATGAGAGGTTGGCGCATAGCCTCGGTCAGAGCGGCCAGGTCGCTCTCTTCAACCGCGAGGGCCTGTCCTACTCGCCGCTGTACTCGGCCGTTCTCGCGCCGATCTTCGCGCTCGGCGCTTCGGCACCGGTCGCATACGACTGGATCAAGGTGATCAATGCGATCCTGATGTCGCTCTCCATCTTTCCGCTCTACAAGATCGCGCGCTTCGTACTTCCCCGCGGTCCGTCACTCGTCGCCGCCGGGCTGTCGGCTGTCGCACCGCTCATGTACTACACGGCTCTGGCGATGAGCGAAAATCTTGCGTACCCAAGTTTCCTCGTCAGCGTCTGGGCGATGCTTGTCTGCGTCCGCTCCCCTTCTCGTCGGACCGATGCGCTCTTGCTCTTTTCGATCGTTCTCGCGAGCACGGCCCGGATTCAAAGCATCGCGCTGTTCCCCGCGGCTCTCACTGCTGTCGCGCTCGCTGCTGTGTTTGGGCCGGCGCGGGCCGGTCACGGTCTGGCGCGTTCACTCACGCGCGCGTGCAGGCAGCACTGGTTGCTCCTGGGTAGCGCGGCTTTGTTGCTCATGGCGGCTGGAATCCGCGCCCTCGCCGGCCAAGGGGTGCTCTCGATTGCCGGCAGGTATTCGAATGTCGGGGAGTCCGGCCTCCCGAATCCGTGGCGCGTTCTCGTTGTCGCGGTCCAGAATCTCGCGGGCATGGACATCGCTCTGGGGGTGATCCCGTTCGTCGGAGCACTCGCCGCCGCCTATGCATTCTTCCGGTCCGGCTCTCGGCGCGAGTATTTCGTTTTTGCCGCGGTTGCCTGCAGCGTCATCGCGTGGATGTTGCTGGAAGTCGGCGTAAACGGAGCTCTATTTCCCAACGGCCCGCGGATGCACGAGCGATACCTGTTCTATGTCGCCCCACTGTTCCTCGTCGCGCTGGTTGCCGCCTTTCGCCTTCCGGCGGCCAAGGCGTCATTTCGCGCCTACCTTGGAGCCGCAACGCTCTCGCTGCTGTTGCCCGTGGTGATCCCGTTCGGCACCGTTATCGACAATGCGATCGTCACCGAGTCGTTTGGGCTTCAGCTGTTCGGTCGAGAGGTCGGAGCGACGATCGTTCCGATTTCGCACGCGACGATCGCGGCGGTGTGCGTGGCCGGCACCCTCGGGTTGACCTACGTGCTCATCCGAAACCGGACGCGCGCCGTCATCGTTTTCGTGCTGCTGGTATTCGTCGTGATGTCCGGCCTGGTCCGGTCGCGCATCATCAGGGCCGCTACAGGTGCGACAGCGTCCGTCCTTCCGGAGCACCATGACTGGGTCGATCGGACGAAACCACGAGGCGACGTCGTTCTCGTCGTCGGTCCGGGCGCGTCACAGTTAGCGGCCGGAGAAACCGCGTTCAACAACCTCTCCATCACGCGCATCTACTACACGTGCGACTTCGTGTTCGGCAACGAGTTCGGCGAGCAACGGATCTTCGTGGACCGCGCCGGTCGCCTCCGTGATGCGCGGGGATACGTAACCGCAGCGTATGCGGTCGTTCCGGCCGGCTCCGGCATCCGCGGACGTGTCATCGCATCGAACACAAGGGGGCGCCAGATTCTCGTCGCGCCGGAGGCCGAACGGTTGGCTGTGTCGCGCGCGCAACGCGACCGCCTCAGCTGCGAAACGTAGCTGCGCTACTTGAGCAGCGCCGGACCGGGAGCGCCGAGCAGAATTGCCACCAGGAGGTAGCAGGGAAGGGACCAGAGGACGAGGGACCACCCGAGGACTCGCGACTCACGTCCGAGCACCTCCCGGAACCGAGGGATCGCGATGACGAGCGGAAGCACGGCTCCGATTGCCGCGCGTCCGGCGCCTCCGTAATCCTCGTCCATCCACGTCGGAATGAGGATCACGAAGACGGCCGTGCTCAACAAGAAGAGCCACAGCTCGGGGCTGCGCTTCCTGAGGAGTACAGCGAGCGCGATCAGCGCGGAGACGACAGCGGGCACGACGACCGTGAGGAGGACGAGCAGCTCTTCTTTGTTCCAGGGCCACCGACCGACGATCGCGTGGAGCGGAACGAGATCGCGCGTGACACCTTCTGATGTGTCGGCAGAGATTCCGTTGGAGGCTCCGGAGATCCAGAATGACGAGACGAAGTACCTCCAGGCGAACATGGGAGCGAATGCGACGGCGCCGAAAGCCGCGGCGCGCAGCGCGTTGCCTCGGATGCGCGCGGTCCAGTCCGAGACAGAACCGCCTGCGAACAAGAGCGACAGGAGCATGATCGCGGGGAAGAGCGCCGCGGTCTCCCGGGTGAGCAGCGCGTAGGCGAAGAGCCCGGCAGACGCGAGCAGCCTGCGCCACGAGCGTGCGTCGAAGACGACCATCGCCCATGCCGCGAGCGCAAAGGCGAGGGGTTCGCCCAGGTCGCGGAAGACCGAGAAGACGATCCCCGGAAAGAACCCGTACAAGAGCGCCAGCCACGGTGAAGCTCTGCGTCGCCTGAGCAAGATCGCGGCGGCCAGCGTTCCCGCGACCACTGCGGCGAGGTTGATGAGAACCATCACGTACGGGATCGCTGCGCTGTTGCCGACGCTCATCCCGCGCGCGAGAATCGGATAGCCGATCCGGGAGTAACGGTAGGCCGGCGAGTCCATGTAGTCCTGCGCGTGCTGGGGGTCGAGCGCGAGGAACAGGTAGAACTGGCCGTCGAAGCCCAACCGGCTCTGGTAGCCCAGCGACGGCGTGATCACGCTGCTCGTCGTGCTCTGGAACAGGAACTTGTGGCCGATGTGGGCGAACTCGTTCGCGCCGCCTGCCAGCCGGGGAACGATGAACAGCGCGTAGACAACGGCCACGACGGCCGCGACCATCCACGGCGCGGTCGTTCGCCTACCGCGCGCTCGAGCGACCGCGCGCGGAACCGCCAGAGCATGCTCGTGCACGACCCTGGTCCTAGCCGCTCGAGTGCCATCCGGCAACCGTTGGAGGTCGGGGCCACGCTCGACGTTCGAACGGATCTGCGGGAAGCGCCTCAAGGTTCCTTGACGTAGAGAAGCGCATTCGCGTCCGAGCCGACCCGGCGCAGCCCGGGCGAACGGGCCACGAGTTGGGCTGCGTCGCCGTCGCGGCTGACCAGCACCACGCGCGGCGCATGGGTCAGCGCGCGCAAGCCGTCCGCGCGACCGTCGATCCAGTCGAGGTAGAGGCGCTGATCGCGCAGGGAGAAGGCGTCCAGCGGGTTGCTCATCCACACGCGCCCGCCCGCTAGCGCAACCTGCTCGGAGATCACGCCGTCGGCAAGGATCGGCGTGCCGGCTGCGCGTCGCAAGGCATCGTGGAGCAGGCGGTCACCCGCTCCCGTCGAGATGGGGCCGCGGGCCACTCCGTAGACCACAAGTAGGGAGGCGACTGCCAACGCGGGCCACGTGCGACGACCCGAGCGGACGGGCAGCGATCGCGCGGCGAGTGGTCCGGCGAAGAAGAGGAGCCAGACCCCGGAGCGGGCCGTTCGCACCGTCAAGATCGCCAGCGCGACGAGCACCACGATCTCCCAAGTCGCCGGCCGGGCCCGCAGCGCCAGTGCGACGAGTGCGATCCCCGTTGCCAGGAGCAGCAAGTCAAAGCCCGAGCCGAGCGAAAGCGGGGCCCACAGCCCTTCTCCCCGACGCGCCGCCTCGTTGCGGAGAACGCCGAAGTAGTAGTCCGGCGTACGCTCGAGCGCGGGTGTCGCGCAGACCGCAAGCAGCGACACGACCAACACGGCCGCCGCTTCGAGCGGCCGCGCGCGTGCGCGCGAGAGCACAAGGTAGGCCGCGGCAACCGCGAGCCCTACGAGGACAGCTCCATGCAGGTTCGACCAGAGAGCGAGCACGAGCGGGACAAGCCAGACACGCCGCGACGGCACCCGCGTTTCTGTGCGAAGCAATGCGACGACCGCAGGAAAGAGCAGGAGCGAGAACAGCTGCGAGCGGATGACGAGAAAGGCGGGCAGTGCTCCGACGACGATCAGGACGATGACGAGTCCGGCAGTTGGGTCGCCCGTACCGCTGCGGCGCATGTCGGCGGCGACGAAAGCAAGGCCCCCCGCGACGGCCACCAGTTGGGCGAGCAGCAAGCCACGGTCGCCGAATGCTGAGGTCAACCAGTGCAGGATCAGTTCCGCGAGCACCGGGACGTTCGGCCAGTCCGCCGACGGCGCGCTCGCGAAGGGAACCCCGTGCGGAATCGATCCGCGCGACACGATCACATCTCCAAGTGCCGGCAGCCAGCGCGCGTCCGCGCCGACCGTCCCGATCACCGCTGCGAGTGCGCAGCCGAGGCCGAGGGCGAGCTCGGGCGGGCCCACGCGTGTCTGCCCAACTGGGAATTCGCTCACACTGTGTCGGTGCAGCGGCTTTTCAGGCGTACGGGGTTTGGCCGGCTGAGGCGAGCCTTCGACATCGTGGTGTTCGGCGTGTTGCCCCTCGGCTTCACGTCCTCGGTTCTCGCTATCTCGGCACACGGCTCGCCGGCCTACGGCATCGAGTTCAAGGGCAACTTCTGGGAGCCCGCGAAGCGGATTCTTGCAGGGGAATCTCCGTACCAACCCGACCGACTCACCCAGGTGCTGCACGGCCAAGGGCCCGACTTCGCCAGGACCTACATTGCACAGGCGGCCTACCCGGCGCCGGCGCACGTTGTCGCGGTCCCGTTCGGGTTGCTACCGCTTGGAATCGCGCTGCCGCTCTTCTTGGTGCTCTCCGCGCTCAGCCTTGTGGTTGCACTTCGGCTCCTCGGCGTCAGTGACTGGCGCTGCTACGGGCTCGTCTTCCTTGGAATTCCGACGGTGCATGCATTGAATCTCGGCGGCTTGACGCCAATCCTCGTGCTCGGGGTGGCGTTGCTGTGGCGGTTCCGAGACTCCCCCTGGGCGGCGGCTGCTGCCACTGCGGCGATGATCTCGGCGAAGCTCTACCTCTGGCCGCTTCTCCTGTGGCTTGTGTTCACGCGCCGCTTTCGGTCGGCTGCGCTCGCATGCGGCTTGACCCTCGCCCTCGTCGTCGGGGGCTGGGCGGTGATCGGATTCGCCGGCTTCAAGGAATACCCCCACCTGCTCGGCACGCTGATCCGGATTCACCAGGGCGCGACATATTCGGTGCCGACAGTCGGCATGACGCTCGGTCTTTCGCTGCACGACGCGCGTGTGATGGCCATAGCCGTGGGAATCGTGCTGCTTGCCCTCGCCTTGGCGTTCGCTCAGCGCAAGAACGAGAGAGGAGCGTTCGCTTTTGCGCTGACCGCGTCCCTCATACTCACGCCGATCGTCTGGCAGCAGTACTTCCTCGTTCTTCTCGTGCCGATCGCGCTCGTTTCGCCACGCCTGGCGTTCCCGTGGGCGCTGTGCCTGACGTTCTGGCTCGCGACCGCGGAAGGACACAGCTCGCGAGATCTGATCGTGGCATGGGCGACGACTGCAGCTGTCGTCGGCCTCGCCGCCGCACGGTCACCCAACGGCGTGCGCGAGACGCGGCTCGTCAACCGGTTGCGGTCATCCGAAAGCCTCGGTCCGGCGTCAGTG
>WNFV01009479.1_pt1 | contig 10762 bp, 10 predicted proteins | sample 5400101 | NCBI WGS metagenome assembly WNFV01 (sample SAMN13153361, study PRJNA577476) | soil metagenome | isolation source: 115 cm soil or saprolite under grassland replicate 1 | place: USA:California | collected 2016-06-15
GCCCGAGGACGCTGCCTAGAGGACGAGCTTCGCATTGACCGGGCGATCATCGATCTCACCGCAGTACCAACCAAGGATCTGACTCTGCAGGTCACGGCAGGACGTCCGCGAACGCGTGCGCGATCACGGCGTAGCGGGCCATGTTGGCGTGAATATCGGGGTTGCGGGTGCACATCCGCGTCCACTGGCAGGTCCGCAGCACGTTGAGCGGGATCGCCGACTGTGGATGCCAAGAACCGGTCACAGAGCGAAGGCATGACGGAAAACCGCTTATCTGCCCCAGACGGTGACGTCGACGGTGACGTCAAAGTCTCCCTGATTCTGTACCCAAAAGGAGAGTTCCGTCCCCGGGATGTCGACGACCCTGGCGACCACCCCTGCCTGCTGCTGGCACAGGTCAATGTCAAGGAGGCGACGGGACGGTCCTGCAGCGTCGTCCAAATCCACGCGGAGAAACACCTCGTTGCAGTAATTGTCCTGTCGGTTGTCGGCGGCGATGCGCACCTGTGACAACGAGGCCGTATCAACCGTCCCGATTACGAAGGTCCTGGACGTAGGCACCTGCAAGCCGCCCGGAGGCGTCGCCAAGAGCTTGCTCGTCGTCACGTCGACGTTGACTGTCCCCGAAACCGCCAGCGCGCGATTCGTGACGTTGACGTTCGCCGTCCCCTGCTCGTGCACCTTCACGTTCCCCTGCGCGTCCAGTGGGCCGACGATGTCTGCGCTGACAAGTTGGGCGGCGTACGCGATGTCCTCCCGGAAGATGGTCGTTCCCATGAAGACGCCCAGGCCGATCAGCATGAGCGCCGCGATGAGTGCTCGACGTGGCATTCCTTCCTCCCTTCTCGTGCGGGCTGGTCACTGCTGCTCCTGCTGCGGCGGCCGAGGTACCGCGACGGCGCCGACGATTCGGTCGAAGGAGAGCCCCGCTCTCCAGTTCGCCTCAGCGACGGCCGCCTCCGAGGGCCCCTCGAAGAGGCAGAAGCAGGCCTCGTCCTCGAGGACGATCGTCGAGCCCAAGTAGCGCACCGGCGTCCCCTCGCGGCGCAGCTCCGCGGTCACCGGCTTCAGCCGTTCCAGCGACCGGAGCAGCTCCCCGCGCTTGAGCCCCGGCAGGTAGCGCTCGACGATGTAGGCCATGCAGGCGACGCTAGTACCGGCGCGCCGGAAGCGAAATCCTGGAAAGCCCTACACTTTGGCCGCGTCATTCGCCGCGGCCGCGAGTCGGTGGGCAAGCGCAGCCCGCGACTTGACGCCGAGCTTGCGATAGACGTGGGTGAGGTGCGCCTCAACGGTGTGCACGCTCATGAACAAAGCTGCGGCGATCTCCTTGTTCGACAGGCCTTGTCCGGCCAGTGAGGCGACGCGCTGCTCCGTCTCGGTCAACTGCTCAGAGCCCGCGGGACGACCGCTGATCCGTTTCAGCTCGGAGCGGGCCTGCTTCACCCAAAGGCGCGCCTCGAGCTCTTCGAAGATCGCGAGCGACCGCTCGAGCGCTTCGCGGCCGGCGCGCCGCTGCCGCGCTTGACGCAACACCTGGCCGAGCGCGAGCAGCGTGCGAGCACGCTCGAACGGGTAGGGCAGCGCGGCAAGCTCGCCGAGAGCGCGGTCGAACGCTTCGAAGGCGGCCGGAAGGTCGCCCTCGGCCGCGGCGAGCAGACCGCGACAGCGGGCTGCGCAAGCGAGCGACCTTCGGCTTGCGCGCTGCGCCCGCTCCTCGTACTGCTCAACGCAAGTCCGCGCGCCCGCCAGCTCGCCGTAACGGATCAGCGTCTCGATCGCGTCCGGCCAGAGCGGACTCGACGGGTCGTTCCAGCCGAGCGTGACGAGCCGCCCCGGCAGCAAGCGCAGATAGCCGGCAGCCACCTCAACGTTGCCGAGTGCGAGCTCGAGGTGACCGAGGACGCCGACGCTCTCAATGGCGGTGATCTCGTCCGACGCCGCTCGAGCCTTCTCGAGTGCCTCCTCTGCCTTCGCTCGCGCGTCGTCGACGCACCCGAGGTGCGCCTCCACCAGCGCCACAGGCTGCAGCGCCCTGATCCGTCCGAGATCTCCATGGACCTGCTCGGCGAGGTCGAGCGCCTCCGCTCCATGCTCGAGGGCCCGCCGCCAGCGGCCGCTGAGCCATTCGAGCACGGTCAGATGCAGGAGCGCCGAACCCCGGATCCAGTCGCTCTTCAGTTCCGCCTCCTTCCTCTCCAGGATGGCGCGTGCGTGCTCGAGGTTGTCGCGGAGCATCAGACGATGAGCGAGGATCGCGGTGGGGCTGTTCCAGTACATGAAGTGGCTTGCCGCGGTGAGCGGCGCTTCGACCGTCAGGCCGCGCTCGAGCAAGCCCGGCGTGACCGCGAGCGTGCACGTCTCCACGTACGCGAGGCGCGCAATCGCCGTCGCAAGCACGAATGCGGGTGCGCGAAGGTCGTGACGACGCCACGTCTCAGGTAGCGGGGGCTGCTCGATCCGCTCGGCCTTCTCGAGGCCGGCACGCGCGTCGACCAACGCGCCGGAGGGATCGTGGGAGAGACGGTCGCCAGCGCGCGAGGCCAGGATCAGGGCTGCGCGGCAGTCGTCGCCCGCAGCCTCCCGCAGAGCTTCCTCGAAGCAGGCGACCCTCGCTCGGAGGTCAGCCGGGTGCCGGACCCAGGCAAGCTGGAAGAGCACATCGGACCGCTCTCCACCCGGCCGAGCCTCGGCCAACAGCTGCTCCATGATGGTGGCGCCGTGCTCGGAATCGCCGGCATGCAGGTACTCCCAGGCGGCTTGCAGGCGCCGGCGTCGCCATTCCTCGGCCTGATCTGAGGGTGTGAGCTCAGCGGCCAACTCGAGCAGTTCCGCGGCCGCGCTCGCGCCGCGCGCCTCGGCGGCGATGGCGACCGCATCGAGATCGGCCGCCAGCGCGGCGTCCTCCCCGGTTGCGGCCAACGCAAGATGCCGCACCCGCTCCTCGTCTCCCTTGACGACGGCGGCGAGCGCTTTGTGAGTCTCCCGGCGTTGCCAGAGCGGCAGATGCTCGTAGCAGGCGGACGCCAGCAACGGATGCGCGAACCGGATCCGCGAGCCGTCGAGCCCGATTACGCCCTCCCGGGCCGCCACTGCGAGCGCATCGTGGACACGACGCGGTTCCGTGTGTGCCGCGGCGACAGTCTCGACCGTCGGGCGGTCGAGCGCGGCGACGGCAAGCAACACCGCGCGTGTCTCCTCCGGAAGGCGTTCGAGACGCTGCTCGAGCAGCGCGCCGAGGCTGGCCGGGACCGGCAGCGGCTTCCGCGGCTCCAGTCTGGCACCGATGCGTACGCGCTCACGCCCAAGCTCGAGGGCGAAGAAGGGATTACCGGCGGTCGCTTCGCCTAGACGCACGAGCTCCGGCCTGGTGAGCTCGAGCCCGAGCCGCTCTCGCAGCAACCGATGGAGTGCGCCCAGGCTCAAGGGGCGAAGCGACAGCCGGCTCAGCCACTCTTCCGGGAACGGGCGCTCGAGCTCGAAGGGAATTCGAACGTCGCGGGCTTCGCGCACCGTCGCCAGGAACCCCACGCGCTCCTCGCTCAGACGACGCAGTGCCATCAGCAAGACCCTCGACGTGGAAGAGTCGAGCCAATGCAGGTCATCGACCGCAATAACAAGGGGAGCTCGATCGGCGAGCGCCCGCACGACGTCCAGGAGGCCGAGCCCGATCGCGCGAGGATTCACGGGCTGGTCGCCAGGCTCGGACAGAAGAAGCGCGACCTCGAGCGCATGGCGTCTCGGCACCGGAAGCGAAGGCGCCACTTCCTCGAACGCGGAGCCGACAAGATCGGAGAGGCCTCCGAAGGAGAGTGAAGCCTCTGTCTCCAGACACCGACACGAGAGCACCCGCGAATTGCGCCGGCACTGCTCCACGGCGGCCTCCCACAAGATGGTCTTGCCGATTCCTGGCTCGCCCGAGAGCACGAGCCCCGTAGGGCCAGCTTCAACCCGCTCGAGGAACGCCTCGATCGAGCGGAGTTCCTCGTCGCGACCGACCAGGGTGATGCTCATTGCGGTTCACGACATTGTGACTGGCTCAGCGCGACCAGAGCCGTCTCGAGCGGATGACGAATCGGCGACCTCGTGGGTGCGATCCAAGCCTCGGCGATGGTCCGCTGGGGCAGCAAACGGGCAGCAAACGGCTGAAATCGGCTTCGCTCAACCATGCGGCATCGAATCCCCGGAAGCCCGAAAAGCCGCATGAATAGAGCGATTCCGCGTCCATCGTCGCCCATCGTCGTTTCCGTGAAACAAGCCTGTCACGCCGGAGGTCGCGGGTTCGAGTCCCGTCGCTCCCGTAAAGTACCTGCAAATCGCTATCTTTTGTTGCCAGGCTGGGCGCAATCGACTGCCTGCCTCTTTCATCCCGCGCACATCCCGCACGAGAATCGGCCTCCAATCCCCGCAGGAAGCCGGTCATAGCCGGTAATCCCCGCAACGCGGAGGGACGGCCCACCTGACCGGAGGTCTCTCCGTGGACCAGATGCAGAAGTGGTGTGTTTGCAGGCGCTTTCGCCAACGCAGGCAACAGCCTGGTGGTCATCCTGCGGGAATCCCGCCTCGTCGTTCGCCGCTCGTTTCTTCACGCCAGACCTCGGCCCGCTGCCCAGCATGCAGCCCGGCGGTCAGCGCCCACGCAGCGCGCGGAAGAACGTTGTCACGTCCGCAGCGAGCAGCTCGGGAGCCTCCAGTGCCGCGAAGTGTCCGCCGCGTGGCATCTCGGTCCAGCGCTGGATGTTGAAGACCTGCTCGGCGAACGAGCGCGGCGGATGCCGGATCTCGTGCGGGAAGGACGCGTAGGCGGTGGGTGTGCGGGAAGGCGTGAGCGGAACGGGCTACGGCTCGTGCCGGACCGCGTAGTACGGCCAGAACGACGAGTTGATCGCCCCGGTGACCCTGTAGAGCGTGATGTTCGTGAGGAGCGACTCGATGTCGATCGGAGGCTCGAGGTCGCCGTCGTGGTCGCTCCACGCGTAGAACTTCTCGGCGATCCAGGCCGCGAGTCCCGTCGGCGAATCGGTCAGGGCATACGCCGGCGTCTGCGGTCTCGTGCCTTGGATCAGGCTGTAGCCCGTCTCCTCGGTCTGCCAGTGACGGATCTCCTCCTCGTAGGCACGGTCCTCCTCGGTGAGCTCCGCCGGGAACGGCATGTCCAGGGGCACGGGGAGGAAGTTCAGATGGACGCCGAGCAGCTTGTCCCAATGGGCGTGTGCGAGCCGGCCGACGACGTAGCCGCCCCAGTCGCCGCCTTGAGCAGCGAATCGCGGATAGCCGGTCTTCGTACTCGTCGTGGCGCCGAATCCAGGCGAACGGCAGCGGCAGCTCGTCCTCGTCGCAGCCCTAGGAGCGCGGTCGAGCAACTGGTAGGCGCTGTTGAACGCCTCCAGGCCGCGGGAGTAGCAGGAGTAGGTGTGGTAGACGAGGCCGTCCTCCAGCGCGAACGCGCTCAGACCGGCGTGCTCCACGTCGTGGGGAATCGAAACCTCGAAGTCATAGTTGAAGTCCGTTCGTAGCGACCACAACCAGTTGAAGCTTCAACCCATGCGGCGCTTGTAGGTGTCGAGCCGCTCGAGCGGCGCACGCGAAGCGCAGATCTCGTCACGTCAAAGGATCGCGTATCCGGCCTATTGCTCCTACGCGCCGTGGCATGCGATAATCGTCACGATCCTCTCGGCGTGTTCTCTGCCCAGAGCGCCGGGTGCAGGCGAGGGGGAACAGGGAGGCACACATGAAAGTTGCTCGGGCGGCGATGCCAGCGTCCTTTGGTTTGTTTGTCGTAGCGGTTCTGACGGCCGTGCTCTTTGCGTATCCCGCGACCGCCAATGCCGCGTCAGTGGTGGCGACCATCAATGGCGGGGGCACGGCCATCATGGACCCCATCTCGTTCGCGCAGGGGACCACCGCGTTCGAAATTCACGCCACGCTCTATTCGGACGGAACGGCCCGGGGGCACGTCGATTGTCTTGACCAGTTCGGCAGCACCTTTCCGGGGAACATCTTCGGCGAAGTTACGAGCTGGGAAGGGAGCCTCGACGGAAGCACCTGAACGTCGTCGGTAAGTTCGTCGGCTTTCCAGGTGGCCATCCTCAGGACGTGTCGTTCAGCGTGACGATTCAGCAGTTCGGGGGAGCAGGGGTAGGCCACTGGACCCTGTCCATTGGTGGCTTCACCTTCTGCATCGAGACCTTGCTCAGCGGGCAGATTGTCATGCGGCGCCCCTAGAAACGTCGAGCTGGGTATTGCTCCGCTGCGCTGTCTCGACGCGGAAGGGCGGCGGTTTTTACGGCTGCAAGCTTCATGCAGCCGTCTGCGCCCGCACGGGATCTCGCGGTTGCGGCGCGTCATCGCTCAAAAGAGCGGCTCTTGGACGTTCGGATTGCCGATGATGAGAGGCGGATTGCCGAGCTTGCGGGCGAGAGCAATCAGGTCGCTGTCGAAGGAGTCGAACTGGCCCACGCTCGCGTCCCAGGGCGGTGGCGACGTGCAGCGCATCCTTAGGACGCAGCGCGTCGTTGTCCCAAACCAGTTCGCGCGCTCGCTCAGTATGGAAGCCGGGTTGAGAGAACGTTCAAACACTCAAACCACCTAGGTGACGCATCAAGTTGGGGCAACGTCCCATCCCGCGCTCATCCCGCACGAGGTCGCCGGAGGTCCCCGCCCGCACCCGCTAATCCCCGCAACGCCAGAGTTGGAAAGACCTGCTCACGCCGGGAATCCCCGCCTATCCCCGCTTAGGCCGGAACGGCCAAGACCGGCCTGTCACGCCGGAGGTCGCGGGTTCGAGTCCCGTCGCTCCCGTAAAAATCCCTGCATCGACAGCCGCCCCGGCCGTGCGTGCGCCAGTGATCAGCGACTGGGCGATACAGCCCGGGTTCAACCCCGCCCGGAGCCCCGCGAGTTTCGTTGCTCATTCAATGAAGAAGCGCGCCGCACCGCGCGCCGGCGCCCGTATGCGTTAACCCTGGCCGCGTGCTCGCTCCGGCACCCCGCTGCGCGATGCTGTCCTCACCGTCCGCCAGCCGCGGCGTTCGGTCGAGCTCGTCGCGACGGGAACTGGCAGCCGACCGTCCGCTTCGGAGCGCACCGGCTGCGTTCCTCCTACCAACGACCTCTGATCTCTCTCGCCCCTCGCTGCGCGGGGGCGAGTATTGAAGGTCCTGGCGCGAGGGTGCACCATTAGCTCGTGCGCACCGCAACCGACGCGCTCTCCGACACGGGCAAGCTGCTCGAGCGGTCTCAGAGCCTCTCCGCGCTCGGCGACGCCCTCGCGAGCGTGCGAGACAACTCGCGCGGGCGACTCCTGGCCGTCGGAGGCGAGGCGGGCGTCGGCAAGACAGCGCTTTTTCGCCGGTTTTCCGATCAACACTCTGACTCCACTCGCATTCTCTGGGGCGCCTGCGATCCTCTGATCACGCCGCGTCCACTCGGGCCGTTCCTCGACATCGCCCCGGTTACGGGCGGTGAGTTCGAGGATTTGGTCGAGAGCGGCGCCAAACCACACCAGGTGGCGGCGGCGCTCATGCGCGAGCTCGGGACCCCTGCGCCGACCGTCCTCGTGCTCGAGGACTTGCATTGGGCGGACGAGGCGACGCTCGACGTCGTCAGGCTGCTCGGCCGCCGGATAGGCGAGGTTCCCGCCCTCGTCCTCGCCAGTTACCGAGACGACGAGCTCGAGCGCACCCACCCGCTACGGATCGTGCTCGGTGAGCTGGGGACCAGCGAGACGGTCCGCCGCCTCAAGGTCGACCCGCTTTCGCCCGAGGCCGTTGCCAGTCTCGCCGCGCTGCACGGCGTTGATGCCGATGAACTCTATGGGAGGACGGGCGGAAATCCGTTTTTTGTCACCGAAGTGCTGGCGTCGGGCGGCGCCGAGATCCCGCCCACGATCCGGGACGCAGTGCTTGCGCGCTGCGCACGCCTCAGCGCCACGGCGAGGATGGTGCTCGATGCTGTCGCCGTCGTGCCGTTTCAGCCCGAGCTCTGGCTTCTCGAGGCGCTGGTGGAAGAAGCAGTCGACCACCTCGACGAGTGCCTTGCGTCGGGGATGCTGACGACCGAGCCGGGAGGCGTCGCGTTCCGGCACGAACTCGCCCGCCTCGCGGTCGAGGGGTCGCTCGCGCCGAATCGGAGGGTCGTTCTGCACCGGAGGGCGCTAGGAGCGCTTGCCGAGCCGGCGACCGGCGCGCCCGATCCCGCCCGGCTCGCATACCACGCCGAGGCCGCCGGCGACGCCGACGCCGTTCTCGAGTTCGCACCGGCGGCCGGCGAGCGGGCGGCCCTACAGGGCGCGCACCGCCAAGCGGCTGAGCAGTACGCCCGCGCGCTGCGGTTCGGGGAGTCGCTTCCGCTCGAGCGCCGCGCAGAGCTGCTCGCGCGGCTCTCCGACGAGTGCCATCTAACGGACGCCGGGGAGCAGGCACTCATGGCGGGCGAGCGGGCGCTTGCTTGTTATCGCCGGCTCGGCGATACGAGGACGGTGGGCCGCCACCTCATCCGCTTGTCGGGGCTGCTCCGATCTGTGAAACGGTATGAGGAGGCAGAACGAGCCTCCGCCGAAGCCATTACGTTGCTCGAGCGTCTCCCCCCGGGTCGCGAGCTCGCCGCGGCGTACGCCGATGCCGCCTTCCTACGAATGCACACCGACGACGTCGACGAAGTCAGAAGGTGGGCGACGAGGGCGATCGAGTTGGCCGAGCCGCTCGGGGACACGGAGACTCGCCTCCGTGCGGTGATGAGCATCGGCGAGTGCGAGGTATCGGCCGGCGACGGCGAGGATGGCGTTCGGCAGCTCGAGCGTAGCCTCGAGCTCGCTCTGGAGCCCGGGCTCGAGATACATGCTGCCCGTGCCTACAGCTTCCTTGGTGCCGCCGCCGTTTCGCTCCGGCGCCTACAGCTTGCGGATCGGTATCTCGCCGCAGGACTCGAATATACGAGCGAGCGCGGGCTCGAACGAATGCGAAGCCGGCTGCTCGCGTGGCACGCAAGGCTCCACCTCGAGCGCGGTCGATGGGACGAGGCGGCTGCCACGGCTGAGCTCGTCCTCGGCGTTCCGCGCGCGGACTGGAGGCCGAGGGTTGTTGCGCTCGTCGTACTCGGCCTCGTTCGTGCGCGACGTGGTGATCCGGGGGTGTGGCCACTTCTTGACGAGGCCTCGCAGCTCGTCGCACAGACGATCGAGCTGCAGCCGCGGGCGGCCGTCGGCGCTGCAAGAGCCGAGGCCGAGTGGCTCGGAGGTGATTCAACGAAGATCGACGGAACGCTGAGGGACCTCTTCGCCCGGACTCTCGACGTCGGCGCACCGTGGGCGCTCGGCGAGCTGGCTGCGTGGCGCTGGCGCGCCGGGATCCAGGAGAAGATCCCGGGCGCCGCCGAGCCGTATGCGCTCCAGATCGCCGGCGACTGGGCGCGGGCCGCCGAGCTTTGGAGCGAGATCGGCTGCCCGTACGAGGCCGCCCTCGCCTTGGCCGACGCGGACGATGACAACGCCCTGCTCCGTGCGCTCGATGAGCTGCAGCGGCTGGGTGCCCGCCCTGCGGCGGACATCGTCACCCGCCGGTTGCGCGAGCGTGGGGTCCGCGGCCTGCCGCGCGGGCCGCGCTCGGCGACACGACAGAACCCGGCCAACCTGACGCCGCGCGAGCTCGAGGTGCTCGCGCTCGTCGCGCGGGGGCTCCATAACCGGGAGATCGCCGAACGCCTCTTCGTCTCGCCGAGGACGGTCGACCGCCACGTTTCGGCGCTCCTCCGCAAACTGGGCGTGCGGACGCGCGTCGAGGCCGCTACCGAGGCCCTGCGGCTCGGGATCGCCGGCCAAGATTGGTAGCCGCTCGGGCCCAATCTGGGTAGGTCTTCCGATGCGCGATCGGTGCCGTGCTCCTATCCTCGACGCGACATCGCAGACCCGACAGGAGGTTGCGACGCCGCGATACGTCATCGAGCGCGTGTTTCCGGACGGCTGGGTAATCCCGGTCGGCGCCCAGGGGAGGGAGCGCTGCCTCGCGATCGTCGAGCGAAACGCGGACGAGGGTGTCACCTGGGTCCACTCCTACGTAAGCGAGGACGGAAAGAAGGCCTTCTGCGTGTACGACGCCCCCACCCCCGAAGCGCTCAGAAGGACGGCGATGCGGAGCGACCTCCCCGTCGATCGGATCACCGAGGTCCGCGTGCTCGACCCGTACTTCTACGCGTGAAGGTGAGGAAGTCCAGACAAGGAGCAGCGATGCGCACGGTGTGGCGCACACACGGGCCCAGGGTCTCGTGCTCGCGTCCCGCGCCGAGCCCGAGGACCCCGAGGAAACGACAACGGGAAGGGAGCGGTCATGAAGACAAGGTTCGTGGTCGACGCTAGCAGCCCGACAGAGGCACGAGAAGCACCCGCCTCGAGTTCTCTGCGAGCCCGCTGCGATCACACGTTGAGCAGCTCACTCCAGATTGCGAGGTCAAAGAAGAAAGGAGGACTCATGCTCCACCCAACGGTTGAGACTCGCGACTCGGTTCTTGCCCAGGTTCTCCGGGTGCTGGCGATCGCCGCTGTGGCGCTGGCTGTGGCTGCGTCCGCAGGCACGACCCGTAATGCAGCGGCTGCGCTGCCACCGGGGAACACGGTCGCACAGTGGAACCAGATCGCCGAGGACACGGTGGTGGGCTCGGGCACCTTCCAGTCGGAGGGTTTGATTTACATGGCCTATGCGTCGGCTGCCGTGTACGACGCCGTGGTCGCGATCGAGGGCGGCTTCGAGCCGTACGGACCGGCCCGCTC
>WNFV01009491.1_pt1 | contig 10758 bp, 11 predicted proteins | sample 5400101 | NCBI WGS metagenome assembly WNFV01 (sample SAMN13153361, study PRJNA577476) | soil metagenome | isolation source: 115 cm soil or saprolite under grassland replicate 1 | place: USA:California | collected 2016-06-15
GCGCTCGGGATCTGGGCGGTCTTCGGACACACCGGCATCGACTTCAATATGGGCCAGACGGCGTTCAACGAGAGCGCAACGAGCTGGGGCTCGGCGATCGCGGCTGAGGCGATCGGCACTGCGATCCTCATGTTCGCGATCCTCGGCATCGTCGACCCACGCTCGCCCGGTGACCTCGGCGGCGTCGTGATCGGAGCCGTCGTGATCGCGATCATCATGGTCATGGGCCCGATCACCGGCGCGTCACTGAATCCGGCGCGTGCGTTCGGCCCGGAGCTCGTCTCGGCCATGGGGAACGGCAAGACCTTCTGGAACCAGCTCGTCCCGGTCTACATCCTTCCGGGCCTGGTCGGTGCCGGCATCGCGGCTGTCGCCTACGACTGGCTCGCCAAGCCGCGCCTCGTCGTCATGCCGATCGCCGAAGCGGTCACCCATCCTGACCACGCAACTAGCTGACTGCAGCCAGCTCGATCAAAGCGGAGGGCTCAGGTCTGCAATCGGGATTTGAGCCCTCCGCTGCGCGGCCCTGGGGTGGTCACCCCCTACGGGAGCGGAAGGGCTACTCGGTCGCGGCGACGATCGGAACTGCTGACGGAGAGAGGACGTCCATGACGTGCGGATTCACTACTGCGTGACGTGCCCGAGCCGGAGGCGGATGGCGCTGCAGATCGCCGAGGCGGTCAGGGCTGCCATCGGCATCGAGATCCCCCTGGAGAAGGGGGCGTATGGCGAGTGCACGGTGTTGATCGATGGCCAGCCCTTCGTGCCGTATGAGCGCTCGTTCGGCAACCTGTCGGTTTACGCCAGCTCCCTCGTGGACGAGCTGCGCCGGCGGTCCGCCCCCCACGGGCCACTTCGGCTCATCGCCGACGGGCCGCCGTCGTAGCCGACCACTTCCACCGTTCGTCGAACGAATCCACGCGTACGCGGGCATGACGATTTGTCCGAAGCCGGGCTGCCCGGGGCGTCGTGGCAGCGCTTCGGGGATCTCGCCAACATCGAGACGCGGCCACGGTGAGCGTTGAGTCCGTCGCGGATAGCATCGCGAAGCGGTGACCGGTTAGGCGCCGCCAGCTTCTCCTCCGCCCATCTTCATGGAGTCACAACCCCGCATCGAGCCGCAGGCGGTTTACCAGCATCCGTTGGCGTATCTGCTCGGTCTCGAGGGGATCGCCTTGCTTCGCGCCTTCGCCGGCGCGTATGACCGCGACTTCACCATGGCTCGCCTCGCCGAGATCCGTGCGCTGCTGGATTCGGTCGAGGAGCTGGGCGATGGGGCCGTGGTGGAACCGATTTCGACGACTGAGGGGTATGGCAGCTGGGCCGGGTTCTACGACCAGCCTGGAAACCAGCTCATCGACTTGGAGCAGCCGGTTGTGCGGGAGATCCTCGACGGGCTGCCGCGCGGTGTCGCGCTGGACGCCGCCTGCGGCACCGGCCGCCACAGCGCCTATCTCGCGTCGCTCGGCTACACCGTGATCGGCGTGGACAGCTCAGCCGAAATGCTGGAACGCGCCCGCGAGAAGGTGCCCGACGGCGAGTTCCACGAGGCCGACCTGCACGACCTACCGTTGCCCGACGACCACGTTGACGTCGTGGTCTGTGCGCTCGCTCTGATGCACGTCCCGGACATCGAGCCTGTGCTGGCTGAACTCGTCCGTGTGTTGCGACCCGGCGGCAGCCTGGTGATCTCCGATTGGCGGACCCCGATCGAAGGCACAGCCATACCCGTCGTCAAAGCCCGACCCGATGGGACCCCGGGTTACATACCGACCCGGAGCCGGCGCACGAGCGAATATCTTGCCGCTGCTCTCCGCCTCGGCCTACAGGTGCGGAGATGCGAGGAACCCCTGCGGCCGTTCCCCTTGGTCGACGAGAACGGAAGGTCCGACGGGGCTCCAGTGCCAGATCACGTTCCCGGCGCGCCACCGAACATCTGGGCGTTGCATCGCTGGTGTCCCGCCGCCACCAACGCCGCCTATCGCGGCACCCCCGTTGCCATCATCTGGCACTTCCAACTCGGCGGGTCTGAGGTGGTTCGAGACGAGCGCCACGACCACCCGTAACCCCAGGCGGGTCGGGCGCGGCTGCCAGTAGTTCATTGGCGAAATCGCTCGGGTGGTTCGGCGCCGATCGCCGGAGGGCCGTGCGCCTCCTCGTTCACGCACACGTACGTGTGAAGCCACCAGACTTCACGCTCCTCGTCGATCTCGCCCTCGCCGATCAGGAAGCTGGTATTGAGCCACCGGTAAGACTCTTCTTCGGTTGTCAGCTCAACGCGTGCGAGGATCGCGCGCAGGTGGCCGCGCGCATTCTCCTCGACACTCTGTCCGTGGATCGCGATGAGGATCTCTTCGCCCTCAGGAGTGGTGATGACACCCCGCAGGTTTGGCGTCCACACCCCGTCCTCGCGGCGACGCGGGTAGTTGGCCCAGACCAGGGCTCCCTCGATCGCGCCTGCGGCCTCTCCCTCGCCAAGGCCGAAACCCAATCCCTCTTCGGCCTGGCCCGCGGCTCGACCGTAGGGGCGATGCCAGCTCGCCTGGGCGTAGCGCATCGTGAGCTGGCACAACGGTTCAAGCCGCATCGCTGATCCCTCCCAGAGTGTCTACCGCGTCCTGTCGGCGACACTATCGCGAGGAAGTCATCGGCAACGCCCGATTGCCAACCCCGAGGCCGCGAGCGCCAGCGAGGACGAATTTGCACGAGGATAGGGACATGGCTCTCGAACCCGAGGCTCACGGCTCGGTCGGCGCCGCTACGTCCGAGGCCTTGCCTGGTCGCGATGCCGACCTGACGACCGGCCACGAGCGCCGGCGCTACCTGCTCGCGCGGGCCCGTGCCGAGGGGCGTGTCGGGGTAACCGGCGCCGCGCAGGATCTTCAGGTGTCCGTCGAGACCGTTCGTCGAGATCTCAAGGTGCTCGAAGATCATGGCCTCGTTCGGCGTGAGTACGGCGTGGCCTACCCGGTAGAGAGTGCGGGGTTCGAGAGCGATCTCGCGTCTCGTGAATCCGAGTGGTTGCCCGAGAAGCGGCGCATCGCCGTCGAGGCGGTCCAGCACATGGACGATGCCGAGACGATCTTCATCGACGAGGGCTACCTGCCGCAGTTGCTGGCCCGGCAACTGCCAACGGAAACGGCCTTGACAGTCGTCACGGCGTCACTGCCGGTCGCGTCGATGCTCGCGGTGCGTCCCTCGTGCTCGGTGATCCTCCTCGGCGGCCGGGTCCGAGGACGAACATTGGCGACGGTCGACCACTGGGCGACCTCGATGCTGTCGGAGTTCGTGATCGACCTCGCATTCCTGGGTGCGAACGGCATCTCACGGACTCACGGACTGACCACCCCCGACCCTGCGGTCGCGGCGGTGAAGTCCGCCGTCGTGGGTGCATCTCGCCGCCGCATCTTCATCGGGGCGCACGTGAAGTTCTCCGCGGTGAGCTTTGCCCGCTTTGCCGAGGTGTCGGACTTCGAGGCGCTCGTCACCGACACCGGCCTATCCCTCTCCGAGGCGCACCGCTACATGGACCTCGGTCCGACCGTCATCCGCGTCTGAGGCTGAAGCGAGTCTGCTCCTGCGCCGTGGATCGCCAGGCCGGTGGCGGGGTCGAAGAAGTGCAGCCGCTTCGTGTTGACGACGAGGCGCAAGGGCAAGCCCTCGCGGGCCTTTGTCAGGGGGTGCACTCGGGCGACGAAGATCGAACCTTCCTCTTCGAGCGACTCGATGAACTCGCTCGCGTCCGGGGCAGACGCCGACGCGGTCGCGACCGAGAAGTGGACGAGCACCTCCGACCCGAGCGCTTCTCTGAGACTGGTGACGATGTCGAGGCTGCGCCCGGCCGGAGCCTCGGCGGTGAAGGCGGCGTCCTCGAGATCCTCCGGCCGGACCCCGAGGATGACCTTTCTGCCTTCGTAGGCTGAGACGGCAGGCCGCTCCGCGACGAGCTCTGGGTCGACGACGAGCCGATACGCACCGAAGCTGACAACCAGGCCGTCGTCGGTGCGGTTCAACCGCGCCTCGACCATGTTCATCGCAGGCGATCCGATGAAGCCGGCGACGAATTGGTTGGCCGGCCGCGCGTAGAGGCGTTCCGGGTTGTCGACCTGCTGCAGCTGACCGCTGCGCATGACGGCCACGCGGTCGCCCATCGTCATCGCTTCGGTCTGGTCGTGAGTGACGTAGATCGTCGTCACGCCGAGCTCGCGCTGCAGCTTGTGGATCTCGGCGCGCATCTGGACGCGCAGCTTGGCGTCGAGGTTCGAGAGCGGCTCGTCCATCAGATACGCCTGCGGCTCGCGGACGATCGCGCGCCCCATCGCAACGCGCTGGCGCTGTCCGCCCGAGAGGGCGCGCGGCTTGCGCTTGAGGAACTCCTCCAGCCCGAGCGTGGTCGCCGCAGCGTGGACTCTGCGCCCGATCTCGTCCTTGGTCAGCTTGCGGAGCTTGAGACCGAAGGCGAGGTTCTCCTCGACCGTCATGTGCGGGTAGAGCGCGTAGGTCTGGAAGACCATGGCGATGTCGCGGGCCTTCGGCGAGACGTTGTTCACGATGCGGTCGCCGATGCGGATCGTGCCCTCGCTGATCTCTTCCAGGCCGGCGACCATGCGCAGGGCGGTTGTCTTGCCGCACCCAGAAGGGCCGACGAACACCATGAACTCACCGTCTTGGATCTGCAGGTCGAGCCCGTCGACAGCACGGGTGCCGTCGTCGTAGACCTTGGCGACTCCGTCGAATTCGATGTCAGCCATGAGGGCTCCTTTCGGTTTGCGACTCTCGAGCGACGTCGACGACGACCTTCAGCAGGGATGGGTCTTCGCGTGTGGCGCGGAGCGCACGATCCGCTTCCTCGAGCGGGAAGCGCGTGTCGACGAGGCGGTCGAGCTCCACGAGCCCGGCTTCGGCGAGTGCGATCGCGATCGGGTAGGCGTTCGCGTACCGGAAGGTGCCGACGACCGTCAGCTCGCGATTTTGCATCGCGGCGACCGGAATCCGCGCCTCGAGTCCGGGTCCCATCCCGACGAGCACCGCCGTTCCGGCGGGCCGTAGCGCCAGAATCGCGTCGCTCGTCAGCGGCTCCGAGCCGGTGCACTCGAGCAGAACGTCGAAAGGCCCTTCGCCTGAGCCGAGTGGGCGCTCGTTGAGGTCGATCGTCTCGGTCGCGCCGAGCTCGGCCGCCCGCGCGAGCCGGTCGACGTTGACATCCGCGATCGCGAGGGTCGTCGCCCCGGCGGCGCGGGCGACCTGCAGTGCCAGGTTTCCGATCGGTCCGGCCCCGGTGACGAGGACGCGATCACCAAGGCCCGATACCGCCTTTTCGGCAGGCCCAGATGCCGACCGCGAGCGGTTCGAGCAGCGCGCCGGCGTCGTCGGAGACTCCGTCGGGAAGCGTGAACGCGAAGTCCTCGTGGATCGCGACGTAGCGCGCGAACGCTCCGTCGATCGGCGGCGTCGCGAAGAAGCGAACGTCGCGGCACAGGTTGTAGCGCCCCTCGCGGCACTCCGTGCAGCGGCCGCACGGGATGCCCGGCTCGAGCGCGACGCGCCGGCCGAGCGGATGCTTGGCCGCCCGCGAACCGCGATCGGCCACGACACCGGACACCTCGTGCCCGAGCACGAGCGGCTGCTCGACCACGAACGGACCGATCCTGCCGTGCTCGTAGTAGTGCACGTCGGAGCCACAGACGCCGACGGATCGGACCTCGACAAGGACGTCGCGGTCGCCGAGCGCGGGCAGCGGGCGGACCTCGAGACGCACGTCCTGCTTCGCGTACAAGACCGCGGCGAGGTTCGTGTCCGTCACCGCGGCTGGATCTGCACCTTGAACGCGTCGCCGGACGCCGCCAGCTCGAGCGCCTCGGGGAAGCGCTCGATCGGGAACCGCTCGGAGAGCAGCGGCAGCACGTCGACCGCGCCGCTCTGGAGCAGCGCGAAGGCGTCGTAGAAGGTGTAGCGCAGCGCGAACGACCCGTGGATCTCGAGATCCTTGCGGTAGACGTCGAACGGGCTGATCGCGATCCGCGCGTCGGGCGGATTGACACCGAAGAACAGGAGCTTCCCGTCGTTGCGGACGCGCGTGAACATGTGCTCGACGACCGCCGGCACGCCGGTGCAGTCGATGACCACGTCGAAGCCGAGCGGCGAGATCGTCCGCAGCGCGTCATCTGCCTCCGGTCCTGCCTGCACCGCTTCGTGAGCCCCGAGCGACCGCGCGAGCTTCAGCTTGTCCTCCTTGAGGTCGACGACGGCGACCGTGCTCGCACCGCCGTGCTCGACGAGCTGGAGCATCAGGAGGCCGATCGGCCCGGCTCCGTAGATGAGCGCGTTCGCGCCGACGGGAATGCGGAGGCGCTTCAGGCCGTAGACGACGCAGGAGATCGGCTCGATGAACGCCGCCACCTCGTAGGGCATGTCTCCGACCGGGTAGACGTTCGCGGTCGGGGCGACGACGTATTCGGCGAAGCCGCCGTCGCGCGTGACGCCGATCGCGTTCCAGCTCAGGCACTGATTTCCCTGCCCCCGCTGGCAAAAGAAACACGAGCCGCAGAAGAGGGAGGGGTCGACGGCTACGCGATCGCCTTCGCTGACGCCCGGCTCGACCGACTGAGGTCCGAGCGCAACCACCTCGCCGGCGAGCTCGTGGCCGCCGATCAACGGGTAAGAGGGGAAGAAGTCCCCCTCGAAGATGTGCTGGTCGGTCCCGCAGATGCCGCACGCCGCGACGCGGACAAGGACCTCGTTCGGCCCAGGCTCCGGATCCGGCGCCTCACGTACGTCGAGCTCGCGGCGGGCCTGGTAGAACGCCGCCCTCACTTGACGGCTCCGAAGGTGAGCCCGCGGACGAGCGAACGCTGGGCGAGCCAGCCGGCCAGGATCACGGGCGCGACCGCGAGCGTCGACGCCGCGGACATCTTCGCCCAGAACAGGCCTTCGCTCGTCATGAAGCCCGAGATGAAGACGGGCAGCGTGCCCGAGTTGGCGCTCGTCAGGTTGACGGCGAGCAGGAACTCGTTCCAGCTGAAGATCAGCGAGAGGAGGATCGTCGCGGCGAGGCCGGGCGCGCTCAAGGGCAAGATGATCCGGGTCATGATCCGCAGGAACCCGGCTCCGTCGACGATGCACGCCTCGAGGATCTCCTTCGGCAGGTCGGCGAAGAAGGAGCGCATCATCCAGATCACCAGCGGCAGGTTGAAGGCGCCGTAGAGCAGGATCATCCCCAGGCGGCTGTCGAACAGACCGACGCGCTTGTAGATGACGATGAGGGGAATCAGCGCGCCGACGGCGGGGAGCATCTTGGTCGAGAGCACCCACGAGAGCACCTTCGGCGAGTGCTTCGAGGGGTAGAAGGCGAGGCTGTAGGCGGCGGGCAGCCCCAACAGCAGCGCCACCAGGGTCGATCCGCCGGCCAGTAGGACGGTGTTCTGGAAGTAGGTGAAGTAGTGCGCATCGAAGACCGTCCGAAAGTTGTCGAGGGTCGCGTCGAAGAGGAGCACGGGCGGCAGCGCTGCCGCGTCAGCCTCGTTCTTGAATCCGGTGAGGACTGTCCAGAGGATCGGGAAGAAGACGAGCAGGGCGAGCGCGTAGGTGAGCAGATCGAGACCGAGCGCGCCGGGCTGCAGCCGGGAGCCGCGCGGCAGAGCCAGATGTCGCCGTACCTCGCCGGCCGGTTTGGCGCGCACGGCGATCACGTCGTCAGCCCTCGCCTGAACGTGCGGCTCAGCAACCGCAGCAGGAGCGCCGCGATGATCGAGCTGAAGACGATCGCCAGCACGCCCTGCGCCGACGACGTGCCGACGTCGTTTGCCTGCGAGATCGTCTGGTAGACGTAGTACGGAAGCGTCGTCGTCTCGGTGCCGGGGCCGCCTTGGGTGGCGACGAAGATCTCGCCGAAGATCTGGAGGATGTAGATCATCCCGAGCAGCGTGGCCAGCTCGAAGTACGGGCCGAGCAACGGCAGGGTGATGCGACGGAACTCCGTGATCGGGCCGGCGCCGTCGATCCTCGCGGCCTCGCGCACCTCGTCCGAGATTCCCTGCAGGCCGGCGAGGAGGATCAACATCATGAAGGGCGCCCACTGCCAGACGGCCATCGAGATGATCGCGAGCTTCGGGTGCACGGCCAGCCAGTCGACGCGGGCGAAGCCGAGCGACGTCGTCACCCAGTTGGCGAGGCCGAAGATCGGGTTCAGGAAGAGGTTCTTCTCGACGACCGCGTTCACGGTCGGCATCACGAAGAAGGGCGCGATCATCAGCGCGCGCGTCGTCCCGCGGAGCGGAAAACGCCGGTTCAAGAGCAGCGCGAAGGCAAGCCCCAGGACGAGCGAGCCGCCGACGATTGCGAGGGTGAACTCGACGGTGTTGAGGATCGCGGTGCGGAAGATCGGATCCTCGGTGAGCTCGTAGCGGAAGTTGTCGAGCCCGACCCACGCGTGTCCGAGCTCCGGCGAGGTCAGGATCCAGTTGTGGAAGCTGTACCAGAGGGTGACCACGAACGGCGCCTGCGTCATCAGCACCAGGTAGCCCAGCGCCGGCAGCAGGAGCGCGACGCGATAGAAGCCCTGCGAGCGGAAGAACGGGACGCGCCCGACGGCAAACTCCGCCGCCGATGGCACCGTCGATGCCGAGCCTGCCGTCATGAGCGTAGAGGAGTCATGCTTTCACCAAGGCCCGGATGAGGGCGAGCCGAGCGCCCGCCCTCATCCTGTCTGCAGGGGGGAGGCACCCCCCTACTTCAAGTAGCCCGCCTGTTTCATGATCCGGGTGACCTGCCGCTGGGAGAGCTCGAGCGCCGAGTCGACGCTCGTCTTACCAGCGACTGCCGCTGCCAGGTTCTGGGTCACAAGCGTGCCGATGTTCTGGAACTCGGGGATGCCGACGAACTGGACGCCGACATACGGGACCTTGTGCAGCGTCGCGTGGGTCGGATCGGCGGTCAGCATCGAGTTGAGCACGATGCTCGCGAATGCGCCGGCAGCCTTCTGGTAGTTGGGATTCTTGTAGGTGGAGATGCGTGTGCCGGGCGGCACCGACGCCCAGCCGTTCTTCTCGGCGACCAGGCTCAGGTAGTCCTTGCTTGTCGCCCAGGTCAGGAACTTGAAGGCGGCGTCCTTGTTCTTGCTCGACGCCTCCATCGCCAGCGACCAGGCCCACAGCCAGTGCGAGCCCAACGGCGTCACCTTCGTCGGTGCGTAGGCGAAGCCGATGTCCTTTGCGACCTTCGACTTCGACGGGTCGGTCAGCTGCCCCGCTGCGACCGTGGCGTCGACCCACATCGCCGCTTTCCCCTGCGCCATCGCCGTCTCGCACTCGGTGAAACCGCTGCTCGTCGCGCCCGGCTCGCCGTACTTGCGGACGAGGTTGACGTAGAAGTTGACCGCCGCTTTGGTCGCGGGCGCCGTCAACTGCGGCTCCCACTTCAGGTTGAACCACTGACCGCCGAAGGTGTTGATCACCGTCGTCAGCGGCGCGCCGAACTCGCCCCAGCCGGGCAGCGCGCGCAGGCAGATGCCGTACTGGTTGGACGAGGGCTTGTGGAGCTTGGCCGCGAACGACTGGATCTGATCCCAGGTCGGATGGAGCGGCATCTTCAGGCCTGCATCGGCGAAGAGCTTCTTGTTGTAGTACGTCATCGAGCTCTCGCCGTAGAACGGCACCGCGTACAGGCTCTTCTGGTACGACAGACCCAGCCGCACCTTCGGGATCACGTCGCCGAGGTCGTAGGCGCTCGCAGCCGCCGGGGTCAGCTTCCCGAAGTACGGCTGCAGATTGACGATCCATTTGTTCTTCGCCCAGATCGGCACCTCGTACGTGCCGACCGTCGCGATGTCGAACTGGCCGCCCCCGGTCGCGACGTCGGACGTGACCTTTTGGCGGAGCGTGTTCTCCGGCAGGGTCACGTACTTCACGTCGATGTCGTACTTCTTCGTGAAGTCGGACGTCAGCGACTGCATCACGACCATGTCGGGGTTGTTCACCGTTGCGATCGTGAGCGTGGCCGCCGCCTTGTGCGCGGAGAGACGGGCGCTGCTCGCCGCGACCAGGACGGCGAGACTGACGGCGAGGACGAGGCTGAGGATGACCGCAAAACGCGACAATCGCATGGTCGCTCCCTTCATCAGGTTGTGACTGGCTCCACTATCGGGGGGCACGTGTTACGTCGTGGTATCGGTAACAAGCTCAGCTCGGATCGTTAACAAGCGCACCCAATCCCGGCAAGCGTCGAAGGGGGTCAATTTCTGACCAGTTTCGCCCGGTTAGTCGGCTCGGCTTCGGGAGCAATGGGTTAGAACAGACAGAAGCACGCCATGTACCGTGCCCGATCTAGGCGTGTCTTCTGCCGTTTTGCTGCCCGATATGGTTGGCCGATGGCCCGGCCGGCGGCTACGAGCTGTTCTCCCGGAGCCGCTCGTGGAAGCCGGTGCTGGGCGCGTGGATATTGAGCAGCCGGCTCCGGCCGGCCCCACTCGAGAACGTGTGCACGACTCCCGGCGGCGCGGCTGCGAAGGAGCCGGCGCCGAGCAGGAGCTTCTCCTCGCCGAGCAGGAACTCAGCCTCGCCTTCGAGGACGTAGAACGAGTCGACGTGATCGTCGTGGGTGTGCGGCTCGGGTCCTTCGAAGCCGGGCTCGAGCTCGAGCTCGATCAGCGAGAGCTCCTCGCGCCCGATCTTGATCGTCGCGATGCGAGTCCGGGCTTCGAGCCGCTCGCCCTCGCCGGCGTGGAGGAGGACCGCGCTCGAACCGGGCAGGCCGCTACCGACC
>WNFV01023252.1_pt1 | contig 10757 bp, 4 predicted proteins | sample 5400101 | NCBI WGS metagenome assembly WNFV01 (sample SAMN13153361, study PRJNA577476) | soil metagenome | isolation source: 115 cm soil or saprolite under grassland replicate 1 | place: USA:California | collected 2016-06-15
GCTGAGGGCGAAGCTGCAGGTCGCGCCCGTGTCGAGGTTGCCGCCGGCGCTCGTGACCGGGGTCGAGCCTGCGCAGTTGGTGGCGGCCGTGTTCGCCAGGAGCGTGTTCTTTGCGGTGGCGCTATCGCTCGCGTCGTTGTAGATGCCGGAACCGGTGGGGGCCGTGTTGCTCGCGATGGTGACGTTGGTGAGCGAGATCGCGGCGGTGCCCAGCCCCGAGTTCCGGATGCCGCCGCCGTTGGTGTTGGCGCTGTTCCCGCTGATGGTGACGTTCGTGAGGGAGGTGCTGGTGGCCTGTGTGGAAGCGTTGTCCAGACCTCCCCCGGCCGCGCCCGCTCCGTTGCCGCTGATCGTGCTGTCGGTGATCGAGAGTATCCCCGGGTTCCCGTTGACGATGCCGCCGCCGTTGCTGGTGGCGAGGTTGCTGCTGACGGTAGTGTCGGTGAGCGTCAGGTTGCCGCTGCTGGAGATGCCACCCCCGCTGAGGCTGGCAGCGTTGCTCGTCACGACAACGTTGGTCAGTGTCACCGTGTCGCTGTTTCCCACCCGGATGCCGCCGCCGTTAGCGGCGCCCGGGTTGCCGTTACGGATCGTCAGGGCGTTGAGGTTGAGCATGGTGATGTTGCTTTGCGCTGTCGCCAGATCGAACACGCGGTCGATGCCGCCAGCGTCGATTATGGTGACGCCGGCGCCCGCGCCGTTGATCGTGAGAGCGGCGCTCGTCGAACAGCCAACGCTCGTGCAGGTGACGTCGAGGTCTCCGGTGCCTGCCGCGTCCTCGCCGGCGCCGGCGCGGGTCAGCGCGTAGGTGCCGGCGGGCAGCGTGATCGTATCGGCCTGGACCGGAGTGGAGTTCGCGGCGATGATCGCCTCGCGGAGCGAGCAGTCTGTATCGCAGGTCCCGTCCGCGGTGTCGGCCGTCTTGGTGACGGTATAGTCCGTGGCATACGCATGGTCTGCGGCGAGCAGGATCAGGACCGAGACGAGTGCCGCAGCAGCGACCAGAAATCGCAGCGCGTTCATAGCAAACGGGACACCTAAGGCGAGCACGTCTGGCCGAACGCCCGGCCGCCCCCGAACATCAGCGGATAGCCGGTTTTGCCTGAGACCAGGGCGGCCATATCCGAGATGTTGATGTACTTGCCGAAAGTCGACCCGGGGACGAGGTCCCAGCGCGGGTTGAAGTTCGGGTAGCCCGGCGACGTTCCCAGGCGCCGCAGAGGCGCGATGAAGCTGGAGAGGTCCGCGATGTCCAGCTTGTTGAGGCTCGTGCCTTCTGAAACCAGGTCCGCCGGCCAGGCGTTGCCGCCGCACGGGTCCGCCGGGTCCGTGCCGATCCAGCCCTCGGCCGCATACGTCCAGCCGTCGCCGTCGTTGTCGGAGGTCGGCGGAGCCGTCGGCGTAGCAGTGGGTGTGGCTGTCGGCGTGGGAGGGGTACCGCCGGCCTCATAAGCGCCGATATCGCAGGCAGGGCCTTGCGGGCGGGGGACGCCGCGCTGGTCGGTCGAGGGCGGCGGGCAGGCGGTCCCCGCATTAATCGCGGGGCTTCCGCCGATCAGTTCCCGGGTGGCGGTTGGGCCGCCGTTGTTCTGGAGAGGCCCAAGCAGCGGGTCGACGCCGCTCAGGGCGAAGCCGCAGGTGCCTCCCGTGTCCAGGTTGCCGCCGGCGTTCGTGATGACGACCGCGCCGGTGCAGTTGTTCGCGCTGTTGTTCGCCAGAATCGTGTTGCGCAAGGTCGCCGGGTCGTCGTGGCGAATGCCGGAGCCGCTGGCGCCGCTGTTACCGGCGAGGGTGACGTTTGTCAGGCTGATGGCGGGCGAGCCCAGGCCGGAGTGCAGGATGCCGCCTCCTGGGCCGCCTGTGATGTTGTCGCTGATGGTTACGTTCGTCAGCGAAGCGTTGTACTTGTTATCGATGCCGGCACCGCCGCTGCCGCCGGCGTAGTTGCCGCTTATCGTGCTGCTGTTGATCGTCAGGTTGCCGGGAGAGCCGTTAAGGATGCCGCCTCCGTTGGCGGCGGAGTTGCCGCTGACCGTGCTGTTAGTCAGATTGAGGTTGCCGCTGCTGGAGATGCCACCGCCACTTACCGCCGACACGCTATCCGCGACTACGACGTTGTTCAGGCTGACCGTATCGCTGTTGCCGACGCGGATAGCGCCTCCGTTGGCCGTGCCTGGATTGCCGTTGCGGACCGTCAGATTATTAAGCGTGAGTGTGGTGATGTTGCTTTGCGCCGTCGCGAGATCGAATACGCGATCGCTGCCGGCGGCATCGATGACCGTGAGGCCGGGTCCGGCGCCGTTAATCGTGAGCGGAGCGCTCGTCGAGCACCCGGCGCTGGTGCAGGTGACATCGAGGTCGCCCGTCCCGGCCGTATCGTCGCCCCTGGCACCGCCGATCAGGTAAGTCCCTGCCGGCAAGCTGATTGTGTCGGGAACAAGGGGAGTCGCGTTGGCGGCGATGATCGCCTCGCGCAGCGAGCAATGCGCATCGCAGACGCCGTCGGCGCTGTCCGCGGTCGTAGTCACGGTAAACGTCGTCGCCCGCGCCGGCGGGGAGGCGGTCAATACGAGCACGGCCAACGCGATAAGCGAGGCAAGCACTCCCCATGGTAGAGGCCGAACGACCGTATGCATTCGCAGGACCCGCTACGCGGTAAGACGGCCGGAGAATCGGCGTCGTTACCCGAACGGGGCGCCTACGGGTTACGGTTGGGTGAAGGGGCCGAGGACCTCACTCCCCTCTCCCGCCGCTTGAGAGAGGAGAGAGGTGAGATGGGCCTTCAGTCACCAGCCGAACGAAAGTCCCCCGGCAGGGCGACTGGACGCTGCCACCGCTCGTGGTGAAGCGCGGCCGCCGCCTTGATGCGCCCAGAGGACCGGTCGGCGTTTGCGTCGGCTACGGCGTGAGTGTTGGCGGCGGTGTCGGCGTCGGTGGTCCTCGTCAGCGTCGGCGTGGGGGTGCGCGTCGGCGATGCCGTCGGCGTCGCCGTCGGGCACTGACCGGTGCCGACGGGCGTGCAGGTGGGTGTCGGCGTAGCCATCAGCGATGGCGTCGGCGTTGGCGTGACCGTCGGCGTGGGCGTAACTGTAGGCGTCGGTGTAGGAGTGGGAGTAGGAGTCGGCGGCTGGCAACCAGGGTCCGCGCCGTCGGTGAATCCATCGGCGTCGTTGTCGACGCCGTCGGAGCAAGAGAGAGAGCCGAACGGACCCTCGGCTGACTGGCAGCCGGAGTCGGCCCCGTCGATAAATCCATCGCTGTCGTTGTCGAATGTGTCATGGCAGTTGGCTGCCCAGCCTGGGCCTTCGGGCCCGGCCACGCAGCCGGAGTCTTCGGCGTCGACAAACCCATCGACGTCATTGTCCATGCCATCCGTGCACTTTGGATCGCCCGGCGGGCCCTCCGGAGCGCGCTCAAAAAGTTGGAACAGCAGGTTGCCGCTCGCACCGTAATAGCCGCCGACCTGGAAGTAGTACGTCGTGCCGACCGACGCCGAAAAGCTGAATGACCCGACGTCGCACGCGACGAAGGTCAGACCAGCAAACGTCGGGCTAGATGGCGGGCCGGTATAGATGGCAGTGACGGAAAAGAAGTCGCTTCTCGATGTACCGGCGGCTTGGACGGTCGTCGTTGGCGTGAACTTATACCAGATAGTCTTCTCTACGTTTGTTAAGTAAGGCCCGCAAAACTCAGTCATCAGCTCGCCGGGCTCGGTTGTGGCTTGGTTTGTGTTCACGGGCCCCTCCGTGGAGGGTAATGTCGTGATCGTAATGTGGTTCGCGAGGTTATCGTTCGTGGCAGTGGGCGCATTGCAGTCAGGGTCGTCCAGGTCGATAAGCCCGTCGCCGTCGTTGTCGATGCTGTCGGAACAAGAGTCAGAAACCGGCGGCCCCTCCGCCGGCTGGCAGCCGGAGTCGTCGCCGTCGATGGCGCCGTCACCGTCGTTATCGAAGGTATCGGTACAGGAAGGGTCTCCCGGCGGTCCCTCGGGACGTTGCTGGCATCCGGAGTCGCCAAAGTCAACCACGCCATCAGAATCGTTGTCTATACCGTCGAAGCAGGAGTTTGAGTAGTACGGCCCCTCAGTCGTCTGGCAGCCGGAATCTTCGCCGTCCACAAGACCGTCGTCGTCGTTATCGAAGCCGTCGGTGCACCTTGGTTCGCCCGGCGGGCCCTCAAACGCGAACTCGGCGAGGTTAAACACGATGTCACCTGACTCGCCGCCCCAACCACCGACCTGGAAGTAGTAGGTGACATTTGCGCGCGCGGCGAACTGCAATGTGTTGACCCCCGCGCTGTCCTCACAGTTGATGAACGTCAGGCTGGCGAAAGTGGGACTCGAAGCCGGTCCACTGTAAACAGCGATGACGGTGTTCAAGCCTCCGAACCCGTCGGCGGCGAGGCCAATATCCGTTGCGGGAGTGTGCTTGTACCAGACCGTACTCCCGATGAATGTCGACCCGTACTGACAGGTCGGACTCGGCTCGCCTGCGTCGAGCGTGGCGTCGGACGTCAATTGGCTGTTCGTGTAGGGTAGCGGTGAAGCGCTGATCGCACCGCTGAGTTTATCGTTGGCGGGCGGGACAGCTTGAGCGAGGTTGAAGACCAGGTTGCCGAAGTTACCTAAGTAGCCACCAACCTGGAAATAGTAGGTCGCGCCGCCTGTCGCTGGGAATACGAAGCGCGCGTCGTTGCTAATGCCGATGTAGTCGTTGCAGCCAATGAAGGTCAGGACGGGGAAGGTGGGGTTAGAGGCAGGACCGCCGTACACTGCGACGACAGTGTCGAAATCGCTGCCAAAGGTGTCGGCTGCCAACGTGATGTCGGCGACAGGCGTGAACTTGTACCAGACAGTCTTCCCGATGTCGACGTCATAGCCCTGACAAAGGTGGTCCGGTTCGCCCGTTTCCGTCGTGGCAAAGTCCGTGCGAAAAGGGCCATCCGTAAACGGGAGCGTGGAGGCGTTGGTGGCCGAGGCGAGATTATCGTTTGCAGGCAGCGCGAGTTCCGTAAGGTGGAATACGAGGTTCCCATAATTCGGGGCGTAACTACCCACCTGGAAGTAGTAGGTAGTGCCGGCCGTTGCTGAAACCGTGACTTGCGGATCACTGCTTGATATGTCCGCGGCCAGGGTCATGTTGGACCCTGGCGTGAAGGCGTACCAAACTGTGTGGGAATTGCCGCAGGGCGACGGTTCGTCCGTCTCGGTTGTTGCGCCTGCTGTATTGAACGGCCCATCCGTGAACGGCAGCGCTGTAATGATGGTGCGGTTGGCGAAATCGTCGTTGGCTGGCGGCGGCAGGTGGCAGTCGGGATCGTCAGCGTCGACAAGGCCATCGCCGTCGTTGTCTACGCCGTCGCTACATGAGGCGGAGCCGAATGGCCCTTCTACTGGTTGACAGCCGGAGTCAGCGCCGTCAATAGGCCCGTCGGCATCGTTATCGATTCCATCTGAGCAGTTGGCGTTGCCGGGTGGCCCTTCATACGCAAAGACGCAGGCGGGGTCGGCCCCGTCGACCAATCCATTCGAGTTGTTATCAAACCCGTCGAAACAGGAAGGAGACCCCGGCGGCCCCTCCGTCGTCTGGCAACCGGAGTCTGCCCCGTCGACACGGCCATCGCGGTCGTTGTCGATAAAGTCCGAACATTTGGGGTCTCCCGGCGGTCCTTCGGGGACAGGCGGCGGTGTGGACGTGAGTGTGGGCGTGCCTATCCCCGTCGGTGTCGGCGTCGGCGTCCGTGTTGGCGTCACCGTCGGCGTGACCGTGGCTGTGCGCGTCACCGTCGGCGTGGGCGTGGCTGTGCGCGTCGCCGTGCCTGTCGGAGTGGGCGTCGGTGTGCCCGCGGGCGTGAAAGTCGGCGTGGGCGTCGGTGTGACAGTCGGCGTAGACGTCGCCGTCGGGGTGGGCGTTGCGGTCGGTGTTGCCGTAGCGCCACCCAGGGACACCACCTTCGGCAGCGGGCGCAGCTTCGTATTGTTGGCGCCCTCGTTATCGTCATCGTTGACGGCGTTGGCGCAGGGGCTGCCGAAAGCCTCGCTTAGGGTATCGCAGGAGGCGAAGTCCTCGCCGTGGACGTCCGCGATCGCCAGCACCTGCCAGTTGTCGCCGTCGACGGCCGCCGGGTTCGCGCACATGAAGTCGACGTTGCCGTTCAGCGTGATCTTCTGGCCGGGCTCGAGCAGCACCGAAGGTACGCTGAGGACGACGCTCGTCCAGTTGTAGACCTGGGCTGCGTTCTCGGCGGAGCTCGCCGTTGCCACGAAGACCGAGCAGCCGCCGGGATTGGTCCCAAATCCGCCCGGCGGGTCGAAGGCGAGGTAGACGGACACGTCGTCGTGATGGTCGCCCTGGTTCTGAGCGACGACGACCGCGTTGCCGCTGTCCGCCGCGCCAGGCGCCAGGCGAACGTTGTGGACGGTGCGGAGGCGGACGATGGTCGCATCATGCACCTGAATTGGCGTAGGCGTCGTCTCCTGCAAGACCGCTGTCGCTGCCGGTGATTGGACTGTGTCCACCGCTCCCGATGCGGCGGCCACTGATGCAAGCAGGCTAAAGACGAGTACAGAGAAAGAAAGTCCGATGGCGAGCGTGCGGTTCATGATCGCAGCCTCCTTGTCATGTCGCCGGGCTCGGCCCCGTGCCGGGCGGGGCGGCTGCTGGAGAACCTTCAGGACACAGCGATTATACGCCCCTCAGGCGACCTGTCGAGCTGCCTGGCAAATTCGGCGTTACCTCAGGCATCCTTTCGAGCTCTGCCTCTTTCTGATTAGTTTCCGCTAATGCGCGATCCCTTTCGGAAGCGGCCCAGCCTTTTCACGACAAGCCAAAGACGAACGCGGCGGGCCGTAGCACAGTCGCACGCGAGACCACGCTGCTGCTGGCTGCGGTTCGTAATATGGCAGCCGGGTCAGGATAGGAAAATGACGCCGGCGTCGCTGTTGGGCAGGGCTGGCCGTTGCAGCAAGGGACGCCTCCGCACAGGGGAGGCGTGCACTCTGGCCCGATGGAAGCCCCGAAGATCGTCCAGTTGGAACAGTGAAGAAAACCCTGGTTGGAGCCGCGTACTCCGAATTGAACTGACTCCCCAACGTCGACGCACGCGGCGGACCAGATCACGTCTGCGGCGTATGTGAAGTCGGGGCCTTCGCTGCGGCCGAAGCTGATTGAGGGCTGTGCACAGCCGGGCGCGTTGGAGAATACCTGAGCCTCCACAAGTTCCCCCGCCGTGGTGACGATCAGGTGGAGGTCGCTGGCGGCCTGCGCAGTGGAGTTCGTCAACGTGAAGGAGGAGATGATATCGAACTGGGTTGGGCCGGGTGTGGTTGTCGGCGACGGTGTCGGCGACGATGTGGGCGTGGGCGTGACCGTGGCGCCGCCCAGAGAGACCACCTTCGGCAGCGGCCGCAGCCTCGTGTTGTTGGCGTTTTGGCCGTCGTCGTCGTTTATCGCGGACGAGCAGGCGCCGAAAGCCTCGCTTAGCGTGTCGCAGGAGGCGAAGTCGTCGCCGTGGACGTCGGCTATCGCCAGGACCTGCCAGTTGTCGCCGTCGACGGCCGCCGGGTTCGTGCACGTGAACTGCACGTTGCCGTTCAGCGTGATCTTCTGCCCGGGGTCGAGCAGCACCGAAGGCAGGCTGAGGACGACGCTCGTCCAGTTGTAGACTTGAGCCGCGTTCTCCGCGGCGCTGCCCGTGGGCACGGAGACGAAGCAGCCGCCAGGGTTAGTCCCAAATCCACCCGGTGGGTTGAAGGCGAGGTAGACTCCGACGGGGTCGGTGTGGTCGCCCTGGTTCTGTGCGACGACGACCGCGTTGCCACTGTCCGCCACACCCGGTGCCAGCCGCACGTTGTGGACGGTGCGCAGCCGAACGATGGCGGCGTCGTGGAACCCGGGTGGCCGCGTGGGTGAAGGCGTTGGCGTTGGCGTTGGGGTCGCGGTGGCGGTGCACATGGCATCGCCCGGGACCCCAGGACCGATGGCTGAGCCGAAGCGCGTCCATTCTGAGCAGAGGCGCGTCGCGGGCGGCTCGCTGGTGATCTGGAGCGTCGCGCCTTGCCCGTGTTCGACGCAGTCCACGCCCCAATCGAGGTCAAACTGGCCCGTGCCCGGAGGGTTATTGTTATTGACATTGATCGACGGTGGAGGACAGAGGTCCGGATCACCTACCAGGCACACCCCAATTGGCCCATCGTAACGCGCGTGCAGGTCGCTGGCGGACTGCCCGGTCTGGTTAGTGAAGGTGTCGGTTGTGGTGAACGTGGTGGGGGTCGTCGGTGGAGGGCACGGGCCTGGCGCGCAAGACCCGGCGCCTTCGTCGTGAGAACCGTCGCCAAGGGCGCTCGGAGGCAGCATTATCTCTTGCGTGCCGCTCCCGGTGAACACGTATACGCTGCTGCCGATCCCTGTCGGGTTGTTGTCGTCCAGGTCCATCAGCATGAGCTGACCGGCGTTGTTCTCCTGCACCTGGAGGGCGAGTGTGGCGAGGATTCCGCCGTTGGGAGCGTCGTAGCTCTGCACCGGTTCGTCGTTGATGTACGGCGTGTCGGGCGAGATCGCGAAGTCATCGCTGCCGAAGCGGGTGAGGCCAATCAGGGCGGTCTGGGGCCCCGGCGCCGGCGGCGGGATGTTCTGCGCCGGGCTCACTCCACGGTGGTCCCCGAACGCCGGATCGATCGGCAGGTTGAGAAAGTCGACCTGGGCGGTGGTGGCGGTATCCGTGAAGGGAGCGCCGTTCCAGGTGGAGATTCGCATCTTGTCACCGATATAGTTGAAGCGCGCCTGCCAGGCGACGAGGTCCTCCACGTTCTGGACGATGAGGTGAACGCTGTGAATGTGCTGAATGTTGTTGCCGGGAGGGGCGGTAGCGAGACACTCATCGATCGCGCCCACGGTCATGCTGTTGTTGCCGCCGGCGCCGGGATCGGAGTATGAGTTGCCGGCGGGCACCATGTCCAGGCTGATCGATGGGTTCTGGACCGCCTCCGAGGTGAGCAGGCCGGAGAGCATCAACGCGACGCCGACGCCGATAGCGAGCACGGAGAGGCCCGCCGCCACGATTCTTCGGACGATGAGTACAGGGAGAGAAAGTCGGGTGGCGAGCGTGCGGTTCATCGTTGCAGCCTCCTATCATGTCGCCGGGCTCGGCCCCGTGCCGGGCGGGGCGGCTGCTGGAGAACCTCCGGAACACGGCGCATTATACGCTCATCGAACCGCCTGTCAAGGCACCCATAGGAGTGACATTTCCCTCTTGCCAGTAGAGAACATATGTTCTATCATTCGCACAGGTAGTTGACAGGGGATGGAGAGACCAGTGGATGTGGCGGCGGATCGCGGTGGAGTTTCTGTCCGTCCCCTGTTTGTTTAGCCGTCAGCCATCAGCCGTCAGCTTTCAGCGGCCGCCGCCCCGCCGCAAGCTGAGAGCTGAAAGCTGATGGCTCAAAGAAGGAGGTAAATCATGGCCCTTACGCTGGCCGAAGCGGCCAAGCTTTCCAACGACGTCCTGCTTACAGGCGTCATCGAGACGATCATCAAGGACTCACCCGTGCTGCAGCGCATGCCCTTCATCGAGATCGTCGGCAACGGCCTCACCTACAATCGCGAGAACGCCGCACCGACGGCATCGTTCTTCGACGTGGGCGACACCTGGACGGAGTCGACGCCGACGTTCACGCAGCTCACGGTCACGCTCAAGATCATGGGCGGCGATGCCGACATCGATAACTTCCTACTCGCGACGCGCTCCAACCTCCAGGACCTCGAGGCTGCAGTCGTCCAGCTCAAGGCCAAGGCGGTGCGGCAGCTCTTCGAGCAGACGTTCGTCACCGGCGACGTGTCCGTCAACGCGAAGTCGTTCGACGGCCTCGACAAGCTAACCGACGCCGGTCAGAGCCTTTCCATGGGCGCCAACGGCGGGTCGCTCTCCCTGGACAAGCTCGACGAGCTGGTGGACCAGGTGAAGGGCGGCAAGCCGGAGATCCTGCTCATGAGCCGCCGCTCCCGCCGCATCGTCACCAAGCTCGCCCGCACCTCCGGCTCGCTCCTGGAGACGGACCGCGACGAGTTCGGCCAGATGCTCCAGTTCTACGACGGCATCCCCATCGGCGTCTCCGACTACATCGCCGACAACCAGACCGTCGGCACCAGCACTGATTGCTCGACCATCTACGCCTTCCAGATGGGCGAAGGCGCGCTCTCCGGCCTTACCGCGCCCGGCTCGCTCCAGGTCGAGCGCGTCGGCAGCCTCGAGACGAAGGACGCCACGCGCACGCGCATCAAGTGGTACGCCTCCCTGGCGCTCTTCAACGCGCTCAAGCTGGCGCGCTTGATAGGCGTGAGGCCATAGGCAGGAGACGGGAACACCGTAGGGGCTGAGCAACTGTACCATTCGGCGCCAGTGGCATGCTGGGGCTGGATCAAGGCCTTGTATCCAGGACAGCAGTTGCTCAGCCCCTACCCCCCGAACGCGAGATAACAAATGACAACCCTGAAACGCGGCATAATCAAGTCCTACACAGCCTCGACGCACAAGGCGGCGGTCCAGATCGCGGGATCGCTCTCGGTGTGGCTGGCCGATATCCCCATAGCCACGGACATCGCGGCGGCCGAGGTGGTGGCGGGACGGCAGTGCGCCGTGCTGCTGTTCACCGACGACAACCCGAGCGACGCCGTGGTCCTCACGATTCACGGCGCCGTCCCGGCCGCCGGCAACCATCGCCTCCAGGACGCCGATAACGACACGTCGGTTGAGGTCGAGCT
>WNFV01009493.1_pt1 | contig 10756 bp, 15 predicted proteins | sample 5400101 | NCBI WGS metagenome assembly WNFV01 (sample SAMN13153361, study PRJNA577476) | soil metagenome | isolation source: 115 cm soil or saprolite under grassland replicate 1 | place: USA:California | collected 2016-06-15
GGCCTGGCCTACCTGCTGGTGAATGTGATCCATGCCGCGCTCTTTACCCGCGCGCCCAACCAGTCGGCGCGCGCGATCTGGCGGATTGCACCGTTTAATATTAGTACGGCGCTGCTGGTGGTGCTGGCAAGCTTTGTCCCGCCCACCTGGAGCTGGCTCGGCTGGATCGCTGCGGTGACCGTGCTGGCGGTCGTGCCCTTTTTCGGCAAGGTGGGCGGCTTTGCCGTCGAGCCCGCGCACTTCGTGGAGCGACACGGCCTGGTGCTGCTGATTGCGCTGGGCGAGTCGATTATCTCCATCGGCGTCGGAGCAGCCAATGAGCCGGTCACGCCTGCGCTGGTGCTCGCCGCCGTCCTGACGCTGGCGCTCAACGCGGCGCTCTGGTGGAGCTACTTCGCACAGGATGGCCAGCGGTCCGAGCATGCCCTCAGGAGCGTGAGCGGCGGCGAGCGCGCCCGTATGGCGCTCTACGCCTTCGGCTATGCGCACCTGATCATGATCGCCAGTATTGTGCTGCTGGCGACAGGCATCAAGCAGCTCATCGCGCAGCTCTACCAGCCAACATCGTTTGCCACCAGTGCGCTGCTTGCCAGCGGGATCGCGCTCTACCTGCTGGGTGATGTGCTGTTTCGCCGCGCCGTCCGTATTCCCTCCTGCCGCTTACGCCTGGGCATGGCGGCTGGAAGCCTGCTGACGATCGCGCTTGGCGTGTGGGCAGGTGGGCTGGTCCAGGTCAGTGGGCTGCTCGTCCTCTTCGTCATCATGCTGAGCTGGGAGCACGCTGCGGCGAAGTTGGCGTCCCGAGATGTCGCTCAGGAGCCGCATGTTCGTGGCCGTATGGAGGTTCGATGAGCATTACCCGTATCAACGAGTTCCGGGCGAAGGACGAGAGTGCTGATGCGCTACGCGCCTTCCTCACTCAGCAATGGCCGGAGCTGCTGAAAGGTCGTATCGCCTGGATTGAGCACGCAGAGCCACGACTGTGCAGCATAGTCGGGATGAGGCATGATCGTGTCCAGCGCGGTAAAATCGTAGGCGCTGACATCAACTTTGCCGGTGCCGAACAACACCTGGAATGTCTGCTTACTCACGCCGATGTTCAGGCGGAATACGCCCGGTCGATCAAGATTCGAGACACGATCGCCCTCGTTGTCTGCGGTGGCAATGGTCGTGAACGGCAGCATGCGATCAGGCCCGGTGATAGGTCGATCGCGGTGACGACGCCGTAAAAACGCTCAACCGCACGTGTCAGAAAGCGCCTCATCCGATCGAGCTGAAAGTGCCAACGTGCCACACGCCGCACTCCACGGCCCGGCAAGCGTAGGAACAGCCAATGCAAGCCGATCCTTGACGATCAACAGCGCCACCCCCATCAGCACCAAGCGCAGCGCCGGATTGGGCGTACTCGTGCGCGCTCGCACCTGCTCCATCAGTCGGTAGCCCGTCTCTATCCCAAAGACAGACCCAAGTATCGGAACCCTGGCCTTGTTGCTGGCCATAATAAGGTTCGTCAGGGAAATCGATCGCCAGCTCTTGCGGCCTTTGGCGCAGCCAATCCGGGAGCAGGGTCCACAACAGGACATTCCAGTGTTGCTCCAAGTCAGGAATGCCGGCCGGCGGGAGTTGTTCGCTCAGATGGTCACGCACAGTATTGGCATCAGGCGCAGCTGGCAAATCGGCACAGGTGGCCTCGATCGTGGAGTGGCGCGCGGCCGCGGCTAGCAGCAGGCGCCACAGATCGGCTGTCTGACAGCGGTAGCCATTGGCAGTGAGTGGAATATGGCGTCGTGCGACGATCATGGTATCATGCAAGGTCTGCTGGTCGGTCAAGCGGATCGATTGAGCAGGTGTAGGTTTGCGCATCATGCTCCTCCTTTCGCACTTGAGGAACCATGATACCGCGCAGACCTACATTTCTTGCTCGCCTAACCAAATCTGTGATCTACTGAGCCTGTTCTTGCTCCACCGTTTCGAGATAGGCACGCGTGGTCGCCAATGCTTGCAGATCAATCGCAAGTGTGCCATTCGCGAAGAGCCGTTCGGCCAGATCAAGCAGGTGTCGAGCGGCAACAGCAGGTGAAAGCGGCAACAATCGGACGAGCGTTGTGTTGAGATCAGGATAACCACGTTCAAATCGTCGCCGTGGATCAAAGGAATCGGAGAGTTCATGCCGCTGTGCTGGAACGTGATGGGTAATCAGCGTCAGCAGTGCATCAACGGCGTATTGGAAGATGTAGGTGTAAGCACTCAATGATTCACCGCGTGCCGCGCGCCCGACGCCGGTACACAGTGTAACGAGAAAATGACCGAACGTGGCGCTGGCATTATAGCCATTCTGCTGCTCCTGCTGTACCTGTGTCGTAATGGCCTGAATACGTGTGGTGATATCCTGCTTATCAAAGAGTATCCGGTAGTAGGTCAGTCGACCACGTGACAGATCATGCGGCCCAAAGACGGCAAACTCGGCGATGTGGCCAGTGGTATATAAAATCGTGTAATACTCTTGGGCAGGACGCAGGGCCAAAGCAATCGCTGTATGGTTGGGAAGCCAGGACAAATCGCTGAGGAAGTCAGTTTGTGCAGCCGTGGTTGTGATAACCCAGAAATCGTGATCAGACCATTGATCGATGTGCTCGGATTGGGCAAGCGAGCCAATTGCGACAAGTGCGAGCACACGCTCATCAGCATTGAGGGTCGTCTCTAAAGTACGCGTGAAGTTGTGAAACTGAGTATGATCCACTGACGCCTCCAAACCGTAGAGCAGTCGTTGTTGCCTGACGTGTAGCATAACACGGCAACTGTCAGAAGCAAAGGTAAGCAGGCGAGATGCAGTTGACATTGCCGGGGAGCCACCCAACGGCTAGCGCTCAGCCGCAGGCTGGAATGAGTATGGTATTCATAAGTTGGTGCGCCCTTATAGACGGTACTGGTTGCTAAAAACGCCGGGATCCAGCCTGTCGGTTGCAGCGCGTTGTTAGCCCGCCGCCCCTTTCTTCTGAGGGACGACTCAACTCGCACTTTGCTCCGGGGTTGGAATCGCACCGAGTTGTTGTAGCCAGCCGAGCATGTCCACCTGATTCCACCGTTCCACGCATTTCCCGCTCGCAAAGCGCAGTATCGTGATGCCCGACACGTGCACGGTCTTGCCCGTTGGCGGCAGGTCCATGAATGCACCCTGGTGAGTGGCTTCCATCTGGAAGCGGCAGGCGAGCTTATCCCCTTCCCCAAGAACATCATGGATAATCAGCCGGGGTTGGGGGAAAGCTGCCCATAGCCCGTCGTAGAACACTTTGGCTCCTGCACCGCCGGGCGGTAGACCAGGGGGAAACCCGTGGAGGACAACCTTAGAGTCGTATAGGTCCAAATACGCGGCTAAGTTACCGTTGTTCCAGTTGTCTACGGCGCGTTGGAATACAACTTGATTCTCAGCGGTTGCCATGGATCGATTCTCCTTTTCTATTGAGGTGAGGGAACAAAGATAATGTCATTATAGCCCACTTTGGTGTTCGCTTTCCAGAGCAAGGATTGCCCATTTCTTGCGCGCTTTTTGTCTGCTGGGCCTTCAACTGTTTGCTATCTCCATCAGCTATAGTGACCGAATGATATCGGTGTAGGCGGGCTAACGGCTTGGGCATTAGTACTACTTTGTCACTTCGGCTATAGAGACATATACTATCGGGCATGAGCACAACCACTCGCTTGCCACGGGCGCCGAGCACGCCGTTGCCCAAGTTGATGGACTTCCTGCACCCGTTCCAGGATCTGTTTCGGCGCCGAGAAAACCGCACCGCACTTGAGCGGTATCTGAGCGGGTTGTTGACCGACCACCCGCATAAGAACTGCGATACCCTCGCGACCATCATTCCTGGCACGAGTGAACAACACCTGCAGGGTCTGCTGACCACAATGCAGTGGGATGCCGATGCGCTCAATCGTCAGCGAGTCGCACAGATGCTGGAATTGCCGACCGACGGCGATGCGGTTCTGATCTTTGATGACACTGGCTTTCTCAAGCAAGGACGGTCGTCGGTCGGGGTAGCACGCCAATACACCGGCACGATTGGCAAGGTCGCTAACTGCCAGGTGAGTGTCAACTGCCACTACGCCGAGCGGACCATCGCCTGGCCGATCGCCACGCAGCTGTATTTGCCCGAGGAGTGGTGTGCGGATGCCACACGCCGCACCAAGGCCCACATCCCCGACGACGTGCAGTTCCAGACCAAGCCGGAGAATTGCCCTGGCGTTGCTGGATCGGCTGCGGGAGTGGGGCGTACCGCACGCGTGCGTGACCGCCGACGCCGACTACGGCGACAACCCGAAGTTCCTGGATGGTCTGGAGGCCCGCGACGAGCGGTATGTCGTGGCCATCTGGGCAGATTTCCGCGTGCGGATCGCAGGGACGAGCAATCCCGCGCTGCAACGGGTGGATACGGTCATGGCTGAGCGTGCCAGTAGGCGCTGGCGGACCATCCGCTGGCGCGAAGGCAGTCATGGGTGGCTGGCTGCCGAGTTCCATGCCGTGCGGGCGTGGCGTCAGGATAGCCAAGGCCAGTGGCAGGTCGGCTGGTTGATTGGCGAACGACCGCTGGCGGGGATGAGCGGCGATCGCCGCTATTACTGGAGTAACTTCCGGCCCACGACACCGCTGGAGGTGCTGGTCGAGTACGTGCATCGGCGACATCAGGTCGAGCGCTTTCTTCAAAATGCCAAAGAGCTGTTGGGATGGGATCAGTATCAGGGGCGATTGTGGCATGGTTTCCATCGCCATGCTGCCTTGGTCATGCTGAGTTACAGTTTTCTGGTCTGGCAGGAATGGCAGCAGCGGCAAGCGCAGCCGCGTGGACCTGGGCGCCCACGTATGGCGTTTTCCCCCTCGACCCGATCGCCGCCGCTGCTCGCTGGCACAGATCCATCGGCAGGTGTGTGAAGCCTTGCTCGTGTTGGCGATCGAAGAACTTATCCGAACCAACCGTCTCGAGCACTACCGGCCACTACAGAACTGACAAAGTAGTACTAAAGGCGAAACAGAGATTTTCAGCATTGGAATGGATTGAATAACCCTTTTTCTCCTGGTTTTCCAGGGCGTTACTCGCTCGTGTCGTGGCATTTCGTTCAAGAATCAGTATCCGCGAATCGTTTCCAATATGTGAGTGTGAAGGGTCGATTTCGGTCTTCGCTGAAGATTCCTATGCTGGCGAGCGTCCGGAGCAGGCGGTACAGCGACGGCTCATGGGTCGCCGTGGCGCTCGCCAGTTCGTCGCTGCTCTTGACACCTTCCATCAGCAGGTCGGCAATCCCAAGCACGGCAGCGACGTGGAGCGCCTGCTCCACGCAGTGACCATTGAGCAGGACCAACATCTGCATCAGCGGTTCTGCAGGCTGGGGTGGAGTACTCCCGAGTGTCATGGTGTCTCTCCTCTGCCCACCATAGTAAGTAGGCTTGTGGATATGTGATAGCTACCTTAGCCCGTATACAGCCAGCACAGGCAGTGTGCTATTCTACCGCATCTCCGCTCGTTCCGTATTTCACGATGAGGCTAGCACGTTGGACGTGGCTGAGGGCGATTCAGGATAAAACGCGTTGTTGGCTTCGGGATGCGGTTGTATGAGTTGGGGGAGTCCTGCCAAGAACCCTTGTCCTTTACTATTCTAAACTTCGATCGGAGGAACCACCCGTGGCAACGCGTCGCTACAACGTATCAATCCACCAAGACGTCTCAATAGGCTATGCGAGTGATCTGAATGACCAGGAATTTGACATCCTTGCACCACTCGTTGCACAGAAACCTGGTTCAGGAAAGCAACGCACCGTGAACATTCGCGAGATTCTCAATGCGATCTTTTATCGCCTGCGAACCGGTTGCCAAAGGCGCATGTTGCCAACCGATTTTCCACCGTGGAATCACGTTTGGTATTATTACCGCACCTGGCGCAATGATGGGACATTAGAACAGATCAATACGCATATTCGTCCGGACGTGCGCGCCGCAGCCAATCACGACCCCGAACCGAGTGTGGGTATCATCGACAGCCAAAGAGTTGCCACCACCGAAATGGGCGGTGAGAAAGGATTTAATCCGCATAAGCAGGTCAAAGGACGCAAACGAAATATCCTGGTCGACACGCTTGGCCTCCTGTTATTTGTGGTCGTCTGTGCCGCTTCCATCCAGGATAGCGATGCTGCGGAATACATTGTCCGCGAAACGGAGGGACGATTTCCGCGCTTACGAACGATTTTAGTCGACCAAGGCTATGCAAAATGGCTCGTTGAACTGGCCAAACGCTGGTTCAACTATACTATCGAGATTGTCAACCGCCCGAAGAACCAGCGCGCCTTTGTGGTGCAACCACAACGGTGGAAAGTCGAAGGAACATTCGGCTGGTTCAACTGGAATCGTCTACTGAGCAAAGAATTTGAACGGACAACAGAATCGAGTGAAAGTGACCTCTATCTCGCTTCCATCCGATTAATGCTGCGAACAGTAACGGTACCGCCAAAGTGAAACGTTTTATTTATACAGCCTCTATAGATGTTGCCATTGGGAAAGGCCGCACGGGCCACCCACGCGGTTTCTTCAGGAATGAGCGAAAACAGCCTGCGACCCCTTCCCGCCAGCGGATGGTCCGCCGCGGACAATCACACAACTGTCATCCGCGCTACGTCCACACGCCGTAACTTTTTAACCGCCATTTTACTTATAGAGAGTAAAGCAGTTTGCTCGCCCTGTCTCGCGGGGAACGCCAGCGTTTGTCACCGTTGCCACGTCGCCAGCATGACGCACCGTTCTACGCGAGGAGGACTATGGCACACATCCTGATTATTGAAGACCATCGCGACATACGCGCGCTCACAGAACTGATTCTATTGGATGCCGGTCATACGGTCATCAGTGCGCCTGATGGTGTCTGCGGCGTTCAGCTGGCCGTGTATGACCAACCAGATCTGATCCTCATGGACCTGGCGCTCCCGTACCTTGATGGGTGGGAGGCTACCCGCCAGCTCAAAGCGAACCCCCTGACACGGCACATTCCCGTTGTGGCCTTGACCGTCCATATCACACCAGATGCCCTAGCCCGCGCTCGGACGGCTGGCTGTGCGACCGTGATTCCAAAGCCATTCGAGATTGGCCGCTTGCTGGATGAGGTGGCGTCAGCGCTTGCCCAGCATGCATGTACGGCAGCGACAACTCAACCCTGTTGTGCCGAGCGTGGCGGGTAAGACGGCTGTTTTGGTCGGGCCTACATCCCCCGTTGCCGACTTTGGCCGCAATAGTGCTCGACGAGCTTAAGAAGCGCGGTGAAGTCAATCGGTTTGGGAAGGTAGGCATCGGCGGTGAGCGTCGGGGCGTGGGCGTGGATGTTGTCGGCGGCAGATATGACAATCACCGGAATGCTGGCAAGTCGTGCGTCAGTCTGTTGCGTGCGTCGAAACCCCGCGCCGTCCATCACCGGCATCATCGCGTCCAAAAGAATGAGTTCTGGCAGCGGCGCATGCTGCTGCAGATGGTCGAGCGCCGCCAAGCCATGGGGAACACTTACGGCGGCATAGCCGTGGCGGGCAAGAAAGACGGTCAGCAGTGTACGAATGCCTGCATCATCGTCAACAATCAAGATCGTCATCGGCATGCTCCAGACTGCAAGGGGGAGCGATCACGCGGGCGCGCAGGTGCCTGCCGCCGTCTTATTCAAGCCAACGGGCGCAGCACGTCATGGGATATGCTGGCTGGCAGTATCGTTCGCTGATTGTTCGTCGTATACAGAACACCCTGTGAGCGAAAAAGTTACTACCTCTGTTGTACCACTCCGTGCTGATTGGCCTGTTACAGCATTACGGATAAATTTCATAGTGCCTCAGCGAATCGCCCCCGCATGTCGCGGCACCCCGCGTGCTAGAGCTTCGTCAGCGGATGTGATACCTCATCACGTGATAAGCACCGCACATCCGCAGGCATAGGAATGGGGACAATGAAAAAGGAACGCACCGCTACCGTCCGCGGCGTGAGTTTATTGGCCATGCTGCGGCACTTCGTGGCGCCGGACTTGCCACCAGTGTGGACCTACCCGTGCGCCGACTGAACTGGGGCTGCGGCGCGAACCCTCCACCTGGCTGGATCAACGCTGACCTGCTGCAAGGCCCGGGTATCGACATCAGTCGAGACATCCGCCAAGGATTACCGCTGGAATACAACAGCGTGCGCTACATCATGAGCATCCACGCCCTGCAGGACTTGCCGTACCTGAATGTGGTGCCGGCGCTCGAGGAGCTACGACGCGTGCTGGAGCCAGGGGGTATCTTGCGGCTGTCGCTGCCAGACTTGGAGCGGGCCATCGCAGCCTACCTGCGCAACGACCGCGATTACTTCTACATCCCCGAACGACGAGAGCGAGACGATCTCGGGCAAGCTCATCGTGCAAATGACCTGGTACGGCTGGAGCCGGATCATGTTCACCTGGGAATTTGCGCGCGAGTTACTCCTGCGAGCCGGATACAGCGTCGTGACGCGCTGCGCGTACAAGCAGACCGCGAGCCCGTTCCCCGAGATCGTGGATCTGGACAACCGCGAGCGGGAGTCGCTGTTCATCGAGGCACAGAAGTAGTGCGGGGAGCGATTCCTAGAGCAGGTGGTGGGTCAGTAGGAGATCAGCTTCGGCCGACAGGTGGCAGGCCAGAGGATGCCGCTCTCCGAGGCGTTTGCGTTCCTGTTGGCGTGAATGCCGGACATAACCCCATCTGACCAAGCCGCCGGTGTGTTCTGCCACTAGGAGGTGGTGTAGCGGAGAGGATGTGGTCAGTAGGCAGGAAAGCCACTGCGTAGAAGGCGATATCCGAGGCGCGAGTGGCGTTTTCGATCAACGCGATCTCATCGTGTTGGCAGCCCAGGTACTGTGCTGCCGCCTCGTAGAATCTTTCGCTGGCAGCCTCATAGCCGCCCTGCGACGCTTCGCGCTGCACATGCTTGAGCACAGTATCGCTCTGATAGGACACACCACACGCTGTTGCTACGTCAGTTGCGTGCAGCGTGGCAGCCGATTGTGCGCACGGCACTCAAGGCCTACGCGAGCCGCCCAGTGGCGGGCCTTGAGCGCCGCGCCGGATGGAGACAACGCTGCACGCAGTGCCGGCACGGCGATCGACTGGATGCCCTGCAGAGGCGTTTCACCCACCCTTCCTGCGCCTTGGCGCGGCGGAACCAAATTACCCGCCATTTTACCCTCCCTTGGGGGACTTCACATTCTTGGTCGTATTGTCCATTGGGTGGTCGCCCAGCCGGGCGCTACTGGTGCCGCTCATGCGGCGCGAGTGGCCTGCTGGGCGATGATCGGCCTGGGTGCGAGGATTATGCAGCAACTGAACAGGTGCAGCCAAGATTGCGGACAGCTTCTCTGCCACACCCCGAGCATATTCCTCAGTATCGCCAGCTGTACGAACTGACCGGACTGTGGGCGCATCGCTGGTTGTTGGATGCCGCTAACCCCGAGCCACTCGAGTTCCTCGACCAGCGTGGCATCACGCGCGAGGTCGCCGAGCGGCATATGCTTGGCTATACGCTGCACGATGAGCAAGCGCTAGTAGCCTTCTTGACTGAGCACGCGCCCGAACTGCTGGCCTACGCCCAGGAAGCCGGCCTGCTGGTCGTCGATCGCCAGGGCCTCCTGCGGACCCACTGGAATCTTTGCGGCGCCCTGCTCCGACCTGAAGGATTGTACTCATCGCATTTGGTTAAATGGCGGCGGTTGCGTGCAGCTGGCCTACTCCAGGCGCTCGCGCCTCAGCCACGCGGGCCCAAACCAGTCCCATCCGATCCAGTGGCTGAGGAACTGGCCCGCTTGCGCAACCAGAACGCTCGCTTACAGGCGCGGCTGACCCAGGCTGAGCTGGTCATCGACGTCCAAAAAAAGTAGCCCAGCTGCTTGGGGTCACGCTGCTCCGGTCGCCGGACCAGCCATCATAATGGATGCCGTTGAGGAACTCGCCGCAACCATTGGCATTGCCCAAGCCTGGCGGGTGCTGGGAGTACCTCGCTCTAGCTGGTATCGTGCCCGACAGATGCCCAAAGCTCCGCCGCCAGCGCCGATTGACCGCCCAGCTCCTGCACGTGCCCTGAGTGCCGAGCAGCGCGATGCCGTGCGTGAGGTGCTCAATAGTCCACGCTTTCAGGATTGTGCTCCGCGCCAGGTGTATGCCACCTTGCTCGACCAGGCGACCTATCTGTGCTCCTGGCGCACCAGGTAGCGCATTTTGGCTGCGGCGGAGGCAGTGCGCCAGCGGCGCGATCAGCTGCGCCAGCCGACCTCCACCAAGCCGGAGTTGCTCGCCAGGCGGCCCAGAGACCTGTGGAGCTGGGACATTACCAAGCTTAAAGGGCCGACGAAGTGGCCCTACTACGATCTGTATGTCATTCTGGACGTGTTCAGCCGCTCTGTGGTCGGCTTTCTGATCAGCGAGCGCGAGACGGCCGAACTGGCAGAGGCGTTCATCGCCGAAACGTGTGCTAAAGAAGGAATTTGCCCGGAGCAACTCAGGCTGCACGCCGATCGTGGCAGTGCCATGACAAGCAAAAGTGTCGCGCAACTGCTGGCCGATTTGGCTGTGACCAAGACGGATAGTCGGCCGCCTGTCTCGAACGACAATCCGTATTCGGAAAGTCAGGTGGGGACGCTGAAATATCGGCCTGGCTTTGCGGGCCAGTTCGGCAGCTTGGCCGATGCCCGCAGCTGGGCGCGGGTGTTCTTTCAGTGGTACAACCAGGAGCAT
>WNFV01013356.1_pt1 | contig 10746 bp, 11 predicted proteins | sample 5400101 | NCBI WGS metagenome assembly WNFV01 (sample SAMN13153361, study PRJNA577476) | soil metagenome | isolation source: 115 cm soil or saprolite under grassland replicate 1 | place: USA:California | collected 2016-06-15
GATCCATTTTCCGTCAGGCGAGAAATGTGGATTTCCCGTCTGTCCCTGAAAACTAGTGATACGACGAGCGCTTCCACCCGACCGCGGCACGGTCCAAATATTATTTGCGTAGGCGAAGGCTATCTGCGTCGCGCTCACGGTTGGTGTGCGTAGCAAGCGCGTTTGCCCGTTGGTTGTTTGCGCCTGCGCTGCAAATTTCGCGAAGCAGCACCCACCAATGACGACGGCGGCAAACAGCAGAAATGAGGGGCGACGAATCAGAGGAGAACTTAAGGATGGATGGCGCCGGCGGCAGGTCTTCGCCGCTGCAAGAGGTCGCTTGGGCATGTGGTATTCCTCCAGACGGGACGGATGATTGCGCGCTTCTTTTAGCATGAAGCGGCGCGGTGGAGCAAAGTTTGTTTCAGTTCGCCGCGCGGGTCACGCGCGTTAGGGACGGCGTCGCATTTTGTTTTGCAACCCGAAGGGTTCGGAGAAAGTAGCCGGTGGTCGTAGCTTAGCGCAGACCACCGGATCATAGTGAGAAAGGATCAGCACCCCGCAGAGGGGTGCAAGACGGCTTCATTCTCGCACCACCTTCGGGGTGCCAAATAGTTTTTCAAGCTTTCCGGTGGTCTGCGCTGCGCTTCGACCACCGGCTACTATCTTGCAGCCTTCCAGGCTGCGCGGAGGCGTGCGCTTTAGCAAAGGCCTCGTGCCGTTACGAGATTTCGGATTTCAACCGAGCATCTGGAATCGAAAATAATCTCAGTATGTGTGGTAACGATGGTTTCACACCCGAGCAGCGATTCTTCCTGGGTTGGGCACAGGTCTGGGCTGAGAAGTACACGCCTGAGGCCGCGCGACTTCAGGCGCAGTCTGATCCGCATCCGCTTTCCCGTTACCGAGTGAATGGTCCGCTTTCAAACATGCCGAAATTTGCGGAAGCATTTCAGTACAAGGCCGGCGATGCGATGGTGCGAGAAGGCTCGAAGCGTTGCCAGATTTGGTGAGCCGATAGGAACTCACGACAGCATCACGGAAAACGGCGAGAACGCGCACAGAGAATTAGTTCAACCAAGGGATTACCACCAGCTGAGTAATGGGTTACTCAAATTCTCATTAACACCGCACTTTAGTGCGGTGATCAGATCGGAGCGACGTGAAAGTAACCGTTTCAACGGTTGGATGCGGCCGACAAGGTCGCGAATCTAATGGGGTGCAAGTCCCCTGCCGTCAATTACCCGATTCAGACGGCTAGCATATCCGACGTGCGCGAAGGCAACGACACCCACGGTGCTCGGAAGTAAAAGTCACAGCTGCCTCGACGCGAAAGCGACGGCGGTAGGAACGACCCGGGTGGCAAGCAAACTTGGAGGCCTGAACATTAAGAAATGACTGCAGCCCTGAAATAACGGTCCGTACTGAAGTCGTTGTACGGATATTAGCCGCACTGCCGACCGCGTAACCGTTGCGGGAAGGTCGCCGCTCAGTGGGAAGAAACGGGTACATGCACCACCGAGAGAGCCGGGGTAAGGGTCCAAGCATCCAAGAAAAGGTTCGCGTCATATATAACGTCGGGAAGGTCCCAAAGACCAGCAGCGGATGGTCCAAGCTGCAAGGACTGCCCAGCGAGCGAAAAGCGACAGCTGGGGAGAGGTTTTGGGACTGGCACATGAGGTCGTAAGAGCAATGAAGGGAGTTAACACTCCCTGGAGCAAAGGACCTCTGGGCACACTGTGTAATCTATCGTGGGCAGGTGCCGGATGCCATGCCGGAAGCGACCTGTAACCCACAGTAGTTACTAGGCTGTGCGTAAACGTCAGTGTGGCTGAGTGTATGTTGGCCATTGACTTAAACTCAACTCGGTGGCGGAAGACGCATGGTGTATGCGGTGGCCTCGAACCGGACTCGGGAAATCCGACCGTCCGGGATCATCGGGAGGCTCTGGGAAACACAGCTATGGAAGACTAGGCACCCGCTCCACAATCGAAAGAGTGGAAACGGAAACTCTCTTCCTAACGTGCTAGTGCACTCAGTTTCTATCCCACTTCCTGATATAAACCGTTAAAACGGTTCGAGAGATCAAATTGGGTTGCCCGTCACCACCTGACTGAAGTCAGGTGTTAATGAGATTGGCTTTACGGCAAACTGACCCAACCAGCAACCGAGGCTCCTTGCCGCTAACGCAGGTCACGATAGATAATTTGCCAAACTAAATATCCAGGAGAAATTCCCATGATCACTCTGAGACCTTTCTACGCTCCTTCTTTTGCCGCCTTACTGCTTATGTTCTTGATAACGCCGTCAGCATCGGCCCAAGTTCGTGTGCCCCGACCCAGTCAGAAAGCCAGCGTCATGCAGACGATTGGCGGTTGCCTGAGCAAGCAAGCACAAAAGGCGAGGCCACGCTTGACGATCAAAACATTCGACCCAAAGGCGCGCCCATTGTGCCGTGGGGTCATGCGTGGCGGACCGGCGCCAATGAGGCAACGCAGTTTGTTGTTACCGATGACGTTTTGATTAATGGTCAGAAGCTTCCCGCCGGCAGCTACAGCCTGCACACCATTCCTACCAAAGACGAATGGACCATCATCTTTAACAGTGTGGCGAACCAATGGGGCAGCTTTAGTTACGATCCCGCCAAGGACACCCTGCGCGTCAAAGTGAAGCCGCAGTGGGTTAGTGAAAACAAGGAGTGGTTGGAGTTTTGGATTGATCCCGTTAACGAGAATTCCGCGCAGGTAAACCTCCGTTGGGAGAAGGTGCGTGTACCGTTTACTGTCGAAGTAAAAGATGTGAAGGCGCTGACGTTGGAAAAAGCACGTGCCGCCGTAGCAGCCGCTAAACCCGACGATTGGCGTACGCCGCTGCAGGCAGCCAACTACGTAATCTTAAGCGACGACAAGATGGACACAACCGAAGCCATTGGTTGGTTGGAACATTCGATCAAGGTCAAAGAGACCTTTGGCAACATGTACACGAAGGCGCGCCTGTTGGCCTCACAGGGCAAGACGGCTGAAGCGGTAGTCGTAGGCGAGAAGGCCCTGGCGATTGGCAAAGAAGCAAAAGCCAACACCGGCGATTTGGAGAAGCGCCTCGCTGAGTGGAAAGCTAAAAAGATGTAGCGGCACCACGGAAGCCTGATAAGACAGGGCCAGGGCTTCTGCACGATTAGTGCTTTGGGAGATTTACGATCATGAAAACTTCAAATACCACGATCTTCGCTCGCGCTTTAGCAACACTCCTGATTAGTCTTTTTGCCGTCTCGCCGGCTTGGGCCACCTGCGGAGGCGGCGGTGGTGGAGGAGGTGGGGGAATGTCGGGCGGTGGCGGCAGTGGCTCGGCCCCGGAAGTTTATCCAGTGCCGTGGAAAGTTCGCGGCCCCAAGGATCCGCCGGCGATGGGACTCATTCTCTACTGGTTTCCCGCGTCAAATGAGGAGTTGAAAAAATCCAGCCTGCGCATGTCTCGCACGCTGTCACTTTATGCCTCGCAATGCATCTCGATGGAAGTGGCCGACGGCAATATTCCCAATGCACCGAAACTGGTAGGCGAGTCGAAATTGCCGGTGGCGGTGCTTGCCACCCCCGACGGAACGCCAGTTACCAAAGTCGAGAACAAAGACGGCAAGCTCAAAGTGGAGGCGGTAGAGAAGCTTGTCGATGCAGAAGTAAAGACCCGCGCGAACACGCTCGACGAGCAGCTTAAAGATGCCAAAGCAAAAGCCGCGGCTGGCGAAAAGGACGCCGCCATCAAGCTTTTTCAATCAGTGGTCGAGCAGAAATGCCTGTTTCCGAAGAAGGCGAAAGATGCCGCGAAGGAATTGAAAAAACTTGGCATAGGCGAAGTCGCGAGCATATCCGATGCTCCTGAATTTGCTTATCCTGTTTTTGACACCCGCAAGAGCAGGCAAATCGAACTGACCATGCGTCGCGGCCTCATGGCCGAAAACAACGCACGCTACCTGGCGGCAGAAAAACTTTATCACCAGGCACAGCTCATGGATCCGGCTGACCCGACTCCACTGCGTTATCTGGGCGAGCTTTATCGTCACCATATCGGCGACTGGGACAGAGCGCGGACAACATTCGATCAGATCCTTAATATGCCCGCCGATCCGCTTTCGCGCGCTGTCGCCTTGCATGGGTTAGGCAAAATCACGATCCATGAAGGAGCATTCTTGAAAGGACTCCACCTCATGGAACAGTCGGTCGCCGAATATCCGCTCGCGCTTGCCTATCGCAATCTGGCGGTGTACTGGAATTCGGAGGGAGATCTGGTGAAGGGTAATGAGTATACCCAGAAAGCGCTGGCGCTCGATCCGCAGGATCCTTACAACCTCGTTTTCGCTGCCGTCTTCATGGCTGCTTCCGGACACGGTGACGAAGCTTTGAAAGTCGCGCGTGCGAATATTAATTTGCTGCCCGCTTCCTACAATCTTGCGGCAATCTACGCCCAGAACGGCCAGCGGGAGAAAGCGTTGGCGCTTCTGAAACGCCACTTCTATCAATACGAACGTTACCGCGAAGTGCGCTCCAAGGAAATGATGGAAGCGCGCGTTGATGCAGTGTTTGATTCGCTGCGTCAGGATTCGGCTTTCCTCGCACTCACTCGCGACGCCGACGGCCGGCTGATGATGCCGATGAAGAATATGGGGACACCTTCGAGCACGAACAAGTAGGTAAATTCATAGTCGCCGAGATTTGATTCAGCGAGTGCCTTTCGACCGACTCAACAACGACGCAAATATCCGGTAGCGAAGCAAACAGTCTGGCGTCGTGGGTCGACGAGTACGGAACCGGGAGCGATAGCGACCGTGTGAAAAACTCCGCTGACATCCGGAGTTTTCACACATTCTCGATAGCGACCGGCTGCAACCTGCGCGCTACAAATACTCTTCAATACCCGCGGCGTAACCAGGGACTTCGCCAACGTGGGTCGACAAATACGGAACCGGGAGCGGACCGGGGTCCCCAGACGGGCAGCCCGGCTGGGGTGGTGGTAGCGACCGGACCCAACCTGTAATACACAAACCCTTCAATGCGCGCGGCCGCCTCAAAGCGCGCACCCACGTAAGCAAAGAGACCCACGTTGCCAGACTCCTTGCTACGGAGTCAGCTTGAGATCATGTTGTAGCGACCAGATCCAACCTGCGCTACAAATACTCTTCAATACCCGCGGCGTAACCAGGGACTTCGCCAACGTGGTCGACGAATACGGAACCGGGAGCGATAGCGACCGGCTCCAAGAAGCGCTGATCTAGACGTCCCAAGTACCACTCAAACTCAGCCGTTGATAGCCAGAGTTGAACGCAGTGGCAGACCAGCCGGTCGCTACCACCACCCCAGCGCGGCTGCCGCGCCGGGGACCCCGGTCCGCTCGCGATTCCGTATTCGTCGACCCACTATGGACTTACCAAACCCGTCGGTCGCCTGGCGCTACTACGAAATACTCACCCAGATCCGCACCGACCTGCAAAAGCAGCACTAATCTCCGGCGCCCGCCGCTTTGTTTCTCTGTCGTGCTAAAGGTAAAGTTTATGGCGAAAGTTACAAATGGGCGTCGCAAAACTAACAGACCAGAACACGATCGTTCCGGCGGAGAGTAAGTATGCACGGGTGGAACGTGAGCGGCGATACCTTCTGCAGGAGCTGCCGGAAGGTTTGACGCGCGCGAGTCCGCACATGCAGATCACCGACAACTATCTGACCGGCACGCGGCTTCGCATTCGGAAAGTACGCGACCCGCAGACCAACAAGTGGACTGTAAAGTTGACGCAGAAGTTTGCGCCGGACCCGCAAGATTTTTCCCGCACAATAATAACCAACATCTATCTCAACGCACTGGAAGCGGAAACGCTCGATGTGTTTGCTACCAACGAGATTCGCAAGAACCGTTACAGGTTCGAGTTTGCCGGACGAAAGTTTTCAGTGGACATGTTTCTTGGTGATTTGTTTGGTCTGGTATTGGCGGAGGTTAGTTTTGAAACAGATGAAGAGCTGGATAGCTTTTCCGCGCCGACGTTTGCTATTGCTGAGGTAACCCGAAGCGAACTGTTTACTGGTGGCAAGCTTTCTGAGTTAACGTTTGCCGATATTCGCGAAGAGATCTTGCGTAGCGGATTGGTCGGTACTTAAGTGTGAATTAAGACAAAACCGCAACTGATACGAAAAAAGGGGTAGCGTCTTAGTTTGAGATCTCCTCTGTGCAACCTTTGTGTTCTCTGTGCCTCCGTGGTGAATAAGCGCTCCACATTCACTCACCACGGAGACACAAAGGACACGGAGGTTACACAGAGAAGCGAAATTAGAACACCACCGAAAAGGTTATGAATCTGCAAAAGCAACTCTTAACAGCGCTCGCATTGATCGCGTTTTTGATTGGCGCTGGGTGCAGGAAAAACCCAACGACGAGTGAACAAGCTGTTCCGAGCCCGCCCGATTCTACTGGGCGCCAGCACCCCGAGGGCGGCATCACGGCCGCTGCAGAAACCAAATTCTTTAAGGGCTCGATTGGCAGTGCGCTTGGCTTGCAAATGAAGCTGGTCCGCGAAGGCGAAAACCTCACCGGTTCCTATTTCTATCAAAAAGTGGGAAAGAAGATTGAGGTCCGCGGCACCGTAGACAAAGACGGCAATGTGACGTTGGAAGAGTTTGACCCAAATGGAAAACAAACCGGCGTCTTCAAGGGGATCTGGAAACAGGATGAAAACGGGGCGATCGGGATTGCTGGAAACTGGACGAAACCCAATAGCGATAAGAAAGCTGCGTTTTCGCTTCATGAGGAACCGATTGAGTTCAGCCACGGCGTAGAAATCGCTGCACGTCAGATCAGGGAAAAGAATAAAAAATTAAAATATGAAATCGACGTGGAGTATCCGCAGTTGATCAGCTCAGTGGATCCCAACTTCGAAAAATTCAATCACACGGTTCGTAGTTTGGTTAGCAAAAAGGTCGCCGATTTTAAGCGAGAGATGACGCCCTCGGCAGCGGATGAACCAGCGACTGACTCGCCGCCGATACCCGGAGATGAATCTTTGGGAAGCGATATCAACGCCAGCTACACCCTCGCGCTGGCAAAGGATGATCTGATTAGTATTGAATTTACTGTCAGCAGCTATTCTGCGGGAGCGGCCCACCCAAATTCCTACACCGAAGTCATAAACTACGACTTGAAGAACGGAAAGCTGTTAAAGCTTGCCGATCTTTTCCTGCCGGGATCAAAATATTTGCCGACGCTCTCGCGATACTGCATTGAGGCGCTTAAAAAGCTAGCGAAAGCGCAGGGCGACGACGCTATGCTGGATGACGAATGGATTCAGAAAGGCGCCGGACCGGAATTGACGAACTACGACAATTGGACCATCACTAAGAAGGGGTTGGGAATTACTTTCGATCCTTATCAGGTGGGGCCATACGCTGCTGGACCGCAGCGCGTCGTGGTGCCTTATTCGGCATTGAAGGAAATTATCAAGCCGGATGGGCCGTTACAACAGTTTGTAAAATAGGGCTAAGGCCGGGAGTGCGGGCGCCGCCGCTGGCAAAAGTGATGGAGGTCGCCTTGTACGTGGGGGCGAAGGACCTTTACTTCGTAGATCGAAATTGAGGGCGCCCGCAGCCCCAGTAGACAGATGAATCGATTTCTCGGCCTATGGATTATCCTCGGGGGCGCTTGCCTGGTAGTAATCGGCCTACTGATTTACTCGGGCGGGTTCAACTGGTTTGGGAAGTTACCGGGAGACATTCATTACGAAGGCGAGCGCGTACAGGTTTACATTCCCTTTGTGTCGATGTTGCTGGTATCGCTGGCGCTTAGTTTGATTTTCTATCTTATCCGCAGGTTCTTCTGAAGGCGGACAGCCATTCCAGCCTGTCCCTTATCCGAGATACTCGCTCCAGAACAAATGACGAAAAAGATTTTCCATTCATCACTTGTCAATTACCATTTTTCATTTGCGACCTTACCCAGTGCGCTCGCTGATAAATGAAAAATGTTAAATGTCATATGGAAAATCCTGAGGCCTTTTCTCCGGGAATGAACTTTGGTTACCAGAGACAGGCAGGAACGCCTGTCCTTCACGCCGCTGCGGCGATGCTTCTTTCCGTGTAATCAGCCGCATGTGTCCGGGCGAAATAGACTGCGAGCAACAAGGCGACAAACATGATTGCCGAACCGGTCCAAAAAGTAACAAACAGCGAGCGGTCGCTCATGAAGTGTGGCTCGCCGTCTCCGCCTCGGTAAGCAATCGCGCTGTGAATCAACAATGCGGCCAAAGTTGGGCCGACGGCTCTCGCCAAACTCGCCACCGACTGTGTTACGCCAAGGACGCTTCCCTGATCTGCCGGCCCCACACTCTTCGAGGCCAGGCTTGTCAATGAAGGTGCAGAGAGAGAGTTGCCAATTGAAAAGAGGCCGCCGCCTACCAACAAAGCCAGCAGACCGCCGGTCTGCGGTCCCACGAAGGGAACAGCAAAGAGACTGCCGGCAAACAGAAATGCGCCGACGATAACCAACTGCAGCTCACCGAAACGCTTCACTAATCGTCCAATCAGTCCCCCCTGCACGATGACCGCTAGAACGCCAACATACGCGAAGAGGTAACCAGTGTGTTGCGCGTCGTAGCCGAAGCGAAACATTGTGAAAAGCGAAAACGACGTGGTCATTATCGAGAAGGCAACGATGAATAGAAAGTAAATACTCAGCACAAAGCCGAGCCGTGGATTCTTAAGTGACTGAATCAATTGCGAGAAGCCCCGTCCGCCGGCAGCCGATACACGCGCCGGGTGATCCGGGGTAACTGTCTCAGGCAAGGTGAAGTAAAGCAGCAACGCGTTTGCAAAGCACAAACCTGCAGCAAATAGGAACGGCACCTCAACGCCCCAGCGGCTCAGAATGCCGCCGATGGCCGGGCCAAAAACAAAGCCGAGACCAAAGGCTGCCCCAATCAAACCCATTCCTTTTGCGCGATTTTCTGCGGTGGTGATGTCGGCAATATAAGCCTGTGCGGTGGAAATGTTCCCCCCTGTAATACCGTCAAGGATACGACCGATGAAAAGCATCCATAGGGTGTTGGCAAAGCCAAGAATCAAAAACCCAATGCCGGTTCCGATGATGGAAATCAAAAGTACTGGCCGCCTTCCATACTTATCTGAAAGACGTCCGAGAATGGGCGAGAAGATCAATTGCATGACGGAATAGGAAGCGAACAGCAGACCTACGGTGCGAGGACTGGCACTGAAGCGTGTGCCCTCCGCGTAGAAAGGCAACACTGGAATGACAATACCGAAGCCAACCAGGTCGATAAATACCGTCGTGAAAATTACGACAAGTGGTGACCGTTTCATGGAATAGTAGATCGTGGATAGTGAATCGTGAATCGTAAATCGTAAATAGTGAACAGCAAATCGTAACGGCAGCTGTAGAAGCTGTGGCGGTTCGGTATTGTGCCGACTATTTACGATTTACAATTCACGATTTACTGTTCTTGAGCGTTATCTTCTTCGTCCGCTTGAGAGCGCGCGGTCGAATGAGGCCATGCCGCCGCCCGAGATCAAAAGTGCAAGACACATAGCGAGCAATGCCAGCGGATACTCGTACCCACCTTTGCCAGCGAAGAAACCCGACGGCCAGTGAACACTGGCAATTGCGGTCAGCATAACGCAGGCTATAAGAAAAGCCCCGACTCGTGTGAGTAAGCCGAACAAGATCAATATGCCTCCCAGGAATTCCGAAAATGCGGCCGCCCCAAGCCACAACCAGGCAGGCCGCATGAATGGAAATGGCGTGTGGGCCATCGGCCCGGTGGTGAAAGCCTTTAAGCCGGGACCCGTGAAGCTGCCGAGCACTTTCTGGGAACCGTGAGCGATAAAGACCGCAGCCAATGCCAGCCGTATCGGCAGCGGCGTCCATGATGCGGACGTTGACATCAATCTTCTAAACATCGTAGGAATCCTTCCCACTGTCGGAACCTGAAAGAGCGCCACAGATATTAAGAAACGGGGGAAGAAAGGGCAAAGGGGAAAAGAGGGAACAGGGGAACAAGGGAAAGATGAACAGGGGAAAGGGTAAAGGGAAAGGAGAATAAAAATCAGCCATGGTTTACGCGCAGCCGTTGTTTGACCTTCCTCTTTAAACTGTTCCTTTTCCCTTCCCCCCTTACCCTTTACCCTTTCCCCCTTACCCTTTCCCCTCTTTCCCCATTCTCCTGTTCCCCATTTTCTTATCCCGTGTGGGCCAACAACCGAGCGGCGATGGCCGGTTTTGGTTGCGCGCCAATAAGCCGGTCTACAAGGTTTCCGTTTTTGAAGATGAGCATGGTGGGAATACTCTGAATCTGAAACTGAGCAGCCGTGCGCGGATTTTCATCGACATTCAACTTGGCCACGCGGTAACGGCCATTTGACTCCGCAGCGAGTTGTTCCATGATTGGGCCAACCATGCGACAGGGTCCACACCAGGGCGCCCAGCAATCGAGCAACACCGGGCGGCCGGTACCATCCAGCACGTCACGCTGAAAAGTGGCGTCAGTGACGATCAAAGGCTTCGTTTCCCCCGCAGTTTCCACTGTCTTACTGACGTCGAGTGGCGTGCCACATTTGCCACATCTGGCGATTTTTTCAGCGGTATTGCGAGGCTCAACGCGATTCTTAGTCCCACAGTTGCTACAAACTACTACAGTCATTTTGCTCTCACCTCAAGGCTCTAAAAGTTTGGATCATTATTCCGTAGAAGTTTCGCAAAACAGTCTCGCCGTCATGACGTGCA
>WNFV01012307.1_pt1 | contig 10745 bp, 9 predicted proteins | sample 5400101 | NCBI WGS metagenome assembly WNFV01 (sample SAMN13153361, study PRJNA577476) | soil metagenome | isolation source: 115 cm soil or saprolite under grassland replicate 1 | place: USA:California | collected 2016-06-15
GCATTTTCTATGAATTTAACATGGTAAAACCAGATTATATTCATATTAAAGATGTATCATTAGATTTGAACCAAAAATATGATTTAATATTTGTAGGATGGATGGATCCTGGAGTTGATTTTAGAAAAGCTGTAGCTAAATGCACAGACGTTATCATAACAACTCTCGATCAGGGAATAAGCCTGGGTGCAGAATTTGAGGAGTTTGGATTTAGAAGGATAGCTTGGTGGAGAACTCCGTCTTGGATAGATGTAAATTATCAGATTATGAATAAATATTATACTAAGATGTCACACGAATTATATCATTACCTGTTTGATTTACGTGGAGCCCATAACTTATGGTACGTCTATACTAAGAATTTAGAATATATCGATCAAATTACGAATGCACTAAATCATTGCCAACAACAAGGAATAACTAAATATGATTTTGAAGGGATAATGGATGAATGTGGATTTGAATATTTTGATAACTCACAATTTTTAAGAAAAGAGAAAGATACTAATGTATTTTCTTTATGGAAAATTGAATATGAACAAAATAAGATGTAGATAAAAATATATCGTTTCTTTCTCTTAGTATCATATAATTAGGTTATAATAACATTAAGATTGATTGTTACCATTTTCTCTTTTTCATATTTCGAACGTGATAAAAGAGATATTGTTGTGCATAGCCACCATATTTGCCAAAATGATTTCTCATTATTTCTGACAAGACTGAATATTGGTCATCGCTTAGGTTTTTATTTCCAATTCCATAAATGCTAGTTAGTGTTTTTCTAGCATCGTCATATTTAGAGCGATATAATTCATCAATTGTTAAAGATCCAGTGACAATTTTTTCAGCAATCGATTTAATAGTTTTTGCTCTATATCCAACACTACAAGAACATAATTCGTTGATAGACGCTTTGTACAGATTTTTCATTGTGGGAAAGGTGAAGAATATTTTATTATCAATCCGTGTTTTAATACCAAATTTCATGGATAAATTTTTTAACATCCTTCGTATCATTGATATGTTTGTATTACTTGAACAGGCAAAAGAAATCATACATTGATGGGGATCCTGGCGTATCAAGCGTAACCCAGTATATCTTTTTAACAGTTTAAGTAAAATAATATCGTTGGAAAAGTTGGAAAAAATATTTCGAATATCATCATCTAATCGAAAAATGAAATGTTCCCAATTATCAAACTTTGGAGTAGAGCAAAATTCCACTTCATCTTTTGTGATTGAAAATTTTAAAATGTAGTTTGCATAAGTCCCATACCATGAATTGTTATATTTTTCCCATAAAAACATCTGCCCACTATTGATACTAATTTCAGGATTAAATTTAGAATCTAATAACATGTGTATATGTTATTCAACAATTTTTTTATCCGTCTTTAACAATCCTCTTGTTTTCTCTAAGTCGGTTTCCAAGGCTTCGATTATTTTAGGAATTTCTTTTAGAGAACAGTCCAAACATATACATTGTAATGACAGTGGATATGTAAAATATTTTTCCTGCAATATGATGTCTTTTTTACATGCTATGCATTTTTTTATTTTATACGGATCAGTATTTTTTATTATCATTTAGAAATCATTACAATACAGGATCATTACATATATTAAAATTTTATATTTACATCATCATCTTATTGGCCCGCTTGATTACCATAATTACTTTCTAATGCAGCTTGCAATTGTTTAAAATATTTAGTAGTAATTATATCCCCCTTGTCACCTACTGAAATTAAATTAAAGTTTGGAGTTTGTTGTGTTACATAGTCCCATTTCCAGTACGCTAATCCCCAAATACCAAGATCTTTAAAAGTTTTAACAAATACATTAGCCTCCTGTTGATTTATATCACTTTCAAAAGGATTTATCTGAAAAACTGCGTTCCCTTCTTCATTAATGGTTTGCTCTCGTAGGACATTATTCCATTCGCCTATGTATAGCGGTACACCTGTGAGATTTGAAGCCTTAAGAAAAGTATTCAATCTCTGTTGCTGATATGAACCTGAAGGCAACCCATATATGCTTATTTTAAAAACTACGTTTGTACTGTTTTGTGGCTTCATTTTGGCCAGGTTTTCTGCTGTCAAGTCTATAGGGCTCTTTAAATCAACAGGAATATTCATACTGTAAGCAAGAACTTTGCTTGTAAATTTCCTCAGTTCGTTAACCATAAATGTATTATACTTGCCAATTTTTTCCCATTGATCGACATTGTGAACCTGAGGTTCGCTGAGAATTTCGTAACCTAATGTACTTTGATGACTGTCTAGAGTATCAATTATTTTTTTCATGAATTCGACTTGTAGAGTCCATCCATCGGTACCATTAGTATCCTTTACAGCTCGATTCCACCAATCTGTCCACCATACTTTTGCCGGTGTATATTTAGGTCCACCACCATTTCCAGGAGGATAGGCAGGATTGTTTTGAAAGAGGAATGAAGGGAAACCCGTTCCTCTTTGTGGATTGAACCATGAAGAAGTATGAAATTGATGGTTATCATAAATTACATTGATGTTGTATTTATCAGCAGCTTGTGCTAGAGATTGTAGTTCAAGCATAAAATTGATAGGATCTCTTACATAAGATTCCCAATAAAATACAAACCGTACATGATTCATGCCAGCCTCCGAAATTAATTTAAGGCTATGATCAAAAAAATTTTCGGGCATAACGCTTCCTATCGTTCTGCTTTGGGGCATACTTGTATAGTATCCCTTCATATTAACACCAAAGAATATTTGATCTGCTCCCAAACCATGTGAATATAGTACAAACGAATTAGTTAGCAATAGGCTGAAAATTACAACCAGTAAAACCAGTTTAGAACTAACAAGGCCTCTTGGGCTAATAGTCTGCATTCAGTTTAGGATAAATATTAACATTATAAAATAGTTTCCAGCCATTTTTTCGTAGTGTTAGATTAATTCAGATTGACTTTTTGTTCATTTTTCTTAATTAACTTCTATAATCTGCCCATTATCTGGAGCTATTGCATCAATTCCATACTTTTCTTCGATTTCACTAGCAAATTTAACACATGACATGTCATCACCGTGAACTGTAAGAACTTTAGGATTTCCTTTAATTTTGTTAAGTATTTCAAATAATTCGGTTCTGCTACTGTGTCCAGAAAATTCAAAATGATTTACATCTGCAAGACTCTTTTTTGATTTTCCATTATATGATACAAGTCCTTTCTCAAGTAGAAGACGGCCTGGAGTTCCCTTACCTTGGTACGACACTAAGGCTATACCGCTATTAGGATTTTTTGCTATTTCTTGCAAATAGAATATTGCTGTTCCGCCCACAAGCATTCCTGCAGGAGAGATTATTATTCCTGGTTCTTTTACCAATTGCTTTCTTCTGCGCCATCCTTGGACCCATTCAATTTCTGAAATAATTTTTTTAAATACCTCGGGATCTCTTAAAAATGATGGATTTTTTAACATTATTTCATTGGCTTTTAGTGCCATCCCGTCCATAGATATCCTATATTTAAAATTGCAAGTTTTCAATACGTATGCAATTTCCTGTGCTCTTTCAACTGAAAACGCCGGTATGAAAAGAGTACCTCCTCTTTCAACAACATCGTAAGCAAATTCAACAAGTTTTTTTTCTGATTCCTCTCGTGGAGTCTGCTCTGTTTGAGAATAAGTACTCTCAATTATTAAGACATCAATTTCAGGTAAATCTAAATCTGCAGACCTCAGTAGTTTAGAGCCTCTAGTGTTTATATCTCCTGTATAAAAAATACGTTTACCTTCACTTTCTACAATTATTGAGGAGCCGCCTATTATATGACCAGATTCATATAAACTAATTTGCATATTATTAATTGGGTGTTTTTCCTTATACTGTAAGGTTCTTGAGTGATTCATCATATTATTCAAATCGGCGTACTCAAATGGCAAATAAAAACCAGATATTTTGATCATATCTTCAATAAGTAGATTGGTAAGATCGAAGGTTGGATTTGTTCCCAAAACTGATATATCAGAATTAGATAAAAAAAGCGATGGAATAAATCCAGAATGATCTAAATGAGCGTGGGTAAGAACAACTGTATTGATATCTTTTGGTCTGACATGAATTGGAAAGAATGGCTCTCTTTTTAAAAGGACTCCATAGTCTAACAAAATATTAGTATTGTCTGATGTTACCATAAATCCAGAACGTCCGACTTCTTTACCAGACCCTAAAATAGTTATTTTCATTTATTAATCATTTGTCTATGCAGACGGGTTTTAAGTCTTTCATTTTTCCTTTTTGTATTACGTATTTATAGCGAAATAAAAACGACAGAATAAAATTAGAGTAATTGTAATTTTAAAAGTTGTCAAGAATCGTCATTACCGGTAATCCGGGAGTTGGAAAACGTACAATCAGCAATATGTTATCAAAAAGATTAGGATTCAAGACAATCAATTTAAATGAATTTGTGATAAAAAATAAACTTGTTTTTACAGATAAGGCTTTGGGTGTTTATGATATCTATATAAAAAAAGCTTCAGTGATGCTTAGAAAGGATTTAAAAAGTTATGATGATGTAATCATTACGGGGCATCTTGCTCCATACTTACTAGTCCCCAGTCAGGTTGATCTCGTTGTGGTTTTACGACGTTCTCCTAAATATCTTTTACAAACTTTTAAAGAAAGAAATTACACAATTATGAAAATTAGAGAAAACTTAACAAGTGAGATTCTCGGTATAACTTTATATGATAGTATAAAAAAATTTGGCAAGCAAAAGATCATTGAATTTGATACTACAACTGCTTCTAGTAAAGAAATTATCAAACGTTTAATCGAAGCCTTGAGTGATGAATCAAAAAGGAGAATTGGAGATATCGATTGGATGTCTACATTAAAACATCAGCAGGAATTATTGAAATTAGTATCATATTAGCTATGCCGTATTGTAATTCCTCTTTGATTTTAAACCTTTATTACATTAAAATCTAACAGGATTTAAATAATAAGCGATGATGAGAAAAATATCATGCGGTTTTCATAATGAGCAGAGTAAGAATTGGTGTTGATGTTGGAGGGACATTTACCAAATCAGTCGCAATAGATATGAATACTGGTAAGATAATCGGGAAGGTTACAGTTCCTACTACACATTTCTCAGAAGAGGGAGTCTCAACAGGTATTGTAGAATCATTAATCAAACTCATACTCAAGGAGGGTATTAATGAATCAAATATTGAATTAATCTCTCATAGTACAACACAGGCTGTTAATGCGTTGTTAGAGGGAGACACTACAAAGGTCGGAATTATTGGCATGGGGGTAAATTTGGAAAAAAACGATATTGTGAAAAGAACAAATTTAGGTAACGTCAAACTAGGACCAAATAAATATTTGAAAACATGTTATCGATTTTTGGATACTTCAAAATTCTTAGATAAAGAAGAAATTCTTCAAATATTAAAAGAATTGAAGGAAGAAGGAGCAAAAGTCCTCATAGTTAGTGAAGCGTACGGTGTTGATGATCCCAGTAATGAATTATATGTTATGGAAAAATCAGATCTGCCTGCAACTGCAGGACATGAATTGACTGGAATATATGGTCTCGAAATAAGGACCCTTACTGCTGCAATAAATGCAAGTATTTTACTAAAGGCTATTGGCACCGCAAAATATGTTGAGAAGGCAGTACGTCAACAAAAAATCTCTGCTCCACTTACAATAATGAAAGGTGACGGAGGTGTTACAGATATGAATACTTTTAAAACTAAGCCAATTTTGACTGTATTATCAGGACCTGCAGCAAGCGTCGCGGGGGCTCTGCTACATTTAAGAATACTCAATGGAATTTTCATAGAAATTGGAGGTACTTCAACAAATATTTGTGTTATAAAAAATGGTAAACCTGAGGTCAAATATGTTACAATTATGGATCATCCAACTTGTATAAAATCATTAGACGTGAGAGTAGTTGGAATTGCTGGTGGTTCGCTCGTACGGTGGTCCGGCAAAAAGATAACTGATGTGGGTCCTAGATCCGCCCATATTTCTGGTTTGAGGTATTCATGTTTTGCTGAGCCTCAGGAATTGGAAGGAGGACAAATAGTAACGTTTATGCCCAAAGAAGGAGATCCAATTGATTATATAGGAATAGAAGTTGGTGCAGGCAAGAGGTTTGCGATAACTAATACATGTGCTGCAAATGCTTTAGGACATATCCCCGATAACGATTATGCGAAAGGCGATCAAAAATCTGCGCAGCTAGCGTTATCAATTTTGGGACAGAGACTCGGTATGGATATGGGGGAAATTGCCACCAAGATTCTTGATATTTCGACTAGAAAGATACTGCAGACAATAAGAACTTTAATAAGAGAATATAGATTAAAAGATGAAAACTTTATGTTAATAGGTGCAGGAGGGGGTGCATCCGTTCTTGTTCCATTGATGGCAGAGAAATTGAATTGTCAATATAGAATTGCTGATAACTCAGAGGTGATTTCATCTATTGGTGTCTGTACGGCGTCAATACGGGAGGAAAGGGAAAAGTTAATAGATAATCCTAGTCCCGATGAGATATCACTTTTTATTCAGGAAGTTGAAAAATTAGCGATTTCTAAAGGAGCACTTCCTGAATCGATTTCTACTCAATCTGAATATATAAATGAAAAATCTCTTTTACGCGTTACGGTCTACGGTAATATGAAGCTAGATGTTGGTACCAATGATACAAAAGAAATTGATGATGAGGAAGCAGAAGTACTAGCGTGTGAGTTATTTGGTATCAATGAAGGCGTACATAGAATATTTGATATGAAAGATTATTACATATTTGCATGTGAAATACATAAAAAGAAATTATTTTTAAAGTCAAAAAAACAGCCTGTTTTAGTTCTTGATAAATATGGTCATGTTAAAGTATCTATTGAAAATGCAGATATATACAGTGGTAATCCTCGAGAGATGAAGCAAAAAATTCAATCATTGATTAACGACCATGAACTCGCTCCACAGATTCATATCGTTGATGGGAAAAGAATATTGGATTTTTCTAGTTTATCCTCTACGGCGCATGTTCTAAAAGCAGTAACTGAAGAGCTGAATAAAACTGTCAATAATCAAGTGACAATAATTATAAAAGTATAAAACAAAAGTTTCATCTTAGCTAAAAAATAGTGATCATTGTTTCAAAAAATAATCTGATATTACACTGCTTAAATCAACTTTGGCAAATTCATTGGGAATTGAATTTGTAGATAATATTTCCCTGATACCTGCTTTAAGTAATTTTTCTTTGGCATCATCGAGTAAGAGTGCGTGGGTGCATATAACATACACGTCGCCAATGTTATTTTTTTTCAGTAATTCAATCGCTTTTATAACACTAGTACCAGTACTTATCATATCATCAACAATAAGAGCGGTTCTTTTTTTAAGTGGCAATTCTTCACTAAGTGAGATTGATACATCGCCGGTGAACCTATCTCGCGTTTTGACTAATGAAAGTATATTTGCATTGATTAATCGTGCAAATTTTTTAGCTCTTTCTATTCCTCCTTCATCAGGGGAAACGACTATAGGATTGTTTATTGTCATATTTTTTTTAACATAGGCGGACAGAGATGGAATGGCCGTGAGATCTATTGTTGCAAAAGAGCAATTAAGCACGTTCGGACTATGGCTATCAACAGTTATTAATTTTGTAGTTCCTAATGATGCCATAATTTTGGTAACTAAATTGACGGTTATTATCTCTCCGTCAACGAACACCTTATCCTGTCTTGTGTATGCTAAGTATGGACTTACTACACAGATATTGCTGGCGCCATCTTCCTTACATTTATAGATAATCATGAATAGTTGCATCAGATGCCTATCAGTAGGAGGATATGTAGAATGTATGATTATGCAATTTTTTTTGGCTACATTATCTAGTCTAATTTTACTTTCTCCATCCGCAAATGCACGTAATTCTGTATTCTTGTATTCTACATCTAAGTGTAATGAAATCTTTTTTGCAAGAGAAGAATTTCGGTCATCCGAAATTATTACAGTATTATTTTTTTCCAATGTAAGAATATGGAAATATTTTTCAACAACTATTTAAAAGTGTTAAATAAACTTAGATTTTGTTATTCTGCATATGGAATGTAAAAAGTTTTCATATCTTCTGCCAAATCTACATTATTGTGAATAGTTCTTGCTTCATCTAAGAGAATTGTCGGATCGTTATACCTTGAACTGAAATGTGTGAGTATTAGCTTGTTACAATTCGACTCTTTGGCAAGTAGAGCAGCTTCAGTGGATGTAGAATGAAAAGTCTCGATTGCCTTCCTCTGATATTCATGAATGTATGTTGATTCGAAAATTAAGATATCACATGAATCAAAGAAATTTCTTAGTTTCGAGGACGGTCTTGTATCTCCAGATATACCTATTTTACGGCCTTTTCTTTTGGGTCCAACTATTTGATTTGATTTTATTAATTTACCATGAACGACTACATCTTCACCGTTTTGGAGTCTACGATATAGATTTCCTTTAGGAATGCTTAGCTCTATTGCTTTCTTAATATTAAATATGCCCAACCTAGGATGCTCTTTGATACAATAAGAAAATGCAGGTACTGAATGATCGGCTTTACAACAACTGATTTGATAATCATCTTCGGTTGCTATAACTCCTTCCTTATCGATTACGTGAACGACAATTTCAAAGGACAATGCAATATTAATAATACGAAAATTTTCGTTGATAAATTCTCTCAATCTTGGTTCCCCATAGATATCAATTTTTTTTGTGCGTCCCAGAAGAGACATCGTTTGAAAAAGTCCTAATAATCCTAAACAATGATCAATATGTAAGTGAGTTACGAATACTTTCATTTTCTTATTTATTCCAAGTTTAGCTTGAAGAAAATTCTTTTGCATTCCTTCGCCGACATCAAATATTAATAATTCACCTGCTCTTTTAATGACAATTGAAGATAAACCCCTATTTTGGGTTGGAATCGCTGCTGATGTTCCAAGAAAAACAATCTTCATGTCGGCCATAAATAATACATCAATATGTCAGCAAATTATAAGCGTTTGCGTTTGCTTCAACAGTAACGTCATAAAAGTCCTTATAATTATGTGTATTTCATATTACAATTTGTATTAGACCCAAATTAGCTCAGAATTTTAACATGTACTTGGTTTCAGTATAAAGTGGCAAGAAATTAAAAAGGCAGCTAGTTTGAGAATCAGCTTATTATTTTGAAAAAATCTTTTAAGAGCCCTTTTTGGTTTTGAGATAAACCGTCATATGATTCGATAAATTCTTTTTCTATGGATATATGTTCTTTTAATACAGAACGAAATTTCTCATTAGTTATCGGAGTTATGGTATCTATTTCACCGGTGGTGTAAGCATAAATATATGCACTAATGATTTTTATTACGAAAGATGGTATTGTTTTTAATAGCAGTAGAATGCTTTTTTTCATGACGTCATTACCAGATGTATTTATATTCATAGTATTAAAGTAAGATTCAAGGACTTTTATTCTGATATTTCCTAGTTCTTCAATGGATGATGCAACTAGGATTCCGGTTTCAGTTAATCCATAGAAAGGAACTCCCTCTAATTGGAGTGCTTTTGGTCCACGTCTCAATGGTAGGCGACCTCCTTCCTTTACTACTCCTGATGGTATTAGAACTTCATCGAGATCTTTGAAGATACCAGAGTAGATATTTTGCCATAATATACCGTTGTTCCTTGCTATTGCGTGAGCAATCGATGTTCGTGTTCTTAGCTCTGGATTTTTTTCCAAAGCTAGATGAATTATAATACCTCTTTGTCTTTTGGCTTCACCTGTAAACTTATTTTTCTTTGTTTTAAAAGTATCAAAGATGGCAATGTGCGCATTTTTCTGCTTCAAATATCTTCACCAATATTATGAGCGTAGCATAATTTTAAATTATTATGTTACTCTCATATAAATATCAAATTTATCTATGGGATTATTCAGGGCTAAATGAAATCAATAATTGTGTGCTGATCTTTTACGTCTTGCTTAAAAAGCAAATTTAACTCTGTTTGCAGTGTGTTTATCCTGCTTGTCAGGTATTCACTAATTTTAAATTCTGAGGAGATGTTTAATGCAGTTTGTACATATTTTTCAACACTCCCCCGTGTTACAGTTGGTAATAACTCATTATGACATTCTAGGCAAAGACCTGCAACTGGCATTCTCCTGTATTTTTGTCCACATTTAGAACACCTAAAGGATTGTGAAGAATAGGCCCTTAAATTTCCCATAATATCAGGTAAAATGTGGGTCGTTAAAACCATGGACATTACCTCGTCTACATCAACGGCATTAATCAGCTTGGCAGTACTTATTTGCATCTTTAGTTTTTCTTCCATCGTACTCAATGTTGAATACAAACTATGTGATTCATCTAGCATAATATTGTCTGTAGCATGAGTGAATTTATAATCAAAGAATTCATTTGTATGTCCTAGTCTTTTTTTGATAAGATCTATATTATCGATAATATTGGTTGTTTTTTCCATATCCCAGGAAGATCTATAAAAATTCAATGGGTATCTTTCATCAATATCAATGTTGTGGGCTTGCCTTTGGACTTCATGTGGAAATACTAAAGGTTGAATAAGCAATGGTGCGTCCATTAGTCCACCAATTCTGTCAGGCAAATACTCCCTTGAAAAATTCAGAAAGATATCCATCAGCAACATTATAGAATCTG